>Ga0315289_10001715_pt1 | contig 34057 bp, 21 predicted proteins | sample YL17G11_40_MG_FD_203452 | JGI IMG/M metagenome (GOLD analysis project Ga0315289, IMG submission 203452) | Sediment microbial communities from Yellowstone Lake, YNP, Wyoming, USA - YL17G11_40 | ecosystem: Environmental > Aquatic > Freshwater > Lake > Sediment | place: USA: Wyoming | collected... | reverse complement strand
ATCCGCAGATTCGTCAACCCAAACCGGGAAAATGTCCTATATGCGCAATGGATTTAATTCCTGTGATGAGTGAAAGTCAATCTGAAGATGAAGGACCAAGAGATTTAAAGCTTTCTGAGAATGCACAAAAATTGGCTGAGATTGAGGTAGCCTCAGTAGAACGGAAATTTGTTTCTGTGGAAGTGAAGATGCTCGGGAAAATTGAATATGATGAAACTCGACTTGCTGATATTGCCGCGAGAATTCCCGGACGTCTCGACCGCTTGTATGTTGATTATACGGGAATGCCTGTAAAGAAGGGTGACCATCTTGTTGATATTTATAGTCCTGAACTTTTGTCGGCACAAGAAGAATTGTTCCAGTCGCTTAAGGCAGTGAAAAACCTCGAAAAAAGCAGTATAGAGAGTATTAGAGAAACTGCACAGAAAACTGTTGAGGCTGTCCGCGAAAAATTAAGGCTTTGGGGTCTCACAAAAGAACAAATCGAAGAAATAGAGAAAAGTGGAAAACCTTCTGACCATATAACAATTTATTCTCCGATTGGGGGGATAGTGATTCAGAAAAATGCTGTGGAAGGGATGTACGTGGATACAGGCACACAGATTTATACTATTGCTGACCTTTCTCAAATTTGGGTGAAGCTTGATGCTTATGAGTCAGATGTCGAATGGATAAGATATGGGCAGGAGATTGAATTTCAGGCTGAATCATATCCCGGAGAAGTATTTAAAGGGAAAATTGCATTCATAGATCCTGTTCTAAATGAAAAGACTCGAACAGTTAAAGTTCGTGTAAATGTTCCGAATCCGGATGGGAAACTCAAGCCAGAGATGTTTGTTCGAGCCGTTGTCCATTCAAAAGTTGCTTTGGGTGGTAAGGTTATGGATGAATCATTAGTAGGAAAGTGGATTTGTCCAATGCATCCCGAAATAGTGAAAGATGAAGCTGGTTCCTGCGATATTTGTGGAATGCCTCTCGTTTCTGCAGAATCACTCGGTTATGTTGCGATTGATTCAAAACCACCAATCATTATTCCTGCATCAGCTCCTTTAATCACAGGAAAAAGGGCAGTGGTTTATGTGGCTTTAAAAGATAAGCAAGGTGTGTATGAGGGTCGTGAAGTTGTGCTTGGACCTCGTGCTGGCGATTTTTATGTTGTTAAAGAAGGATTAAATGAAGGGGAAAATGTTGTAATTAATGGAAATTTTAAGATAGATAGTGCAGTTCAGATTCTTGCGAAACCGAGTATGATGAGTCCGGAAGGTGGATCACCTGTAACTGGACATCAGCATCAAACTCAATCTCAGACAACTCCTTCTAAAGTGCAAGATAAAGGAAAAGAGACCGAAAAGAAGGGAACATCTAAAATTTCTGATGAGTTTAAGAAACAATTGGATGGGATTTTCGATGCGTATTTTAATATTCAGCAAGCCTTGAGTCAGGATAAATTTAAAGAAGCGATAGATAATACTCAGAGATTTATCCAGGCTCTTGATAATATAGATATGACTCTACTTGATCATACAACACATTTGGAGTGGATGAAAAAATATGATGAAATAAAAAAGAGTGCTGAAGAGATTACAAATTCAAAGGATATTGCGAAGGCAAGAGAAGGATTTTCACCACTTTCTATGTCGCTGATAGAAGTGGCGAAGAAATTTGGAACAAGTAATAAGCAGCCAATTATCAGATTCCACTGTCCGATGGCTTTTGATAATAAAGGTGCTGATTGGTTGCAAAATAAAACAGGAACAGAAAATCCTTACTTTGGCAAAATGATGTTTAGTTGTGGGGATCAGATAGAAATTATTTTCAAAGGGCAGTAGTAATAGTCGCATTTGTGCAACAATGCAGAGTTTATTAATTGTGATGGTTCAGGATAAATATCCTGAACTATCAAAGGATGTGGTGCGACATTTATGTCGCATTATAGGGAACGGTCGCGACCGTTCCCTACATCATTCAAAGCGGTAACGAGCTAACATATGCAACTATCTCTATATTTCTGAGAGCACCGGAATGAATCAAGAGTTACAACCAAAACCAACACCCAAATCATTTACTGACAAAGTCATCTGGTTCTGTATGACCAATAAGTTAGTTGTTTTCCTCCTTATTATTTTGATTATTGTTTGGGGTGTGATAGTAGCTCCTTTTGATTGGAAGATTTCGGGATTAATTCGGAGCCCGGTTTCTGTGGATGCCATTCCTGATATTGGGGAGAATCAACAGATTGTATTTACTGATTGGATGGGACGTTCACCTCAGGATGTTGAAAACCAGATTACTTATCCATTAACAGTATCTCTTCTTGGAATTCCGGGTGTCAAAACAATCCGCAGTTATTCGATGTTTGGTTTTTCCACGATATATGTTATTTTCAAAGAGAAAGTTGATTTTTATTGGTCACGTTCAAGAGTTCTTGAAAAATTGAACAGTTTACCTGAGGGAACTTTACCTGAAGGAGTGCGACCCGCTCTTGGACCTGATGCGACGGCACTCGGTCAGGTTTTTTGGTATACGTTAGAAGGGCGAGATGAAAACGGGAATCCAACAGGTGGTTGGGATTTAAATGAGCTCAGAACAATTCAGGATTGGTATGTGCGATATGCCCTGCAATCAGCACAAGGTGTGAGTGAGGTTGCCTCTGTTGGTGGTTTCGTTCAAGAATATCAAATTGACGTTGACCCTGATGCGATGCGTGCAAAGGATGTGATGCTGGAAGAAGTGTATAGTGCCGTCAAAATGTCTAATATAGATGTTGGGGCTGGTGTTATAGAAGTGAATAAGGTGGAATATATTATTCGGGGTGTTGGATTTGTAAAGGATTTAAAGGATATTGAGAATGCTGTTATCAAAGTTAATGAGAATGTCCCTATCTATGTTAAAGATGTTGCTAAAGTTAGTCTTGGTCCAGAGCTTAGGCGAGGTGTTTTAGACAAAAGCGGAGTTGAAGTTGTTGGGGGGATTGTAGTTGTTAGGTATAAAGAGAATCCTCTTGCTGCGATAACCAATGTTAAGAAGAAAATTGAAGAAATCTCGCCGGGCTTACCAAAAAAAGTTCTTTCTGATGGTAGGATTAGTCAAGTCAAGATTATTCCTTTCTATGACCGAACAGGTTTGATTTATGAAACTCTTGGAACCTTAAATTCCGCATTAACTGAAGAAGTGATAGTAACAATCATTGTTATCCTTGTTATGGTGATGCATTTAAGGAGTTCCATTCTCATTTCCGGATTACTACCGCTTTCTGTTCTAATGTGCTTCATCGGAATGAAAACATTTGGAGTTGATGCGAATATTGTGGCATTGTCTGGAATTGCTATTGCGATAGGGACAATGGTGGATATGGGGATTATCATTTGTGAGAATATTATAAGGCATCTTAAAGAAGCGGATTCAGATGCAAATCGTCTTCACATTGTTTATAATGCTGCAAGCGAAGTTGGGAGTGCTGTCGTAACCGCAATATTGACAACCGTAGTGAGCTTTTTACCTGTTTTTACAATGGAAGAGGCTGAAGGGAAACTTTTTAAACCACTTGCGTTTACTAAAACGTTTGCTTTATTAGCATCAGTGATTGTAGCGCTGACAATCATTCCACCATTTGCTCATATTCTGTTTACGGGCAGGATTCGTGGTGATAAACTTAAGCGATTCTTTTATATATCATTGATTACAATTGGAATTGTTTCAGGTTTAATGTTTAAATGGTGGATAGGTTTGTTGATTGTATTTATTGGCGTATATGGATTTTTTGCTCATTTGATTCCTCAGGTTGTAAAAAAATCAATCCCATTTTTTATCTCAGCATTTGCTGTTTTGGTAGTAACACTATTGCTTTCCAATCACTGGTTGCCATTAGGACCTGATAAAGGACAAATCCGCAATTTTATTTTTGTAATAATAATCATTGGTGGAATTTTGTTTTTCTTTCTCTTTTTCCAAAGATATTATGAAACGGTATTGCGATTGTGTCTCAGGCATAAAATCACATTTTTATCCATACCGATTATAATAGTTATTTTCGGAGGCTTCGTCTGGTTAGGTTTTGGGAATGTTTTTAGTTTTCTGCCGACTTCAGTAAAAACTCGAGGATTATTTTCATTTATGGTTCACAAGTTCCCTGGTCTGGGAAAAGAATTTATGCCACCATTGGATGAAGGCTCTTATCTTTATATGCCAACGACAATGCCTCACGCCTCTATTTCGGAAGGAATGGATATTTTACAAAAGCAGGATTTAGCGTTTAGTCAAATACCGGAAATTGACTCAGTAGTCGGCAAGCTTGGACGAGCTGATACGGCTCTTGACCCTGCTCCCATCTCGATGATCGAAACAGTTATAAATTATAAGTCAGAATATATTACTGATAAGAATGGGAAAAGATTAACATTTAAGTTTGATGAAAGCGAGAATGATTATTTTCGTAATGAAAATGGTGAACCTTTACCTTCCGCTGATGGCAAACCATATATTGTAAAAGGAATGTTTAATCGAGATAAATCTGGTCGTTTAATTCTTGATCCTCGTGGGAAACCATTTCGTCTCTGGAGAACGGCCCTTGATCCTGCTTTAAACCCCGGAAGAAAAGCCTGGGATGGTGTTAAAAAACCGGATGATATATGGGGACTAATTGTTAAAGCTGGTCAGATTCCAGGAGCTACATCAGCACCAAAATTACAGCCTATAGCTGCTCGAGTTGTTATGCTTCAAAGTGGGATGAGAGCCCCGATGGGTATCAAGGTGAAAGGACCTACCCTTGAGACGATAGAAAAGTTTGGTTACCAATTAGAAAAATTTCTTAAAGAAGTTCCCTTCGTTGAATCTTCTACTGTAATTGCCGACCGTATTATTGGGAAACCTTATCTTGAGATTAATATTGATAGGAATGCTATTGCAAGATACGGAATAAAATTAGAAGAGGTTCAGGATGTAATTGAAGTGGCGATTGGTGGTAAAAAAATCACAACAACGGTTGAAGGTCGGGAACGTTATCCAGTCCGAGTTAGATATATGAGGGAATTGCGTGATAGTATTGAAGCATTGGGCAAAGTTCTTGTTCCAGCTCCTGATGGGGCTCAGATACCTATTATTCAACTGGCGGAAATAAAATACATTCGCGGACCACAGGAAATAAAAAGTGAGGATACATTTTTGGTTGGGTATATTCTCTTTGATAAAAAACCCGGTTATGCAGAAGTCGATGTTGTGAATCAAGCAACGGAATATCTGAACTACAAAATTAAAAATGGGGAATTAGAATTGCCTGCTGGAGTGAGTTTTACATTTGCAGGGAGTTATGAAAATCAGGTTCGTGCACAAAAGAAAATGAGAATTGTTCTACCTTTAGCACTCTTTATTATCTTTCTGATTTTGTATTTTCAATTCAGGTCAATAATAACAACGTCATTAGTGTTTTCAGGCATTCTTGTAGCCTGGGCAGGAGGATTTTTGCTGATTTGGTTATATGCCCAGTCCTGGTTTCTCAACTTCAGTATTTTTGGTGTTGATATGCGAGAACTGTTTCAGGTTCATACAATTAATTTAAGTGTGGCAATCTGGGTGGGATTCTTAGCCCTTTTCGGAATCGCATCAGATGATGGAGTGGTTATGGCGACTTATTTGAATCAAGTATTTGAGAAAGAAACACCCTCATCGATTCAGGAGATAAGAGAATCGGTTGTAAAGGCAGGTAAGAGACGCATTAGACCATGTTTAATGACCATTGCAACGACAGTATTAGCCCTTGTTCCAGTGTTGACGTCTCAAGGTCGTGGTTCAGACATAATGGTTCCAATGGCAATTCCATCCTTCGGAGGAATGGTTATTGCCACAATAACAATGCTTGTTGTGCCAGTATTATATTGTGCGGTTAAGGAATTTAAATGGAGAATAGGAATTAAAGACAAACATCTTGGGGAGAGGAAGGATAGTAAATAAATAGCCACGAAAATACACTAAATAACACGAAATTGTTGATTAAAGATTTTCGTAAAATTTCGTGTCCTTTCGTGGCTAATTTATGTTTTTTCTTTTAGCTTAATTAAAGTCTCTTCTAATTTTGAATTATAAACTTCGATTTCTTCTTTTGTGGCATCTAAAGGTATTTTTATAGGTTCGGAGAAGATTGCATTGACAGATGAGAAGGGGAGAGGGATTTCACTTTTGTCCCAGGATTTTTTGAATATGATTTTTTTATTGCATTGAATGGCATAGGGTAGAATAACGGCTCCCGTTTTTTTTGCTAATAATATTACGCCGGGTTTTACTTTATGATAAGGACCACGCGGTCCATCAACAGCTATTGCTGCGTTATTATTTTTTTTCATAACATTCATTAGATTCAATAACGCCTGCAGACCACCTCTGGCACTGGAACCTCTGACAGTTAAATAACCGAGTTTATTTAAAACCCTTGTCATTAGTTCACCATCTCTACTTCGACTTGTTATTATTGCAATGTTCTTTTTCTTCTTTTTTTCTTTGATACCTAAAAATGCTGTCATAAACATATCACCATGCCAGAAGGCACATATAATTGGTGTTTCGGTGGATAATATTTCAGGATAATTAATCATTTTTATTTTGAGGGTTTTACCAATTATGATTAGGGCGTATTTGATGAGAGTTGAGAGAATACGGAATTTTAAATTTTCAAAGAATGAATATTTTTTAGGCATATTCATAGGAAGACTTTAACCACAGAAGACACAAAAAATATATTTGAAACCACGAATATCATGAATCTTCACTACTTTATCTAAAAATATTTGTGTAAATTAGTGTAATTCGTGGTTAAAAAATTTTTTGTTGTATGTTATAAGTATTCTCTGTGGCTTATATATTTTGTTGTATTTCTTTTTTGCTTTCACGATTAATGACTTCGAGGACGGCTCGTGCGGCATTCATTGATGCCCCAGGTTCACCAATTTTCTCACGAACTTTTGCGAGTTCAAATTTGATATTTTCCAATTCCTCAGGGTCATTAAGGATTTTTAAAACTCGTTTTGCAATAGCTGTTGGTTTGGCATCGTTTTGTATGAATTCAGGAACGATTAAATCACCAGCAAGAATATTCACAAGTCCAATATAAGGAAGTGTAACAAGATTTTTTGCTATAAGCCAGGTTAAGAGAGACACTTTATAGATGACAATCATCGGCGTTTTTAAGAAGGCACTTTCAAGCGTTGCAGTTCCTGATGCAACAAGGGCAAAGTCAAGAATACTCCGCACATTGTATCTGAATTCGTTTACCACTTTTATGTTAAGGCTTGTATTCTGAAGATGTAATTGAATAAGGTCTTGTGAGACGGTAGAAGCTCGCGGTAAAACAAATTGAACGTCAGGGATTTTTTGTTTAATTAATTCTGCGGTTGCAATCATAATGGGTAAAATTCTTTCGACTTCTCCCTTTCTGCTTCCGGGTAATAAACCTATAATCAGTTTATTTGGGTCAAGGTCAAATTTTTTACAAACGACGTCTTTTGTCATCGTTAATTTAATCACATCGAGAAGAGGATGCCCCACATATTCAATATCAAGTCCTGTTCCTTCGTAATGCTTAACTTCAAATGGCAAGACAACGAGCATTTTTGAAACGATCTTGGCAATTTCTTTTCTCCTGCCTCTTCTCCAAGCCCAGATTTGTGGCGAGACATAGTAGATGATGGGTATTCCGAGCTTATTAGCTTCACGCGCAACCTTGAGATTAAACTCAGGATAATCGATAAGGATAATACCTGAGTAATTGCCATTTTTTAATTCCTCCACAACACTTTTAAAAAGTTTTTTGAATTTGGAGAGATTTTTTAGTATCTCCCAGAAACCAATGATGGCAAAATCTTCAACTATATTCATAATAAGCGTAACGCCAGCTGATGCCAATTGGGGTCCACCAAGTCCTTTAAACTCGATAGAAGAATCCATTTTGCGAATGGCTTTAACGAGATTAGACCCGTGTAAGTCTCCTGAATTTTCACCGGCTATTATGAAAATTCGTTTAGACGACATATTGTCCTTTCCTTACCAAATCTGTTATTTCCAAAGCCAGCTCTAAAGCATCGCGAGCGTGTTCACCAGTTACCATTGGTTCTATTCCTTTTTTAACGCAGTCGACAAAATGAGCAAGCTCCAGTTTAAGAGGTTCTTCTTTTTTCACGCGAATTTTTCTTCTTTCAATGGCTATGCTAATACCATCTTTTCTTCTTTTTTTCAGAGGTTTTTTTCTATAAACTTCCATTTCCTGATTGATATAATTGAGAGAGATATAAGCATCGGGTTGGAAAATTCTTATTTTTCGCATCTTTTCTGGATAAATCCGACTTGCTGTGATGTTTGCGATGCATCCATTTGCAAATTTAATGCGAGCGTTAGCAAGGTCTTCCCATTCTGAAAATACAGCGACTCCTACTGCTTCGATACTTTTGATTTTCGAGTTTACCAATTGCAGAATGATGTCTAAATCGTGAATCATATTATCCAGGACAACACCAATATCCTTGACTCTGGGGTCATAAGATCCAAGCCTATGTGATTCTATAAATTTTGGTTCAGTTACAAGAGTTTTCATTTTCATCACAGCAGCGTTGAATCTTTCAATATGTCCCACTTGCAGGATGGTATTATTAGAATGAGCGATATTGACAAGCTCCTGTGCTTGTTCAACAGTTGAAGTAATCGGTTTTTCAACGAGGGAATGTGTTTTATTTTCAAGGAAATATTTTGCAATTTCATAGTGATATTTTGTCGGAACAGCAATACTGACAGCATCGATTTTGCCTAATAAATCCACATAGTTTGTGTAAGCTTTTGTTTTATTTGTTTTAGCAATTTTTTTAGCAACTTTTGGTATTATATCAACGACTCCTACGAGTTCGACATCGTTCAGTTCGTTATATATTCTGGCATGGTGTTGACCAAGATGTCCGACACCAATGACACCAACTCTAACCTTATCCATAAATTACCTCATTCTGAAAATTATTATGTTTAGGAGTTTGAAAATTCTATTTTGGATTACCAAGCAATAACATAGTATAACCATATATTTTTGTGTTTCGTAATACTACGGGAATTTTTACTCTTTCGTTTGCTTGATGTTCAAGGGTTTCTTCGCCTGGTAGTATTGGACCGAAGCTAACAGTATTTGGGAACGCCTTAGCATAAGTTGTTCCTCCAATTGCCTTTAATTCAGGTTCGAGATTTGTTACTTCATTGTATGCTTTTTGTAAAGAGGAAATGAAATCTTTATTATCTTCCGGGTCAACATACAGAGCTTTTGAACCAGCACTCACTTTTTCATTTTTAATCTTAGATTGGTTATTTATGTTGAAATCCTCAATCACATTTGTAGTTAATTCCACAACTTTTTCGGGGGGCATACCAAGAGTATTCCTGATATTTACAGTTGCCTGAATACCAGTATCAGTGGTTTTAATTACATTGAGACTGGATGTGGTTTTACCAACAAAATGATGTTCAGATTTAATTCCCAATCCTTCTCCATACATATCGCTGCAAAGATCTTTTAAAAACATAATAAATTTATTACATTCGGAATGTGCAAATTTGAACTGAGAAAGAAAATCAATCGCATTTGTAATTGCATTTATACCATTCCAGGGCTGACTGCCATGAGCGGATTTCCCAATTATTTCAATTGTTATTTTGTCATTATTAAATTCATATTTACATTTAAAATCTTTTTTCTTATTTGTAGATTTATTGATAACTTTTTCTAATTCCCCTTTTTCTTTATTATCTTTAATTTTGGTGTCAATTATTTCAATTATACAACTGCCCGGAATAATATTGGCTCGTTGACCACCATAAATTTTTACATATTCAAAATCAAAATTGTTTTCTCTTTGTCCTGAATCCAAGCTTGTAGAGAACTTTATATTAACCATACCTTTTTCGCCATTTATAATGGGGAACTCAGCATCAGGAACAAAACAGAATATCGGCATTTCATAATTCTCTTTATATTTTCGAATTTCACTCCAGTCACCAACCTCTTCTGTTGTGCCTATAATCATCCGAATTTTGTGTTTCAATTTTATATTCAATTCGCTTAAAGCAACCATTCCATAAAGACAACTCATTAGTGGACCTTTATTATCGAGAGTCCCACGACCATAGACCTCATTACCAACAACATCACCACCAAAAGCAGGATAGTCCCATTTATCATCAACAGGAACAACATCAATATGCAGTAAAGCCCCAATTATGTCTTTCCCGTCACCATAATCAATGATTCCCAGAGAATTATCTATGTTTTGAAATTTTATGTTATGTCTATTCGATATTTCTTCAAGGAAATCGAAGGCGTCTTTAAATTCATTTCTGTAGTCATACCCACTGTCAGTTCCACTGATAGTTTTAAATTGGAGTAGTCGCGACAAATCGCTTATTAAATTACTTTCATTTTTTTCAATAGTATCAAATAACTGGTTTTTTAACTTATCAATGTTTGTCATTATTAATTCTCTGGCTTCTTAGTGAAAACTTTAACTTTTAAAAATTTTTATGATAAATAATTAAAGAATATTATGTAGATTAATGATTAGAAGTTGTCAAATGTTATGATAAGAGGGGAGAAAATAAAAATTGAGATCTCTGAGAAACTTAAATTCCTAATATCTAAACTGAATTTATAATAGAAATTATTGGTGTGGTGCGAGATTTATCTCGCATATTGTGGCGACATAAATGTCGCGTTACAGACAAAATTATGTTGACAAGTGAGAGGAGAAATTTTTAGAAATTGACTTTAAATAAATTTGAAACCGCAGATAGACGCAGATGAACGCTGATAAAATAATATATTATTAAAAATGTGCTCTGTGACCTCTGTGGTTAAATATTTTTAATTATAATATTCTTTCCTAATCACTACGGTGGGATGGCCGAGTGGCTTAAGGCGGCGGTCTTGAAAACCGTTGAGCGAAAGCTCCGTGGGTTCGAATCCTACTCCCACCGCCAGTTCTTTTTCTGCTACAATTTTTTCATTTTCCTAATTATATAAAGAAAATTATATCAATCCTTTCTTACTATTCCCAAAATTTATGTTTGACAGTTAGTTGGATTGTTAATCTTATATTTGTTATTGTTTTCACGGTAATTTTTATTTTCGATTATTTTTAAGATATTTTGATATTTCAAAAGGAGTAAGGAAATTGGTGCGTAAAGAATTGGATAAGATTTATAAACCTGAAGAGGTTGAAAAGAAGTGGTATGATTTCTGGCTGGAGAAGAAATTTTTTCATTCAGATGAAAATTCTACTAAAGAGACTTATGTGATTGTTATTCCTCCTCCTAATGTTACGGGTATTCTTCATATGGGTCACGGCTTGAATAATACCATTCAGGATGTCTTAATTCGCTGGAAAAGAATGCAGGGATATAATGCCTTGTGGCTTCCTGGAACAGACCACGCTGGCATTGCCACGCAATTTGTTGTTGAGAAAGACCTGGCAAAAGAAGGGCTTACAAAACATAATCTTGGTCGGGAAAAATTCTTAGAAAAAGTCTGGGAATGGAAAGAAAAACACGGGGGAACAATTATCCATCAGCTCAAGAGATTGGGTTGTTCTTGCGATTGGGACAGAGAAAGATTTACGATGGATGAGGGACTTTCTCAGGCTGTTAGAGAGGTCTTTTGTAGGCTTTATGAGGATAAATTAATTTATCGTGGGACTTATATCGTGAACTGGTGTCCGAGATGTCGGACAGCTTTATCTGATGATGAGGTTGTTCACCCTGAAGAAGAAGTTAAAACTCATCTCTGGTATATAAAATATCCTGTGAAAGATTCAAAGGAATATGTGGTTGTGGCAACGACTCGTCCAGAGACAATGCTTGGCGATACTGCAGTTGCTATGAATCCAAAAGATACAAGGTATAGACATCTTCTTGGGAAAACTGCGATTCTTCCACTCTTACATCGTGAGTTGCAGATTATTGCTGATGATTATGTTGATATGTCATTTGGAACAGGACTCGTGAAAATTACACCAGCCCACGACCCTAATGACTTTTTAGTTAGTCGAAGACAAAACCTTCCTGAAGTCAATGTGATGACACAGGATGGGAAAATCAATGAGAATGGTGGTCCTTATTGTGGTCTGGATAGATTTGAAGCGAGAGAAAGAGTTGTGGCTGATTTAAAGGCTCAGGGATTGCTTGAGAAGATTACTGACCATATTTATTCTCCTGGCAAATGTTACCGTTGTGATACAATTATCGAACCTTATTTATCAGAGCAATGGTTTGTAAAAATGAGACCCCTTGCTGAGAGAGCTATAGAAGCGGTGGAAAATGGAAAGGTGCGTTTTATTCCTAAGAATTGGGAGACAACTTATTTTAACTGGATGTATAATGTTCGCGATTGGTGTATCTCGAGACAATTATGGTGGGGGCATCGAATTCCTGTCTGGTATTGTCGTGGATGTAGTGCAACAATTGTTTCGAGGGAAGATATAGATTACTGTCCTTATTGCAGGAGTGGGGAAATCAAGCAGGATGAAGATGTTCTCGATACCTGGTTCTCATCAGCGCTCTGGCCCTTTTCGACATTAGGATGGCCCGAAAAAACTAAGGATTTAGAAGTTTTTTATCCGACTTCGGTTCTTGTTACAGCTCATGAAATAATCTTCTTCTGGGTGGCGCGGATGATAATGATGGGACTAAAGTTTATGGGGGATGTTCCTTTTTCTGATGTCTTTATTAATCCGATTGTTTGCGATGAGCACGGCAAAAAGCAAAGTAAGTCGTTAGGGAATGCTATTGACCCAATTGAAATGATTGAAGAATACGGAACAGATTCACTGCGTTTTACATTCTGCGCTTTGTGTGCTCAGGTTAAAAGTTTGAATATGTCTATAAAGAGAATTCAGGGGTATCGAAATTTTACGAACAAAATCTGGAATGCAGCACGAATGATTTTTATGCATACTGAGTCGCTTGAATTTGACGATTTTAATAAGGGTTTTGAAGAGGAAAATCTCACTTTACCTGACAAATGGATTTTATTTAGATACAATCAGATTATTGATGAAGCAACTAAGGAACTTGAAGAATATTATTTTAGTGATGTGGCGAATACTTTATATCATTTTATCTGGCATGAGTTCTGTGATTGGTATTTAGAGCTTGTGAAATCGAGATTGTTTGAGAAAGATTCATCAATTCCCGAGGCGAAAAAAGAAGAATCAAAAATTACTGCACAAATTATTTTGTTAGAGATTCTTGAAGGAATAATGAGACTTCTTCATCCGATTATGCCGTTTATTACAGAAGAAATCTGGCAAAGGATTAAGAATAATTGGAGCGAAAGTAAAAAATTTGATGACCGCATCAGTAGTCTCAATGCGGAATCAATAATGATTGCTCCCTGGACCACAAAAATTCACATAGGTGATTATTCTAAGGAAGCTGAAGAGATAAATTTCATTAAGAATATTATTTATACCATAAGAAATATCAGAGGAGAGATGGATATTTCACCATCAGAAAAGGTTGATGTGTTCCTTGAAACTCAAGATAAAGATAAATTTGAAATGCTGAAAAGAAATCAATTTTATATCAAAGATTTGATTCAAATTAATAATATAGAAATTCTTAGTAAAAAGAAAAAATATCCTGAGCCTAATTCAATCGGTATTCAAGATGAGGTGAAAATTATAATCCCGATGCCAAGAGAATTGATTGAAAAAGAAAAAACACGGCTTGAAAAAGAATTAAAGCGGCTTATAACAGAAGCAGAACGTCTAACAGGAAAATTAAGTAACGAAGGATTCCTCAGCAAGGCTCCAGAAGAGGTCGTGAACAAGGAAAAAGAAAAGCTCGAAAAGACGAAAAACGAACTGATGATTATTAAATCAAAATTAGAGAAGATGAAATAATATTCTCGGATTTATTCTTCAAAGAATTTCAAATGTGCATCCCTTATCCTTCCCTCTCCCAATGGGAGAGGGTTTAGGGTGAGGGAATGAGTGTCATAGATAAAAGCATTGATAACAAAATAATCTTGCTTTATGTTGGTTTTTCAGATGATGGATGGTTCAGGATATGTATCCTGAACCTATGGATTTATTGGGACATATGTCCCATTTCAATATAAGTTTAGGATGAATATCCTGAACTATCTATATTAAATAACAAAATGGAGAGACATTATGAAACGTATTTTTTCATCAATTATTCTTAATTTATTTCTATTTCTTTTTGTATTTTTATTATACTTATCTCCTTACAAATTATATGCAGAAGAAAGTTTTAAGGGTTATGTGGTATGCATAGACCCGGGACATCAAGGAAAAGAAAATAAGGATTTAGAACCCATTGGACCTGGCTCATCAGAAACCAAACCATCCGTGTCAAGTGGAACGAGAGGGAAATTAGCTGGACCCGAAGATGCAGTAAATCTCGATGTCGGTTTGAGGTTGCATGAGATTCTTACTAAAAAAGGTGTAACTGTTGTTATGGTTCGTGTGACTCCTGATGTTAATGTGCCTAATAGTGAACGCGCTTCTATTGCAAATAGGTGCAAGGCAGACCTCTGTATTCGCTTACACTGTGATGCTGGAGCGGAACATAATTGTTTCACTCTTTATCCTGCCCTTATTAAAAATTGGACTGATGATATTTATGATGAGAGTTTCAAAGCCGCAGGAATTGTGCAGAAGGCATACTCCACCTATATTGGCATTCCAGATAAGGGTTTGATTCCTCGCAGTGACCTATCTGGTTTTAACTGGTCGGGCGTTCCGGTGATACTTCCTGAAATGCTTCATTTGCAAAATCCTGAGGATGACCAGAAGGCATCCACTCCGGAATTTCGTCAAAAGATGGCTGAGGGATTGGCGATTGGAGTTTTGGAATATTTAAAAACGGTTGCTCACCAGAAAAATAAATCTTAATTTGAGAGTTTGAAAAAATAATAATAGTAACTTAAAAACGAGATTGATTCGTCTGTCATGCTGATCCTGAAACAAGTTCAGGATGACATTACTTGTTTCAGCATCCCAATTAAGATTCCGAAACAAGTTCGGAATGACACAATATGGTTTGTTAGTTTTTCAGAGGTCTCAAGAGGGGATTGTATCTGTGAAAAATACATTTTGATATATGGAAAGATATGACAAAAGAAATAAAAGTTTTTGGATTACCAGCAGAGAAAGGGCGCTGGTTTTTCGTCGTAATCGGATTGTTCATAAATTTATGCTTGGGCTCTGTTTATTCCTGGAGTATATTCCGAAAACCATTAGAAAAGTTATTTAATATAACGGCAACTCAAAGTGGGTTGCCTTATATGTTCTTTTTGGTGTTTTTTGCTTTATTGATGCCAGTTGCAGGCAGATTCCTGGATAGGTATGGACCGAGAATCATAACGATGTTAGGGGGCGCTTTAGTTGGTCTTGGATGGATATTAGCCAGTTTCGCTTCAAATATATATATTTTAACGATTAGTTATGGATTCATTGCTGGAGGAGGTGTTGGCGTAGCTTATGGTGCACCGATTGCCACGTCAACGAAATGGTTTCCAGACAAGAAAGGATTGGCAGTAGGATTAACTATTATAGGTTTTGGATTATCCCCTTTAATAACCTCTCCTTTATCAAAATTTCTCATCGATTCATACGGACCGCTTAATGCATTTAGAATTTTAGGTATCCTGTTTTTTCTAATCATAATTTTACTCGCAATTCCGATTAAATTTCCTTCTTCCGAATTAAGTATTGATGACAAACGGTCATCGTCTGTCCCCACTTTTCCTGTTATGGAACTTGATAGTTCTGATATGGTTAAGACTTCAACTTTCTATGGCTTGTGGTCTTGCTATATAATTGGGACTTTAAGTGGATTAACGGCAATAGGGATTTCCTGTCCGGTAGGTGAGGAAATTATTAAGTTAAATCCGGCATTTTCTTCAATAGCTGTTTCAGTTTTCGCCATATTTAATGGAATTGGAAGACCACTATTCGGATGGCTTACGGATAGGCTTACACCAAGATATTCCGCAATAATTTCTTTTATAATCATTTTCTTATGTTCCATAGGAATGTTGAATGCTGGTGAATCAAAAATAGTTTTATATGTCTTATCATTTTGTGGATTTTGGCTATGTCTTGGAGGCTGGTTAGCAATTGCCCCGACAGCGACTTCAATATTTTTTGGAACAAAACATTATAGCAAAAATTATGGTGTAGTTTATACAGCTTACGGTGTAGGGGCAATATTTGGCTGTTTAATATCCGGGAAAATCAGAGATGTATTCGGAAGCTACATCTATACTTTTTATCCAACAGCAATACTTGCGATTATTGGGATAGTAATTGCAATTTTTCTGATAAAACCTGTTAGACAGGCTTCAAATTCATCCCGAAAAATATAGAGACGCAATGCATTGCGTCTCTACAAAGGGATTTTTTGACAGGATTAACAGGATATTTAAGATAATTGATTTTTGGATATTATATTGTTTATCCTGCAAATCCAGTTTAAATTCTTAATATTTTTTTGTGCTCGTCGTGTCTGTCGTGGTAGATTTTTTTTCATTAATAATGATATTCATTTTTAGAAAGTAAATGAATATTCCCAATATGAACGTTCTTGAGACCTTCCTCTTTACAAATTTCTTCTGCTTTATAAGCGTGTTCTGTAGAGGTGGTTGGTAAATCAGGAAAAAGATAATGCGGATAAAAGGCGAGAAGTGAGTAGGGGATATTTGGATTGCACTGAGCGATAAATTTAGCAATTTTACGAACTTCATCAACTGTTATGTATCCAGGAACGAGAAGCGTTGCTGTACAGAGCAAAGATGATTCAGAACAGTTGGGGACTGACGAATCGCGTTTGTCCCTCATTCTTTCAGAAAGCAATCGAAAATTCTCCAGAGTTTGAGTGTTGGAACATCCCGTGAGTGCATAATGAATCTCAGGAGTAAATGCTTTCAAATCAAATTTTATAGTCCCACCTGTTGCTAACGAAATTTCAGCTGCTTTTTGCATCATTCTTGGATTGGCTGAACCATTTGTCTCCCAGCAAATTCTTACTTTATTATTGGCTGCCTTCATAATTTCTAATGATGTGGCGAGAGAATGAGTAAATTGCGAAGCAGGGTCTCCTCCGAAATAGCAAACACAACGCGTTCGGGTATCCACTGCTGATGCCAATTCGGAGGCGCTCAATTTTCTTGGTGATTGTAAACACTCTCTAAAATGCCAATTCTGACAGAAGAGACAATCAAACGTGCAGGTCTGATAAAAAACGGCAAGATTATTACCTCTTGAGGAAGTCGAATGTAACGCAAATCTCTTTTTCCGATAATCACCTGTATCCTTTTCAGCACAAGCCCAGGAGGCAACACAATTTGTCGGTAGCGGGTCATAATAATAATCAACAAAACCAATCTTTTTCGTTCCTGCTATTTGATAAAACTTTCCATCACGATTTTTCTTAATTCCACAAAATCCCTTTTTGCCTTCTGGAATTTTGCAATTATTCACACACTGATGACAAATTACAATTTGAGATGAATCATCTGCACCGCTTAAATCCTCTTTTCTTGGTAAATCAAATTCCTCTCTGGAGACTCTGTGAGCCTTATCAACAAATCCCTTCGCCTTATCCCAACGCCGAATAATACAATCCCTGCAAACCTCAAGAATAATCGCAATGGGTACTTCCCCATTCCCACATATTTTGCATTTAGTTTTTAGCATAATAACTAAATTTTTCATACACATTCTTTAAATATCAAGTAGAAAAGAGTTTTGTGGAATAAAAATTAGTTCTTTACAAAAATTTAATGCCGCTTGCATATTTTTTCTATATTTTACAGTAGTCCGATGATAATCATTTTTAATATACTATTTAATCTTATTTAATATCATATCTTTTTCTTATTTTTAAAATAGTCCATAGTTTTTCTAAAATATTCATAATGGGTAATAAATATGGGAAGATTTGAGCGAGTAGTTGAATGTATTAAAAGGTACGTACCAGAAAAAATAATTGTTTTTGGTTCTTATGTTCGAGGGGAAACTGATGAATATAGTGATTTGGATTTTGTGATTATTAAGAAGACAAAGAAAAGATTTATAGAGAGATTGATAGAGGCCGCAAAACTTATTGATTCTGATTTAGGTAAAGTAGATATTTTCGTTTATACACCGGAAGAATTCCAGCGAATGATTGAACTGGAAAATCCTTTTATAGAGAATGTTTTGAAAGATGGGAAGGTAATTTATGAAGCAAAGGAGGGAGCAGGAATAAAATGAAATTCGATTAGAAGGAAGTATTCAGATAGTCGGAACAAGCTGAAAATAATCTGACAGTGAATTTTTTGAACCAATTTGCAATGCAAATGTAAAGGAAATTCTAATTACACAAATTGTTGAAAGAGAGTTCATATAAGATAAGAAAAGGGACAGACGACAAGCATCTGTCCTTGATTTTGTGTTCTAATATCTTTTAAAGTCTCTTCTCGGTTTGTTTCTGGGTGGACGGGCTTCGTCTACTCTTAAATTGCGACCTTTGAACTCAAAACCGTTCAGAGCCGCGCTTGCCTTTTCGGCTTCAACTGGGCTTGCCATTTCGACGAATGCAAAACCCTTACCCTCAATTATGTTGAGTGATTTAACTTCTCCATACTGAGAGAACAATTGTTTCAGTTCCTCATTTGTTACATTGTAGTTGAGGTTGCCTACGTAAAGTTTGCTACCTTGCATTAAAAGATTTCCTCCTTTTTTTCATACTCTTGTCTCTGTTCAATAACGTTTCTTCTGGAGGTAGATGCAGGATGGCAATTCTAACCCCCGTATGATAAGTTATTAAAAACAAGAGACACTTTACTAATAAAAAGTCGTACTTGTTTACTTCTTTTTCTTTAAAAGAACAAAATCGAAATTTTTATTGTATATCTTTTATGCCAATGTCAAGAAAAGAGTGTTGAAAAATGATAAAAATTTTTTTTGATGAAATAAAAATTATCAGAATAAATTAACACATAAAGTTAAATGTTTTTATTGCATATAAAATATTTTTCAAATTATATATAAGTTCAATTTCTAAAGGGGAATAAAAAAATGATTAAACTCATATCGTGCTTAGTAACAAGTGGTGAAATATGGATACTTATCTTTTTGTTTACCACTGTTTTAGTGGCGATTATAAAAAATAAGTTTAAGCTAAATGCTCGTTTAATCTTCACACATGAAATAGAACTTTTTATTTTACTTATTCTATTCACCATTATTATAGTTATTACTGCTATCAGACATTCTATTTTTACTAAATTTATCACAGAATCATCACCGGATGAGAAAATTGCATTTATACAGTTTATTATTGAAGCAGAACTTATTGTTATCGCCCTTCTTATTTTAACTCGTATTATCCATACAAGAATAAGTTTTATGATTACTTCTTACATTTTAATTTCAGGATGGCTTGCTTCCCGCTTTATATTCGATACAATCCCCTCACTAAAATTTGTGAATGAGACAACTGTTCCTGGTTTATTCGAGCGAGGATTATTGGTTCCGACATACATTGCTACAACATTCAGACAATTAATCGTATATTTTGTATCCTTTATACTTGGACTTTATTGCGTAAGAAAATCATTTCAGTATTGGAAGTTCTGTGTTGGATTTATTGCAGGGAATTTTTTTACCTATCTACTTTTCCTAAATGAAAAATCATTTTCATTATTGGAATTTATCTTTTTCCTTGTTGTTATTATTCTTCCTTTGCAGAAGAAAGCACTTGAAAGACTTTGTGGATTTCCTTTAAAACCTCGACAATCACCAGAACTCCCTCTCAAGACTTCTTTTCTAAGTTCAGCTTTTGAGCATTTCACCTTGCTTATTATTTTTATTCTTGTTTGTTTTTTTACTATTTTCGGATATTATGAACGCAATTTTTTTCGTGTTATTGAAATCGGTCCAAAACCAATCCACTACAGTCCTGCAGCCCATAATGCTTACAATGATTTTAAAGAACTCTTCACCAAAAAAGTGTCGAAAAAAATTGATGAATCTACATATTCCTTCTTTCCTAAATATGATCTCATCATAAATTCAACTCCTCCAAAATTGATAAAGAGGACATTTGATATCATTGACAAAAATGAAATGGAAAAATCTCTTACAAAATTGTTACCTTATATTAAAGTTTTTGAAGAAGCAAGAAATGCTGATTATTGCTTATATTACGAATCTAAGTACAGAGCTGTTCCTGATTTTTATAATTTTCGAGAAACTACTCGTTTTTTAGGAATCAGAGCTATGCTCAGAATATATGAAAATCGAAACGAAGAAGCTCTATATGATATTGAAACAATACTCAATACTGCTTGGCTTTTAAACAATAATGGGTCTTTGGTGATTCATATGGTGGGTTCAGCACTTTGTGGTATAGGTTTAAAAGTGGCTCATAATTATTATCTTAGGTTCCGTGGGAATTCTGAAGCGATGAACCTTTTAGATGAAATGCTTAAACGTGTTAACCACAAAGTCAGAATATCGTTTCCTGTAGAAAACCTGAAGCGATATGAACCTGCTCTTTGGAAAATAGTCCCATATTTTGAATTGATAGTACCCGGTTTTACCAAAGCCTATGTAACATTTTATGGGAAATGGGTACAATATGATCAATTAGTTTTGAGTGTTGCTTTGGAAAAATATAGAAATGAATATAAAACCTATCCAGATAAGTTAGAAGACCTTGTCCCTAAATATCTGGAACAACTTCCTCTTGATCCCTTTAAGGCTAAACCATATATTTATAAAAATTTTGGCTCAGAATTTTCAGTGAGTTGTGAATACCTTGATTCAGAACCTTATGAATGGATGAAGACAGATGAATTTTATTATAAAGGATTAGTATTTCCACCATCAAAAGTTGAGAATGAAGATTTAAGGAAAGAAATTGAAAAACTTGAGAGAGATAAAAATTAATAAATATAATGGTTTCACCTAAATCAAAGCACCTCATTCATACTCCCTGTTCTATAGCCTTGTAAATCGAGAGTAATGTAACTAAATCCAAGTGATCTGAGTTTTGTCACAATATCTTTTTTATTCTTCATAATGATTTTCATATCATTTTCAGATACTTCAATCCTTGCAATTTCATTGTGATATCGGACTCTCACCTGTTTGATTCCAAGTTTTCTAAGGAATTTTTCAGCCGTATCAATAACCTTTAACTTCTCCTTTGTGATTCGTGTTCCATAAGGGAATCTGCTGGCAAGGCAGGCAAAGGAGGGTTTGTCATAGGTGGGTAATTTCATTTCTTTAGATAATGTTCGAATATCATTTTTTGTAAATCCGCATTCAAGCAAAGGGCTTTTAATATTTAATTCTTTTGTTGCCATCATTCCCGGTCTATGGTCGCTTTTATCATCAAAATTTGTTCCGTCGAAGATAACTGCAGCATTAAATTTTTTTGCAATGGTTTTCAGTTTCATCATCAACTCTTTTTTACAATAATAACATCGATTGGGAGGATTATCAGCGAAATCATCAATTTCCAATTCTGAGGTTTCAATAATCTTATGATTAAACCCGAGCTCTTTTGCCATTTTAATAGCATCATCAAGCTCTGAGGAGGTATAGGTCTCAGATTTCGCAGTTACTCCCAAAACATTATTTTTTCCCAGAACATCAGTGGTGATTTTTAAAAGAAACGTGCTATCAACTCCTCCCGAATAAGCCACCACGACTGACTTAAATTGGGAGATATAATCTTTGAGAATCTTTATTTTTTCGCTAAGTTTTTTATTCATATCAATTCCTTTTTTCTTTATGTATAATTTATATTACTACCAGAATCCTACAAACTAATTCTTATTTCAATAATTTATGTGACAAAAAAATATTTTTTTGTTATATTAATAATAGAGAGAATAGTGTTCATTGAAATATCAAAAAATAAACACAGTAAAAATAACTCTGTGTAAAAAAAAACCACTTAGTATTCTGTGAACCATATGATTAATTATTTTAATTTCTTATAGTTTATTCTAAAAATTTGTGACATATTATAGTCTAATACTTTATTTTATGTATTTACTAATGCTGTAAAAAAATTGTTAAAAGAGAAAAATAATGATTGATTTTCTATAAATTAAGAGGATATAATTAAATGTTTATCTAAAAAAATTGGGGAACTATGGCTAATACAGAGAAAATATTATTCATAGAAAGAGATAAAGACTTAGCAAATGATATACATTCTAAACTAACTCGTGATGGTTTCAATGTTGATACCGTGTTTAGCGCCAAGGAAGGGTATGCTAAAATTCGTCAATCCAGTTATGACCTCATTATAATGAACACTCAATATCCCGATGAAGAGATTACCTGTAATACCATCCTTAAATTAGTCAGTCAGCAATATTATAAAACACCCATTATATTAACCTGTGATGATGTCTCTTCCATACCATCGTCACATAATATTCCCTGCCATATATTTTCTTTTTTCAAAAAGCCGATAAACTACAAGTTTTTTAAATCCACAATTGCTCGAGCTCTTGAACAAACAACAGGCAATAAATTCAAAGAAGACTTATTTGCTATGTTTTCTCATGATGTGAAAGCTCCATTGACATCAATTATAGGTTATTCCTCAATCATTCTATCAGGGAAATGCGGAGAAATTTCTCAACAAGGATATGATTGTGTTGCAAAAATCGCCTCCAAAGCAAGAAAGATATTATTACTTACAGAAGATTTCCTAACCTCTTGTAAAATTGATGCTGACCAGATAACGTTAAGAAAATCCCCCACAGATATAAATAAAGTTATTGAAAATGTGCTGGCAGACCTCGAGATCTTATCCTCAGAAAAAAATCTAAAGATTGAATTTAATAATGGAGATTTAAAACAGGCTAATGTGGATGAAATTGAAATAGAAAGGGTTTTCACAAACCTTATTTATAATGCAATAAAATTCGCTGATAAAGATGGGAAAGTAATCATTACCACATCTATGACTCAACCACGCAAAGAAAATGTATCACCCCAAATCACTGTTGCTATTTCTAACACAGGTCCAGGAATAAGTAAAGAAGAGATACCATTTGTTTTTCACAAATACAGACATCTGAAAGGCTCTGATACAGCCTCTGGATTTGGTCTCGGGTTATATATTGTAAAATTTTTGATTGAAGAACATAATGGTGAAATTGATTTCTATAGTGAACCCGATGAACTTACTACCTTTACTGTTAAATTACCTATCACATAAAGAATTTATCAAATACCCACCTTGAATAACATAAAGAATCCTCATCACAAAATTTGATTCAATGGATTTATTATTCCTTATTCAAAGACATTTATGTTGACAAAAAACATTACAATACTTAATTAACTTGAAACATTAAAAATTAATCAGAAAGGGTGATGGAAGTGAAACGACTCTTCATTGTATTAGTAATTCTTTTTGCTTTGAAATTTTTGTATTCAATTCCGGAGGATGTTATGAAACTCGAAAAACAAGGTGAATTCACAAAAGCTCAGGAAATGCTCAAAGGACTTCTTAAAAAAGAAGGTATAAGTGAAGCAGAAAAAAATGAATTGAGTTATGAGATTGAGAGATTAGACAGAATTAGATGGGATTTTGATATCACAACGGAAGAGATAATGAAGCAATTGAAAGAGGATATGCCTGATGTAACTAAAGAAGATATGCAGAAATGGATGCAGGATGGTTCTTTAGAATACAAAATCATTGACGGACAAACATTCTTTTTTGGAGTGGCAAAAAGAAATTTATACAGAATGAATAAAGAAGCAAAGGCTAAACGAGATAAAGCCTTCGAAGAGATGAAAAAAGAAATACCTAAAGATAAAACTTCAGAAAAATATATGAACCATATCAAACAAGTTATTGAAGAAGGGAAGAAGAGTGATACACATTATGTTTGCCCAAAAAGATTCAGAGTCGATTACACAATAACCGTTAATCCTGATGTTGTCCCTGCTGGTGAATTAATCAGATGCTGGTTATTATTTCCAAGGGAAATCACAAAACAAAAAGATATGAAGGTAATTAGTGCGACGCCTGAAAATTATGAAATCGCACCTGCTGATTACTTGCAACGAACAATTTATTTTGAGCAACCTGCAGCGGAGAAAAGGAAACCAACCATATTCAATGTGGTTTATGAATTCACTGGCTATGGATATTATAATCCGATTGACCCTGCTAAGATTAAACCTTACGATGAGAATGGTGAGTTATATAAAAAATATACTGCTGAGAGAAAACCGCATTTGACTTTTACACCGGAACTACAGAAATTGGCAAAGGAAATTGTAGGAGATGAAAAAAATCCGTATCTGAAGGCAAAAAAGATTTGGGAATGGATTTGTAAAAATATCACATACACAACTGCAATTGAATATTCCACTATCTTTAATATTAGTGGTTACTGTTATGATAATAAGCGTGGTGATTGTGGAATTCAGGGAATGTTATTTATTGTTCTCTGCAGAATTTCTGGAGTTCCAGCGAAATGGCAATCTGGTTGGTCATTACAGCCTGAGGATGAAAATATGCATGACTGGGCTGAATTTTATGTTGAACCTTATGGATGGTTACTTGCTGACCCATCAAAAGGATATATTGAATCAGAAAATCCTGAAATAAAATATTTTAACTTTGGCAACACTGATGCATATAGACTGATTGCAAATGATGATTATGGGATGGAGTTATTCCCACCAAAGAAATTCTTTCGCTCAGAACCTGTCGATTTCCAGAGAGGTGAAGTTGAATGGAAAGGCGGAAATCTCTATTTTGGTCAATGGAAATGGAAAATAAAAATAGAGGAAGTAGAAAAAGGGAAGTAATTTAGTTTGAATTTTAAGACAATTAAATGTTAAATTAATAAAGAGGGCGTTTTGCCCTCATTTTTTTATTCTTTTAAATCCAATTAGTTTTTATTGACATCAGTGAAACAATTTTTGTAATTTAACAAAAGCGCTTTTATTAACTTTAAACTTTAATCCCTTAAACTTAAAACAGTAAATTCTTAAATTCTGGAACCAAAAATTGGAAAAAATAAATTTCGGTACAGATGGATATCGAGCTATTATTGCTGAACAATTCACTTTTAATACCGTTCAGCAAATTGCTCTCGGTTTCGCTAAATTCCTTCAAGAAAGCAAACATACGAATAAAGAAATTGCAATCGGCTATGATACAAGATTTTTATCTGATAAATTCGCCATCATTTTCGCAAAGACTTTAGCTACTCATAATATTAAGTCTTTCGTGAGCAAACCCTTTATTCCAACCCCTGTTCTATCCTATTATACATATTCGAAAAAGCTTCCGTTTGGTGTAATGATAACCGCATCGCATAATCCCCCCGAATATAATGGAATTAAATTCAAGGCGAAGTATGGTGGACCTATATTGGGTGATATAATCAAAACACTTGAAAAGTATGTGAATAGCATTTCAGCAAAAGATTTCTCATCACCAATTAACTTCGACATTCAAAATGATTCTGAAATCAAAATAGTTGATATGTTAAAGCCTTATTTTCAGCAGATTTCTTCATATATCAATATAGATACAATCAAGAAATCTAATTTAAGAATCATCGTAGATGCAATGTACGGTGCGGGTATCGATATTCTTCCAAAGATTCTAAATGGTGGGAAATGCCAGATTATCAATCTAAGAAATTACAAGAATCCTTACTTTGATGGCATTGGTCCTGAACCTATGCCGGAAACATTAGGAGAATTATCACTGGCAGTAATAAAACAGAAAGCTGATATTGGAATTGCCTTTGATGGGGATGCCGACAGATTTGGAATAATTGCATCAAATGGTGAATTTATAACTTTGCATGAACTGATACCACTTCTTGTTCAATATCTCATTCAAACAAGGGGTTGGGATGGAGATATTGTCAAAACCACTTCTACAGCTGATGTGATTGATAAGATCGCCCAAAAATATTCCAGAGATGTGATCGAGACACCTGTTGGTTTCAGATACATTTGCAAACAGATGTTGAACAAAAATATTTTGTTAGGAGGAGAAGAAAGCGGAGGCATTGGATTTAAAAATCACATTCCTGAAAGGGATGGAATTCTAAGCGCCCTATTATTATTGGAAATGATTGCGAGTTCAAAAATGTCATTACTGGAACATTTAAAGAAGTTAAGAAAAGAATTTGGGAAAGTTTACTATAAAAGAATTGCTCAGATATTTGATAAAAATAAACTAAAAGAAAATGTGCAAAACCTAAAAGTAAGTCCACCAAAAAAAATTGCATTCTTAGACATTATCTCCACGTCAGATAAAGACGGAGTAAAATTCTTCTTAAAAGATGGTTCGTGGGTTTTAATGAGAATTTCTGATACTGAGCCTGTAGGGAGAATCTATGTCTACTCGCACTCAAATAAGGAAGTAAAAAGAATAATGGATTCAGCTCAAAATTTACTTTTTAAAAAATAATTAAGTTGGCGCAGGATATATATCCTATCATTCTTTGGAGTGCGAAAGCTTGCTTTCGCTTTACATAAGCAGAAGCTTGCTTCTGCTTATCTTAAGAACTAATATTGCGAGACCAAGGTCTCGCAATAAAAAGCGGTAGCAAGCTACCGCACTCCAAAATAAATTGAGCCTTTATGGAGGCTGATATGAATAAATACGGAAAATTCTCTCGCGACTATAAAGAATTCATTATTACCAGACCGGACACCCCTGCGCCCTGGGTAAATTATCTCACGAATGGAACATACAATGCCTTGATTACAAATACTGCTGGTGGATTCAGTTTCTATATTTCACCCAGAGATAGTCGGATCACACGCTGGAGATATAACTCGATGCCTGTTGATAGACCTGGTCGATACATATATATTCGCAATAAAAAAACTGGCAAATATTTTTCCCCCACCTGGCAACCCACATTTACAAAAGTAAAAAATTACAAGTGTGTTCATGGAATGAATTACACAATTATATCTTCTAATTATGATAAACTGCAAACTGAAATCACTTATTTTGTTCCACCAGATGGAAACCTTGAAATCTGGAAAGTCGTTATAACGAATAAAGGGAATGAGCCTGTCGAATTGGACATATTCGGTTATGTTGAGATGTGTCTTGGTCACGCATTAATTGATTTAATCAATCAGCCAAATGACCAACACTTTAACGATGTGCATTGGGACAAAGATTTGCAGAGTTTACTTGCAACAAAAAGATATTGGGTAACATTCACTGGAACTACTGTTAAACAGGCAAATCAGGAATGGGATAAGATTGTATATTTTACATCGACACTTCTGATAAAGTCTTTTGATGGAAGCAAAAATATTTTCATTGGTAGATGGCGTTCAGAAGAAAATCCAATCGCTATTGAACAGGGAAACTGCTTCAATAGTGAGATTACAGCCGGTGATGCAGTAATGGCAATTCAAATGCCGCTAATTTTGAAAGCGAAGGAACGCAAAGAATTTGTAATTTTACTTGGCGTAGAAGATAAAAAAGATTTTAAGAATTTAGCATCAAAAACAATACCAAAATTTAGAGATCTTAATGAAGTAAAAAGGCAATTTGAAAAACTAAAAATAAGTAATGAAGAGTACTTAAGTGCTGTGAAAGTTGAAACTCCTGACAGAGAAATGAACATTATGCTCAATGTCTGGAATCAATATCAGGCAAAGACAACTTTTCAATTTGCACGCAATGCTGGATATTATCACGGTGGATTAATGTTCGGTCAGGGTTATCGCGAAATTCAGGATTGTCTCGGTGTAATGATAACCAAGCCTGATTGGGCTAAACAAAAAATAATTCAGATGTCTCATTTTCAATTCAAAAAGGGTAGCACTTATCATCTTTTTTATCCTCTCACGGGTGGAGGTGAAATTACAGGTCATTCTGATACGCCGCTGTGGTTACCAATGATTATTTACTTTTATTTGAAGGAAACGGGTGATTTTGATTTTCTGAATCAGGAAGAGCCTTACGATGATGAAGGCGAAGGCACAATTCTCGAACATATGTTCAGTGCCATTGATTATACTTTGCAAAATCTTTCTCCGAGGAATCTCCCGAAATTTGGTCCTGGTGATTGGAATGATACCCTTGATTATCTCGGTCGAAAAGGCAAAGGCGAAAGTATGATGAACGCTATGCTTCTTTGTTTTGTTTTGAAAGAAGCTATTGAACTTTGCAATCGTCTGAATCTTATTGAGAAGAAAAATGAATATGAGTTGGCTTATCAAAAAATTTCTAAAACAGTAAATGAAGAGTGCTGGGATGGAGAGTGGTATATTCGTGGGACAAATGATGAAGGGGATGTGATTGGTTCTAAAAAGTGTGAGGAGGGGAAAATATTTCTGAATGCTCAAAACTGGGCTGTTATCGGCGGTGTGGCAAATAGAGAAAGAGCCATCACCACAATGAATTCTGTCAAGAAACTTCTCGATACCCCAAAAGGTCCGAAACTTCTTCATCCTGCTTATACAAAGATTAATCCCAATATTGGGCTTGCTACACGATGTGTTCCTGGTAAAAAAGAAAATGGTGCAGTCTTTAATCACGGCGTCAGTTGGGCAATTCTTGCTGAATGCCTTCTCGGTAGGGGCGATATTGCTTATGAATATTACCGAAAGGCTCTGCCAATGAATCCAGTTATTGATATTGACAGATATGAAGTTGAGCCGTATGTTTATGCAGAATATGTAACGAGTCCAGACCATCCCACATTTGGACAGGCAAGTCATTCGTGGCTAACAGGAACTGCTGTCTGGATGCTGAGAAATGGGATTGATTATATCCTGGGTGCTCAACCAACTTATGATGGTTTGAAGATAAATCCGTGCATCCCATCAAGCTGGAAGAAATATAAAATTATGAGAAGATTTCGGGGAGATATTTATGAGATAACAGTAAAAAATCCTGATGGAGTTTGCACAGGAATCAAATCCATTAAGGTTGACGGGAAGAAAATTAAAGGAGATATTTTACCTTTATTTGGAGATAAAAAAATCCATAAAGTTGATATAATTATGGGATAAAAATTTCGCCACGAAATCACACGAAAAATCACGAAAGAGGAAAATAGAAAATTTAGATTTCTGAAATAGTGGCAAAACTACGAGATTATTTTATCTGTCATGCTGAACTCGTTTCAGCATCCCAATTGAGATTCCGAAACAAGTTCGGAATGACACGGTATAGTATGTTAGTATTTCAGAGATCTTAAATTAGTGTAGCTTCACGTGATTCGCGGTTACAAAACATTTTGTTTTTTATTTAATAAATTTTAGAGAGGTCTTAATATGCGAGACATAAAGAAAATATTAAATCGTGGATTAATCGTAAGCTGTCAGGCATTGAAAGGCGAACCACTCTATGGTTCAAGAAATATGGCATTGATGGCAATTGCTGCAGAAATCGGAGGTGCTGTAGGTATTCGTGCCAATACTCCTCAGGACATCAGGGCAATAAAAAAATGTGTAAAAATTCCCATCATCGGACTATATAAAATCGAATATCCAAAATGTGATGTCTACATTACACCCACGAAAGAATCAGCGAAAAAGGTTGCTCTCACAGGTGCAGAAATTATTGCAATCGACGCCACTGATAGAATAAGACCCAAAGGATTATCAGCAAAAGAACTCATCGATTATATCCACAACATATTAAATAAGTATGTTATGGCGGACATATCCACTTACGAAGAAGGAATAAAAGCGGAAGAAATAGGTGCTGACCTTGTTGCAACGACACTTTCAGGTTACACGCCATATAGTCCTAAGATGGATAAACCGGATTTAATTTTAGTAAAGAAATTGGCTAAGAAACTGAAAGTTCCTATAATTGCAGAAGGGAAAATCAAGAATCCTGAAGATGCAGTAAAAGCCATCGAATACGGTGCTTATGCTGTTGTAGTTGGTAGTGCAATAACAAGACCACAACGAATTGCAGCCTGGTATGTAGAGGCAATAAATAAAACCTTAAGAGTTATTTAACGAAATAAATTGGATAGTAAATAAATTTAAAATGCAAAAATTTGAAAACTGAAGGTAATAAACACTTATATAAGAAGAGTCTTTGAAATTAAAACTGTGTTCATCAGTGTTTATCCGTGGTTCAATTAGTACCCAAATCCAGCGATAAGGACGCGAATAGTTGATAATGCTTACTTTTAATGTCACCCTGAATTTATTTCAGGGTCTCATGAGATGCTGAAACAAGTTCAGCATGACATTTTTATCGCTGGATTCGGGTTAGTATTTAACCACGACGACAAGACGAACAGGAAGATTTTTTTTGACCACGAAACCACGAAGGAAACGAAAAGAAATTTTTAACCACTGATTAACACGGATGAACATTGTTGAAGAAAATTATTTTCAATAATATATTTATCTGTATATATCTGCGTTTATCCGTGTCTAATAAAGTTTTTAACTACGAAAACAAGAGAGAAAAAAATTATTAACCACGAATTGCATGAATCTACATGAATAATTTTTTATAGTAAAATTAATGTGAATTTGCAATATTCTGGTTTTATTTTTTATCCGTATTTATATGCGTCTATCTGCGTTTATCAGCGTGAAATAATTTTTCTAACCACGAAGACACGAAAGAAATATTCAACTGACAATTATAAACTGACAACCATCCAAACCCTAATCCCCAATCCCCATTCCCCAGTCCCTAGTCCCTAGTTCCCAGTCCCCATACAATTGATTGAACCAATATAATTAAAAATCTTGACAAATATGAGCATAATTTATAAAAAGTTTTTGTAAAACCATATCCTATAAAGAATATTTAATGGTAGCAAGGTCGTAATCTATAATAACTACATTACGACTGCGACGAACATCTTTGGATTGATAAATAACTGTTTGTAGTTCCACTTTAATGGGATTAAGTTTTACCTTGCTTTGAGCAAAGGTGTTATATAGAAAGAAATAGGTTGCTTTTACAGATTTATAAAAACTTTATAATTATTGTTAAAGATAAGCCAAGATGAAAGAAACTCGAAAATATCAATTTTCAAACAGGTCATTTACTAAGCAGGACCTTTCTCGTCTTGCACATTTGATATTCGAGCAATCTCGGAAAGCGGAGGTCGACAAAGATTTTAGTTTAAGAAAATTTAGTCTGCATTTCCAGGGAGATATTGAGTATCAGAGTAACGAACCAGACATTTTCGACCAAGTCGAACTTACAGATTATCGTCGACTATATTATGCTAGCATTTCTTGCTATGGAACACACTTTGATATCACAGTCGATTTCCATCATGGCAACTGTAGAGATTGCAATGTACTCACAGTCTCCAGCACAGAAACAGGTTGGGTCAATGAGACGTTCACCCGTGTTAAGGAACTAATTGATGGATGTAATCGCACTCAGCCATGGGTGACTCAGCACCCTATTCTCCTATTATTCGTGGTGAGCCTTGGTGTTGGAACGCTGGTAACTATTGTTATCGCAAGCTTGCTACTATTATTTTTCCCTTTTCATTTTCAGCAAAATTCTGATGCAAAAGGTGATATCATTCTGTTCTTTGGCCTCACTGCTCCTACCCTATCTGATTTTGCCATTATATGGGGTGCCAGACTATTGTCGGGAATTATCCTTTCGGCTAGCATACTCCGACGTCTATTGGATGAGACATGGCCGAATATTGAAATTGACATAGGACCCGAATATGCCAAGCGAGAAAAGAAGAGAAGAAGAACACTCGTTTCAATTTGGAGCGCGATATTACTCCCGTTACTATTGAGCGGAGTACTCGAATTCGTGAAGAAAGTCATAGGATTTGGTAAGTGAACATCTCTAACTACCGGTTGGAACTTGTGGCGAAGACTTTAGTTAGTAGCCCGGAATCTTTTTCCGGGAATATAAATTACTTACAGCGAGTTGGGTCTACAAACTGTATAATCATTGTTGGCCCGAAGAGGAAATAGGAATGGATCACAATACAACAAGACGGTTGGCGTTCATCAAGTACCTTTACCAGACTTCTGTATCGCAGTCACATGCACCTACACCCCTATCCTGTGCATCCATTCTGACCATGCATGATGCTGTGGAGCTGTTCCTACAACTTGCATCCGAACACCTAAACGCCGGTGCCCCTCAACCGAACTTCATGGACTACTGGGATATTCTCTCAAAGAAGTTTGGGCGTGATTTAGAACAGAAGGAATCAATGCGAAGGCTAAATAAGGCACGTGTGTCTCTTAAGCATCATGGCACATTCCCTTCGCAATTAGATGTAGAATCGTTCCGCGGGAGTGTGACCAACTTCTTCAACGATAATACCCCTCTCGTATTTGGCCTGTCACTTGCGGATGTCTCCTTGATTGAGTATGTTAATCCCGAGTCATCCCGCAACAAACTGAAAGAGGCCGAAGACGACCTCGCGAAAGGTGACACGCTTTTGGCACTAGATAAGATTGCCCTGGCTTTTGGGGATATGATTCTCGACTACGAAACGAGAAAACGAGACGACTTCTACAGCTCACCATTCTACTTTGGCCGAGATCTCACATTCTTCAACAGCTTTTTTATGGGATTGGGTCATGATTCATTATCTTCGACCGAACGAAAACTCGGCGAATTCGTCGATCGTGTTAAGGAGTCAATTGAAGCCATGCAAGAGGCGATCAAGATCCTTGCACTTGGACTCGACTATCGAAAATACTCCAAGTTCCGACAACTGACTCCTCACCTGACAATGGTCATGTCAGGCGATCACTTTATTAGACGGAAATTCGAAGAAGCAAACAAGCCATCAGTTGACGATACAAGGTTTTGCATCGACTTCGTTGTTGAGTCTGCACTTGCGTTGGCGGAATTTGACTACACATTGACACGTGATAATAGGAAGACATAGGGGGGCCAACCAGCGACCGCACTTTACGTTTTGCCCACGACGGGGCAAGACGAAGGCAAAGCGTGATGTTCTGGCTACAATTTTTGTTGTGAAATTTTTTATAAGATTGCTTTTTCGAGCCGAATATAATCTTCAAATTCTTCAAAGTCTTCAGAGGTTTGTGCATTATCAAAGCAAGATTGCTGGGACAGATTATGAAATTATAAAATCACAATCCTGATAATCCTGTATATCCTGTCTAATATCTTTATCTTTTAATGCTTTCAAAATGTTCTTAAGGAACGGGTAAGCCATCCTCTTCTAATGCGGATATGTATCCTTGAATTGCTTCTTTTATATTTTTTATAGCTTCTTCTTTTGTTAATCCCTGACTAATACATCCTGGTAAGCTTGGACATTCGGCAACCCAATAATTATCTTCTCCATGATATATAATTACCTGTCTCATAATAATATCTCCAACTGAGTAAAAAGTTATTTACGTAATGTGAGAATACTAATAAATTTTAAATTAATTTGTTACACAGTAAATATTTTTTGTCAACATTTTTGACTGATGATAGATTAAAATCTCTGAAATACAATAAAATTCTTCATTTCGCTCAAAATGATACGTAATAAAGTCATTGGTCGAATGTTACTGGTCGCTTGTGTCAAGTGTAACTGATGATGAGTCAATTGTCCGTTTTACATTTTTAATTATATTTTATTGTATTTAATCCTGTCAAAAATATCTTCTTTGTGTTAGTTGTGGTAAAAAATATTTTTTTTCAGATACTCAATTAATTTTAGTTAATTTATGAAGTATTTTTTCGTATTGGCAAAATCTTCCTTGACATACTAAATGTTGTATACTATAAAGCGTAACTACACAATATATATTGTGTAGTGGAGTTATTCTTCTGGTCTTAAAACAAGCCATTTATAGCCAATTGGGAGGGGGTATTGATGTCTGAAATTGTCAATGTTAATTTCGATAAGAGACCTTTTGGAAACGTCATTCCTGTGATTAAAAAAGAGACTATGGGTTCTGTCGAGCAGGTTTTGAAAGATAAAGCTAAAGATAAATTTCCTGAACCAATATTATCCGAAAATGCGCTCAGAGTTTTAGAGCGAAGATACCTG
>Ga0315289_10001714_pt1 | contig 34058 bp, 36 predicted proteins | sample YL17G11_40_MG_FD_203452 | JGI IMG/M metagenome (GOLD analysis project Ga0315289, IMG submission 203452) | Sediment microbial communities from Yellowstone Lake, YNP, Wyoming, USA - YL17G11_40 | ecosystem: Environmental > Aquatic > Freshwater > Lake > Sediment | place: USA: Wyoming | collected... | reverse complement strand
CTGAAGAGAGACTGTCATCGCCAGTGCTTAGAAGTAGTTCATCTACGACGGTGAAGTCGGAGAGTCTAAGCTTGATCACAAAACCCTGCCATGTATCTGTTCCGAAATATGCGAAACCTTTGGTCAGATCTATCGCGGCACTGGTAAGCGCATTCTTTCCTGGATTCAGAACTACTGTTCCAACTCTGGTAAAATCAGAGAGCCTAATCTTGATAATTCGGCCTGGCTGAGTCGCTGTGCCAAAGTAAGCGAAGCCTCCAGCAGAGTCTATCACAGCACAACGTATGTATTCCTCCCCGATGTTCAATGGTATTGATGCAACACGAGTGAAATTTGAAAGTCTTACCTTGATGATTATGCCAGGAGAGGTGTCTGATCCAAAGTAGGCGAACCCATTCGAGGTATCAATAACCGCCGAACTGAGAGGCATTTCGCCAGGAAGCAGGGTGAGCGATCCGCGCCTAGCAAAGATCTTGGTATTCACTCTTACAACTTGGATTGGCTGGAATGCTGTGGCCAGTGCCAAAGCCACTCCTAAGAAAACGAGAACCAAGCTAGTGAATCGTATTCCTTTTCTTACTTCCAAATTCGAATCTTCTCACTTCTGTGTATGTTGAGGTAGTCTCCAGTTGGTGATCTTCATTATTGATCATTCACTATTATTGAATTGTGTGGTCTGCATTATGTAGGTGTGACAGATGAGTTGGATGAATCTAATACCCCGGCCTCTGTCGTGATGACTAGTCTGTCGAATAGATGAGTGTTCGATAGGGCAGCGCGCGCTATTCCAAATTCCTAGAAGCCGAGACACAGTCTCATGAAGATCCTAATACTGATGACTCAGACCGATGACTCAGCCCCGAGATTGGCACTTGTGGTATACCGGAAAACCCGCTATTTATATTTACCAGTAAAATGGTGCGGGGGGTTAGGTGACAATTCACGTTTAGATTCAACGAAACTTGGAGCGGAGAAAACATCCGTCAATAGTTCACAAAAGGTACACAAATCGCAAGGAGAGCAGAATCTTTCTGGTGTGATCCATCGTTAATCATAAATCAGCTCCAAAGGGTAGACTAGACGACTGAGGGGATATGGAAAGCGAAAAAGGCGAGTTCTCTGAAGAAGACAAGGTCAAATGCCTTCTCTGGAGTGCTCGGCATTGTTGCTTGTGTGGAAAGCCCTGCGGTCTGAATATTGAGATTGCTCACATACCCGGAAAGGAGGATAGCAGCGATATTCGCAGCGCCATACCTCTCTGCTTTGATTGTCATGGCACGATTGGACACTACGACCCTAAGCACCCTAAGGGATTGAAGGTTAGGGCAGAGGAACTGAGGAAGCGTAGAGATCAAGTTTACGAGCAGTACACTCGTCATCTTGTTCCGCCAGTTCTCGGCGCATTTGCCCTGCACCGTGAAGGGTTACCACGTGTCGGTTTCAACCTAGCTAATCATGGCAATTTTCCTCCTGTAAGAGCTAAGATTAAGGTCAGCGTCTTTCTCGGCAATGAACTGGCACAGGAGATCGATGACAAGCACGGGTACTACTCGGGAGAAACGGAATGGCATCTGAACCCACGGATTGAGATCAGAGGCAACTTCTCAGTTGAACCCAGCATTGCGGAACGTGTGAAGAAAGGCGAGACGCTCAGGCTGCAGGCAAATGTGACAGTAATCGATGTATATGATAGAGAGCATCAATTGTTGCCATTTTGTTCCACTTACGTTCCAGAATCCAAGGACAAGAGTGGAAACACAACTGCCCCCTATTGGTTCCTAGAGCCAACAAGTTTTGAGAATCTGAGGAAGAGAGCCAAAGAGAAAGGACACAATCTGTAAAGTGCATGCTACCTTATTCTACTGACATAAATAGAGCATTCATTAGGGCTTGAGCAATCTCTGGATAGCGTTCGGCCAAGACCTTTTGAGGAGTCAAGTCGTGTGCGGCGTAGTTCCTCAGGTGCCATGCCAAGAGCAACCACGACATTTCTGATCGCACAGGAGCATTTCGGTAGTTCAAGGTTCCATTGAGTAAGGCTGGCACAACAACGTCTGGTGGAGGGGCATTGTCTCCGCTGATGTTAGGGGTTAGACTCCGATTCAAGTCACCGGAATTGCGATCAGCGTTGTTGACCCAGCCTCTTGACTTGCATAGTTCATACACACCCTGTGAAATGTAGGTGGCAGATGAGTGTCTCTTCCTTAGTACCTCATCGATGATGAGGCACAAGTCAAACACTACTCTCATGTTCTTCATTCTTGAGAAGTTATTGGGCTCTCCTCCTGGGCTCCAACTCTTCTCCAATTTGAGCATCTCCAAAAGAACGTAGACAAAGAAGAGCATCTCTAGTTCCATATCCGAATTGTTGAGGAATCTGCTCTCAAAATCACGCAATTGCATCGAAGACACACCAGTATTTCGGTATGCTTTGAGGAAGAGTTCAACTCTTTGTCGAGCTGGAAGTATCACGTCATTGTACAAGAAGTTGTTAGGATTATCAAACAGGGAGACGAGCCTGTAGGCTGGCGCGTTTCTGTAGAATGCTGGATCACCAACCTTTGTGCCAAGCTTTCTGTCTTCCTCTATGGCGTCGTAGACATATCGGAATCCCAAGTCGATGCCGTACCCATAGATGTAGCTAGCCCCCAGAAAATAGTACGGTGTTCCCTTGTGGACGGTCTTACCGGACTGCTTTTCCCACTCTCTGACTAGGATTAGCAGCTGCACCCAATGACGTGCAGCATCTAGTGTCCTCCTTTGCACTAATAGAGCCTGCGATGTCGGAGTGAATGAATTGAAAAAGCTGTCAATTGCTTTGTGCCCAGTAGTCACATTCTCATTGAAAAGCATCGAGAGGGCTTCGCAGGCTTCACACACTAATTCCTTAAGATCGTCGGGAGGCAACGGTGCATTAACCACTGCAGTCAGATTTGCACTGTTCCATAATATCCGGGGAGGCGATGTCTCGTTCCCATACAGAATAGTCACACGTCTATGCGAAAATCGGTAAGGGTGATAACCCATGGCAAGTCACTATCCAGTTCTTCTCATAGACATATCCGTCGCTCAGCCAAGAAAAGTCTTAGGTTATTTGATTCAGATCTCAATTCGCTGTATTGCATGTCCCGCAGATTATCGGTGGCCAAAACTCGTCACTTCTAGTGCTCGTCGAGACATCGGCGCTTGGTCTGAAATGCACAACCACCTATATTTCCCCTTGTCCACCCTTGTACCCAAATGGAAAACTCCGAAGAATCGACCCTCAAGAGAAACATCGTGCTTCACCTCGACGAGAAGCCAGTAGCGCGCGCCCTGAAGGATGAGTCAGTAGTAGCCGTCGTCGTTCAGACGTCGTGCGGGGGATAGTGATAAGATACTCGTTTTGAGTTCCATGTGGAAGTTATGCAAAAACTAGATAGATTTTAGATAGGTTGCACTCTTCTACTTCAAACTGAAATCGAATTCTTGGAGAGTAATAGCACTCTCAATGACGAAGTTTATGCAAAATCTAACATCGTCAACAGTGGGAATGCCTCTGGAACCCCAATGAAAACCATGATCGTGATAGCCTCCTCCTGCCAAGTGTGTGATGCGGGGTGTGAACAGGCGGAATTTTGCGTATCTGCGATAGTTGATGCCTAAGCTCATGATTTTCACGGCCTCTTGGAGAGACTCTATCGACTCAACTGTCTTGTCCACAAAATCAGCCAGACGGCCTAGGCCATGTACGCCACGACCTACGACTGACGATCCTGATAGAAAATCCATAGACCGACCGAAGAAGAACGGAGAGCCTCCGAATTCACCCCTTTTCCTTTCTTCGTAATCGTCAATCAGTCTTACAAAGGCCATTCCAATGTTGGAAAGTGCTTGTTCGATTTGTCCTCCTTCGAGCATCGTTTCTGCGTTTTTGAGATGCTCACGCGCTTCCTCGCACTGAACAATGTCAACTAGAGACATCTTGGAAAAGTCCACGCCGAATATCTTCATTGATTGTTCATTCAAGAATTCACCGGCTCTATTTCTATTGATGTCTACGGTTGACCTGGAAGGCACATTGCTATGGTGTTTGAACGAAACCCTCGTATCATTGAGTTCCTGCATTGCCACTTTGTGAGAAAGCTGAGGGATATGGTCCCAATAGTCCATGAAGTATATTTTCTTTCCCTTCTGAACATCGATATCCAAATACTCGAGTGAAAGGCCTAGAAAGAGATCGATTGCGTCATGAAAGGTTAGAATTGACATGGAGCACAGAGGTTCAGGCTTCTGTGATTGTTCAACCGCGACATCGTATATGTATTTGATAAGAGCGAGGCGTCTCCTGATGGAATCGCTTGGAATCATTCACACTAACCCACCATGATCATTCTGGTGCGCCTGTAAAAGGTAAATTTCTTGTGAAGCAGTGATTGTGAGCTAAATCTGGTTTCTTCGTCTGAGGAATAGAAATCACCCTTGGCTTCCACTACGGGGGAGGGACTGCCTCGCTTGTACAGGCACGTCGCAACGGAAAGGTGGTTTCCAAGCATACCACTCAATAGATCTCTCTTGTTCCACAAGAATTTGTGAAAATGCTCGATCAACCCGTCGTTAGGGATGCTTTCGTGAAATCCCAAGACTAAGACTGCACGATGAATGCCGTTCCTTAGATACATGAGAGACTGCCCAATTCCCCTATAGAAGGTACTCCAACCCAGCCCCTTACTTCTCTTGTCAAACTGCGTTAACTTTAGCTCGTGGCTAACTAGTCTTGACTCGTGTTCCGAGACTTTTGAGATTTGCAGTATGTCGATATCAGGGTTGATTCTATTTCCAGCAATTGCAGATACCTTTGGGTAGACATTGTAGCCTAGTGAGCTTGAGACTGATCGCAACAGTTCGTCTTCCGTCTTGAATCGATCGTAGGTCATTCTAATCACCATCGCGAATCTGGCACGTACCTTCAGACTCTAGCTCTGCGCGCGCGATAATGGCGAGACCACTGCAAGTCTACCGAAAGACAAGAAATAAAGTATATTCCCCAGAGATTGGCGTCGTATTGTGACAGGAACATACGATTGGCCGAGTGTAATGCCAAGAGAAACAGACATATATGATTAGAGAAAGCGAGGACAGAATTCCTAACCGATTCCTTTGTCAGAGATGCGGTTGGTGTTGTACTAACCTCGGGGTTCCGGTAGAGACGATCGGTGGAATAGGTTGGATCAACGACTATGGTGGAAGAAGATACGGCTTCGTGTCACCACTTGAGAAAGAGCGGTTCCAGCGAGATCTTGCTGCAATTGGTTCTAACGAAGATCTTCCAGTGTTCGAATTCTGGGTTGATTCGAAGCAGAAGTTGGCGATTATCTGCTCTTACATGTTTCCGAATGACAGATGCCATTTCTTCGACAAGGCTCAGCGTCTTTGCTCTGTCTATGAAAGGAGACCATTTGTCTGTAGAATCTTTCCAATCACGTCATGTGATATGGAAAAGGGAGTCTCTGTCGATGTCTCGAACTGTCCTGAATCAAGAAGAATCTTCTCTCCTTCGAGTAGTGAAGGTGTTGTTGCATGCCCCGAGGGAACTACATTCGGAACCATATTTGGGGACTACCTATACTGGGCGGTCTTCGCCTCAGTAATGAAGGAGTTTGCCAATACCTTCATTGGAGTTCTCCATAGAAGCAATAGAATCAGACTGCTCCCTTTCAAACCCCGCGAGGCAAAACGAGTCATCACAGGGAAGGAGTTCACAAAGATCGATGTTAATACGCTGTACGAACAGATGGAACGACGGAGCTTTCTGGAATATGCGCTATCTTTGTTTCAAATAACACTGAAGAAGCAGTTTGTCGAAGCCAGTAGTCAAGGATTTAGAGCGCAGAAGACGGCTGAGCAAGTAGCAAAAGACATTCGCGATTCTTTCCAGCAATAAGGCCACGACATAGACGGGCACTGAGTCTTCAAATCTGACAGCAGCGGATAATCTGAAAGACGAACTACCTAGCATTTACCTATTCAGACTCAAACGGAGAGAATATCCGCAAAACATCCTCGAAATGCCAAAGAGAGATGGTGCCGAGATAGAGGATAACATCAACGTTTATATTAACAAAGTCGCGCGCGCGCTCAGGGAGCTGAACTCTTAGACTCCTGCTTTTGGCCGCATGTCGGACAATAGTTTGAAGAAGAAGGGATGTCGACCCCGCAAGCAATACAGAACCTCTTATCTACGGTTTCCAAACCGATGGAAAGAGACACAATGCTCGCTTGAGGCTTCTCAAGCCTCCCATTCGTGTAGACGTAGGCACCTGCAACTCCTTTGTCGTAGGCCACGAAGGGCCCATACTTGTTCCACTGCGCTTCCTGCTCTTCGTCAGACAACTGTCTCCATATGGCTATTTCATATGCGTGGCCGTCCTTGAGGGATCTCGAAGGCTTAACTTCTATCTCTACGGCCTCTGCGGAGTTCACAAAGTTGAAGCTTAGAGTTCTCCATTCGCAAGGGACGGCTTCCCTCTCCTTCGTTGCCGTTTCCAACCGCATTATTATGAGATTGATCTCATTCCTCTTGGGTTCTGGATATATTTCCGTCAAGGCGACCTGACTTACTCTAGCGGGGCTATGCCAGGTATTGATCGCTCTCACCAATATAGCGCCACCTCTAAGCTCAGCCCACTCTACCACGAACCCTCCCCGATGTTCTCGTCTTTGGGGTGTCTTCCCTGTGACCTCTCTAAGACCGTAGCCCCACTGAAGTCCTTCCCTAAAGCGTCTATCGCCTGCCAAACCTATGGCCACGCAACAATCTAGCGCGGTTATTTCCTAAATCAACAGTTTAGATTCATTATCCTAATCAGTTCTTGGAAGTCAACAACGAACACACAGTGGAGACGCTCAGCCCTCACTGAAGACCATCTGTCAAATCCGAAATATTAGCCCATGTGGCACGCTCTGTTTTCTCCTTTCGCATCTTCCTATCGATGCCGTAACCCCCTAGTGGCCGTGTAAGGTAATTCCGCTTAGATTCTGCGCTCTTGGCTGTTTGAGGTTGGCACATATTCTCGTCTGTCATCGCAGACACACAATGACTTAACACTGGCGGCGCTCCCCTAGCGTAGTACCTTTCGAGAGGGGTGTGTGCCAATGCTTTCTGTCGAGAGTATTGCGCTTGTTTTGTTCGTTACTTTCGCTTTGGGGGTTGCAATATACTTTCTCCTGGCGGACCGAATCAAAACTGTTCAGTCTCGGCTTGAGACCGTCAGTACCTCGGTGAAACAATGGACGGACTGGCTTCGTACCAGTGATACAGCGAATCTACGACAAGAGTTCTCGACACAATTTCAGAAATTCGGAGAAGACATTGTCACTCAAATTGGCTCGCTCAAACGTCTTTCGTCAGAGGAAACCGAAAAGATTCGACAAGACATTGTTCGATTAGCTGAACAAAGAAGCATTGAAGCTGCGGTGAACCACATCAAGGAGATCACGATTACTAAAGAGGAATTTGAGAGACTACGACAGATGGTTGTCAAGTTAGGAGGCAAGGAGGACGAGGTTGAAAGAATAGAGCTTCTCGCCAAAGTCCTTGATACATCCGACATCAAAGCATTGACGTGGCAATGCAAGCTGATTCACCTTCTTGAAGGAGGACTCGCACCTGAAACGGAGGAAGATAGCATCCTAGCCTCTGGGATTCCTCTTGGAGCAGGAAAGAAGTTACTCAAATCTCTCGAAGAGCTACAAATCGCAATAACCAAGAAAGTTCAAGCCTATTGGCTGGCTGACAAGTACTCTTGGTTCACGGCCTACACGAGAGAGCCAGAATGGCTCAAAGAAAGGTTGGAGAGCTTAATTGCCAAAGAGTTTGAATATCAGAAGTTTATTCGCAACAACTTAGACCGCATCGAGCAAGGGCTAGTTGTCATTTCAGAACAGTACGAGCTACCTTCAGGAAAAGTCGACATCTTTTCCAGAGACATCAAAGGCCAAGACGTCTGCATTGAGTTAAAGTATCCAGTAGCAACAAGCAGCGTTGTCGGTCAACTTCTAAAATATCGAGAAGATCAAAAAGCTCGTGCGAGTGGAACCGTTCCTCGTTGTGTTCTGGTCTGCCCAACAATACCAGAGAAACTGAGAGAAAACCTTCAGAGACACTCCATGGAATGGCGTGAACTATCAATGGACGATGGTGCGCTGAGATCTGGTCATGAACCGATTATTGCCCCGACTCTGCTCATATCGTCTGGAATAAGTAATGCACGAAACCTCGTATCCGCTACCTCTAGTGGTTCGGAGTGAGCGCGCGCGCTTGCTTCGCGCTTGCGACCGTACACAATCGAAGACTTAAATTCCACGCTCTCTCGGTATAAACCGTGCTGACAATACTTCATTTATCTGATTTGCATCGATCGCCGGATCCACCTGTGTCAAATGACATGCTTTTGTCGTGCCTGTTCTTGGACTTGGAGAAGCAACAGGCCGAAGACCCGCCGATACGCAAATGCGATGTCGCCGTTGTAACGGGTGATCTCATTACAGGCGCACCGATAGGTGAAGTGCATGTCTCTGAGACTCTGACCAAGCAATACCAAGAGGCGAAGAGTTTCTTGATTCGGCTAAGCCAAGAATTGTTTGATGGAGACCTCCGTAGGATATTTGTGGTGCCTGGCAACCACGATGTATGTTGGCAGCTTTGCAGAGAGTCTATGGAAATTGTTGAAGAAAACGGTCGAATGGATCTACCCAATCTTCTTGAAGGTGTGAACAGTCCGTATCGTTGGGCGTGGAATGATCGATGCTTATATCGGATCAGAGATTTTGACCTTTATGAGTCACGGCTTAGGCACTTCAAGGAGTTCTTTGACGGTCTTTACGAGGAACAGGATTACAAGTTCAGCCTTGAGGATAATGACCAGGCAATCAACTTTGTTACGCCAGATGGCAAAGCCTTGTTTACGGGATTCAGCTCGGTGTACGGGAATGACTGTTATGACCGTCGTGGCAGAATCTCAGCCGATAATGTGGCTCGAAACGGGCTGAGACTTCGAGAATCAGCATTAAACCACATCGCCTTGAAAATCGCGTTCTGGCATCACAGCTTAGAAAGCTCAGAGTTCGGTGTCGATCATCTCAATCGCTCCGAGGTCTTGCCGTTGCTGATCGACCGCGGATACGTATTGGGGCTACATGGTCATCAGCACAAGAGCGGCATTATGTCCTTCGCCTATCACTTGGATCCAAAACGCGTTTTGCCCATAATCTCGTGTGGTTCGCTCTGTGCAAATCCACAGTCGATTCCTCTGGGATATCGAAGGCAATACAATATAATCGAAGTAGATGAAGAAAGCTACAGCGCAAAGATTCATGTTCGCGAATGGTTCGGTAACACTAGTCTTACTGCCGCTAGGCTTCAGGAATTTGGCGGCAGAAGCTGGAGTGAGGTGAATCTTCCGCTGCTTCGAGATAGGGCACAAGGCCACATACAGGTCTTGAACGATGTATCCGACTCATTGGATAACATAGAACTACTCATGCGAGAGCAACAGTTCGGCAAGGCTTATCCCTTATTAGGAGAACTCCCACAGAACATTCCAATCGTCCGTAGACTCTTGACTGAAACTCTACACGCACTTGGGAGATGGGATGAACTTACTGAAGTTATTGAGAGACCTACGAATCAATATGAACTTGGCGCGGTTGTGGACGCGCTGTGTAAGCGAGGGAATCCCGACGGAGCCGACCAAATGATTTCGGAGTGTGAGAAAGACGCGCTGACTTATGAGAAAGGATTCTTGGATAGTTTGAAAAAGAGGATCCAAAGCGAGAGAGCAATCCTCAGTAGAGGAAAGGTGAGATAGTGAAACTTCAAATTGAGGTAGCCAAGATACTAGAAGTGCTTTCGTCGGAAATATACGATTCGCCCTACGCGCTCCTCAGAGAGAACGTTCAAAACGCATATGATGCAGTATTGATTAGAAGGCATCGAAGTCCCGCAGCCTTCAGCCCAAGAATAGAAGTTACAATTTCGACCACCTCCATAGAAGTCAAGGACAACGGCATCGGAATGACGCCAGAGGACCTCGAGAACCACTTCTGGCATGCCGGTGCAAGCGGCAAGAACACTCCCGAAGCAAGAGCTGCAGGGGTTGTGGGGACTTTCGGGATAGGAGGCCTCGCAAATTTCGGCATTTGCAAGAAGCTCACCGTGATTAGCGAATCTGCCAGTGATAATGTTCGCACGAAGTGCGAGGCGGACAGGGATACACTTTCGTCAGAAAAGGATTGCATCTCCACTGAGAATCTTGCGCCGCTTAATGAGCCCGGCACCATGGTTATTGCACAACTCCCATCAGAGCGCGCAATTGATGTCGCAGCAGCGACCACTTATCTCAAGACATTCGTGCAACATGTGCCAATTCAGGTCAGCATCAACGGTGTTCTTGCTAGTTTGCGACCATTGGAAGAATCCTGTCAGCTCGATGGTGCAGCCCAGCCACGCGAAATCAAAAATTGCAAAGCGGATTCATGTGAATGCGATATCAAGTTTGGAATCTCAGAAAGCGGTGTTGTCTGGATTGCGATGGAAAGGATTAGCCTGAATGGAAACCAAGTGGAAGGACGAGTTCTGCTCAAGCAAGGAATGGGGCAAATAATGGCATTCAGAAGCAGCTTTGGTCTAGCCCGTGCCGGAGTACACTCAAGTTATTCATTTGGCGGAGTTGCCGACCTCGAAGCCCTTCAACCAACCGCAGGACGCGACGCATTGACATCAGCTAGTGTTCAGGTGCTTCAGTCACTTGTGTCTTCCGCAGAACAGATGATTGCACCAATGATCGCTGATTCCCCGTACGCAGACATGAACACTGCATTCATGAGTTGGGCACTTCAGCGAAACAGGTTCGAGCTTCTCGGTAACCTAAAGGTTACTCTCCTCCCGTCAGGCAAGAAAATGACTCTCAAGGAAATTGCAGACTTATCAAAGAAGATTCACGTCAATTACTACAATGGCTCAGATGAAAGTGTCGCAGCTGCCTTCACATCGGATGAGATGCCCTTAATTCGTATTTCCAGAAGTAATCCACGGGCTCAGTGTGAGGAGAGATACTTGACACGATATGGTAAAGCGACTGCAGTGTCAGGTGAACCGCAGATCCTTAAGATTCAACCGGAAGTTGCTTGGAGCAGAGAAGAAGCAGCTTTCGCCTTCAAGTTGGGACAAGTGTTGGGATCTGACTATTTTGTCTCTGTCAAAATCCAATTTGGACGTATCTCACACAATCTACCTATCCTGGTCAATGATAACGTGAAACCACCCGTATTGACATTGGATGCTAGCAATGCCACAATCCAGATTCTCCTACAGTGTTATAACTCGGACTTTACTACATTCGGTTCATTCGTCAAAGACTTCGCCCGGATGATTGTTTTTCCTCGAATCTCCCATCTTGTGCCGAGTAGCACACGAGGAGGAGCAGAAGCTTTCTTGAAAGTGCTACGACGGCAGAGGGACGTGTTTGAATACGACCTTACCGAAATGAGACCGCTAGATGATGTCATCGCCGGCTTCTCGAAGGGAACCGTTTCGTTTGCCGAAGCCGTCGATGCCGCACTCGCGGCGTCTCAAAAGCAGCAACAGGTGGTTTCAGTCCAGGACATAAGATCTGTTGCGTCTGTTGTGCCTGATGTTGTAGTGAACCAAAGGGCAATTGAAAAGAGTGAATCTGAGAAGGAGGTCTCGGAGTATTCTGCGTTCGCCGCCAAGCCGGCAATACTTCGAACTGATGTGGACACAGAAGCTAAGATGCTCGTCTTGGATGATTCAGAAATCCTTTATGATTACAAAGGTCTATTGCGACTATCTGAAAAGGCGTATGTTGACAGAGCAGAATTCTTCTTCCAACCTCACTTCACCGAGGTTATATGGGGAGGTCAAAAAGTAATCTTCATATTTCGTCATATCTCTGGCAGTTTTGGATTCTACTATGACATTCAACTCAATGAGTTGTTGGCCATTCCCTCTGGTGGGAGTAGTTTCGAGACAATGACAGTGATATTGAAGAACTCTGTATTCCTACCGATTCCATCCAATCTATTTCAATACTTTGTTCCAAGCGAGAACGAGAAAAAGCGATTCGATGTCCGTTACGATATCCTGTACCCAGAATGACAGAATATCGTCAGACTAGGTATGACTCCGCAATACTCGTCCTCCGTCTCACGGGGTGGGACGGCGTTGCGAACCGTTTAGAGGTTTAGGACATCACAGCCATCTCTCTTGCCTTGCGTAGCATTTCTCTCGTTTCCTCGATTGTGTCTCCGCCCACAAAATACTCAACGAAGCCATGACACTTCTCGCAGACCAATGTGAACACTGCGTTAGGGCACTCATCGAAGTATGCTTCGGTGATTTTCAATGGCTTGTAGCGGCAAAGTGGACATGCGAACAGATCTATGAACGGTCCGTAGAGCTCTGTGTTCTTCTCCCCAGTCCAATGTGTATGTTCCTCTTCACTCATGTGCTTAACGTCTCCTTTCTGAGGATCTCATTCTTCGATGTAATTCGGACATACGTAGTGGCATAATGCCGAAGTTGAACTTCTCCCAGTTGGCCCCGAATCTCCGGGTTAGGAGCTGTCTGAACGCAGCTGGAAGCTGTTCAATCAGGGTCGTGAAAGTTGTGAGCGAGGGTTCTGTATTCGCGTCTGTTTTCGCGGATCGGATTCCCTCGGCGATTTTCTCTTGGAACTTGACAAGGACGTCCGCCCTCTGTATGAAGCAGGCCAAATAGACTGAAAGAAATCCGGTCTCTATTGGCCACCATGTTGCTGCAATCTTATCTGTCAAGACTTCAGCTACGAAGTTCTCATCGAATGGGGATTCCATGAGTTGTAGCATGACGAGTCGATGAACGAATCGATAGTAGATGCTCCTAGCTTCTTTGGGAATTGTCTCAGGATGACTGGCACCATTGTACTCGCTCGCCTCGTTTATCACAGAGCTTAGTAGACTACATACAAGCTCCTTATGATGCGGGAAGAACCCGGAAGCAAGTATTTCTGGTAGCAAATCAGCGTTGGATCTTGCAATAGCCACTAACTCATCTTCGTCCTGTTTTGTGAGGAACAAGTAGCCTAGTCCAGCGATGCCAAGGGAATGATATCGGTGCTCTCTACCTTTCCTCTCCAGCCGCGAGCGGAGAAAATCATCTTTCTTGAGCTTCTTACACTGAACCGCGACGGCGAAGCGACCTATGTCTAGGATTTTCGATAGCTCATAGGTGCTTCTCTTGGTTTGGCTGCATTCCTCGAGCAATCTCTTTGCAGTTTTTGAGAGACCTGGCATGTTTCAACCCCAATGCGCCAATATTTCAGCATGTGCCAATGCCTTATTGTCATATATAAGACCTCGGGGAATACGATCTCGTGATCTGCCTTGGGCCACGGTGGACATAGCGGGCGTGAGCTTCGCTGCCGATTACCAGATGAGAAGTGGAAGTGGCTTGATGAGTGGTTGCGTCAAGGCGTGGCGCAGACGTATGCTCAACTGCTGCTTCTTGCTCTTGAGAGTTTTGAGGAGAAACTTCGCAACCGTCGGTTGACCGAGGCAAGACTTCAACAGATCACATCCACGACGGAGGACGCTTAGTGCGAATACCATTGCTTTGGACTTCAAGCCCCCGGCTCAAGAACTTCCCTACCCGACAACCAACACCGTTGCTAAATGATGTCTGTCTGAGTTCTCCAGTATCTTCTATCCGAATTCGGCCTTATTCGCCTCAAGCCTTTCGAAATGTATTAAAAGAAAGCATGATTGGCTCAGCCATAGCAGAGCCGAACATCCTCATTTTAAACACCTTTCGAAACGAAGATATCAATCATACCGCGCTAACTTCACTTCTCATCCGCTTCGGTATGATCGGAACTTCATTCTTCAAAGGCGGGGTGGATGATTGATGACACCAAACGACCATCCACCCAAAAGAGGGGTCATCTACGCCCGCGTCAGTACTGAGGAACAGAAGAAAAGTGGCCACAGCATACCTAGCCAAATCAGACTCCTAGAAGAAAAGATGAAAGCGGACGGCGTTGTTGCCGCTCACGAACCGATCGTTGATGCCGAAACGGGCCGAACCTGTGAAAGAGAAGGACTCAAGGTGTTGTGGGAGCTCGCAAGGTCAGGCTCCATCGACTATGTCTACGTATACGACTTGGATCGATTTGGTAGACACGTCGTCGAGACCCCTTACCTGATGTATAAGCTGAGAGAGGAAACAGGCGTAATTGTTAGAACAATGGACCGAGAATACAATTTCACTGACCCCATCGATTTCCTACTCGCCGTGTTTAAATCATATACTGGACAGGTTGAGAGTAGCAAGATTGGAGAAAGAACCCAACGCGGAAAAGTTGAGAAATTTAGGAACGGGCAGTGGGTAGGGCCTGTGCCCTTTGCTTGTAGGAGAAGCACGAGCGGCGAGTTGGAGAAGGTACGTGAACGCGAACCGATTGTGCGGAAGATATTTGAAACCTACAGAGAGAAGGGCGACATAAAACAAGTGACACGCGCCATTAACGAACTGTACTCAAAAACGACTGGAAAGTTTACAGTCGATCAGATAAGAAGAATTCTTACAAATCCAGTTTACGTGGGTCATCCGCGCTATGGAAAGACCGAAATCTCTGCCCCTCACCTTTCAGTGGTTCCTGCAGATCTGTTTGAGAACGTCCAGTTATTGCTAGAGAAGAAGGCACAGAAATCCAAGACCAAGAAGGAAAGGAAACCAAAATCCATCCTGGATGATTTGGCTTCGGAATACGATACAGGCAGCGTAGTGAGTGTTCTCAAGATATTCAAGGCGCATTGTCCTCGGTGTGGAACTGAAATGCAGGGTAACGGGTCAAAGCCTAGTCATGTGACTGAGGGATTTCGGCTTCCAAACTTCAGGTGCAAGTGCGGATATCAGATAACCGCTCCTAATGACTCTGAACTTGAACACTTTCAGACTGGTCCCAGCTGCCCCCGCTGCAGATATCTCGAGTTTGATGTTACGTCCAGGTTGGACGGTTTCAATGGGTATACCTGCCGACGGTGCCATTTCTCTTTCATGTTAAGGCCAGAACAATGTCAGCCAAGAATCATAGCCAATGACAACAGCAAGCATGTTCCAGAGCAAGATAATCTCGCGAACAGAAACTCTGAGCAAGACACAGGATCGCTCAAGCACCTACCTAGCCTAGTCCAGAGACTTCTGAGATCAGGATTCAGTCTTGCGCCTTCGGCATTCGAGCACCTAAAGCAAGTCAACGCGCTTGATGTTGAAAGGATCGGCGATTCAATCCTTGTAAACGTGAAGGAGAGAGCCGTACCATGCGGAGTGATCACGAAGCAGCTTCTTATGGAAGTGCTCTCATCTATGCAGCCGAGAACTGCTGAGCGCCTTTGAGTTATAGGTGACGACACTTAGCTTGTGCAGATGAAAGCAACTCGCTTCTCTAGGATTCTACAGTTCTTTCTGATAGTCATGTCTGTAACGTCGGTTATGGTGGAGATCTCTCTCTGCGTTCTCCTTTGTCCAAGAGATCTTGAGGCAAGATAAATCGCTGCCGAGACGATACCGCGCGGATCTTTTCCAGACGCCAATCCTAGTTTTTCCACAACGCTCAATATCTCTTTCACAGTCTCAGCCAATCTTTCGTCAGCATGAAACTTGCTCAAGATTCTTGGCGCATACTCCTCCACTCGAGGAAGAGGAATAATCTGGTTCAGCTCTCTTCCTAGAATGTTGCAGTGGCGACCAACAAGCCTTGTATCGTTCTTGGAGACCCCTGCGATTTCATCTAAGGTGATGCCTATACCGCATTGTCTGCATGCAATGTACACTACTGCCGCTGAGAATGCAGGGATCGATCTTCCTCGGCTTAGACGTTTCTCCAGAATTGTCTTCCAAAGTCTGGAAGCTCTCTTGAGAACAATCTTAGGTAGCGAAAGCTCGATCGCTATTTTTGTGGTTTCGGACAACGATTCTGTGATATTCTTCTCTGTCTGGTCTGAAGCCTTTGCATTCTTGAGCCACTCGTCACAAGCACGTTTTGAAGTGATGCCTAGTTCAGATCTACTTACGCTACCTTCTTTCGGGATGGTGCCTCTTTCTGATGAAGAAGGGCGGATGAGGGTCTTCGTTTCGTCATTAAGTTCATTCTCACAATGTCTCGAATAGTCCTCGATGTCGTTCTGAACATACCCACAATTCATGCAGAAAGCCCTGTGGATTCCAGATCCCTTTACTCTGGTATGTCCGCATTCAGGGCAGCTGCGAACTACTTCCCGAGCAAGTGACACTTTATTTCACTTTGATCCTGTTGATCGATAGGCAACTCAAGTGTTTGCAGGAACGCATCGTATCGTCTGTGAAGGCTTTTGGTTTTTGATATCCATCTGTCTTTAGGCATTGAAGGGCGTTTGGCTTTCGCGGTTTTGTACCTTTGCATTGTTTCGCTTGCTCTTCTGAAGGTCTCGTCGATCACTATTCGACATTCCTTCACAATGTTCTCGACCCCAGCGACCCTATACTTACCCACGTAAATCGGATTGGTCAAGATTTCCCTGACTGCTTGCGCATTCCATCTTCCTTTTTTCCTAGCTGATATGCCCTCCTTGCTCAGTTCGTACGCTACTTGCGGCATGGATTTCTTGGTTAGGTACATCTTGAAAATTCTTCGGACAAACCTAGCCTCATCTTTGTTGATGATGAGTTTAGCTCCCTCGTCTTTGTCGTAGCCGAATGGTGGATGCGGGTTAGGCCATTTATGCTCACGTGCTAAACCATACATTCCGAGCCTTGCTCTTTCTCCGATTATTTCGCGTTCCAGTTCGCCAGCTGATGCTAAGTTTCTGTAATTGAATCTGCCCACAGACGTTGTCGTGTCTATGAATTCTGTGACACTGCACAGTTCGACTCCCCATTGTCTAAGGGTTCTTTCAACATTGACCAGATCTACCAACGATCGGCAAAATCTGTCGAGTTTCCAGAATACGATCACGTTGAATTCTTCAGTCTTGGCCTTCTCAAGCATCAGCTGGAATTTGGGTCTCTCAACTGAAGAACCGCTTTGGCACTCGTCTATGAATACGTACCTTACGATCCAACCTCTTTTCTTACAAGCATCCCAGCACTGGTTGACCTGCTCCTCGATACTGTGGTTGAATCGCTGGTTTGGTGAGGATGTCCTGCCATATATGGCTGCGAAGACGGGCCTTTCACTTTCCACAACGTTCACCATAGTCCGATGGCCCAACACTCACTGTGCCGTGGAGTTGTGGTTTTGACTGCGGCTGGGTCGAGAGGAACGGACAGCTTTTGTTTTCGCAGACATAGCAGCAATCCTCATGAACAGTATATGTTGATGCGGCAGTAACTGGATCGGTGATCAGAAGCTGGCGTGTAAACTGAGCGCGTCGTTGGACTTCCTCGATGAAGTCAGAGCTAAGGATTTCGTCGATCTCTCTGTTTGATACAGCAATTTCATCGATATTCATATGGACGGCAAGAGCTGCATAGAGGGCTGCCTGTATACGATGCACCTCTCTGATCGTCTTGGAAGATTTGACTTCATTCAATCTTTTTCTCCCTGTGGAGATCGCTTCGAATAGAAGATCGATTCTGTACCCGCCCCCGCCGCGTTCCACTTCCATTAGTCTGTATCCTAGTTGTAGATGACGCGCTATCACTCTGATCGTTGTGATAGCGTGTAGGGCTTGGAATCGAAATCGATCTTTCTCATTGAAAGGTGCAGCAACATACGCTGAACACAGCATTTTTCGTGCGAGCAATGATGGAGCGGGTCTAAGAGTGGACTGAACGCTCATGGGTGCCAACCCCGTTGGAGAAGAGCAATCTGAACCTGCAATAGTTCCGCTCGGTTCCTTCCCTTTGCCGCAACTCTAAGACAATCCATCAGGAGTCTCGAAAACGACCCTTCGGTCTTGTCGCCATCCGAACTCGGATGGAGAATCTGGACGAGTCTAGCCTGACTCATATCTGATTCCCGTATATCAGATATACGGCATAGGTCTATATAAGAATACTGTATATACGGCAATCAGATAGACATATGTAGTTCCTCATCATAACACATGCTCATGGGCAAAATAACAATCATAATCCCAGATGATCTCGAGAATAGAATTAGGAGAAGGCTCATCGCAGAGTATGATGGAAAGATACATGGCAAATTGACCCATCTCGTGATTTCAGCGCTAGAGAACTACCTAAAGCAGGAAGCATCGAAGAAGTAAGGAGCCCCAAGAATCGACAATACAACCTCCCAGAGGCTCAGTTGCTTTGTGTCCTGATTGCGCAACTCGAAAACAGCGAGATGCGTTCTACACATCAAGGAGAATTGCTCCTTTCATCTCAAAGTGGGCAATCCGAGGGAAACGAGACAAAGTACTCGATCCCGAGACAGGCGAAGGGATTTTTCTGGTAGAAGCGTACAAACGTCTGAAGCAACTCGGGTTAGGACACGATATATTCTGTCGAATATTCGGTGCAGAACTCGATGCTAGTGACGCAAAGATTGCGTCCAAGAGTGTGCGTGAGCTGGGGGCAACAGAAGCTCATATAATCAACAGTAGCTTCTTCGATACCAAACCACCGACTCTGTTGGCGCTAGAATCGAGATCAATTCCTCTAGTAGAGGCCACAATGATCTCCCCGAAGTCTATTACTGTCAAGAAAAAATCCTCGTGTTGGTTACACACATGGCAATAGAGTCAGCTATTCAGACGATAGGAAAACACCCTGGTATTTGGAAAGCGGCGCACGTAGTGAGCGTAGTACTAAAGAGAAAAGATCCTAATGAGCAGGTTGAGCAGTGGTACAACTACTTCACCAAAGTCATTCTCGTGCCTAATTCAGAGACATCTTGTTTGGAAGAACCACTTACGAGAGAGGACTTCCGTATCATTAGGGCGAAAATGAGTCTGGAAGAAATTCTCACAAGTCTGAAAGACATTCCTAGAAGCGAGTTCTTTCAAATTGGGCCTTACAAAGTTGGCAGACTGGTTGAACCCACCAGCGAAGAGTTTCTGAGCAGCGATCAAGCTGGAAACAAATTCCAGTTGAACTTCTCATGTACCTTCTGGAAGATGGATTCAAAAACGCACTATGGTTTCAATGACAGAGAGTTAGAACCTGAACGCGAATCACTGCCCTTCCGATCGATTAATGACGCGCTCATCTACTATGTGGGGATGCCACAAGATACATCTAGCTACCAACACGCCTTCTGTCTTCTGGCTCCGTACTACTATGCCAAGTTGGACAACTGTCTTCTGAAAGATGCGAAACTTCATTGTATGATCGTCGAAAATCTTTGTTCACTGTCTGACCTCGTTTTACGATATAACTATGAGGATAAGAGTGGTCAGATTGCAGGAGGTTCAAGACAAGTAGAGAGGCCAAATGAGATAATTGAATTGGAATTCTCTCCGAGGAAGGCTAGTATTTGGTTATATCACAAGAATGGCTTCAAGATTGATGAAAGAAGATACCTTTACCGCACTCTTACTACCGACGAACTCTTTGTAGAGCTTTCCACAGCGAACATAGCTTCCTTAAGAGATGAAATTCAACAATCAATCATAGAATCAATTGAACATATCTCCAAGAACATCGAATTTGCGACGCTCGTTGAAAAGACCACCGAGGGCTGTGTGGACAGTCTCGATGTAGAAATTCTGCGCACAATCAAAGAGTTTGGGAGAGAGTATCATGATTTCATGCCTAGAATTCTCAAATGGTGTGGCTCGGCAAGACTGATAGAACATCTAGGGAAGTTAGTCGCGCTGGATTGCTTGGAACTCGATGAAAATGGAAGAACAGCAATAACTTCACTGGGTTTAGACCTCTTGTCGCTGCCCCCTGCCATATTCGTTGCCCGAACTCCAGCGGAAGTTGCAATAAGAATCGCGGACATTAGTCGTGTCTTCAGACAAGGAGACTTCGAAGGTGTCATCACCAGCAGCACTAGACTTTTGGAGCACATTCTACGAGTTGAATTGACAAAAAGGTTCGGTGAAGGCCTACAAAAGAAATGGAAGGGACTAGGATTGAAACCCTACGACCGAGTTGGCTTGGGAGAACTCAAGAATGCGTGCACGCGATTGAAGATATTCGATGAAGGAGAATTTGAGAACAAGATTGTGGAGGCATTTCTGCGGATTCGAACTCCGATCTCTCATGAGAAGGCTTTGAAACCCGACTCTGTATCATCGGCAAGGATTGCCCTTGATCTAGTCGAGTGCTTCGCTAGGTATTGGTACTACGTGAGAGTACATTCCGCCGAATAGAACGTGAAAGTATCCTTCAGCGGGAAGCTCCCTGCTGACTGGTCCGCGCTGGGTCGAATTCGCCTTCCTTCGTTCACGAAGCTTTGGGGCCCTTCCGCAGGTGGGTTATGAAGGTGTGTGTTGCCATGAAAGCTAAACCATTGCTGACACAGAGGAGAAGAATGCTCTCGACAGGCAACAAGTTATCAGCTCTGATTATGACTTCGCCCATTCTGCTTGCGTAGTCCATGATCCCCGCAAATGTCGTTAGGTAAAGCCAGGCCGTGAAGCCCATAATTGCCACTGCGAAAAGGGTTAAAACTTCCTTCTTCGGCAGCTTCTCATGCCTGATCTGTCTCGCTTTCGTGTGAACGGAGTCAACTCCGAATCTGGTCAACATGCCCAGAGTGAGGCCTATTGTGAGGGTGAGGAGCAGAAGAGCCATCACGGAACCCCATCTTCCTCCGATATTTGATATACCATGATCTGTTGATCGTTAAATATATTGTGCTACCAGATTGGGGTCACAGATTGTGTCTCGGAAACCGATTACCGAGAGTGAGATTGTGATACCAAAAAGGGACACCACCATGCTGCAGGGAAAAGGGCGATTCATCAACCGTCCAACACAGACGGGAAAACGCGTCTACGACAAGTTCTTCGTGTATATACCGACAGAGATAGCGCGAGACGGCCTCTTCCCGTTCAAAAGAGGCGACCAGGTAGTAGTGAAGGTGGACCCAAAGCTCAAACGAGTAATCCTAGAGAAACCCTAGTTGACGTTTTCCGAGCACTTGCCCCTGTCAGGCCAGAAGTGGAGAGACTAGCAAGTAGACTTTCACTGGTAAATTGGTGCGCGAATAATGGAGAAAATATTGGGTGTAGCAGCTGTAGTCGCGGTGAACGGCAAGAAGCCTCGAAGCTTTCGAACTACGCTCATTGAGCCAGTAGTGGAGATCCTTAAACTCAAGAAAGGAGACAAGATCGCTTTCATACTGGATGAAGCGTCTGAGAAGATCCAAATAAGAAAAGCATGATAACATGCCTACTAGCATTTGGTGTAGCGCGCGCGTTCGGTCATGGAAGAGAAATGCCTGCGGTTTGATGGCCAAAAACTGGAAAAGCGCAGAGCACGCATAACCTAATGCGGCGATAGTAGGATGTCTTGTTTTGCTCTTAAGGGAGCGCTGAGGTTCCGACTGTGGCGGAATCGCACAGTCAAGATTCCGAAATGTAAACTGAAAGACGGCTTAACACATTGCGAAAGGAACATAAAGGATCTCATTGGAGATGCATACACTCTGTTGGAGAAGGGGGGAAGCGATTGGCGGGCAGCTGCGCTTTTGATCTTTGCCTTAGAGGAACTTGCCAAATATCATGAGTTAAAGAAAGCAGAGAGATCTGCGACAAGTGACACTGTGGAAGTAAAGAGGCGATTATTCACAAATCATCGTTACAAACAGAAAATAGCCAAAGGCCTTGTACCAAAGGGAACGACTATCTTCATGCCTAGGGATTTTCTTCACAAACATCATCCAGATTTCTGTCCAACAGAACCAGTTGAGGTGTCCCCGAGTCAGAGAACAATGTTCTTGTTTGTGGATTGGGATGAGAAACAGAAACAATGGACTTGGGGCGCACCAGTTCTTCGAGATGAATTCATGATATTGACTAAAGCGATTCAGGACACCCTAGAAAAGGAGAAATCTGCTTTGTAGCTACTTTGTTCTGACTTGTGAACTCAAACTCCGTGACTTATCAATGACATGACAGGCATGGCAAACCCCATCAACTTATCAGAACCGCCCGAGTAACGATAGCCTTAACCCGACTCATGGAGTATCTTATCTTGTGTCGAAAATGGCTCAGCAGACCCAGCAAATCGACATAAACAAAATCAATGTTTCTGCCTCCAACACCCGCAAGGATCTTGATGCTGGCACAGAGGATAGTACAATAGACAGTCTGGCCGAAAGCATCTCAAAACAAGGACTCTTGAACCCGCCAATGGTCAGACAAACGGGCGGCAGGTACGAGCTTATCGCTGGTCAAAGGCGTTACTTGGCCTGCAAGAAGCTAGGGTGGAAGACAATCCCTTGTTTCGTTAGAAATGATCTCTCTGACGAAGAGGCAACCGCAATATCCCTTGTGGAAAATGTTCATAGGGCTGAAATGAATCCGATCGACAAGGCAAACGCTCTACAGATACTGCTCGAACACCACAAGAAGCGGTTTGACAAGGTAACAAAGGAAACGGGTATAGGGATTCAGACCATTAAGCGGTATCTTGCTCTTCTTGAGCTTCCGAATGAATTGAAACAGAAAATCTCGACTGCCGAGGGGCCTGCCAAGGTTCAGGCATTGGCGTTACTTGTGAAGACTTTTCCTGACAAAGGGGCGATGCTCCAAGTCTACAACGAGATTGCGGGTTTCACCCAGCAGGTGCAGAACGAGATAATCAAACAAAGTGGGGGAGATTTGTCAAAGATAGACGGTCTTGTCGAAATGGCCCATGAAGGGGTGTTTCGCAGCGTGACGTGCAGGGGCGTTGGTGACTGCGATTTCGTCCCTATGTGGATTCAAGTTGTAAATGATGCGTTGAAGAGACAAGACGACAAAGTCAAAGACGTGAGAGTCCGCGATATTATGGTAAAGGTCAGGAGATACGTTGACACTGTAGGTAGGAAGAAATAGAAAGTTGTAGAAAATGTCTACACTTGTGGGTATTGCCAGCAAACTGGAGCCTTTGCTTGAGGAGTATGCTACAAAGCTCAGAGAAGTCGAGGAAAGAATAAAACGGCAAGGCACAATCAGCCAGGAAATCTGTGCCAAGTGTTCGGATAGAGACATCTCGGAAGTCATCAAGTTTGACGAAAGTGCAGGGAAGTCTGTAGCTTCTTTTCTTGCCTGGATAAAGGAGAACGAGATCAGAGATCTCACATCAAATGGTGAGGTGCTTGCTTTCACAAGCACGAGAAAGAAGGTTGAGGGTCTTGAAGGAAGCGTGCCGCTACTAGAGATGGAAAGCGCTCTTCAAGCCACGGCTGAGAAGGTGTCATACGACTACAGAATCTCTGTGGCCAAGTTAAAGAAAAAACCATTCGCGATGTTCCTAGACCATGCATTTTCATCAGTAGAAACATGCCCGCATGTATTGGACATTGCTGGGGAAAACTATCTCGCACTTGTCCAAAAAAACCAAAGAACCATTCATACACACACGGTTCAGAAACTATGGGAAAAGCCTGAGTTGATTAGTCGGTACAAGGTGCTTTGCAGAGAATGCTACGAACGAATCAATTTAATTGGGTGCGAGGAACGCATCAGAAGACACGGCTTCGTCTTTGTTCATGGATGCCCAATCAGCAAGATAACCTTTCAGACCTTGCTAGAAAAACACGGCATCAAGTGTATTACAGGCGAGGAGAGAGAGTATTTTGGAGACAACCAGTTTGTCTTCTTTCTCCCCGAGTTGAATGTCTTAGCTTATGATTCACATGGTGGCCCGTCCGAAACAATCGAGGCCTTAAAGCCAGATACGCTCCTCGTATTCGCAAAAAGAGCAGAACTGCCTCGCTTCATTCGATTCGCAGCAAATGTAATCCTCTTCGATTTGACTGCGGAGAAGAATGCACTGACTGTCTACGACAAGAACACTCGTGTCGAAAGATCAGAGGAGAGAATCATTGAGAAGATAATGTCAAACTTAGATCGATACTCTTCGGAAGTTCGTGGTAAGGAGCACGATAAAATCATAGCGGCTTTCAAAAAGATTGGAGAGGAGCTGGGTTTCATTACTCAGGCTGAGATGTCACAAAAAGGTGCAAGAGTGGACGTGGTGTGGTACAACAGAGACGGCAAGGTGGAAATTGCAGTCGAAGTCGAGACTTCTGCCCAATGGAAAAAAGACATTGTAACAACATGGGAGACTGACCCAAAACTCGCCGTTGTGCTTACCCATTACAAGACAGACAAGGCAACGGAGGACATAGTCCAGTACAACTTGCTGAAATACATGCCTCACAGACTGCTCTTCATAAGTTATCATCAGAAGAAAGCATACTTGATTGAAAAAGGTGACATAATCAAATCGTACGATGTCAAATCTGTTGACTAGAGCAGATTTCTACAGTAGTTCTGTTGGATAGAGGTGATTAGCGTTCGCCTGAAATACAAAACTTGATTCTGGCAGAGAACGCACGCGCTACACAATAGATCGAGAGACATACTTCTCTCTTCGCTTAGATGGGGGGCATGCGTCTATCTGGCGATCGCTGCGGTATTCGGACCTTAGGGGGCAAGTCCCTGTAGGTCCACAAATCAGTTGTCCCAGAAAGTGCTTTATGAGCGGGTTTTACTGGTAAACTGGTGCGGGGTTCCCACCCCCAACACCACTGAAGCCAGGGATACTGCAGAAGACGGGCGCCAAGAAAGACATAGACAGAGTGATAGCGAAGAAAGAGGATGCTCACAGTCTAAGAGACATGTCCCCACAATTGACATGAAAGTTGTGATCTTAACTTATAGTTCAGTGTACGCCCGGTCCACCACATTAATGCGTCTAGAAGTGGGCTCATGTTCGAAAATAGCGGACATTGAGCGTGCGCGTAGCTTCTAGTTCGAACATTTAGGCTGGGAATTCTTAAGCGATCGATGATTCCGGAATTGCCAGGAACAAATTGAGGACAACATAAGCTCATTAGAGACAGTTTTGCTGAATGCAAGTTCGATTATCGATTGCCCGAACGATCTACAGCCAGCGTACAAGCTCGGTTCTACGATGGCTATTCTGGAGAGTTTCCAGCGTTTGGAAAGGTCAAGCCTTATCTGCGGTGAACAACATTTTTCTAGCGGTGAGTTCTTGCCCAAGAAGACTAAGAAGAAAGGAAAGAAGCCTGCAAGAAAAACGGTGACGAGAAAGAAGGCAAAGGCAAAGGTCCCTCGAGCAGCGCGCAAAGCAGCGCCGCCAACTGAAGCCCCGCCTCCGCCAACACAATATGCTCCCCCAAAGCCAACCCCCGCGGCAGAGGCGGCAAAATCGGAGCCTGGTGCAACCCAACCTATTGCCGGCGAACCTCCGAAAACGCCAATAGTATAGCGCCCTTTGTTCAGCGACGCGCAGAGCTTCTTCCCCTGATCCATGTGCAGACAGCGCGACAGATTTCTGGAGATAACGCAAGATCGCAGCAAGACCGCTTTTACTGAGGCCAGAGAGTAGTCAGAGTCAGGTTTGATCGATAATGGCTCAATCAATGTATTGCGTGAAATGTAGGAAGAAAGTGGATGTTGAGGATGGTGTCGTGACAAGGGAGAAAACCTCCAAGGGCAAACCAATGCTTAGAGCTGCCTGCCCCGCATGTGGCACCAAGATGGCGAAATTCACAAAGTAGCATGCCATTTTCAAGAAGCCAATCCTGACCGCGCAGTCAGAGTATCAGCCCGAATGACAGTACGGGTACGGGCGTGCCTCATCCCGCGGCACGAGGGAGGAGGCGGGAATCCTGTAGCGCGCGCTCAGAATCTCTCAGGGCAAGGCAGAAACAGTAACCGAGCAATTATAGTGCTGTCTGAGATTTGTGACCTAGGCCGAACTTTGGGATTCTGCTACTCGATAACGCCAGTTCCAGTGTATCCAGAACGTTGTCCGTTGTGGCTTTCTGACAAGAGCCGGAAGGCGCGCGCAGATACGACGCTGCGACCAAACGTTGGCACTTCGTGGACAAAGACAATCGCACCTTGGAGCATGTCGTTTTGTGGAGGAGTCTCATGGAAAAGGAGCTAGAAGATCTGACAGGGCCGACTGGAGTCGTAAAGCGCACGCGCGAGCTGACCGAACCTACAACCGAATTCCGAGGTAGTGTTCAGCGATGACTTCGATCAAAGCCAAGGAAAGGTCACGTCTTCGACTGAACGCTTCAGCGATCTCTAGCTGGTCTGAGTTAGGAAATTTGGAAAGTGCATCTTTCAGTTCAAGCGAATGGAGTTCACTGCACATTGCCTGTAGCACCTTTCGATTGGCAGGGTCGGAAGCGAATTCAGCCTGACCCCATACCCTCTTGAACTGCTGCAATAATGCAATGTCGTGTTCTATCCTCTTAATTACAGCCTTGCGTGAGGAACCGAACTTCAGAGCGAGTGAAAGAAGAGCCTTGTAGAGAGAATCATCGATCTTTCGGTAGCCTGGCTCTCCCTTCCGCTTCATGTATTCATAGAGTCTAGGGGGAGTCAATTTTCTCTTGACATTGAATGCCTTCAACTCCTCAGATAGCAGCCTGCAGAACGTCATGCAACGTTGCCTTTGAGGCAATTCGGCCGTTCTAAATACCTGCTTGAAAAGCTCGACTCTACTCCAAGAGTTCTCTAGATGGACCAGCGTGATAACAGCCCAGATCCCATGTGGCACGTACATACAACTGTCTCTCATTCGTTTCTCTTATTGATTCCGCAAAAGGGCGTAATTTTCCGAAGACAATTCTAATACATCTCGGCAAGAAGAAATCTTACGAGAGGACGAGAATGAAGCCCAAGGCACATGTAGCCGTCGCTGATACGGAAATCTCTGTCGCTTCATTGACAGTTCTCATGCAGCTGGCATGTACTGTTCGAATTGCCCGATAGTGATTGATGATGAAGTGTAAGTGCTGCATGGGGTGAGGCAGAATGTCTCACAGGGTTGATGAGATACTCGATAGGGAACTATCTCAAGAGGCAAGAGCTGCAGTGAGAAGGAATGCTAGAAATCTTGCTCTCTTCCTGATTTATGAAGCAAGGGCACTCGCTCTCAGAAAACACAACGATGAAGTACAAAGTAGTGATGTGCAAGAAGCTTGGGAGAATCTCACCAGAAGACGAGTTCGGAGTCACTCACAGCAGTTGGCCTCTGTAATCGGAGGATCCCTGTTCGGTGCGTTTGTGAAGGGATTCTCCGATGGGTTTTCCTCAGAGAACACTCTGCTCATGGGAGTCTACACAATTCTAGGTCTTATCGGAATGATGTTGGTTTTTTTTGGAGTAACACGATAAGACGTAGACACGATTGTAAACTGGACTTTCACTTCATGACGAGGGTGTCTAATACGCGCGCTATAGCGAAATTAGATGTTCTGCTCAAAGGAAAGACTTGGAAACAAGCCATGCTCAAAGTTGAGGGCGCGCTTGTCAGTACCCTTGCTTGTCCCCCATCTTGGCTGCAAGATCTCCTCGAACTCGGAGAGGAAGGAAGCACTCAGCATTCTCTGAATTCTTGTTCGACTATCTTTTTGGAAAATTCCCTATCTAGCCAATTATGAATTTGCATTCGTGCCTTTCTTGGTTCTTCAGTTGTTTCCAATAATGCGAGAAAGCGCAGCAAACTGCCTCTTAGTCCACCATTGTGCTGGTGAATTTCCTGCATCCGCGAAATTCGCCTCAGATACAGGAGTAAGAGTCAGAGTCCCCGCGGGCCCGCCATTTAGGTATCAGCGTTTGTCGTCGGCTATTCTTTGCGTCGCTATGTAACGGCCGAACCTGTTTTCTGACCGCGCGCGCTAGTCCATGTTGATCACGTTCTCTCTCATCTCTATCAACAACTGATTGTCAGCCAGAACGTAACCTATCTTGGTCATCACTTTGATGACGGCTTCATCGATAACCTTCGCTGGCACCTCCAGTCCCATTCTCGTCTGGACGATCACTTGCTTACCTATCGAGCCACGTGGCGGACGATCAATGTCTGAGGTTTGCGTTTCGCCGAGTTCTGGAGGGAACCTTTTTCCACATTTCAAACAATCTGCCTCGGTGTAGGTCGCCTTCTCATCTTTCTTATAGTGGGCTATGTGGGGCAGGCCGATTTGCCAACCTGTATAGGCCTCCTTTTCGGATACTCGAATCTGTTCAGAACCGCAGTAAGAGCAAATCAACACTCAACACACCACGACTGATCCCCGTGCCATCGTAAGAACTTTTTTCCAAAACCAACAACCACTCCGACCGTGTCCTCTGGACAGTGATTTGAGTGACTATCTATCAGAACTGGGAATTGGAAAGACGACTCTACACTACTTGCGCGAGAATGCGAAAGGTGAACGATCGTTCAAGGTCTACCAGAAGGGTGCGTCAAGACTCTTCACTAACTTGCACTCGTGAGATCTACTCTAACGGCCGGCCGTATAGGAACGTCTTGACTCGTTAGCCAAAAGCGCAATAAGGCAAATGCAAATAACCTAATCGCGTCATAGACTGATCCGGAGAGGGGTGTAAGTGTCGATTCCTTTTGAACCACCAGAATTTCAGAAAGAAGCTTTCAATTGTCCTCATTGTGGAGCGTATGCGCACCAGCTTTGGTGGAGAACACAAATTCAGCGAGATGTAGATCGAGGGTATACGAGTCGAGAGATGAAAGAAATCGAGTTTGCTGTCTGCAGTCATTGCGGCAAGTATTCGCTATGGCTGAATCAAGCTATGATCCATCCTCCTAGTGGAAGTGCGCCTCCGCCAAATCCGGATCTCTCAGAGGATATCAAATCCGACTATGACGAGGCACGCCGTATCGCTTCAATCTCACCAAGAGGCGCTGCCGCTCTTCTTAGATTAGTCATTCAGAAGATTTGTGTTCGACTCGGTGAAAGGGGAGAAGATCTGAACTCAGATATAGCCAACTTGGTTAAGAGAGGTCTTCCGGAGAAGATTCAAAAATCCCTTGACTCAGTGAGAGTAATTGGCAACGAAGCATTGCACCCAGGACTGATGGATCTGAAGGACGATACGAAGACCGTCTCACAGTTATTTGAACTCGTCAACCTGATAGCCGCTGTAATGATCACGCAGCCAAAGAAAGTTGATCAGATATTCGAAGGCCTGCCAAAATCCAAGAGAGAAGCGATTCGTAAGAGGGATGAGAAATAGACTTGCAGCATGCACCAGAATGTCAGAATATAATGGTGATGAGTAGGTAGCATTGCCAATAGAAGATAACAAGTATCGAATGGATTTCGTAGTTGAGACACAAGTAATTGATGAAAAGAAACACATCTTCTTGTTCAAGATGATTCCTGATCCGAGAAGATATGAGAAACGTACCATCGGCGGTGAACAAGGATTCTATGACAAGTATGACAAGATATTCTTTTCAGACAAAAGCCTGGCGAAAGCTGCCAAAACACTCATTGGAAAACCGATGTATGCCCCCTCAAAAGAACCACTGAATTTGAAACAATATTTCGTTGACGCAACGCAACGAATACGGAAGTCACTTGAATCTGATATTGAATGGAAACCTGAGCTAGATAGAGGAAATACTTTTCTCCAACTGAACATCGGACGAAAGCTCATGTTTGTAGTGTTGTACATCGATATTGCTGGTTCTACGCACATCTCTCGTGTGCTGTCCGACATTGCACAGCGCACTCTCATCACCTCTTTTCTCAGAGAGATGACTCTATGTGTAGACGCACATGGAGGTTATGTCCACAAGTACACCGGTGACGGGTTAATTGCCTTTTTCCCAGCAGAAGTAATTGGTGGTGTAACAGACAATGCTGTTGATTGCGCAATGGTAATGAGGCTACTCAACATCCATGTTCTTAATCCACTACTAAAAGAAAAGAGGTATCCACTTGTGGACTTCAGAATTGGCATTGATTCTGGAGAGACACAAATAGTCGGACTGGGGGCTGAGAACGTAAAGTCCACACCAGATTTGCTTGGCTACACGATGAACCTGGCATCAAAGATTTGTGGTATTTGTCCCCCAAATACGATAGTAATCGGTGAATCAGTTTTCAGACACCTTTACGTGACAAGAAAGGAGCATTTCAAGGAAGCAAACATGCCAAAAGAGAAATGGAACTATCTTGATGTGAAGACAAACAGAGTATATCCACTGTTCCTTCTAGCTCCTGACTAGCTAAAGTAGATGACTAGACATGAGCATTAGCTACTCATGAGCGCGCGCTAGCATTCTCAACGGCAAGAAAACTCAGTTGACGACATTTTCTAGGCCATTCCAATCGTTTTGGAATTTACAAGGGAAATCAACGAAAAGGGGGGAAAGCGATAAAAATCAGAAATTGAACCATCTCCAGTCAGCGATTCTTGTGTGTGCGCATCACTATCTTGCGCCGTCGTTTATGGGTTGCTAAGTTCTTGCAGTGATTTGTAGATACAGAAGCCCAAACAAACTGACGACACCGGAGACTAAGAAAAAGATAGACCATATGACGGTATATGTTTGAGAGATCGGTTTCGTTAAGGATGCCAGTCCAAGGAGTACTATCAATGTGGAGCCGACAAGAAAAGTCAGCGTAAGAGCTGAAATATATAGTACATATTTCCGAAGCGACCATAGATTCTCCTTGCGGGTTTTACATGTCTGCCTTTCCTCTTCCTGTTTTATGAAACTCAGCTGAAAGGTGACCATTACACCGACGAATGCGACTAGAACGCCACACACATTCGCCACGGTTGAGAGAAGCGTGGTGACAGTCTCATATTCAAGAGACATGGGTATTCGAATGTACATGAAGTTAGTAACTGCGAGTGTAATGATGACTAGTGAAAGAAACACTGCATTATCATATGATAAAAGTTTCAAGAACCTCTAGCCTCAAGCGACTTTAAGTGGTACGAAACACCAGATATATATTCTTGCCAGCCAGCGAATCTAGCAAGTTGAGTCACATGAGCTCACAAAGTGGTAGCTTTCTTCTCCTCGTTCTGCTTGTCGTGGGGATTATAGGTTTCACGTTCGCTTACCACCCACTAGAACGAAAGCTGGCTGTGCTATCGTTCAACCCAGATTTTCCAACCAGAATGACAGCAGGAACAGAGGCAAAGGCCTACGTGGATGTCAGCTCCAGCGGTGGAGACGCAAAGGGTGTCTCTCTTGTGATATTATCCGAGGGATTTTCAGTTAGTAGTGATAAGAAAGATCTCATCAGGGCCGGATCAACCGAGAGGATCTCCGTGACGATTGATGCAAAAGATGTCATTGATGGTAGCTACTCGATAAGTATAGCATTGCAGTACACAGACGACTTTGGGGCCAATCAGACAAAGCCGAAGTCAGTATCTGTGTTTATTTTACCGGCCGTGGAGTTTACAGACATCACATGGAAGTTCGACCTTTTTCAACCGTTCGGAAAAAACAGGATCAAACAGACTGATGACACAGAATTCTATGTAGGAGTACGTAGCAAGAGCAGAAGTACACTGAAGTACACGGGACTTACAATAAGCGCGTCCCCCTCAATGAGAGACGTTGGTGTTTCAGTACAACCGAACTCATGGCCGGTAGAGCCGTTAGGGCCTTCAGCAATATCTCCAAGCTATACATTCAAACTGGAATCGAGGAAGGCTGTTCTTGGAACCTACCAAGTGAGACTGTCTCTGTACTCAAAAGACGGAGTGCTTGTTACCGAAATACAGGGCAATTTTGAAGTCACGGTTTGATCCTCACGACAGGTGTATTGCAAGAGTAAATAAGAAGTTAAGCTAGGACTAGTTTCAAACAGTCGCGCTTATCGAACTCTGCAGATACCTTTGAGTCTTCCCTCCGAAGAACACCCCCGATCGCCCAATGTTGAAGACTCGATCAATCAAGAGTGAGATTCCGCTAATCGAACTGACTAGTTGACGAGAATGTGAGTTGTCACAAACATCGGGATTGACGAAGGGATCGCAGGTGATTCTTCTCCTAGCGATCGTCGTCGTTCGTCGTTTCGGTAAAAAAATGTGTGTGTGTGGATCTTATGGTGCGGCCGTCGTAAATTGAACCGTCGTTAGTCAGCAATTTTGTGTGTGTGTGTTGTGTGGGTCTCTTGGTGCGGCCGGTCAGATTTGGACCTCGGACTCTGATCTGTGCGTGGACCATCACTTCACTAAGTCGGCATCTTAGAACCTACGGTGAGACACTCGGTGCCAGTACCTTTCGATTCTCTTCCAGCATTCTCTCAAAGCGGTATAATTTCTCATTTCTTCTGACGATGTCTGCCAGAATCTTCTCCGCGTCAACTGGCTTGCGCCATACTGCTTCAAGGGTTTCTCGCACCTCATTCTCATCCTTTGCGGCTCTGCAAACGCTTTGAACAGATACGTTTAGCTTGCATCCGTGTTCACGTAACTTCTCGTTGAAATCTGACGCTTTCAAGAGATTGGTGTTCAATCGGCCGGCGTAGGCTGCAAGGCTTATCGCTTGACCGCTCACAATCACCCTCTCATCGGGCTTGAAGGCCGTGCCGGCAAAAACTCCTGTTACGCCCTGCTTCAGTTGACGCCCCTCAGGCGTGTCGACACCAAAATCTGTGCTCCATCTGAGAACATTCAAGAAATCATCCAAATCACGTTTCATTATTAGACCCCACTTACATGACATTACATACGTCGTTGGCGGCGAGAACAGTCCTGGCGTAACAACCCAGACACGATCAACTTCCGCACCGCTCACACGGCCGCCAATGCTCTTTATGAGGTGCAGAGTAATTCGCCGAGAATCCATAGCGTTGTTGCGGTGAGGTTGCTCACGAAAGCTAGCGCCTGTCGTGAACTTGTCCACAAACCACTCAACCGCCGCCTCCCAGTTATGTCCTATCCGGTTATCGCGCCCCTTCGCGATACGAATATAGTTCTCCTTCATCTCAATGGCGGCCCGCAAATCCTCACTTAGCATTGAAGCATGATAGTAGAACTTGTAAGCGTTGAACAACTTCACATCCTTCAAGTCTGGATACAATTGCAGAGCGCGCTGCAATGCTCCCTCCACCTCATACTCGGAACAACTCAGTTCGTTGCCAATGTAGGACTGAGAGACAAGGTCACGAGTCTTCGTCGCCATCAAGATTATGTCTCTGATTCGGTGCACCCGCTGAATAATTGGACTCGTAGCGGCTCTGCCTGCAAGCGCCACATCTGTTCTCTCAACAGCCTCCTCAATCGCTTTTTCTCTAGTCTTATTCGAATCTATCCATGTGATGAGGTATCCTTCTTTGAACGGGGTCTGTCGCTCGTTTGTTCTGTATCCTCGTACGAGAACCGATCCTGCGGCTTCAAGCCTCCGAACACACCCCATCACATCTCTAACTTTCACGCCAACATCACTCAACTCTCGAGCGATATCTATGGAGTAAAACGCCTTGCTGCTGTTAGTTACGAGAAAATCACGAATGGCCTTAGATTTGCTGTGGCCGCCCCCTCCTCTAACATCAAGATACCTCCTCGAGAAGGCTACGAATCTCTGGCCAGAGAGAACATTTTCCTTTTCGCCTGTCGAGATGCAGTATAGGTGGTAACTCCGCAGGTTCGTGGCGGTGCCTGCTCTACCGTGCCTCCGTCTTTCAGTCACGTGAATTGGACTTGCTGTCCTTAGAACAATATTGGCCTCCCAAGCCCTCCTCAAAGCTTGAGACGTAGCCGCAATACTGCAACCCAACTCATGAGCAATATCTCTGGAACTTCGCGGCGTTCCATCTGCCAGCAGCGCCTGAATCTTGCCAAGGGCTGACGAGGCTCGTCCCATGAATATGCATGCTGGATTTCGTTGAATCTAAACCTTCTTGCAGAATAAATTCTGGTGGAGAAATCGTACGCCATAATTACAACCCAAACGGAGGAAAACTCCACAAAACATCCTCAAATAGCCTAAAGGACATGGTGCGGGGGGTGGGATTCGAACCCACGAAGGGCTACCCCACGGGATAGCTCCTCATCCGGGTCTGACGATCTTGAGTCTCGCGCGTCCTTCCTCTGACGTCCCGCGCATTAGACCT
>Ga0315289_10001713_pt1:0-30000 | contig 34058 bp, 26 predicted proteins | sample YL17G11_40_MG_FD_203452 | JGI IMG/M metagenome (GOLD analysis project Ga0315289, IMG submission 203452) | Sediment microbial communities from Yellowstone Lake, YNP, Wyoming, USA - YL17G11_40 | ecosystem: Environmental > Aquatic > Freshwater > Lake > Sediment | place: USA: Wyoming... | reverse complement strand
ATCTCCACTTCGTCAGGGTCAATCACTTCCGGTGCGATGGTGAACGACAGCAACTTCTGCTGGCCGTTCATCACCGCCTTGATCGCGCCGCCGCCGACGGTCACTTCCACGGTCTCATCGGCCAGCTTTTCCTGCGCTCGGGCCATATCTTCCTGAAGCTTCTGAAACTGCCCCAACATGCCGCCCGGGTTGCTCGTCGCAGGACGGCGCAGGCCATAAGCCGGCCTGGGTTTCCCTTTCGCCATGTCTTGTCCTCCCTTTGCCCCCCTGACGGGCAGGCCAGCCCCACCCGCGAGCGCGTAACCGATGGGGGGCTGTTCGCCTACCTCAGCGGCTTGACCACCGCACCCATCTTGCGCGCCTCATGCAGCAACATGTCCTCATCGGCTTCGAGTCCGGCAGAAGCCGGCGGCACGGTGGCGCTGGCGGGCGTCACGTTTTCGCCCCGGAGCACGCACCGAACCCCGACCTTGCGGCCGAGCAACTCTTGCCACAACGCCTCTATCTGAGAACTGTTCTCCGCCTGGCTGACCAGGTCTCTCGCGAAGGCATGCGAGAATTGCAGGACCACAATCTGCCCGACAACGTCTATCGGCCGGGCCGACCTGAGGGCCGCCTGCACCTTCATGCCGCAGCGTTTGCCGGCCGATTCCAGGAAACGCGGCCAGCTCTTCTGCGCCTGATCCAGGAAGCTTCCCTCGGCTGCGACTGGCTCGGGCGCCACCTCAAGTTGTGCTGTGATCGTCGGACGAGGCCCGGGCCCATCGTCCGTTGTCCGTGCTGGCTCAGCGGGTGAGGCCCCCACGACCCTTTGCGGCACGGGCGCATGCGCGGCTGCGGCGGCAGTGCCAGGTCCCTGCATCGCATTGGATGCAGCGTCTGAGGTGCCGGCGGCTGCGCTTTGCCGCGTGGCAGGCAAGGCCGTCCTCAGAAAAGCCAGTTCCAACGGCAACTGCGGCACACCCGGGATCTGGTCTCTCAGATCCGATCGCGCCTCCATGAATGCCCTCAGCGCGCCCAGAAGGAAAGCGACCTCTGCCTGCCCGGCCTGCTGAACCATCGTCGCCGCCACATCCTGGGGCACGTCCAACAGGTCAGACCCGCCCGCCACACGCACGAAGAGCACGCCTCGCAGATAGGCGACGACCTGGTCGACGAGTTGGCCCAGCTCAACCCCCTCAGCAACCATCCCATTAATGAAGGACAACCCGGCTGCAGCATCAGGGGTCAGCGCCGCGTCGACAAGCCGGCCGATCGCGTGGATATCCACCAGCCCCAAGACGCGCTCCACGCGCTCCAGGTCCAACACCTCGTCGCCGTACGACAGCAGTTGATCCAACAGGCTGATGGCATCGCGCATGCTGCCGGTTGATCGCCGGGCAATGGCAACCAATGCCTCGGGCGCCGCCTGCCGCCCCTCCTGGCTCAGGATGGCCGCCAGGTGCTCCACGATCTCGGGTGTCGGTATGCGGCGAAAATCAAAACGCTGGCAGCGCGAGCGGACTGTCTCGGGCACGCGATCTGGCTCGGTCGTCGCCAAAACGAACACGGCATGCGGAGGAGGCTCCTCGAGGGTCTTCAGAAGGGCGTTGAACGCTTCCTTCGTCAACATATGCACTTCGTCGATGATGTAGACCTTGTAGCGGGCCTCGTTAGGCTGATAGCCGATCCTGTCCCTCAGATCGCGAATCTCGTCGATGCCGCGGTTGGAGGCGGCGTCTATCTCGATAAGGTCCAGTTGGTGCCCCTCCGTGATCGCCGTGCAAATCCGGCACTGGTTGCAGGGTCGCCGGGCCACATCATCATCCAGGCAGTTGATTGCCTTGGCCAAGATCCGGGCCATGCTCGTCTTGCCCGTGCCGCGCGGGCCGGTGAAAAGGTAAGCGTGTGACATCCGCCCATCACGCAGCGCGTTCCGCAGGGTCAGGCTCACGTGCTCCTGCCCCACCACCTCTTCGAAGGTTTGCGAACGCCACTTGCGATAGAGCGCCTGCGTGGCCATGCGGCCTCCAGGTTGCGACCTGCTGAGCGTTGATCGCCGCGATCCACCGCGCCGCCGGCGCGATAGATGCCGTCGGAGCTAGTTTACCATAGCGAGCATCAATCACCAACTCGACTGCGAGGTCGTGCTCCAACATAAGGCACACTGCTGGTCGTTTTCGGTTTCGAACGGGGTATGCTACAATTCGACCCGTGAGTGGCGATACCAAGGTGCTCACGGGCCTGATGAGGCGCCGGGCACTCGAAGCCGCGTTCGATGAGCTCGGCAAGATTACCGACCCGGACCAGTTGGCAAGGCGCGCTGAGGAGACTGCCCAACATGGCAGCGCGGTGTTGCCTGTGCTGCTGAGCCGACTCGACACGAGTGATCCCCAGTTGCGCGGAGGCCTGGGCCGGGTGGCGGCGCTCCTGGATCGTAACGTGGTCGTGCCGGCTTTGCGAGATGTCGCCCGCTCGCGTGAACAGAGTGACGCGTCACATCTGACGGCCTTGACGATCCTCGATCGCTTCCTTCACGAACCGATCGACGATGCCTTGATGCAGGCCGTGCAAGATCCTGACGCGGTTGCGCGACAGTCTCTGCTGGAGTTCATGCACGAGATGTCCGGCAACCAGTTCTCGGTAATCGAGTATCTGAACCAGTTGGCCGAGCAGCCGCCGGAAGTTGCTCGCATGATTGTGGACGCCATCCCGCGTTTGCCTGCGGATCCGCATCTGGTTACACTGTTGCGGATGATCGCCCAGGGCGAAGAACCTGGCCTGGCGACGAAGGCGTTAGAGTTGCTCAGCCGGACGCGCACGGTTGATGCCTTCGAAGCCTTAACAAGCCTATCGGCAACGTTGCCTGCGTCGCGGGCCGCTCTTGCGGAGCGCGGCCTTCGCAAGTTGCGACTCAGTGGCATCCAGCAAACGGCCGGCCGAGCAGTTCAGCCCGGGCAAGATGATGGCGCCTGGCGGGCGCTTCTGTCTCCCATCGATGCCGGCGGCGGCCAGGTGGTATGGTTCGTCAACCGGGCAGCCGGCAAAGATCATGGGCAGCTCCTCAGTCTGTTAGTGCGAGATGCCCAGGGCATCGTAGCAGGTTTCGGTGCATCGGATGTGCCTGCAGAGGCCCTCCCGGCGTCGGCACTTCCGGGGACCCTTCATACCATTGCGCAGTCGGACGATGGGCCGCAACTCCAGCTCTTGGAGGTGTTTTTCGATACGGGTCGCCAGGTCGTGTACGAAGCACTGGAGCTCAACTGGCAGTCGGGTAGCCCTACGCCGCTAGAATACCGCCTGCTCAACCCGGCTATCTGGCAGGTCGCGTTTGAGGCGGATCCGGAGTTGCTGCCGATTCCATCCGCAAAGCCCGGCGTGCCGGGCCAGAGCGCGGCGCTTCTTGACCATCCGGCCTTCGCAGGCTGGTATTGGCAGTCGGCTGAGTTGACTGATCTGGCGCACAGTCTTGGGCTGCGTCTTTCCACCGGTGCACGCACGGAACGGATCGCCGAACTTACCAGGCGGATGACACCGGAGGCAGTACGCAGTTATCAACGTCGCCTGACGGGAATGGCGCGCTGGCTGACGCTTGCTTCCCAGCCTGAGGCCGCTGCGCTGGCGCAATCGGCGGCTGAGGAGCTTGGGACCGGGTCACCGGCAGATTCGGCATTCATGCGCAGGCTTATCGGTGTTGGGCTTGATATCGCCGTTCTTGGTTCGCGTGCTGGGATCACCCGGCAACGCAAGCCATAGAGTGCTGGGCACGTCTTGCGTCTAATGCATCGCCACGGTGTACATTACGCGTCATGGCTTGGCGCGAAGCACTGCTAATCTAACATAAGTAGAGGAGAGAGAGCACATGTTACCCAACCTTGGGCCGACCGAGCTGATCATCATCTTGGTGATTGTGCTGATCATCTTCGGTGTTGGCCGTCTGCCCGAAATCGGCGGCGCCTTGGGCAAGAGCATCCGCGAGTTCCGGAACAGTTCCAAGGAAGGCGATGATAAAGGAAAGAAACCCCAGCCACAAGAGCCACCCAAAGAAGCCGCTCCGGTGGCCGAGGAGCAGGGCCAGACCCCCAAAGCCGAGGGGTGAGCATCACCCGCATGACAACTGAACCGCGGAACGCCATGTTTCGCGGTTCAGTCGTCGTGATCGCGGCATATCAGGCGCGCTCACAGTCGCACCGTTTTCCACGTATCATTCCTCCTGGACAGGCCTGATGCCTCCACGCTCACTTTCAGGCGCCGGGACCGGCGACACTGGGTGCTACCCGGAGTTGGCGGAGGATTTGGGCGTCTTTGGCGCGATCTCAATCGCAATGGCCGAGGCCCCCACGCTGGAAGCTGCTGCGGCCGCCGCGTTGAGAAAGACCCTGGAACTGCTGCACCTCGACTCAGGGAAGGTCTATCTCCTGGATATGGAGAGCCAGAAGTGGGTGCTGGCTGCCGCAATGACGTCAGACTTGGCGGCGCAGGATCCTCAGGTTCAGACCCTCTGTGCCTGTATGGCTGCTCCGCTGTTCACCGGGCGTCAACTGCTCGGCTTTCTTTACGTTACGAGTCGCAGGGAGGAGGGGTTTTCCGAGGTCCGGAAGGCCCTGCTGCGCGCAGTGGGCGCCCAGATAGGGCTGTTTGTGGAAAACGAACGGCTGCGCGAGGCTGCCCAACGCGCCGAAGCGCTCGCCACCTTAATCCAGGAAATGCACCATCGTATCAAGAACAACCTGCAGACGGTAGCCGATCTGCTGAGCCTGGAGATGTCCACGAGCCCCAGTCCGGCTGCCCGGAAGAGCCTGCGTGACAGCATCAGCCGCATCAAGAGCATTGCTGCGGTGCACGAACTGCTCTCACTGGAGCAGTTGCGGCTGACGGATATTACCGAACTCGCCCGCCAGGTGTGCGATATCTCTCTCAGCCATCTGGTACGTCCGGACCGGCTGGTCACGGCCGACATCTACGGGCCGGCAATCTATCTCCCCTCCAAACAAGCCACGGCCCTGGCGCTGGCAATGAATGAGTTGATCGGCAACGCTTTGGAGCACGCCTTCAGCTTGAGTGGACGAGATGGCCGGCTTACGATCGTGACTGCACAAGATGGCGCACAGGTGACGATCGCTATTTCGGACAACGGCCGGGGTCTGCCGCCCGACTTTGACCTGGTAAGCCGGCGCGGGCTGGGTCTGCAGATCGCGCAGACCCTGGTGGAGAAGGATCTCGCCGGTACCCTCCGGCTGGAAAACAACCCGTCTGGAGGCGTTCGCGCCACGCTGACCTTCTACAAGTAGGCGAGCATGAAACCTCTTCGCATCTTGATCGCTGACGACGAGAGCATTCGCTTGCTGAGCCTGCGCGCGCAGTTGACTACGCTAGGGCATGAGGTCGTCGCTGAGGCCTCGACGGGTGCGGAAGCCGTCGCCCAGGCTGCGAGCCGGCAGCCAGACCTCGCCATCCTGGACATCAAAATGCCGCTCATGGACGGCATCGAGGCCGCGGAGCGGATTACCCAGGCGCGGCCCATTCCCATCATTCTTCTCACTGCCTACAGCGAAACACAATTGATCGAACGCGCCGCGCAGGCCAACATCTCGGCCTACCTGATAAAGCCGGTGGTGGAAGACGATCTGCTCCCCGCCATTGCCCTGGCGTTGACCCGTTTTCAGCAGTTTGAGGCGCTGCGTCAGGAAGTTGTCGATCTCCGCGAGGCCCTGGAAGCTCGCAAGATTATCGAACGCGCCAAGGGGATCCTCATGCGCCGGCTGAACCTGACCGAGGAAGAGGCCTTCCGCCGCCTGCAAAAGCAGAGCCAAGACACAAACCGCAAGCTGGCCGAGGTCGCGGAGGCGGTTGTCCTGGCTGACCATGTGCTGTAGCGAAACATGACCTGCGTCATTGGACGAAACCTCTCTCTTGTGCTATAGTATCTTTGTCTTGTAAGCTTGCGGGCTGACGCTGGCCCGCAAGCGGAACAGGTGATGAATGCCTGCTCAGCGCGGTGTGCGCGCCGAGCAGGCATCTTTATTTAAGGAACCGGACGCGTTGCAAACCTGTTGGCAGATAAGGCAGGCATTTCTCGACCAGGCCGATCAAAACGCCGGCGACGGCTGGCTGTTGGCCTGCGACGATTGTCCTGTGCCGGGTAGCGGCTTGCCCTGTTGGGAGCAGGCCGACGGCATCTCCTGTTGCGCTCCGGTTCATATCACCTGCGACTTCTGTTCTCTTTATATTGAGCACCGGCGCGAGATCGCCGGGCTGCCTCAGCCGGATGCGGAATACCCTCATCCTGTATCCTCACCTTTGCGCAAGCATCCTCAAGGAGGAACGCCTGTTATGGAGAAAATACAGTTGAGCCTGCCGAACATGTGGGCGGATCACCACGTCCTCACGGTGCGCGCCGCCTTGCTTGCCATGCCCGGCGTGCAGGAGGTAATCGCCAGCTCCGCCTTTCGGATGGTCGCACTCAGTTACGACCCGACTGTGACCACGCCCGGCGGCATCATGGCCGCGCTGGAGGATGCCGGCTATCCGGTAGCCACAGACGGTTCCGGCGTGATAGCAGAAAGTGTGCCTGTCGCCACCGGCAAGCGAGACCCGGCCTGGACTCGGCTCGGCATGCGCCAGATCAAGACAGACGAGCGGGATTTGAAGACGAAGCGGTAGACAAGTAACCAGTAGATAAGTAACTGCCAGTCACACGATTTGTCCCGTCGCCTCCAGTATCTACTTGCATCCTTGTTTCCTTGTCTACTCTCAACCAGGAGCAACATCCATGGCAAAAATCAACCTTATTCCGAGTATTGACCCGGCCGCGTGCGAAATGCTGGATTACGCCAATACGGCGGGCATCTCCACCGCCTTCAGCCGCGCGGCTGACTTCAAGCCCTGCAGCATCGGCAACGGCCAGTCTGGCGTCTGCTGTAAGAATTGCTACATGGGACCCTGCCGCATCACCAAGGATGGGCAGGTGGGCATCTGTGGCGCCACGCTGGAAACGATCGCCGCGCGCAACCTCGCCCGCGCGATCGCAGCCGGTTCGGCTGCGCACTCCGATCACGGCCGTGATCTAGCCTTCACCCTGCAGGCCGTCGGCCTGGATGAAACCCAGGGTTACGAAATTCGCGACCCGGCCAAGCTCTATGCCGTCGCGGCGAAGCACGGCATTCCAACCAAGGGGCGCACAGATAAGGAAATCGCCCTGGACGTTGCGAACAAGGCGATCGGCGAGTTCGGCCAGCAGCGCGGCCAGTTGAGCTATCTCTCGGTCGCGCCGCCCAAGCGCCAAAAGATCTGGAAAGAGCAGGGCGTGGCCCCGCGTGGCATTGATCGCGAGGTCGTCGAGATTATGCACCGCACGCACATGGGCGACGATCAGGACCCCAGCCACATCTTGACCGGCGCGATGCGCACGGCGCTGTCCGATGGCTGGGGCGGCTCCATGTGGGCCACCGATATCTCCGACATCCTGTTCGGCACCCCCAGCCCCAAGGTTGGCGAAGTCAACCTGGGCTGCCTGAGCGATGACGAGGTGAACATCATCGTTCACGGCCATGAACCCACCCTCAGCGAGATGATCGTCACCGCCGTGCATGACCCCGATCTGATCGAATATGCGCAGAGCAAGGGCGCCAAGGGCATCAACCTGGCGGGCATCTGCTGCACCTCCAACGAAGTGATGATGCGCCAAGGCATCGCGTCGGCCGGCAACTTCCTCAACCAGGAGTTGGCCATCCTGACGGGAGCCGTGGAAGCGATGGTGGTGGACGTGCAGTGCATCATGCAGTCGCTGACCGGTGTGGCGGAGCACTTCCATACGGAGATCATCACCACCAGCCCGAAGGTGAAGATCACCGGCGCGACGCACATTGAATTCGACGAGCACCATGCGTTGGACATCGCCAAGGGCATCGTCCGGCGGGCGTGCGACAACTACGCCAACCGCGGCGAAACCCGCATCCCCAAATCCAGCGCGCAAGCCGTGGTGCCGGGCTTTAGCCACGAATATCTCAACTATATGCTGGGCGGCTTCTACCGGCAGTCGTTCCGGCCGCTAAACGAGGCCATCGCCACTGGCCGTATCCGCGGCGTGGCGGCCGATGTCGGCTGCAACAACCCGGGCGTCACCCAAGATAAAGTCCACATGGATGTCATCACTGCGCTGCTGAAAAACGACGTCCTGGTCGTCGCCACCGGCTGTGGCGCACTTGCCGCGGGCAAGTATGGCTATCTGCTTGGCGAAGCGGGCCTGGATAAGGTCGGCCCCGGCCTGCGCGAGATCTGCGAGACGATCGGAATCCCGCCGGTGCTGCACATGGGCTCATGCGTGGACAACAGCCGCATCCTCACCGTGCTCAGCCAGATGGCAACCGAGGGCGGCCTGGGCGATGACATCAGCGACATCCCTGCTGTGGCCCTGGCGCCGGAGTGGATGAGCGAGAAGGCGTTGGCCATTGCGGCATATGCGGCCGGTTCCGGGGCGTATGTCATGATGGGGGTGCGCAACCCGGTGGAGTTCTCCGACGGTGTCACCGACATCCTCTCGAAGGAGTGGGAGGAGCGGTTCGGCGGCAAGTTGGAGTTCGTGGTCGAGGCTGAAGAGATCGTCAGGAAGACGCTGGCGCACATCGACAAGAAGCGCGCCGCGCTGAAGCTGCCTGCCTACGACCCGACCCGATTCGGCGCCTCCGGCGATGCGGCGATGGAAACGTATCTGGAGATGCCGGTGGAACAGCAGATGGCGGAGATCTACGGGTGATTGGTAACTTGGTAGACTGGTAAATCGGTTGCTCCCAATCTACCAGTTTCCCAATCTTCCAGGTTACCGGCCCTGCAAAGACGGAGGAAAACACACACATGTCTCGATACATCGCCACCCGCGCCATCCGCGGCGCAAACCTGATCACGCAGGAAGCTGAGGCGTTGCTCCATAAGGCACTGCAGGAAAGAGGGCCGGAGACGCCGGTGGCTTTCCCAAACACCGCCTACTATCTGCCGACCATCCTGGGCATGACGGGGCGCGAGGTCACCAAGCTGGGTGAGCTAACGCCGGTATTGGAGCATGCCAAGGACCTGCTGCACCCGGTGCCGGCGGCCCATTGCTGGACCCCCTACCTGGGCGAAACGCTGGACTGTGGCATGGCGACGCTGTTGTCTGCCGAGATCATCGAGGCGGTGCGCTTCGTCTATGGCGAGGAGCCTGGCGCGATCCCCGGCTTCCATGGCACAGGCGGCAGCTTCACCAGCCCCGACATGGTCGGCGGCGGCAACGGTGCAGGCCGGTTGAACGGCCCGATTGACGACATCCAGCTCCGCGCCTGGGGCATCCAGCTCGTAGACGGTCGCATGCCCGGCTTCGCGGCGATTGTCGGCGCGGCCAAGAGCAACGAGGTCGCCATCAAGATCGTGCGCGAGCTGCAGAAGCGCAATATCCTGATCTTTCTCTGCGGCAACACCAACGGCCGCTCGATGATCCACCAGCTCATGGAAGAAGGGGTGGAGATGGGCTACGACACGTACATCGTGCCGTTTGGCCTGGATACGTTGTCGGCGATCTATCCCATCGGCTTTGCCACTCGTTCGGCGCTCACCTTCGGCGGCCTGAAGGGCGGCCAGGCCAAGGAGATCTTGCTTTACAACCGGCAACGCGTGTTTGCGTTCGTACTGGCCCTGGGCGAAGTGGACGACTTAAAGTACGCAGCCGCCGCGGGCGCCATCAACTACGGCTTCCCGGTCATCGCTGACACGCGCATCCCGCAGATCCTGCCCACGGGCGTCACCACCTACGAGCATGTCATCTCAATGCCTTTCAATGAGATCGAGGGCAAGGACGACCTGGAGCGCGCCGAGAAACTCGTGCAGAAGTGCGTCGAAACGCGCGGCGTCAAGATCAAGCTAACCGAGGTGCCGATTCCGGTGCCTTACGGCTCGGCGTTCGAGGGCGAAGTGGTCCGCAAGGCCGACATGCGTGTGGAATTCGGCGGCAAGTATAGCCGCGCGTTCGAGTACCTGCGCATCTTGGATATGGATCAAGTAGAAGACGGCAAGGTCGAGGTGATCGGCCCCGGCTTCAACGATGTGCCACCCGGCAAGGCGATGGACATGGGCATCCTGGTCGAGGTGGCCGGCCGCAAGATGCAGAGCGACTTCGAACCGGTGCTGGAGCGGCAAATCCACTACTTCGTCAATGGCGCCAGCGGCATCCAGCATATCGGCCAGCGCGACATCACCTGGATCCGGATCAGCAAGGCCGCTGCCGACAAGGGATTCAACCTGCGCCATTTCGGCGACATCCTCCACGCCCGTTTCATGGCCGACTTCGGCGCGATCGTGGATAAGGTCCAGGTGAAGATCATCACCGATCATGCCCTGCACGCCGAGTGGCTCGAGAAAGCCCGCGCCGCCTACGACTTCCGCAACCGCCGCCTGGCCGACCTTAGAGACGAGACGGTAGACGAGTTTTACACCTGCACGCTTTGCCAGAGCTTCGCGCCGACGCACGTTTGCCTGGTGAGCCCAGAGCGGCTAGGGCTATGTGGCGCCTATAACTGGCTGGACTGCAAAGCCAGCTTCGAGATCAACCCCACCGGGCCGAACCAGCCGGTGCGCAAAGGCAGGGCGATCGACCCGATCAAGGGCTACTGGGATGGGCTAAACGCTATCGCGGTGAAGAACAGCCAGGGCACCGTTAAGGAAGTGGCCATGTACTCCATCATGGAGAACCCCATGACGGCGTGCGGGTGCTTCGAGTGCATCGTCATGCTCATCCCCGAGGCCAATGGCGTGATGGTGGTCAGTCGTGAGGATACCAGCATGACTCCCGCCGGCATGACCTTCTCCACCCTGGCGGGTATGGCCGGCGGCGGCTTGCAGACACCTGGCGTGATGGGCGTCGGCAAGTTCTACCTCACCAGCCCCAAGTTCATCTCGTCTGATGGTGGTTTCAAGCGCGTGGTCTGGATGTCGAGCGTGCTGAAACAGACGATGGCTGCCGAGTTGCAGACGGTCGCCGAGCGCGCCGGGGACCCCGACCTGATCGCCAAGATCGCCGACGAGACGATCTGCACCGACGTGGACGGTCTGTTGGCGCATCTGGAATCGGTTGGCCATCCCGCGCTCATGATGGACCCGATCTTCTAACGCGCGTATAGCCGTGTGTGAGACGTGACCGCGACGCAGCTTTAGTCACGTCTCACGCACCGCTTACCTGTTCTCGCGGTCTAGTTTCCTTGCCCATGCCCGACCCTCTCCTCGTCCGCGACGTCATGCGCATCGGTGTGCCGACCTGCAAGCTGGAAGACTCCATCGCGCACGTTGCCGCATTGATGATCGATGGCGGATACACGGCGGTGGTCGTGCTGGGCGAAGAGGGGGACGCGCGAGGCTGGATTAACGAGCGCGTCCTGGCAAGCGCCTACGAAAGCACAGCCGCGACCTCCGAGGACCCGTCGGCTGTCGTCGCGCAGGATATCATGGACGAGCATGTGCCCGAGTGCCCTGCCGACGTGCCGTTGGCTTCCGCCGTGCAGATCATGGCTGACCAGGGCGTCGACCATCTCTTCTTCTTGCATCGGGCTGGCGGTCTGGCCTGGCCCTCCTCGATGCTGAGCCTTCGTGACATCGTGCGGGCACTGGCGGGATCGTCGTATATCAAGGGTCAGGGCGCGGCGGCTCCCCGTCTCACGCCGATGGACCTGTTTCGACAGCGGTATGGATTGCCCTCGCCTAAGGACTGACTGCCCATTCTTAATGAGGCGGGGGCAGGTGACGTTTCCGTTCGCCGCGCGAGGCACGCCAGTGCAACGCAGCTTGGCTTTGGAGGTATGGGAGGGTTCGGGGTATAAAGGAACCTGGGTGATTCAGATAGAACGATACTGGAACCGACGACCTTACACTACGCAAAGGAGGTCACCGTCATGCCCGTGAACGTCGAAGTTCCCATTGAGAAATGGCCCGGCAGTATCCGCCAGGTTACTCTGGGGGCAACCGCGGCCGAAGGAGGCACGCGGAGCCATACTGTGACCGTAGGAGGAGCCGAAGCCCTGCCATTCCTGGGCTTCGAAGGCAGGTTTCCCAACAGGCCGCAGATTGCGGTCGAAGTGCGCGCCGCGAGCCCAGCCCAGGAATGGCCTGAGCCCCTGGTGCAGGCTTGGGGTGCGGCCCTGGGTGACCCCGTGGCGTGGACCAAGGCGGCTGAGGCTGCAGGGGCTGACCTGATCGTGTTCCAGCTCACTGCGACCGATAACGCCGGGCAGCGTATGACGGCCGCGAAGGCCCGCCAGGCGCTGCGCGCGATATTGGGCGCAACCGGGTTGCCGCTCATGGTGCTCGGCACCGGGCAGGCCGAGCTTGATAACGAGCTCCTGGTTGCCGTGGCCGAAGATGGTGTTGGCGAGCGGCTGGCGCTCGGCCCCTGCGAAGACAAGAACTACCGCACGATCGTTGCGGCGGCTATGGCACACGGGCACGTGGTCACCAGTCGCACGCCGATGGACGTCAATCTGGCCAAGCAGTTGACCATCCTGATTCATGACATGGGCATGCCCATGGATCGCATCATCATGGATCCCACCACCGGCGCGTTAGGGTATGGGATCGAGTACGGGTACAGCGTCATGGAGCGCCTGAGGTTGGCCGCGCTGCAAGGGGATGGCATGACCCAGCAACCGCTGATTGTGACTCCGGGCGAAGAGGCCTGGCGCACCAAGGAGTCGCGCTCAGGCGAAGGGGTCCCGCCCGCCTGGGGCGATTGGGCGGCGCGCGCCATAAACTGGGAGGCCCTGACAGCGGCATCGCTGGTCGAATCGGGCGCCGACATCCTGGTGCTCCGGCATCCGGAAGCTGTCGCGCGTGTCAAGAAGATGATCACCGGGCTCATGCCGGTCTGATAAGGAGGTCAGTCATGGCCCTTTCCGGTCTTGATATCTACAAGCTCTTGCCCGCCAGCAGCAAAGATCCGGCCGTCAAGGCACATGCCAACTGCAAAGAGTGCGGTTTTCCCACCTGCCTGGCCTTCGCCATGAAGCTGGCGGCCAAACAGACGGAGCTCTCCCTCTGCCCGTACGTGACGGAAGACGCCAAGGCCAGGCTTTCGGCCGCCGCTACCCCACCGATCAGGCTGATCACGTTGAGTGCTGATGGGCGCAAGTGCGAGGCCGGCAATGAGACCGTGCTCTTCCGCCACGAGAAGACGTTCTACCATCCCACGGGGCTCTTTGTGCGGGTCCCCGATACGCTTTCCGCGGCGCAGATCGAGACGTTGGCCAAAGATGTCGCCGCCTATAAGGTAGACTACGTTGGGATGGCCCTCCAGCTCGACGGGCTTGCTGTAGAGGCTGTCTCGGGTAACGTCGCCGAGTTCGCCGGCGTCGTCGCTGCCGTCCGCAGCGCCTGTACCATGCCGATGATCCTGATCACGGAGGATCCGGCTATCATGGCGGCTGGACTGGCCAAGGCGGGGGGTGTGAAGCCCTTGATCTGCGCCGCCACCGCGGATAACTGGGAGGCGATGGGCAAGCTCGCCAAGGAAAACGCGGCCCCCTTGGCTGTCCGCGCAGGCGACATCGCAGGCCTTGCCGAGCTGACGGGGAAGCTGACCCAGTCAGGCGTCGAGGACCTGGTTCTCGATCCTGCTGCGCGCGACTTCGGCGGTTCCCTGACCATGCTCACCCAGCTTCGCCGCCTGGCCCTGCGGAAAGATTTCCGGCCGGTGGGCTATCCCATCCTCACCTTGCCATACCTGGAAGGGTCCGATCCCGCCCTCGAACCGCTGCTGGCAGCACAGCAGATCGCCAAATATGCCGGCTTCGTTGTGCTCGGAGGCTTTGACCCCGCGACCGTCTACCCGCTCGTGGTGTTGCGGGCCAACCTCTTCACCGATCCGCAGAAGCCGATCCAGGTGGAGCCGGGCATCTACCCGATCAACAAGCCGGGCGCCGACTCACCGGTGATGGTGACTACCAATTTCTCTATCACCTATTTCGCGGTGGCCAACGAGTTGGAGAGCAGCGGCATGCCGGGTTGGCTCCTGGTAGCCGATGCAGAGGGGATGAGTGTGCTCACGGCCTGGGCGGCCGGCAAGTTCGACGCTGACAAGATCGCCAAGACGGTGAAAGGCACCGGCATCGCGGAGAAGGTCAGTCACCGGCGTTTGGTGATCCCGGGTCACGTGGCGGTCCTCATGGGGGAATTGGAAGAGGAGTTGCCCGGCTGGGAGATCAAGGTGGGGCCGCGTGAGGCGGTTGACTTGCCGCGATATCTCAAGACGACATGGTAAGGGGCGGGCATCCGGCCTGGCCGCTCAACGAGAAAGCCGGAAGCGGGATGCTCTCCCGGCTTTCCGGCCTCTTGTTCTATGCGCATGACGCGCATCATGGCCGGCAGGGTCCGGCCGAAGTAGAGTTGAGACACATTGGTGACTTGCGTCACAAATGGTCACCCGTGATCTCGTGAAAAGGCGGATTTAAGGCCGATGTACAGGATCGTTGAGAAACAAGTATTGAGCGACGTCACCAAGTTGATCGTCGTCGAGGCGCCGCACGTAACCCGCAGGGCGAAGGCCGGCCAGTTCGTCATCGTGATCTGCGACGAGCAGGGCGAGCGCGTTCCGCTGACCATTGCGGACCATGATCAGGCCGCGGGCACGATCACGCTGATCTTTCAGGAGGTCGGCAAGTCGACGATGCAGTTGGGCATGATGGAGCCAGGTGAGGGCCTTTTCTCCGTTGCCGGCCCGCTAGGCCATCCCACGGAGATAGAGAACTACGGCACGGTGGTCTGTGTTGCCGGTGGGGTGGGCATCGCTCCGATGTACCCCATCGCGCGCGATCTGCAGGCAGCAGGCAACCGCGTCATCTCGATCATCGGCGCGCGCAACAAAGAGCTCCTCTTCTGGGAAGACCGGATGCGCGCCGTGTCCGACGAGTTGATCGTCTGCACCGACGATGGATCCTACGGCCGCAAGGCATTGGTCACGGTGCCCTTGAAGGAGTTGCTGGAGGCGCGAGGGCACGACATCGCACGCATCTGGGCCATCGGCCCCACGATCATGATGAAGTTCGTCTCGCAGACTACCCAACCTTTCGGCGTCCCGACTATCGTCAGCTTGAACACGATCATGGTGGATGGCACAGGCATGTGTGGCGGCTGCCGTGTGCTGATGAACGACGGCGCTCGCTTCGTATGCGTAGACGGGCCGGAGTTCGACGGCCATCAGGTGGACTGGGCAAACCTCCTATCACGCATCCAGTTCTATCGCGAGGAGGAACAACTGGCTGTGGCGCAGTGGCAACAAGAGACCGCAGGGCAGGGACGCCAGGCTGAGACTGCGGGTGTGGGTGGAGGTGTCTGATGGCCACTCTGACCGCAAAAGAGCGCTTGGCTATCCCACGGCAAGAGATGCCAACACAGGAGCCGGATGTCCGCAACGCGAATTTCGAAGAAGTCGCGCTGGGCCTGACATGGGAGATGGCAAAGCTGGAAGCTGAGCGCTGCCTGCAGTGCGCAAAGCCACACTGCATCGAGGGGTGCCCGGTGGGGGTGCTTATCCCGCAGTTCATCAAGGCGCTCCGCGAGGGCGACCTTCTTGGCGCCGTTCAGTTCATGAAGGAAAGAAACAACTTGCCGGCCATCTGTGGCCGGGTGTGTCCGCAGGAATCTCAGTGTGAAGCCTACTGCGTGCTTAATAAGAAGGGCCAGTCTGTCGCCATTGGGCGGTTGGAGCGTTTCGTCGGCGACTTCGAGCTCCGCGAGCGCACCAGCCCGCCTGTGCCGGCGCCTCCCACCGGCAAGCGGGTCGCCATCGTGGGGTCTGGGCCGGCAGGCCTGACCTGTGCCGTGGACCTGGCGCGCCTGGGCCACAAGGTGACGATTTTTGAATCATTGCACCGGCCGGGTGGCGTGTTGTTGTACGGGATCCCCGAGTTCCGCCTGCCGAAAAGCATCATCCAGGCTGAGCTTCAGGTCGCTGTCGATTACCTCGGCATCGAGATCCGCACCGACCACGTCATCGGTAGCACCTATACCGTCGATGAGCTCCTGGCGGAGTACGATGCCGTCTTCCTCGGCACGGGCGCTGGTCTGCCATCATTCATGCGCATACGCGGCATCAACCTGAATGGCGTAATGTCGGCCAATGAGTTTCTCACCCGCGTGAACCTGATGAAAGGCTATCGCTTCCCAGAATATGACACTCCGGTGAAGGTGGGGCACAGGGTTGCGGTGATCGGCGCGGGCAACGTCGCGATGGATGCCGCCCGCAGTTCGTTGCGCCTTCAACAGATGCACCGGGCACACAACGGCAGCGGCCCCGCAGAGGTCCACATCGTATACCGGCGCTCGCGCGATGAAGTGCCGGCCCGCGCTGAGGAGTTCCACCACGCCGTTGAAGAGGGGGTCATCTGCGACTTCCTCACCAATCCGATCGAAATCCTGGGCGATGAGAAGGGGAACGTCCGGGAGATGCGCTGCATCCACATGCAGTTGGGCGAGCCGGATGCCTCCGGTCGCCGGTCGCCGATCCCTATCGACGGTTCTGAGTTCGAGATGTCGGTCGATACCGTGATCATGGCCCTCGGCACCAGCCCCAATCCGATCGTCTTCACCGACGCGCAAGGCTTGCAGCGGACCAAACATGGCACGACTGTCGCCGATGGCGACACGGGGCGCACGACGATGCGCCGCGTCTGGGCCGGTGGTGATGTGGTGACGGGCGCCGCAACGGTCATCAGTGCGATGGGCGCCGGCAAGCGGGCCGCTGCAGATATCCACCGTTTCCTGTCCGACCCGTCGGTCTGGCCGTAACGGTCCCGCCGCCCTCATGCTGCCGCTGCGCAGGACGCTGATCTGAGGGCTGGAGACGATACCTGGCATGGTCGTCAATACCGTCCACTTCCGGCTCTCAGACACATCGCCAAATGGCTCCCTGGACGTTGCCGTCCAGGTGCCCGGCGGATCTACGTTGTCGGAGGCCGCGCGCCTGGCTGGCCTCAGCTTGAACCAGCCTTGCGGGGGGCAGGGCCGTTGTGGCCGCTGTGCCGTGATCGTTGAGACGGATCGCAGCGCCGTCCGCCTCCGTTCTACGATCCGTCTCTCTTCCGAAGACGTGGCCGCCGGGTACGCGCTGGCCTGCCAGACGGTGGTGGAGGGCGAGACCTGGGTCGTTGTCCCGCCGCAAGAGGTGGTGGAGCGCCGGCTTGTGTCTCACAAGGCGGCCGCGCGCATTGCGGTTCCGCTGGACTATGATCACCGCAGACATCAATCGCTTCAGCGTTACTTCCTACGCCTGCAGCCGCCCGACTTGGCCGATCAGACCGACGACTGGTCACGGGTCAGCCGCGAGCTTGCCCGCCTGGGGGTGCGGCATGTGCGAACCGGCCTGCCGGTCATGCAAGCTCTCGGGGGCGTGCTGCGCGGCAGCTACGACGGCGACGATTCAGGCTCAGACGACTCGCGCGAGAGGGCGAACTCCGGCGTGCAGACCGAGCCGTGGGGTGTGACCGCAGTGGTCGCCATGGATAGTTGGGATATGCCTGCCGGACCACCCCGCCTTCTTGCCTTGCTGCCTGGGGACCAGACCCAACGACATTTCGGTGCGGCCATCGACATCGGCACGACGACGGTCACGGTCTGGTTGGTGAACCTGGCGAACGGCGAGGTCATTGCCCAGGCGGCCGACTACAATGACCAGATCGCCCGCGGCGAAGATGTGATCTCTCGCATCATCTATGCGGGCAAGGGAAACAACCTGGCCGAGATGCAGGGCCTGGTGGTGGGGACCATCAACAGGCTCCTCGGCATCGCGTGCGCGCAGGTCGCTGCCCGCTCGGACGAGATCTTCAAGGTAACGATTGCCGGCAACACCACCATGATGCATTTGCTGCTGGCCATCCCTCCTGAGTCGATCCGCCTGGCGCCGTACATCCCGGCCTTCAATCACATGCCGGCGCTTTCCGCCGGGGAGCTGGGGCTGGCGGTTCACCCGCAAGCCGTGGTTGATTGCCTGCCGGGCGTGGCGAGCTACGTGGGCGCGGACATCAGCGCCGGGGTGCTGAGTACACACATGGACGAGGCGCCCGAGCTGATCCTCTTTATCGATGTAGGCACCAATGGGGAGACGGTCCTTGGCAACGCCGATTGGTTGGTCACGTGCGCCTGTTCCGCTGGGCCCGCCTTCGAAGGCGCGGGGGTCGAACACGGCATGCGGGCCACCGCGGGCGCCATCGAGGAGGTCTGGATTACCGGCGCCGATACCCCCAGCCCATACGAGCCCGCTTATCGAGTCATTGGCCGGGAGGGCACCAAGCCGCGCGGCATCTGCGGCTCGGGCCTGCTTTCACTCCTGGCCGAGATGTTCATTACCGGGGTGGTCGATCGTGCCGGGAATCTCAAGGTCGGGGCGTCGCCCCGTATCCGGGAAGGCGAACACGGGCCCGAATACGTGGTGGTCTGGGGCGCCGAAACGGCCCATGGGAGGGATATCGCCCTCACCAAGGTCGATATCGACAACCTCATGCGCGCCAAGGCCGCCATCTACGCCGGCTTCACGGTCCTCGCCCAAAGCGTGGGCGTTGAGCTGGCCGATGTGTCGCGCATGCTGATCGGCGGCTCATTCGGACAGTACATCAACGTCGAAAAGGCGGTGCAGATAGGGCTCCTGCCCGACCTGCCGGCCCCGCCCGATAGTGCATCCCCCTGGGATCGTTTCCAGTTTCTCGGGAATACCGCCATACGGGGAGCCTATATGGCCCTGTTACGGCGAGATGCCCGTGAGCACCTTTTGGACGTCGCCCGCAAGATGACCTACCTGGAGCTTTCCGCCGATAATACCTTCTACGATGCGTTCACTTCGGCGCTGTTCCTGCCTCACACCGACATAGCGCAGTTCCCATCGGTGCAGGCGACGATGAACCAACCCGCAGGGTAGCATACTGGCCGCGCGCGGCTTGCGCGGCCGGCCTTGCGAACAAAGGAGCGTAAGCATGAATGCAACCGTTGAGTCATCAGGGCAACTGACCAACTACCGGCAACTGGTCACGTTATCGGATGGATTGCGAGTGCTCCTGAGGCCCGTCGTTTCGAAAGACCGTGATGCGCTTGTCGCCCTTTTCGCCGCGCTGGCACCCGAGGAAACGCAGTACTTCCGCAGCAACGTCAGCGGCCAGGAACTGGTGGCCGATTGGGCCGAAAAGCCCGATTACGCTCGCGTTTTCCCGCTCGTAGCCACTGTGGGGGAGCGCCTCGTCGGCAACTCGACACTGTATTTCGGAAGCGGCTACACCCGGCACCTGGCGGAGCTGCGCATCTTCCTGGCCACTGAGTTCCGGCGCCGAGGCATCGGCACCGCCATGATCAAGGCGCAGATCGAGATCGCGCGTAGGCTGGGCCTGAACCAACTGGTTGCCGAGGTCGTCGAGAGCCGCACGCAGGTCATCCATGCGTTTGAGCGCCTCGGCTTTGAGCGCCAGTTTACCTGGCGGGACCTCTTTATGACCCCTGAAGGCGATACGTTGGACATGATTGTGCTGGTGAACCACCTGCGACGATCGGGAGAGGATTTTTGATCTGTAGTGAGTATATCGTCGTGCTTGCAGACTGGCGGCATGACGTACACAACAAGCGCTCTGGAGTGAGCATGACCGTTACAATCGCCGTCGCCGGCAAGGGCGGCACCGGCAAGACTACGCTATCTGGCCTGTTGATCCGTTACCTCGTAGAGCATCGCGCGGGCAAGGTGCTTGCCATTGACGCCGATCCCAGCAGTAACCTGCACCTGGTGCTCGGCTTGCCGCTGAGTCAGACCGTGGGTGACATCCGAGAGGAGGCCCGCGGAGGGGTGCAACCCGGCATGTCGCGGCAGGACTGGCTCAGCTATACCGTGAGGATGGCCGTCGAGGAGGGGGCAGATTTCGACCTGCTGGCCATGGGCCGTCCCGAGGGCCAGGGCTGTTATTGCGCCGCCAACCACATGCTGCGCAACATCATGGACGGCATCAATAGTGGCTACGATTTTGTCGTGATGGACAACGAGGCCGGGATGGAGCACCTCAGCCGGCGCACCACGCGAGATGTTGACTACCTCCTCTTGGTGAGCGATGCCAGCCTGCGCGGGCTGGTCGCCGCGGAGGCGATGGTGGCGCTGACCAAAGAGCTCGAGGTTAACGTCCTCCACTCCTATCTTGTCATCAACCGGGTGATGGGAGACTTGCCGGCTCCTCTACAGGGCAAAGCAGGTGGGATCGGCATTCCACTCTTGGCCACCTTGCCATACGATTCGCTTCTGGTTGAGTTCGATAGTCAGGGCAGGCCGCTCGTGGAGTTGCCGGCGGATGCCCCCATCAGCCGCGCGGTGGCAGATGTGGCTGCGAGGCTGGTAGGAAACGGAGACCTTGGCGGTCGAAAACCATCTGGCCCAGAGGGGAAATGATGCCTCAAGATGACCCTCGCACGATAGCTGCCCTGCTTTCCAGCACGGATCCGGCCGAGATCGGCCGAGGTCTGGAGATGGTCCGGTCACGGCTTCCGGACTTCACCGAAGACGAAATGCGCTCGTTCTTCGACATGATCTCCGCCCTGTTCTACATCGACCCGCTCGACCTGCCCGGCCACGTGCCCGTGCTAGAAGAGGCTATCGCCATCGTGGCCGGTTTCGGGCCACCGGTCATCCCCATGCTGATTCAGAGCCTGGAGATGGGTGACGTGAAGGCGCAGATGGCGGCTGCCCAGGCCCTCGGCCGCATTGGGCCCGAAGCCATTGACCCCCTGATCGCTGAATATCGGTTCTCTTGCCCTGAGCCGAGTTGCCACGCCTTCATCCTTTATGCTCTAGGGAAAGTCAAGTCGCCGAGGATCGTGGCGGCCGTCCCTGCGGCCCTGGAGGCTGCCGCTTCCCCTGACCTTGAACTCCGCGATAGCGCCACGCGGGCGCTCGGCAAGTTCGCCGAGTCCATTCCCCCATCGGATCTTCCGCCTGAGCTGCGCGCCGCTGTTCTCGAAAGGCTCAGGGCCAACCTTGCGGATTCGAGCCCGGGCATTCGTTCGAAGGCCGTGCGTAGTTTGGGCAAACTGGCGCGCTATCGACACCTCACAGGACATGAGCGTGAGCAGTTGGGTATCACGCTGAAGCGCCTTCTCGGCGAAGACGAGCACTTCGACTGGGACAAGGCCTATGTCGTCCGCAAGGAAGCTAAAGAGGCCCTCGGCTACGTTTGAGCCATCGTGACCGGCGGCCCGGGTTCAACCACGCACAGGAGGACTAACCCGTGAAGATCATCGGCGAAAACATCCACATTCTGTCGCCCAGGGTTAAAGAGGCCGTGGGATTTGTTGTCGAGGCGTGGACGAAAGACGACCTGTCGTCCGCGGAGAAAGAAGCCCTGCTGAGCCAATCCAGGCAGTTCTTTCAGGAGCTGGCAGTGCGGCAGGTTGAAGCTGGCGCGTGGGCCGTCGACTTGAACGTCGGGCCGCAGAAGAAACACGGCCACAGGCTTCTGCCCTGGCTTGTGGAAACCGTGCAAGGGGTAGTTGATGTTCCTCTGAGCCTGGACACTACCAACCTGGCTGCCATCGAGGCCGCGTGCGAGGTGATCAAGAAGCAGCCGATCATCAACTCCACCTCGGCCGAGCCGGAACGGCTGGAGAAAGTCCCGTTGGTGGCCAAGAAGTACGGAACCAAGCTGATCGCCCTGACTATGAAGAGCGAAGGCATCCCGGTTGCGGCGGACGCGCGCGTCAACATCGCCCTCGAGGAGCTGATCCCCCGTTGCGAAGAGGTCGGCCTGCCTCTGGAAGACCTGTTGATCGACCCACTGGTGCTCACTGTCAGCGGGTGCCAGCAGTATGTGCCAGAGTGCATCGAGGCTGTGCGCACTCTCCTGGTCACCGGCGCTGGCGTGCAGGTGGGCCTGAGCAACGTCTCGAATGCCGTTCCCAATGAGATGCGCCCACTGATCAATCGCGTCTACTGCGTCATGCTGATGGGTGCCGGCCTGAACACGATGATCGCCGATCCAATGGACTCGAAACAAAACGAGTTCATCCGTATTGTGGAGCAACGGAATGACAGCACGGCCACCGGCCGGCTGCTCCTCGCATTGTACGATGCCGTGGCCGCCCAAGAAGAGCTGAGCCCCGATGCCGTGGACTTCTCCGATCCGGAGCAGGTGGACATCTGGAAGACGGTCCAGATCTTGCTGAACAGGGTGATCTACGCGGATTCGTACCTGAGGGTCTGAACTGGTGCGCAAGGAGGCGCAGCATGATCCCGGACAAGGTCGAAGATCGCGGCACGACGGACGCGTCCGACGTGGAAGGGCTGCTGGCCAAGGCACAGCAGCCCTCCACTGACGCGCTCAGGCTGCACCCTTTCTATCAGGGGAAGATCGAGACCGTCCCGAAGGTCTGCATTCGCTCGCTGGATGACTTCGCCATCTGGTACACCCCTGGCGTGGCCGCGGCGTGCCGCGCCATCGAGCAGGATCCAGAGCTTGTCTACGATTACACCAACAAGTGGAACACCGTCGCGATAATCTCGGACGGCACGCGCATCCTCGGTCTGGGCGACATCGGCCCGAAGGCGGGCCTGCCTGTGATGGAAGGCAAAGCTCTGCTCTTCAAATGGTTGGGCGGTGTGGATTCGGTGCCGATCATGCTCGGCACGAAGGATCCAGACGAGATTGTCCGCACGGTGCTGGCGCTGCAACCGGGGTTCGGCGGCGTGAACCTGGAGGATATCGCCCAGCCCAAGTGCTTCCGGATCCTGGATACGTTGCGCGAAAAGGCCGAGATCCCGATCTGGCACGATGACCAGCAGGGCACGGCCTGTGTGACACTTGCCGGCCTGCTCAACTCGCTCAGGATTGTCGGGAAGAGGATCGATGAGGTGCGTGTAGCCTTCGTGGGAGCGGGCGCCGCCAATGTCGCCATCAGCCGTCTATGCTTCAAGGCGGGCATCAGCCCTGCCCGAGCGATGATGGTGGACTCACGAGGGATCCTCCACCGCGACCGCCAGGATCTCCGCCAGCGCAGGGCCGAGTTCGTGGATAAGTGGCGCCTCTGCCAGACGACCAATGCTGAAGGTCGCGAAGGTGGCATCGCTGAGGCACTAGCCGGCGCCGACGTCTGCATCGCCGTCGCCAAACCGGGCCCGGGCACGATCAGGCCGGACTGGATCAGCGCGATGGCGAACGATGCGATCGTGTTCGCCTGCGCCAACCCCGTGCCGGAGATCTGGCCGTGGGAAGCTGAGGCGGCCGGCGCGCGTATCGTCGCCACAGGCCGGTCCGACTTCCCCAACCAGGTTAATAACTCGCTCGGGTTCCCCGGCATCTTCCGCGGCGCGCTGGACGTGCGCGCGCGAACCATTACCGATGAGATGTGCATTGCGGCCGCCGAAGCCCTGGCAGCCGCCGCGCCCGACGGTGGCCTGGACCCCAAGTGCATCTTGCCGACGATGGTCGAAGCAGAGGTGTTTGCACGGGAAGCGGTCGCCGTGGGTATGAAGGCCCAACAGCAAGGCGTCGCGCGCCTACAGCTCTCGCCCGAGGAGCTTTTCCGGCAAGCGACGCGGATGATCTCGCGCTCGCGCAGGCTGACCGAGGTCATGATGGCAGAAGGGTTGATCGCCGAACCGCCGGAGTGAATTTTTAACTTGGGAAGCTGGTAGCGAGGAGCCTCAACATGTACGACCTCATTATCATCGGCGGTGGGCCCGCGGGATTGACTGCGGCAGTCTATGCGATCCGCAAGCGGCTGAATTGCTTGTTGGTCAGCCCTGACCTGGGTGGGAAGGCCGCCGTCCACATGCACGTGGAAGGCATGGACACATACCAGGTGATCGATGGCGCCGACATCGTGCGCCGGTTCCGAGATGAGGTCGAGTATCTTGATTTCGCCCGGATGCTGGAAAGTGTGGTCAAGCTCGATCATGCGGGCGGGTACTTCGTCGCCACGACGGCTGGCGGTCGCCAGGTGGAGGCTCGGAGCATGATCCTCGCCACCGGCTCAGACGCTGTGCGGCTGGCGGTGCCCGGCGCCGATCGCTACTTCCTGAAAGGTGTGGCTTACTCCACGGTCAGCTATGCGCCCCTCTATCTCGACAAAGAGGTTGCCCTGGTGGGAGCAGGTGCGATTGCCCTGCGTGGCGCAGCCGAATTGGCCAGCCTGGCCCGGACGCTCTACCTGGTGGCACCGACCCATGGCGCGTTGGATACACCTCTGGGGCGCCGCCTCCTTGCGGCCCCAAACGTGCTCCTGCTCGAGAACTGGGAGCCGGAGGCTATCGAAGGGGACACCTACGCTCGCAGCCTCGTCGTCAGGGCGCCGGATGGGCGCCAGCAGACGCTTGAAGTGGCGGCGGTCTTCGTCGAGCTTGGCTTGCGCCCGCACAGTGAGCTTGTGCAAGGTTGGGCCCAAGTCGATGATGAGGGCCGGGTCGTCGTGAACGGCGCCATGGAGACCAGTGTGCCTGGCCTGTTTGCCGCCGGTGACGTGACTGACCTGCCGGCAGAGCAGGTGCTCATTGCCATCGGGGATGGCGCCAAAGCCGCGCTGGCGGCATATGAATACCTCTTGGGCCTGGAGGCTTAGCCGACGTCACATCATCTCACCCCTACAGGAAAGTACACTGTGTATAAAGGAGCCGAGGATGCCTGCGAAACTCATTGACGGTAAAGCCATCGCTGAGGACGTACGCCGCGAGGCGGCTGACGAAACCGCCCGGCTGAAGGCGCTCACCGGGCAGGCGCCCACCCTGGTCACAGTGTTGGTGGGCGACAATCCGGGTTCGCTGAGCTATGTCAGCTCTAAAGGCAAGGCGTGCGAGGAGGCCGGGATGGGCTCCATCTCGTACCGGCTGCCTGCCACTGCCACCCAGGCCGAAGTAGAGGAGCTGGTGCGACAGCTTAACGCCGACCCGGTAGTGAACGGCATCCTGGTGCAACTGCCGCTGCCCAAGGGGTTGAACGAGGAGGCCGTGCTCAACCTGATCAGCCTGAACAAAGACGTGGACGGCTTCCACCCGATGAACATCGGCCAGCTCGTGATGAAGGGCCGGACGCCGCAGTTCATCCCCTGCACGCCCGCGGGTTGCATCGAGCTGCTGGTGCGTTCCGGCATCACGATCGCCGGGGCCGACGCCGTGGTGGTGGGCCGCAGCAATATCGTGGGCATCCCGGTGGCGGCGCTGTTGAATAACGCCGATGCCACCGTGACCATCTGCCACAGCAAGACCAGGAACTTGCCGGAAGTCGTTCGCCGCGCCGATATCGTGGTGGCCGCTATCGGCAGGCCGGAGTTCGTGCGCGGCGACTGGATCAAGCCGGGCGCAGCCGTGATAGACGTCGGCATCAACCGGATCCCGGACGCAACAAAGAAGAGCGGATCCCGGCTGATCGGCGATGTGGCGTTCGCCGAGGCCCTCGAGGTGGCGGGGTACATCACCCCCGTCCCCGGCGGCGTCGGCCCCATGACAATCGCGATGCTGCTGACGAACACCGTGCGTGCCTTCAAGCTGCAACACGGCTTGTCATAGGAGCCAACAGGACAGCCGGACCTTGGTTCCCATCGCCGTGGTGTGGTCCGTCACGGCGGCGCAGGTGATGGATTCATCTCTTGTCACAAGATGTGACGGACATCATATGCAGGTGCGAGCAAGAATGGTAAGATTGTGGAACTAACGATACAGAACTCTGTTGTTAGACGCGGGGTTCTGAATCTGCGCGGGACGTCAGGCGCCTGTCAGAGAAACGGCGGAACAGACAGCCACGCCCGGAAGGGGGTCTGGCTCGGTGCCGCCTTCGCTGGTTTCTCGGTCAGAGTCCAACTGTAAGGGTGCTTCGGAGAATGCAACGAATGCTTGGATGGCAAGTGCCCAACGCCGTAGGAGAGGGTGATTCGAATCGCGCCAACGGGCGGGTCATGGTGATCGGCGGTGGGGTCGCCGGCATGCGCGCGGCTGTAGATCTGGCAGAGGCGGGTCTTCAGGTCTACCTGGTCGAGGCCGCGCCCGCGCTGGGAGGCCGCGTAGCCCAACTGGGCTACATGTTCCCTACCCACGACTGCGTGCTGTGCCGGGGCACGTCGGATCACGGCTACGGTTGCACTCGTCCCGCCATCTCGCCCGCCTTCCAGGATCACAACCTACACCCCAACATCCGCCTGCTCACGCTGACCAGCGTCATCTCTGTGGACGGCCAGGCAGGGGACTTCCGCGTGATGTTGCGTCATGAACCCCGGCATGTTGACCCGGCGCGGTGCACCAACTGCGATCTCTGTTCCATTGTGTGTCCTGTCAACCTGCCTAGCAGCTTCGAGGCGGAACTGGCAACACGCAAGGCGGCCTACAAGGTAGCCGTGCGCTCCATCCCCAACGCATACATAATTGACCGGGGGCCATACTGCGACGGTTGCAGACGCTGCGCGGAGGTCTGTCCTACTCATTGCATTGACCTGGATGAGCAACCTCGCGAATCCCACGTCCAGGTGGGGGCGATCATCATGGCCCTGGGCTACGATTTGGTTGATGCCAGGGAGTATGAGGAATTCGGCTATGGGCGCTACCGCAATGTCATCCATAGCATGCAGTATGAGCGCCTGGCAAGCAGGTCTGGCCCTACCGAGGGGACTGTGTTGCGCCCGTCGGACGGCAAGCCGCCCAAGCGCATCGCCTGGTTGCAGTGCGTAGGCTCGCGGGATCAGAAGCACCCCTATTGTTCCTCGATCTGTTGCATGTACGCTACCAAGGAGGCGATGATCGCCAAGGATCGCCTGCCAGGTGTTCATGCCCAAGTCTTCATGATGGACGAGCGCGCCTTCAACAAGGAGTTTAGCGCTTACTACGAGGCTGCCCGTCAGAAGTTCGGCGTGGAATACACTCGCGCCCGCATTTCGTGCGTCAAGGAAGACCCAACAACCGGCGACTTGATTCTGCACTATCCTGGTGACGACGGACGGATGGTGCAAGATCGTTTCGGCATGGTGGTGCTCTCGTTGGGCACGGTCCCGCCGCGCTCGTCCAAGGAGATGGCCAGACAGCTCCGGATCGAGTTGAACGAGTATGGGTTCTGCCAAACCGACCAGTTCGCGCCGCTGGAAACGAGCATTCCGGGCGTCTACGTCGCCGGCACCTTCCTCTCCCCCAAAGAGATCGCCGAGACCTTCCTAGATGCTTCTGGGGCCGCGGGCGAAGTGATGCGGCTCATGTCAGGCCAGTTGGGGTTCAGCCCTTCAAGCCGCGAGTATCCGTTCCTCTCCACTGGCAACGACTTCCCTCCGGAGCGCGACGTGAGCGGTGAGCCGCTGCGAGTAGGCGTTTTCGTCTGTCGCTGCGAACCCTGCATTGATGGGACGATCGACACTATGGCGGTCACCGATTTTGCCGGCAAACTGCCCGATGTGGTCCACGCGGAGCAGGTAGACTACGGCTGTCAGGAACCTGATCTGAGCCGCATGCGACAGATCATCGAGGCAAAGGAACTCAATCGGGTCGTTGTAGCTGGCTGCAGCCAGCGCAGTCAAGAGCCGCTGTTCCAGCATCTGGTGCGCCAGGCCGGGCTGAACCCGTATCTTCTGTCCATGGCGAATGTCCGCGAACAGTGTGCCTGGGTGCACGAGACGGAGCCCGCGCTGGCGACGCGCAAGGCCAAGGAGCTAGTGCGGATGGCGGTAGTCCGCGCCAGCCTGGCTCGACCCGTGCAGAAGCTCAGCGTTACACCGACGAGGCGTGCTCTGGTCATCGGCGGCGGCGTTGCAGGCATGCAGGCTGCCCTATCCATCGCTGACGCCGGCTATGACGTAACGCTGATAGAACGCGCGGCGCAGCTAGGGGGCAACTTGCGCCACATCTTCTACGTGGCTGAGGGCCAAAACCCCCAACGTCTGTTGCGAGACCTCGTCAACCGCGTCCGCGGTCATGAACGCATCGAGGTACTCACCCGCAGCGAGGCAAAGACACGCACCGGTCGCACAGGCGACTTTCGCTCGGTGATCGTGACACACTCGGGTCCCATTGACCGTACCAGACCTGCCACCCCGGAACGGCGCCGGGACTCCGCAGGCATTGAGAGGGAAATACGCCACGCCGTATCAGTCGTGGCTACCGGCGGCGAAGAATGGCGCGGCGACGTATATATGCTCGGCCGAGACGAGCGAGTCGTCACACAGCTCGATCTGGAGGAGATCATCGTGCACCGGCCGGAGGAGATCACCCAGCTCAAGCAGGTGGTGATGATTCAGTGCGTGCATCCGCCGTCCGGGGTGGATTACTGTAGTCGGATCTGTTGCACGAACACCATGAAGAACGCCATCCGGGTCAAGATGCTCAACCCGGCCTGTCAAGTGTTCGTCTTGTATAAGGACATGATCACCTACGGCTTCCGTGAGCGTTACTATACCGAGGCGCGACGCCGGGGTGTGATCTTCATGCGATACGACGAGAATCACCTGCCGCAGGTGAGTCCTAGGGCCGACGGGCGGCTAGAGGTGCGGGCCTGGGAGCAAGTCTTCCGGCGCGAGATGGTCCTTTCGCCCGACCTGGTGGCCCTGAGCATGGCCATTGTGCCCGCTGCTGGAACGAAGGAATTGGCCGAGACCCTGGACGTGCCGTTGTCGAGCGAAGGTTTCTTCCAAGAAGCCCACCTCAAGATGCGACCGACAGACTTCATGGAAGAGGGCATCTTCCTGGCAGGCATGGCCCACTACCCGAAGTTCATTGACGAAGCGATGATCAACGCTCAGGCGGCTGCAGCACGTGCCATCACCCTGCTCTCCAAGGAACCTCTTTTCTATGGCGGCCCGATAGCTGTGGTAGACCAGGCGAAGTGTGTCGGCTGTCTGACTTGTGTGCGCACCTGCCCCTTCCGCATCCCCAAGGTCACCAATGAGCTTGCGGGTGTGGGCGGCATCGTGGGCGCTGCCTTTATCGAGCCGGCACTGTGCCAGGGCTGTGGCACTTGCACCGCAGAGTGTCCAGCCAAGGCAATCCAACTCACGGCTTACGGGGATGCGCAGTTGCGGGGAGAGCTGACCGGCGCCTGGGCCGTGTAAGCGCGGATTGGGCCATGCAAAACGAGGACGAGATGAACGACAACGGAGTCCCGGCGCCGTTCCGGGATGGACACCAGGATTTCGAACCTGAAATCACTGCGTTCATATGCATCTACTGCGCTGACATGTCCGCCGATACGGCGGGCGCTTTGCATATCCAATACCCGGCCAACGTCAAACTGGTGAAGATGCCGTGCACTGGCAAGACCGACGTGCAGCATGTGCTGGGGGCCTTCGAACACGGTGCTGATGGCGTGTATGTGGTAGGCTGTCCCATCGGCAACTGTCACCACGTGCGGGGCAATGAGCGAGCCAAGAAGCGCATTGGGCGAGCCAAGAAACTATTGGATGAGATCGGCGTCGGCGGTCAGCGGCTGGAGATGTACTTCGTCTCCGGCGGCATGGGCGAGACTTTCGCCCGCGTGGCGCGCGAGATGACTGAACGCATCCGGGCGCTCGGACCCAGCCCACTGCGGAGTCCTTTGGGGGAGAGACCCGCGGCCCAGTCCACGCAATGAAGGGCCCGTCGTTTCAGGACACGCGCCGAGCATTTGAGGAGGCAAGATGGCTGGCAAGCGCGAAGGCTCCCGCAGTGGCGGAGAAGGCGAAAGTCGAAGATCCTCTTCACGAAGTCCCGATGCAGTTTCGGGAGAGGGCAGCGACATAGTCGGCGCAGTGATGGTGGTCGGCGGCGGCATCGCGGGGATGCAGGCGTCGCTCGATCTGGCGGAGGCCGGCTACAAGGTCTACCTGGTGGAAGCCAAGAGCGCCATCGGCGGGCACATGGCGCAACTGGACAAGACCTTCCCCACCAATGACTGCGCCATGTGCACCATCTCACCGAAGCTGGTCGAGACGGGCCGCCACCTCAATATCGAGATTCTCACGGACAGCGAAGTCGCCGGATTGAGCGGCACGGCGGGCGATTTCAACGTCACGGTGCGCACAAGGCCGCGCTACATTGATGTGGCCAAGTGCACCGGCTGC
>Ga0315289_10001711_pt1 | contig 34084 bp, 30 predicted proteins | sample YL17G11_40_MG_FD_203452 | JGI IMG/M metagenome (GOLD analysis project Ga0315289, IMG submission 203452) | Sediment microbial communities from Yellowstone Lake, YNP, Wyoming, USA - YL17G11_40 | ecosystem: Environmental > Aquatic > Freshwater > Lake > Sediment | place: USA: Wyoming | collected... | reverse complement strand
GAGAGGAACTTCTCTCGCCGAAGCGGGTGATTCCCTGCTGCGCCGCGGCGACGTCGATGTGGACGCGTCGCCTCTGGGGAGCAGGAGTACCGATCCTTTCGTCGTCCACCAAAGCGTGGAGCCTCTCGAGGGCGACGCCTCCGGGATAGTTCCTGGAGGCCGCTGCCAGGGAGAGGCCCGTCGTGGCCGCGGTGGCGGCCAGGGCCGCGGCGGCCAGCGAGCGGAGGAGCAGGGTCGCGAGCGAGGGGCGGCGCCCGCCCTGTCCCTTGCTCGCCCTCGTTCTCGAGGCCTCTTTCGCTCCTCCTTCCCCGTCGCCGCCGCCCCAGGCGTCTGCCAGTCCGACGGCAGCGACGAGGTTGAACAGAGGCAGCACGGGCATCAGGAACCGAAGCTCCTTGTGCGGCAGGAAGGAGTAGAGGGCGACGAAGCCGGCGGCGACGGCGGCGGCGTGGCGAGCAGAGACGAAAGGACCGGCGGCGGCTCCCCCATTCTTCTTTTCCTTTTTCTCCTCTTTCGAAAACAGGACCGCCCACAGCAGCCCGAGCCCCCCAGCGGCCCCGAGAGCCCTGGGAAGCGCCGAAGTGAGGTACCAATGCCAGGGGGAGGTGCCCCAGAGAGAACTCGCGGAAGAAACGACCGCGGCAGTTCCGCCGCCGCCGCCGGAGCCCGACGACGACGACGGCGCGTTGAACAGCAGCACCAGCAGCTCCGGCCACACCAGGCTCGACGTTGACAAGCCGAGCCCGCTCACCGCGGCCTCCGAGAGCGCGCCACGGCCCCAAAAGTACGAGTCGAAGACGACCGAGGCTGTGGCAGCGCCCAGCCCGCCCGCGAGCGAGGCCGCGACGGCAGAGAGGAAGGGGAGCGTCGCCGTCGCGAGGATGTGGAGGCCGACGACCCCCGCGAGCAGGACGACGTCGCAGCGGAGCGCCGCGGCCGCCGCCGCCAGCAGCACGAGCGCCCTCCTGGGCGCCCTCCCATCGACCCAGTCCGCGAGCGCCACGGTGGTGACCACCGTCGCGAACGTGTTGGGCAGCGTCCTCGAGAGGTAGAACGGCAGGTGGAACTGCAGCGCGGTCAGCAGGGCCAGGAAGACGGAGGCCCTCCTCGAGAAGGCGACCTCGACGGCGCCGCGGAGCCTCGAGAGCGCCACGACGGAGAACAGCGCCAGCGTCGCCCGCGAGAAGACCCCGGCGGCGAGCTTGGCGATCGCCCCGGAGCGCAGGAGCAGCGCGACGGGCAGCGAGGCCGCGACCGCGACAGCCGCGGGCGCCAGAAAGGTCCGCGGCACCACCCCGGGGAACATGGAATGATCAAACTGCACCAGGTTTCGCGGGCCCAGGAACAGCAAATCGTGGACCGCCTGCATGCCGAAGGACTCCTCGACCTTGGTGAAGGGCGCCGCGGCGAGGTGGGCGAGCGTGGCGAAGGTGAGGAGGAGGGTCCAAGCTGATGATTTTTTTTTTTATGGAGGTCGAGAGGTTGAGCGATCGATGAGCATTGGAACCGTTCTCCTCCTCTGTCTTCCTTCTTCCCCCATCATTCGCTTCTTCTCAATCAGTGGAGGCGTCTCGGTTAAGATATCGATGCATTCGCGGTGCACATCTTGACAAAAGACGCACCATCGAGGACAAACGCCGGCCGGGAAGTGAAGGAAACCGAGGCCTTTCTCGATGGCAACGGATTCGACCTCATCGGCAAGGCCGAGCGCAAGCGGCTCATCAAGCCAGTATCATTGCTGTTGCAGCAGCTGATTTTCCCTGATCCAGCTGCAACGGCCCTCCGTCGCGTCACCGCCATCTCTGTGAAAGAGATCGAGAGAGGGGGAGACGCAAAGATGAAAGAAACAGAGCTCGAACGTGCGTTTTTTGTTTATGAGTTTTTGCAGTCTTATTTTTTTCTCTCTCTCAATTTTTTTTTATCAAGCAAATCAAAACTCTCTCTCTCTCAGTCGTTGCGCGACGAGGAAGCCAGCAGGGCTCCCAGGGCAGCGACACGAGCAGACAGGTCATCAATCGCGTCGGTGGAGTGCTTTGCAGCAGCAGAGATTGGCCTCTTGGGCTTCTTCGCCGACGCCGTGACGACGACGCTGCCGTCAACGGCGGCAGCGGAGGCGGCGGCGGCAGCGGCGACCTCGGCGGCGTCGACAGCGGCGGCAGCGGCCTCCTCGGCCTCGCATGCCGCGGCCTCGGCGGCGGCGACGGCGACGGCGTTCTGGCCCTGCTCTTCTTCGTTTTCTTCTCCTTCGGCATCGGCATCGGCAGCAGCAAGAGCAGCAGCAGCAGCAGAAAAAGAAGGTCCGCCGCCGACTCTCCTGCCGGCTCGCTCGGCCGCCAGCGCCGCTCGGAGGGCGTCGGCCTCGGCCGCGGCGGCCTCCTTGGCCTCCGCCTCGGCGCGGACGCGGGCGTTGAGAGCGGCGACGGACTTCTCCAGAGCGAGGATCCGGTCCGCAGGAGACGACGACGACGAGAGAGGAGGAGCAGAGGGGACAGCAGCAGAGGCAGAGGGAGGAGCAGCCGGAAAAGCAGCGGCAGCAACCGCAAAGGCGAGCGCCTCGTTCTTCTCCCTCAGGGCCTCGAATTCAGCCAAAGCCTCGTCTCGCTCCCTCCTCAGCGCCGCGCTCGCGGCGCCGCTCGCGGCGTGCCTGGCCCCGAGCCGCAGCAGAGTCTCGTGCATCCGCTCCAGCACGGCGTCCCGGCGCCGCAGCTTCTCGGAGAGGCACCTGGCCTTCTCGAGCGCCGTCGACTCGCGGACTGCGGCGAAGCGCAGCGCGTCGGCGAGCGCCGCGGCCTCTCGCCGCGCCTCCGCCTCGGCCGCGGCGCCGACCTGCGTCGCGGCGCGCAGGCGCTTCGCGCCCGCTGCGAGGGCCGCGCGCTGCTGCCTCAGGCGGCCCGCGGTCGCGGCCTCGGCGGCGAGGCGGTCGCGGTCGGCGGCCAGCGACGCCGCGGCGGCCTGCGCCGCTGCGAGCCGCGCCCGGAGGTCGGCGATGACGGCCAGTGGTGCCGCCGCCGTGCTCCGGTCGGAGCTGCTCCCTCTTCGCTGGGAGAGACGAAGGGAGGGAGACGAGGGCCTCAGGGACGCCGCTGCCGCGACGGCCGCGGAGAGGGCCGCGGCGGAGACGACGACGACGGAGGACGAAGAAGGATGGCGGGGAGGGACGACGAGCGCGCCCGCCGTCGCCGGCGAGGCCCCCCTCTCCCCTCCCTCCCTCGCCCTCTCTTCCCTCTCCTCCCTCCTTTCTTGCTCCTCTTCTTCCTCTTCTTCGCCGCCGTCGCCTCCGTACTCAGTCCTGGTGCTCGGCGTCAGGAAGCTCGGGGAGTACTCGAGGAGGCGGTCGACGAGCAGTCCCGAGGGCGTGAAGGAGGCGAGCGGGGCCGGGGGCGGGAGCGGAGGCAGGGCGGCGCCTCCCGCGAGCGGCGTGTCAGGAAGGAGAGGAGCGGGAACAGAAGCGGGAGGAGCTGCTTCCGCGGCGATGCTGTCCTTTTTTCCCCGGGAGAGCGCCGAGAGCATGGTCTCTTTCGATATCGTCGCCTGTTGCTGCTGCTGCTGCTGCTGCTGCGGTTGCTGGTGGGAAAGAGAGAGGGAGAGAGAGAGTGAGAGAGAGAGAGAGGGAAAAGAAGTCGAGGTCGTTTTTTGATTTTTGCTTTGAAAGAATGGAAGCTCCATTCGCGTTCTCGCCTTTGGCTTCTTCCTCTTCCGTGAACCTCTCTCTCTTTGTGTCTTTCTCTCGTGCTACCGGAGTGCGTGGAGACCGTGCTCTGTTTTCCCTTACCTCGGTGAGCTGAGCAGGAGCAAAAGAAGGCGCGGAGGAAGAGAGTTTGGAATGGGCCACCGCGACCGTTGACGCCGTTGTCGCGACGGCGACAACCTCGGAGTTTCCGTTGAGCGCCGCGAGCGGGGCGCGCTGTTTTGGGATTTTTAGTGTTTCGAAAGAGTGAGTACGCTCGTTGTCTCTCCGCAGCGTAAGTTCTCGGAGAGAAAGAGAAAAGGAGAGAATTCTCAAGGCACGGGGAGGCAAAAGCGATGCTCGTGACGCTCATTCATTGTCGCCGTCGCTCTTTCAGTTTCGCCCCCTTGCTCAAAAACGTGCTCGCTTGCTCGCTCTCACCTCGGCCTGCATTCCGTCTCCTTCTTCTTTCGTCAACGGAAGCGGGGACGCTTCGAGAGGGCTGGTGCTCTCGGTCTGGAATTGAAGGACAGAATTGACAAAGAGAGAGCGGAGAGCGGGAAAGTCAAAGAGAAAGTGGGCGGCATGTGCGGAGCCTTTTTTTTTTCAACAATCGAGCTCGGGCTCAACTCGCCGTCTGTGCTTCTCCTTCCAACGAAAGAAACCTTACACGCGCGTCAGCGCCAGCCTGTACGTATAGACGGCCACGGGCCTGCCCGCGCTCTCCAGGTACGCCCTCTCGCCGCCGGCCTCGACCGAGAGGAACTCGGAGACGACCTGCGTCGCGACGACCGTCGGCTGCCCTCTGCTTTCTCCGCCGCCGCGGCCGCCGCCGACGACGACGACGCTTCCGCTGCCACTCCCTCCCTCGTCCTCGGCGGCGGCCCTCCACCTCCACTTCGAAAACACCTGCGACGCCTTGACCCTCGGCACGCCGCTCTCGCTCTCGCCGTCGTTGAGAAAGATCATCTGGGTGAACTCGGAGGTATCTAGCCGGTCCGCGGCGACGGCCTTCTCCGACCTCTTCGTGACGCGGATCCGCACGCTGCTGCGCCGCTGCCGCCGCCTCCTCCTCGGCTGCCCCTCCTCCTCCGCCTCCCCCTCCTCTGCCTCCTCGGCGTCAAACTTCAGAGACAAAAGGTTTGGGTCGTTGACGTCCCACTCGATTTTCGCCCCTCTCGCGGCCTGCGGGCTCGTCGCCCTCAGCAGAGACAGCGTATTGTACGCTCTGTCAAAGACGCACGCGTTGGGGGGCGTCACGGGGTTGCCCTCGGGGGCCGGGACGAAGCGCGTCATGTACCGCAAGGGCCTGTTCAGGTCCTCCTCCCTCGCCCTGCGCAGCCCGGCCAGCGACGCCGGGGCGAGCGCGCCCTCGCCCAGGGGGGCCTCGGCCGAAACCAGGGTCGAGACGGCCTCGAACTCTCCCAGGAAGCTCGACGCCGGGAAGTAGAGGTCCGGCGGCGCCCCGGTCACGGAAAACCACACGCCATCGAGGGCCGGTACGGTGCTGGCGACGGCAGAGGGCGCAGGGAGCAGCGAGAGGGAGAGCAGCGGGGCGGCGAGGAGCGTTCGCCTGCGGGTCGAGGTCGAGGTCGTCGGCGGCGGCGAAGGATCGCCATCAACTTCGTCGACCTTGCTCCTCGCCCTCCTGGTCACAGATTCCACCCTCCGTCGTCGGGAGCCTAGAGCATGCTCGAAGAAATTGATCTGGGGGGACAGATTGCCATTTCTCCCGCGCAGCTGGCGAGCAAAAGGGCGCGGGAACGCCATCCGAAATGCTCTTTTTTTCTTTCTTTGGGGGCAATCGAGCTGAAAATGTTCCAGAGCCTCTGAGGCACTCTCTGCCGAAGAAAAAGGTCGGCGGCGACAATGGGAGAGTGGAGACGTTCATCGAGTCCCGCAATGGAGCTCGACGATGCGTCTATCGCGTCCTTCGCCACGGCGCGAGTCTACAAGGTGATCAGCTTGCTCAGCAACGACAGCGAGAGAGAGAAAGAGAGAGAGAGAGAGAGGGAGAATGAATGGGAGGAAGAGTACTTGGGGCTGCGACTTCGAGATCGGGCCGACGACGACGCCTCTCTCTCCGACCTCACCCCTTCTCTCTCTCACCCAGCTCCTCCCCCCCCACACCGCACACACACCACCACCCCACCCCCTCCTTTCCAGTCCGACCCCCCCTCCCGCATCAACTCCCTCTGCTTCCATCGCACAGACCCCCTCCTCTTCGCGGCCTCGGACGAGGACCACAGCCTCCGCGTCATCGACTCCTCGACGGGCGACCTCAGGGCCACGGTGCCCTGCCCGAAGCACGGTGTGTCTCTCGTCGTGGCCACGCACGCGCCGACTGCCGTGCTGCACGCCTCAAACAAGGCGAGTGAACCGCTGTCGGGCGCCAAAGAGAGCGGCGACGGGAGCAACATGGCCATCTACCTTGACCTGCACTCAAACGCGCACCTCCGCTACTTTAGGGGCCACGCCTCCAGGCTGTGCGCCCTCTCGCTGTCCCCGAGCGACGACACGTTCGTGTCGGCGGCGGTGGACGGCACGGTGCGGTTCTGGGACCTGAGGTCGCCCGTTGCGACGGGGGCGATAGACCTCCCGCCCACCCGGAGGGTCCCCGTCGGCGGCATCGGCGGCGTCTGCGGCATCGGCGGGAGGAGGGGGGAGCTCCTCCCTCCGCCGCTGCAGCTGCTCCCAGCCGCGGCGCCTGCCGTCGCCCACGAGGAGCAAGGGATGGTCATGGCCATCTCCGCGGGGGCCGGGGCTCCCCTGCGGCTGTTCGACGCGAGGGCGATCGGGAGGGGCCCGTTCGCGGCGCTCCCCGAGGCGGCGGAGCTGCCGCCGCTCGCCGCGCCGCGGCCGGCGCACGCGGCGGCGCAGGTTGGCCCCCCGCTGCTCGTCTCCCCGGACCCGGACAGGCTGGTCTTCTCCCCGGACGGCGGCGCGATCGCCGTGGCGGGCGGCGGGGGCCTGCTGGTCCTCGACTCGTTCAAGGGAAGCGTGATAGCGAGGCTGCTGCCCGGCGCGCCGCCGCCGCCGACGCAGGCCGACGGCGACGACCCCTCTCCCTCCTCCCCCTCTCCCTCCGCCTCCGCCGCCGCCTCCGCCTCCGCGCTGACCCCGACGTGGACCCCCTGCGGGCGCTACATTGTCAGCGGCTGCAGCGACGGCGCGATCCGGGCGTGGAAGGTCCGGGGCAGGGGCGGAGGCGGGGCGGCGGGGGCGGGCCGCGGCCCCGTGACGCCGGCGCCGGCGGCGACGTGGCTCGGCCACGCGGAGGCCCCGGGCGCGCTTGCCTGGGCTCCGAGGACGCAAATGGCGGCAAGCGGGGACGCGTCGGCGCTGGCGCTGTGGGTGCCCGGGCCCGGGAGGTCGCTTTTGGAGGGGAAGTGAAGAGAGAGGGAGGGAGGGAAGGAGGGAGGGAAGCGGGGGTGAAGAAAGGGGAAGCGGGGGGAAAAACTGTAAATTTTAGTCCTGAGAACTCAGAAAGGTCGAACGAAAGAGGCGGGGGGGGGGCGCGGTTGTTACTGCTGTTGTCTTGTCTCGGTTCTTTGTTTCGCGAAGGGGCTAGAAGAAGAAGAAGAAAAAAAAAAGAAGAGAGGCGGGGTGAGAGGAGGGAGGAACAAAAAAAACTCACGCCGCGGCGTCTCTTCTCCGCCGCGAAAAGAAGAGGAAAAAAAGAAAAAAGAAACAACTTCACACTTTCATTTCGCCGTCCTCCTTCCTTTTCTTTCGTGTTTGTCTCTAGTCACAACCAAGCATCGCCATGGCTCCCACCGCTGCTACGTGCATCGGTATCGATCTGGGCACCACGTACTCGTGAGTGGAGTGGGGACTGGGGGTTGGGTGGGGGTGGGAGCTGGAAGAGGGGGAGGGAGGGAGGGTTGGGCGAATCTAAAACGATGGTGCCGCCGCCTGCATCGATTAAGAAGACTCTGGAAGCTCTTGATGTTCGCTTCCCTTTGCTAACCCCTTTCTGCGCCTTTTACCGCACTAAATCCCATCCTTAGGTGCGTTGGTGTCTGGCAGAACGACCGCGTCGAGATTATCGCCAATGAGCAGGTTAGTAGCCGCTTTTTCACGAGTTTTGGGGGGCGGCGGTTGACTGCACGAGCGCCGAAGCGACGGGCGCTTGAGGGAGGCGGCGGCCGCTTCTCGCTGTCTTGCATTGTTCGCCTCCGATGTGGTGCCTTGCGCCCGTTGTTGCGCTCTGCAAAGGCCGCGGAAGCCATTTTTCGAACTTTTTCTCTCTGCTGGAGCAAGCGGAGAAGCGTGTCGGCCGGCGGAAGGGACCTTGGCGAGCGGGTGGATCTTTGGTAATCAGCGCGAGAGTTCACCTCTGCCGAGAAAGGAAGCGAGATCGTGGAAGGGCTTCCCAACTTCTCCTTCTTGGTCTTCTTCTTCTTGGTCTTCTTCTTCTTCTCTCTCTTTCCCGCTGCTGCTGCTCTTGTTCTCTTTCTCTCGCTTTCTCTCTCTTTGGCAGCCCCTCTCTCGCGGAAACAACAACAAGCTCACGCGGAAAAACTCGATAATGAAAAAAAAACTATCTCTCCCTCTCTTCTCTCCAGGGAAACCGCACGACCCCGTCGTACGTCGCGTTCACCGACACCGAGCGCCTGATCGGCGACGCGGCCAAGTCGCAGGTCGCGATGAACCCGATCAACACGGTGTTCGACGCCAAGAGGCTGATCGGCCGCAAGTTCAACGACGCGACGATCCAGGCAGACATCAAGCACTGGCCGTTCAAGGTCAAGCCCGGCGTCGGCGACAAGCCGATGATTGAGGGTGAGTTTGGCGACGGTTTTTTTCCCTCTCTTTCTCTTTGCTGCTTTTGTGCTTCCGGTTCCCTTGCTTTTGCCCCTCGTGCGAGAGCGTGAGAGCAATGAACGCAACATTTCCCTGCTCCGGAGGTGACAAAGGGAAAGGTCAAGGCGCGGAAGCGGAGCCCGCGCCGGCGACGTTTTATCATCAGCGCTTCTTCGCGCCTCTGCTTTTCCGTCGTGTTTAGTCTCTCGTTTTTCTTTCTCTCCTCTTCCCTTTTTCTTCTTCTTCCCTCTCACGTCAACCTCTTGTCTTTCTCTCTCCCTCCATCCATCCCTCTCCCAACCCCCTCTCCAACGCCCCCATCTCAAAAAAAAAAAACAGTCCAATACAAGAACGAGACCAAGGAGTTCTCTGCCGAGGAGATCTCGTCCATGGTCCTCGTCAAGATGAAGGAGATCGCGCAGGCCTACCTCGGCGCGGACAAGGAGGTCAAGCGCGCCGTCGTGACGGTCCCGGCCTACTTCAACGACTCGCAGCGCCAGGCGACCAAGGACGCCGGCGTCATCGCTGGTGAGTCATAGTTGGGGGAGGGAGAAGGAGGAGGAGTTTTCGAAAGCTCGGAGTTTTTTCCCTTCTTTTTTTGACCTTTTTCCTGTACGCTCGAAGAACGAAAAGAGGGGCAACTCTTTCTCTTCGGTTCGCTGCCGCTCGCTCGCTCGAATCGAAGAAAGGGGGCGACTATGCTCGCTCGCTCGCTGCCGCTCGCTCACTCGATCCATTACAAAACATCAAAAACTCCTCAACCAGGCCTCGATGTCATGCGCATCATCAACGAGCCGACGGCCGCGGCCATCGCCTACGGCCTCGACAAGAAGAGCGGCTCGACCGGAGAGGCCAACGTCCTCATCTTCGACCTGGGGGGCGGCACGTTCGACGTGTCGCTCCTGACGATCGAGGAGGGGATCTTCGAGGTCAAGGCCACCGCCGGAGACACGCACCTGGGCGGGGAGGACTTTGATAACCGCCTCGTCAACTTCTTCGTGCAGGAGTTCAAGCGCAAGCACAAGAAGGACATCACGGGCAACCCGCGCGCGCTGCGCCGCCTCAGAACCGCCTGCGAGCGCGCCAAGCGCACGCTGTCGTCCTCCGCGCAGACCTCGATCGAGATCGACTCGCTGGCCGACGGCGTCGACTTCTACTCGTCGATCACGAGGGCGCGCTTCGAGGAGCTCAACATGGACCTGTTCCGCAAGTGCATGGACCCCGTCGAAAAGGTGCTCCGCGACGCCAAGATGGACAAGGGCGCGGTGCACGAGGTCGTGCTCGTCGGCGGCTCGACGCGCATCCCCAAGGTCCAGTCGCTGCTGCAGGACTTCTTCAACGGCAAGGAGCTGTGCAAGTCGATCAACCCCGACGAGGCCGTGGCCTACGGCGCCGCCGTCCAGGGCGCGATCCTCTCCGGGGAGGGCTCGGAGAAGGTCCAGGACCTGCTGCTGCTCGACGTCACGCCGCTGTCGCTCGGCCTCGAGACGGCCGGCGGCGTCATGACGACGCTCATCGCGCGCAACACGACGATTCCGACCAAGAAGGAGCAGGTCTTCTCGACCTACTCGGACAACCAGCCGGGCGTGCTGATCCAGGTCTTCGAGGGCGAGCGCTCGCGCACCAAGGACAACAACCTGCTCGGCAAGTTCGAGCTCTCGGGCATCCCGCCCGCGCCGCGTGGCGTCCCGCAGATCAACGTCATCTTCGACATCGACGCCAACGGCATCCTCAACGTCTCGGCCGAGGACAAGACGACGGGCAAGCGCGAGAAGATCACCATCACCAACGACAAGGGCCGCCTGTCCAAGGACGAGATCGAGCGCATGGTCTCCGAGGCCGAGAAGTACAAGAGCGAGGACGAGGAGCACCAGAAGCGCGTCGAGGCGCGCAACGCCCTGGAGAACTACGCGTACAACATGCGCAACACGACCCGCGACGAGAAGGTCTCTTCCAAGCTGGAACCGGCCGACAAGGAGGCACTCGACAAGGCCGTCGAGGACGCGATCAAGTGGCTCGACGACAACCAGCTCGCCGAGGTCGACGAGCTCGAGGACAAGCTCAAGGAGCTCGAGGGCACGTGCGCGCCGATCATCTCGAAGATGTACGGCGGCGGCGCTGGCGGGGGTGAGGGCGCTGCTGGCCCCGGTGCCGAGGCCGGGGCCGGCGCCGGCCCCAAGATCGAGGAAGTCGACTAAATTAGTCGGTCTTCTTTTCTTTTGTGAAGGATGAGAGCCGGGGAAAGACGTCGAGAGAGAAAAAAGAGGAGAGTTTGGGTTGAGAGAGAGAGAGTTTTTTTTTTTACCTTCGCAGCAAAAGAGAGAGAACGCAAAATAGTTAGTTTAGCCCCTTTTTGTGCTTTTTTGTTTTGAACCCTCTTCTTGTGTCAAAACCAAAGGAAACTATGAATGTTTTTTCTTCCATTTTCAAGAAGCGGAAGGAGAGAGGGGAAAGCGGGGTGGCGCGAGGAGAGAGAGAGAAAGAGAGAGAGTTTTTTTTGCAAGGGTGGGTCGATGTGATTCATTATTTCACTCTGCTGCTGTCTCCTCTCGATTTTCGTCATGCAAGCCGACGGCGACGGCGACGCTTCCTTCGAAATCTCGGAGGAGGCGCCTGCCTCGCAGACGTCGATCGTGGTAGACGACGCGTGGCCGTCGGAGAAAGAAAAAAACCGAAGGGCGGTGATGAAGGCGCCCTGCGGGCCGAGAAAGAGCGAGCGAAAGGTACAGAGATAGGTTTTTTTCCGACTCTTCGCTCGCTCTCGTTTGTTTCTTCAACCTCCTTCTCTCTCTCTTTCTCGCTCTCTCACCCTCTCTCTCAACCCAAAAAAACATAAACGCGAGCAGCAAAACATCGAGCTCGTCTTGGCCGCGATCGTTGTCGCGAGGGTGGCGATCGAGAGCGTCAGGCGGTACCTGGAGCGGCGGAGGAAGAGGAGGAGGGGAGGAGCAGCGGGAGCCGCTCCCGCGGCTTGATTTTTTTTCATCTCGTTTTGTTTGTTTTTTTGTGGATTCACAGGAACTACTCGCATTCTCTCGCTTTGGGGAACAAAAACAGAACGAAATGCAAAGAATGAAGGCTCAATGTTTATCCATAGAAATCAAGAAGGAGAGACGGAGCCTAAACGCCGTACGGGAAGCGCGCGCTCGCGTCGGCCTCCGGGTCGGTCTCCCACTCGAGCGACACGCCGTCAGCGGCCGCCTCCTCGTCGGCGTCCGAGACCGCCGCGGCAGAGCCCGCCCTGATCGACACCGCGGCCGCCGCCGTCGTCCTGCTCGCGGCCGTTATCGCGACGGTCGACGGGAGCGCCGTCGCCGCCGCCACCGCGCCGGCGACGCGCACCGACGGCTTGATCCTCCGGACGGGCACGGACACGGAGTAGATCGTGCCGGCCTCGCCGTCGGCGGTGACGCTCACGTCGACCAGGTCCTCCCCGCCCTCGACCTCGACAAAGTCGGACAGCACCTGCACGATGCTGTGCTTCATCTCGTACAGGGAGGACTGGGTCATGCCGCACCTGTCGGCGACGAGGATCATGCGGAGGCGGTTCTTGCCCTCCTCGCGCGCGGAGCGGGGCTTTGACACAGCCGTCGGCGGGAAAAAGATGTTCCACGCCGCCTTGAACTTGCCGGCGAGCGTCGCGGTGTCGACCTTGGGCGGTTTGGCGGGGGCGATGGGGACGACGGGGGCGGCGTCGAAGTCGTAGCCCTCGGACTGGATCTGAAAGTTTTTTTTGGTTTTTTAGGCGCGCAGAGAGAGGAAGAGAGGTTGAGTTTTTTCTTTTTTTTGTTGTCATCGTCGGCGGCGGCATCGGCGATGGGGCATCGTCGAAAGGAAAAACAAAAAATGGCGCGACATTTCAATGGACGATTTCGGTTCGCGCTCCCAGTCTCGAATCAGGGCGCCTCGTAGCGACAATTCGCAAGGCCGGGGGCTTTTTCACGAGACCTACCTTGGATCTGGCGGCGCGGACGATGTCCCCGACGACCGCGTCGTTGGCCTGGGCCGCGGAAGCGGAGGGGCGCGGGGCCGCTCGCGCGGCGACGGACGAGGGCCGACGCTGTTTTTTTTAATTCGTTTTTTTGGTGGAAACAATTTGGTGAGGAAGGAGGGACTTTGTTTCCCAAATCGCGTGCGTTGAGGCCGGTGCAGAGCTTCGTTCCTCCTCGGATGTAGAGTAACAGCCAGGGTTTCGGTTGAGGAGCGGAAGAGACGACGCGCGGGAAAGCCACGCCAATCGACGACATAGAAAAAAACTTCAAGATTTTGTCTGTTTCCAATTCGCCGTCGCCGTTCGTCGCGCTTCCCGGCGCCATGCTGCTGCCGCCAACTCGCGTACCTTGGCGGCGACCGAAGGCGCGGAGGCGCCGCGGGAGAGGGAGGCGGCGAGAGGAGGCATGGCTGGTGGGAGCTCGGAGGAGGGGAATGTAGGAGTGATGGAGGAGAAGAGAGTGCTTCGCACGAGGAGTGATTTTCGTTTGCTCTTCCTTTTTTCATTCTTCATTGCTTTTCTCCGAGCGACAAAAGGAAGAGCAAAGGACGATGGTGGTGCGTCGTTCGTCGGGCGTTTTTCTCCTTTGATCTTCTCCGTAATGCATCCGTAGACAAGGCCGCTCCTATTGAGAAACGCGAAAGGCAGCAAAAACCCTCTCAGCCCCCCCCCTCCCGCGCGTCTTTTTCCTTCGCCTCTGATCAAACCGTGCAACCTCAACCTCTCAAGCTTCTCTCTTCACCCCACCCTTGGCCCCCTCCCCCCCCCCCACACACCCCACCCCCACCCCAACCCACACCCACACGCACGCCAGCTCTTCGTCCTCCACCTCCGCGCCACGCTCGAGAACGTCGAATCTCTGAAGTTGCCCAACGGCTACGACTTCTGCGTCGACGTGAAGGAGTCCGCCGGCGACGAGGCCCGGGAGCGCGTCACGCTCTCCGCGGCCGAGGAGCACGAGCTGCCCGGCTCGAGGGGCGTCGCGCACCTGGTCGTCAGGTTCGACAAGGGCTCGAAGCACGCGGCCAACGCGAGCGTGGTGATGCCGCTCAAGGGCGTGACGGGGCCCGACGGCGGCCTCGTGACGTCGAGCGACGAGTGGCAGCCCGTGGCCGGGCTCGAGTGCCGCGGCCTCGAGCCGACGAGGTTCCGCCCCGGGCCGGGCTTCGAGGTCGTCTGCTCCTCGGGCACGAGGTTCGGCGATCTCGACCTGAGCGAGGGCGAGTGGTGCGACTTTGACGAGAAGGGCAAGGTGAGCGTGGGCATCTACGGGCTGGAGGGGAAGTGGGAGGTGAGCCGTTGACGGAAGTGACGGAGAAGAAAGAATCTTGACGCCACAGCCCCTTTTTTTTGGCTACAGAAACAGACACTGCTCTCTCTCTGACTCACTTTTTTCTCGTGTAAGCTCCTCGCTCGGACCAGGGATTTCTCCCTTTGCGTGGCTCAAGAAAAAGGGGGGGAAAACTCTCTCTCCGGCGCTCTCTCTGTATCCTCTCGGACCGCCTGCGCGTCAACGGCTCGCTGGCCAGCGCCCGCGATCCGCCACCTCGTCGACGAGGGCGCGATCCGGCCGATCGTCGAGTCGCACCAACAGTACATCTACACCAGGGCGACCAACGTCCAAGAGTCTGCTTGCATCTTGCGATTCATCGGCGGAGGAAGAAGAGGGGAAGTGGATTCCGGGAGGAGAAAATGAGCGCTTGAGGAAGGGAGGTCTTTGCGCTCGTGGAGAGAGGAGGTAGAAAGAGGAAACTCTTTTGTCTCCCTCTTTGACGCGCGCCCTTTGATCTGTCGCTTCTCTTTTGTTGTTCTTTTCATCGCCCTCGCTTCTTCTTTCGCCTTTTAAGTTCTGTTTTCTCCCCATTTCAAAGCCAAGTCATTTGAAAAATCATTGCTGCTTTTCATTTGGAGGGAAATTTTAAAGAAAAGAAAGTCTCTCTCAGTTTGCTTCCCCATTCATCAGCTCCCTTGCTTGCTTTCGATTTCCCTCCGCGTTGGCTTTTCCGAACCGCCCTGGAAGAACGAGCCTTATCCCGGCCTCGGCAGTCTGCACGAGACGGTGAGCGTGGCGTTCAAGGCCTTGGCCTCCGCCTCCGAGATCACGCCGAGCCGGACGCCGACGTCGATGCAGCGCCTGACCGTCGGGAGCGTGTCGGGCTCGCACAGCGCGGGAGGGACGTTCCCGGACTGCAGCTGCTCCACGTACCTCCCGCACGTGAAGATCTCGACGACGACCGGGGGGACGGTGCTCGGGAGGCCTGGGATCGTGGGCACGGCTGGGATACCGGGAAAGCCGTTCGGGTCCGAGATGATTGTGGAGTTTCGGCAGTCTCCGCGCGCCGGGGCAGCGAGCGTGGCGAGGAGCGCGACGACGGCGAGGAGCAAGGAGCGGGGGGAGGACACCATTATTGTTTGCTCGTTCGTTTCTTTACTTGTGAATGCAAGCGGGGGAGCAGAATCAAGAACAAGAGCTGGCTGTTGATTGACTTTGTTCAATTCTGTGTGGTCGTGGTTGGGGTGGGAAAAGGCGGGGGCGGGAAACAACAAGATGAGGAAAGGAGGAGGAGGTCGTCGTCGTCATCGAGAAAACGGAACTGCCAGGGGAGGAGCGTTTTCTTCTCTTCAGCGCAGCAACGAAGGAAGAAAGAACGCCTTCTTTAGAAACATCCACGCTTTCGTGACTCCCTTCTTTGCACAAGAGTCGCCACGTTGCGCACTGAGAGTGGCACCTGGAGGGGAGCTGGAAAGATAACAGAGAGCGAAACTGGCCAGGGGTGGTGGCAGTAGGAACGGGACTGCAGCAATGGCGGCATGCACCAATCCGCTCGCCGTCTACCTGCTGCCTCATCGCTCTCTCTCGCCCCCCCTCTCTCTCGCGCGCGCGCGCTCTTTTTGCATGGGCTCTCGCTCTTCCTCCCCGCACCTCGACAATAGGCGAATAATAAAAAATTGAATGTAAGGCGAGGAAAGGTCCGCGCAAGGGAGGGTACCTGAAAGACTCACAGCTGCTCTGTGCAGAGGGAAAAGCAAGTGCCGCAGCCATGGAAGAAAAAAAAGGTGGGACAGGCAGAAAAAGAAAGAGAGACAGAGACGGCGAAAAAGAGGAAGGAAAGGAGTCGACTTGTACAAAACGCCAGCAGCTGACCTTAGCGGCAGGCGCCGCGTCCGACCCCCTGCCTCTCGTGGGACTCGTGCTCATCCGAGTCGCGATCCTGTCGCAGCGACGCCGTCGCATAAATCGAGTGTTAGTATCATGTATACTTGTACGAATAAAAGAGGAAGAGGGGGGAGAAAAAGATGAAGAGCGAAAGGCCGATTTTTTCCTCTCCTCGGTCTGCTCTCCTCGTACAACTCGCAAAATCCAATTGCACCAGTATTCTTCTTGTTATAAATCGATTTTTATTAGAGGGAATAGTTGACTCATGAGCGCGTGTATCGAGGAGGAGGAGGCGGAGGAGGCAGGGAAGGGAGAAGAAGAAAAAGGGGGCGAAGATGACAAAGACGGAAAATATTTCTTTTCTCGCCTCTCGTTTTCGTTTGCCCCCCTCTTCTTCTAGCCCGGCAGCACGCGGCACGCGACATTGAGGCTTTCGTTAAAGATATTGGCCTCCGCCTGCGAGATCGAGCCGAGCCGAACGGCCACGACGAGGCAGCGCCTGGCCGTCGTGAGCGCCTCGGGCTGGCACGCCTGGGGAGGGATGTTCCCGGACTGCAGCTGCTGCACGACCTGCCCGCACCTGAAGAGGTCGGGTATGTAGGTGAAGTCCCGCGGGGGGAGGCCGCAGGCGGCGTCGAGGTCCACGGTAACGGCCTCGGCCTGCAGCGGCGTGATCACGCACAGCTTGGCACTCTCGCCGATGCAGCGCTCCACCACAGCGAGCGTTTCGCTCTGGCAGAGATTCGTCACAGCCAGGAAGTTGCCGTCCCGCAGCACCCGGTCGTACCTCCGGCAGGTCAGGAGGTCGGTGACGGCAGTGGGAAGGCCGGCGAGGGCCGGGGCAGCGAGCGCGGCGAGGAGCGCGACGACGGCGAGGAGCAAGGAGCGGGGGGAGGACACCATTATTGTTTGCTCGTTCGTTTCTTTACTTGTGAATGCAAGCGGGGGAGCAGAATCAAGAACAAGAGCTGGCTGTTGATTGACTTTGTTCAATTCTGTGTGGTCGTGGTTGGGGTGGGAAAAGGCGGGGGCGGGAAACAACAAGATGAGGAAAGGAGGAGGAGGTCGTCGTCGTCATCGAGAAAACGGAACTGCCAGGGGAGGAGCGTTTTCTTCTCTTCAGCGCAGCAACGAAGGAAGAAAGAACGCCTTCTTTAGAAACATCCACGCTTTCGTGACTCCCTTCTTTGCACAAGAGTCGCCACGTTGCGCACTGAGAGTGGCACCTGGAGGGGAGCTGGAAAGATAACAGAGAGCGAAACTGGCCAGGGGTGGAGGCAGAAGGAACGGGACTGCAGCAATGGCGGCATGCGCCAATCCGCTCGCCGTCTTTACCCGCTCCCTCATCTCTCTCTCCCTCTCTCGCCCCCCCCCCCCTCTCTCTCTCTCGCGCGCGCGCGCTTTTGGCACCGGCTCTCGCTCTTCCTATCCGCACCTCGACAATAGGCGAAAAATAAAAAATGAATGTAAGGCGAGGAAATATCCGCGCAAGGGAGGGTACCTGAAAGACTCACAGCTGCTCTGTGCAGAAGAAAACAAAAAGCATCCAAGCCCCTCTCGAGCGAAAAAAAACTCTTTGCTCTCTCTTCTGCCCGGTGTTTAAAATAGAGGGTTTTTCGTCGCGTTTTCCGGCGGAGCTCTTTTTCTTTTTTTTCCAGAGGAAAAAAGAAGGATCATTTCCGGGCGCCGCCACGCTTTGGCCGCGACGGAGGCAACCTCGCCGCAGCCGCCACCTCCCTCGCCTCCCTCTCTCTTTCCTCCCTGGCGAGCTTCCCTGCCGCGGCCAGCTCCCCGAACTCCACCTCGCCGTTGGACGCCGCCGTCACGGCGAAGCTCGGGTGAGAGAAAGCGCTGACCCGAGGAAGAGGACCGTGAGCAGCAGCAGCGAGATTGCCGCCTTTGAGGCCGTTCGACGAGCTCCTGCGGAGCAGCGCCGCGCGCATCCTCGCCGTCAGCCTCGGCGGCGGAGAGAGCATGCCCTCGACGCCGGCGCTTTCGAACCCGGGAACTTCGGAGTCCAGGGCCGCCTCGAGGGTGTCGAGCTCCGACGGCGCAGCCGGCCTCGCCTCCGCCTGAGCTGCCGCGGACGGACGGCGGGCTGCTCCTGATGCTGATGCTGATGCTGATGCCGCCGCTGCTGTTGCCGCTGCCGACGGGACAGGAGCCGCCTCGGCCGCCGCCGAGAGGAGACCCCCTTCCGCAAGGGGCGTGGGGCCGCCGCCCAACTTCCGCTGCCTCTTTCTCGACGGCAGCGGGGTGAGGAGGTCGCAGGAGGCTGCGGCGGCGGCAGCCGCCGTCGAGGAGGGGACGATCGAGGGCTGCTGCTTTCCGCCCTGGGGCGGCGCGCGGGAGGCGCTCGCGGGAGCAACCAACTTTCCGCTGCCGACGACAGAGGAAAAGACGCCGCTCACCGACCGGCGCGGCCTCGGCGGCGACTGGAAGGGGCCCCTGCTGTTTGCCGCCGCGGCACTGCCCTTCCCCGCTGCGGCGCTGCTCGACGGGATCGGGGGAGGGAACATCGCCGTGGGGGAAGGGGTGTGGTGGTTGACCGTCGCCGTCGAGGGCTTGGCGCGGCTCGTCGCCTCCTGTTTTCGTTGAGAGAGATAGAGAGAGAGATGAAGAGAGGAGCAGAGAGGTCTCGGCGGTCGAGGTTGAGAGGGGTCGGAAAAGTGGCGGCAAAAGAAAACAAAATGCTGGCCAGAATAGACCCGATTGCGCGCTCGAGTTTTCCCGCTTCCAGCCCTCTGTTTCTTTTTCCCTTTGTTTGAATGCGACTGAAACATCGTTTTCACCGCGCGCGCATCGGAATTGCGGGTAATAAAAGAGCGGAAAGGAATAAAAACAGGGAGGGCATCGAGAGAGCGAAGAAAAACCCATTGGCCCGATCGATGCGATCGCACCCTCAATGCCCTTCTCTCTCCTTCTCTCTTTCCACCTCTTCTTACTTGCTCCGCCGCCGTCCTCGACCGCGTCGCCGCTCCAGGAGTGAGAGGCTGCGGTGCCACGGGAGTGCTCCCGGACTCGAAAGAGCCGCCACGGTGAGGAGCCGCAGGGGTCGCCATTTTTCCCTCTCTCGCCCGAACGAAACCGGAGGAAGAGTGGCGCAACGAGCGGGAAACTTTTTTCTCTTTCGTTTCGTTCTTTCGTTCTTTTTACAACAAAAGGGCGACCGGTCTCCTCTCGCGCAGCGCGCAGAAGAGCAGAAAGGGGAGCAGAAAAGGAATCCAACTCTTCACGCTCCCCGCGTCGAAGGGGAAGAATCCCTCCTCTCCTCTGTCCTCCCTCCGACCCAGAGCCCGGCCAGCAGCAAAAGGTGCGCGCCCCACAGCGCCACCGAGCCGAGCGGCGACGGCGGGAAGGAGTTCCACACGGACTCGACCGCCAGCCAGATCGCGATTTTGACCGCTGAGGGGAACGGCGTCGACCAGAGGAGGAGCGGGATCGAGTGGGCGTACCAGGAGTAGAACTAGAAAAGGTTCCGTTTTTTTTTTGGGGGGGGGGGGGGGGCGGGGAGGAGAAGAAGAAAGGGTGAGCGAGAAAAAACCCGAGCACCGAGAAAAAGTGAACAACTTTTCTTTTTCTCTCTCTTTCTTTTCTCTCCTAAGTCAAACTCACCTGGTAGTGCAGCGACCGGGCAAAGACCACGCCGATAAAGTTCCCCACGGCCACGACGCGGAAGACGTGGGAAGCGTCGAGAGCGGGGCGAGAGGGTGAAGATTTCGATTTCGATTTTGGGAACGATGCGTCCCAGCACTCGGCCGCCGCCGCGACGACGCCGCCCGACCCCTTCTTCCCCTTCCCCTTTCCTCCTCCTCCCCCTCCAACTTCCTTCCTCGTCCACCTCCACCCTGCGAACGCAAAGAGCACCCCGAGATGCGCTGCAGCCAATCCGAGGGCCAGAGGCCTGCCTACGAAGGCCTCCTCGGGCAGGAAGGCGAAGTTGACGGACCACCTGTGCGTGAAGACCCTGCCGAGCTCAAACGCCCTGGCGAGGTAGGACGCCGGGAAACGCAGGAGGAAGGGCAGCCCCAGCAGCACCTGCAGGGCTGTCCCGACGAGGACGCCCGCGGCGATCTCCTGGGCGCGCGCGGCCTGCAGCAACAGCACGGCGACAGGAGGGGCCATCAGGAGGACGTTCATCTTGACTGAGACCGCAAGAGAAAACGTCGCGACAGAGGCCACGACGAGGAGCGACTTTTTCTTTCCGCTCCCGCTCTTCCTCCCCTTGTTCGCCCTCGAGTGGTCGCCGTCGGAAGAGAGCGCCTCGGAGAGGAGCAGCGTCGCGCCCCAGGCCAGCAGCATCGCTGCGCCGTCGTTGAAGCACCGCAGCAGGTAGATCGAGTGGAGCCTCTTGGAGAGGCTCAAGAGCACCAAGGCGAGCGGGGGCACCACTTTCGATTTCACGTACAGACAGAGGACGACGGCGTGCGTGAGCAGGTAGACGCCGGCGAAGCACCACTGAGCGGGCCGCACGCTGCCCAGCGTGACCCTCCTCAGGAAGGAATAGAGGTAGACGAAGCCGGCCGGGTACACCAGGGGGCCGGTGCCCCCCCTGAGCTTGGCGTAGTCCCGTTCCCCGGCCAGGAAGCCGCCGACCTCCTCCATGTAGGCTTCCCAGTCGATTTCCGTGTCTGGGGGTTTTGTGCGGGTTTTTTCTCGTGTGTGTGTCCGTGAGAAAGAGAGAGAGAGAGAGAGGGAGAGAGAGAGAGCGCGCGCGAGTGAGAGAGAGAGAGAGAGAGTACGAGAGAGAGAGAGAGAGAGTAAGAGAGAGGAGAGAGAAAGAGAGGGAGAGTGCGCAGAGGGGGGGAGGGGGGGTCGAGCGACAAAGAGGGCCCCTCCTCCGAGAGCCTTTCCTTTCTCTCTCTCTGTGCACCGAAAAAAAAAGAAACCGATTTCCTCCTGCACTCACAGGGAACCTTGACGATGACGAAAGCGCAGAGGAAGCACTCCCCGACCAGCAGCGCCGCGGAGACGAGGCACAGCGCGAGCGAGTCTGTCGGGTCGCAGAGCCGGGCAGCGATCGTCGCGAGGAGCGACGAGAGCATTTGCATTCTTGTTTTCTTCGCCTGCGCCGTGGCTCTCGATCGAGCCGCTTCGGGCTTCGCCCCGCCCGCGCGGGAGCGGCGCGTCGTGGCGGCCATTTGAAGGGACTGGCTGCGCCGGGAGGCGAGCAAGCAGCAAGTCAAAGGTGGAAGGAGCGTTTGGAGGAGAGCGATGGGGAAATTTTGTGGGTTTTTTTTCAAACCGAGCGCGAAAACAGGCAGAGAGATTTTCATTCCCAATTTCAACTCGCCTTCTCTCGGCGCCCTCCATCGCAATGCCTCCCCCGGCGCCCATTGGCGCCGCCGCAAGCGCATCAAAATTAGACAGCAGGTCCGTATCTCCTTGTCGGATGCAATTCCGAGGACGGCCTAGGCCGGGAGAGGACCCCCCCCCCAAAAAAAAGACTTGGCGAAAACGAAACCAATTCACGCCTCTCCTCACTTCCCTTCCGCTCGCTCTTTCTCTCTCTCGCTCCCTCTCTCCAAACCCAAACCACACTCCATACGGGACAGCAGGCACGATTCAAAGCAGGAGACCCTTCGCGACGGGCTAAACAACGTAAGAGATTGGAAAGCGAGGGAGAGAGAATCGAGAAAGTCGCAATTCGACTCGGGCTGTCGCTCTCACTCACCATTTTTGCTTTTTCTCAACCCCGACCTCGACCTCCTCCTCTTCTTTCTCTCTCAGGTCCTCAACCTCATGCGCCTCTTCTCGCACGGCGACGGGGGCGCGCAGGAGCCGCCGGCTTCTTCTTCTTCTTCTTCTTCAGCAGCAGCAGCGACTGCAACAGCAGGCAGTGCCCCTCCCCTTCTCCCCGCGGCGAGCAGGAACGCCTCGTTCCTCAGCCGGACCCCGACAAAGGCCTCGACGCCGGCCAGGGTCCCCCCGCCCTCGCCGTCGTTCGCGGCCTCCGCAGCAGCAGCAGATACAGCTTCGCAGGTCCCCATTGCTGCCAAGAGGAGGCTCGACCTCGGCGGGGGAGCAGGGGAAGGCTCGACCCCCACGAGGGCGGCGGCAGGGAACTCATCTTCGCCCTTTGCCGCGGCCGCGGCAGCAGCTGCTGCTCTGCCTCACTACCTCCCGCCGCGCTCCCACCCTCTGCCGGCCCTTCTCCCGCAGTTCTCGTGGGGAGGCGCGGGGCTGACATCGACGATGTGGGCCCCGACTCAGGCCGCTCCCGCTCCCAAGGAGAGAGGAGCGGTGGCGGCAGGAGCAGCGGAGCAGCAGAAAAAGGTCATTTCTGTCGTCGCTTCGTCGTCCTCTCAGCCTCCCTCTCTGTCCTCGTCGCTGTCCTCCTCCTCTTCTTCCGGAGCGGCCGCAAAGCAGCGCGGTTTGCTCTGGAGGGCCCTGAACAGCAGCAGCTCGGAGGAAATCGCAACGGAAGCAGCTGCGGCGGCGACGACGAAAGCGGCGGCGATGAAAGGAGAGGAGGCGAACCCTGCGGTGGCCAAAGTCGAAGAAGGGGGCCCGAAGAAACCGAAAGCGCCCTGCGAGCACGAGATCGCGGGCTCCGACGTCCCGCTCAGCGCCGTGCCCTTCGACTGGAGGCCCGACAGGGACGACGTGGCTTGGTGCTACGAGGAGGTCGACGGCGACGAAAACGTAGGAACCGTCGGATACCAAGATGAAAGAACACTGCTCGTCTCTGCCCCTGCTCCCGCCGCTCCCGCTTCCGCGTGCTCCTCTGCCGCCGCGCCTCCTTCCTCCTGCCTCATTTCTCCCTCGCTCTTCCTCCGGCAGCAGCACGGCTCCCTGGCAACCATCGCCGAGGCGGCCGCGGCGGGAGAGCTGGGGGTGACCCTCGACGACGTCAGGGACGCGGCGGCGAGGGCGAGGGCGACGGCGCAGGTGACGGTGACGACGACGGCATCGAAGGCTCCCCTTCCTCCCCATCCTCCTCGCCCCCCCTCTTCCGCGGGAAGAGGGAGCGACTGGACGGCCGCGACGGGGATGAGCGTCGGGGCGGAGAGGACGCAGTGGTGGTCGGGCGCTGACGGCGGCGGCGGCGGCTCGTTCCGCGACGCGCTCCGGCCCTCGGCGGACGGGATCGGGATGCTGCGGCGGAGGACCGAGGCCGAGAAGGCCGCGCGGAAAAAGGCTCGGGGAGGGGGGGGCGGATTGGGAGGTGGCCTGACTTCGTGGCTGTTCAGGTCGTGAAGAGGAATGAAAAGAAGACGTAAAAAAGTTGAAAGAACTGTTTTTTCTTCAGTTGACCCGAATGAAAGTTTCCTTTTTTTTGTTGTTGTTGAAACGTCCCGTTGTTATCAATATACAGCACTTTTTTGTGTGCGTGTGCATTTACAGGAAAAACTTGATCCCGACGTAGGCCCCCCGCCAGCTGACCATCGTCAGCAGCGCCGCGACCAGCAGCTCCGACACGGGGGCCGCCCCGGCCCCGACCCCGAACGAGAGCGGGCCCGACAGGGCCTCCTCCACGCCGCCGCCGCCGCCGCCCGGGCCGCCGAGGCCGCCGCCGGCGAGCAGCGCGCCGCCGACGATCGACCCCGCGGCGTTCGACGCCGCCGCCGCCGCGTGCAGGACCGCGGCGCTGGGCTCCGCCAGGAACGGCGCCGAGGAGACGAGCCCTCGAGAGAAGAGCGCGGCGTCGGCAGCGAGGGCGGTGGGGACGAAGAGCAGCCAGGTGGCGGCGCCGTTGCCGAGCGCACGCAGCAGGTCGCGCTGCCTCGAGACGGGGTCAAAGCCGCGCGAGGCGGCCCGCGAGTAGTCCCCCTTCGCCAGGGCAACCCCGGCCCAGGAGATCACCGCGGCCGAGGCGAGTGTCAGCGAGCAGCCCACGGGGATGCGCTCGCTCGAGCAGCAGCAGCAGAACAGGAGCACGGCGTCCCCCCAGAGCAGCACGCGGTCGAGCGCCCGGGGAGGGGGCACCCCGTAGACCCGCCTGCGGCGCCGCTGCCCGCTCTCCCTCTCGAGCTGCTCTTGTTTCTTCTTCTTCCGTGGTTCTGAGGAGAACAGGAGAGCGGAAAGCTGCTGCGGTGAAGTCGGCGGTGAATTCGGAGGCGGAGAAGAAAGTGGAGATGATACCGGCGAGGAGGTCGAGCTCCTCGAGGTCGAGGTCGACGACGACGACGACGACGATGGGCGGAGAGCCGAAGCCTTCGTCGACGATGCTTCTCGCTCGCGTCGCAGCAGAGAGGCCCTTGCAAGTGAAGATTCTCTCATGCCGCCCCGGAGCGGCGCAGCCATCGATCGATGCGCGGGCAGAGACGCGGTGACCGGCGAGAGGAAAGGCATGGCGGAGCCCTCTTGTTCGATTCGTCGTTGATCGACAATGCTCCAACGAAAAAAGTGAGACGACCCAGAACCTCGACCAAAAATATGTTTTTCTCCTCCTCCCCTCTTTCTCTCTCTCTCGCGAAACCATCCGCCCCGCGCTCCCCCGACCCATCGACCAGTTTCTTCTACTTCTCTCCCTCGCTCCCTCTTTGCAGATTTTCTTAAAAGTGCGCGCAAAGTTTCGTTTTGTTTTCAGCAGTACATGAAATCCAAGATATTTAGGCTGCGAGCACCGGTACCCGCTCCTTCTGTCTCGCTGCCGGCGCTTCTTCTTCCGTCCCCCCTTCCTCTTTCTCTTTCCCGCCGCCGCCGACGACGACGGCAACGCCAGTCGGAGCCGAAGGAAGCGCCTCCTCCCCCTCTTTCTCCCTCTCCGCCTCCCGCCTCGGCGCCGCCGGGAGCCGCCCGACGTCCTCCCTCGCCTCCCTCTCCTCCTCCTCCTCCACCAGGGCCTCCAGCTCCCTCTCTGCGCTCGCCTCCTGCGACGCGTCCAGCCCCGTGCCCGCGTCCCCAAGGAGGCTCTCCATCGCGCGCTCGTACTCCGCCGCGGCCCTGGAGTCCGCCAGGATCGCCTCGACCTCGGCCAAGGGAGCCGAGGCCCTCAGGACCTTCAGAGCGTCGGCCCCGGTGCGCAGCGCAGCGGCGACCGAGGCCGCGCCCCTCGCGTCGTCGATTCCCGCGAGCGCCGCCTCGACGTTCAGCAGGTAGGAGTCGACCGTCGCCAGCCTCGCCTCGTGGAGCTTCTTCCGCCGCAGGGCCGCCAGCGCGATCGCTCGCCTGCTCGGAGCCGCGGCGGCGGAAGCGGAAGCGGCGAGGGCGGCGGCGGCAGCCTCGCGCTCGCGCTCGACGAGTCTCGACGTCCTCGCCGCGGCCCCTTCGAGCTGCCTGCGCTGCGTCTTGAGCTGGAGGATGGCGCGGTCGAGGTCGGTGACGCGGTGGGCGTTGGCGTTGTTGGAGGTGCTGCAGCTGTTTGGGAGTCCAGGGAGAGAGAGAGAGAGAGTTGGGAGGAAGAGGAAGAGGAAGAGGAAGAGGAAAAGGAAGAGGTCAGAGAGACAGCGAAACGAACAATCAATGGCCCTCCAGGAACGAAAAGAGAGCCGCGTCCCCTCGGCTCCCTCCCTCGGCTCCGGCGGGGCATCAAATCGCCCCGCCGGGACGTAAATGCGGGCAGCTTCTATATTGTCGCGGCGCACCTGGTGCTGGGCTTGGAAGCATCGCCGCTCGAATGATGGGAGAACGCCGAGCCCATCTCGGAACGAGGACGACAAATGGAAAACGAAGAAGAAAGTAAAAATTGTCCACTTTTTGGAGCTCCCCCCTTTTCTCGATGCTCCGATCGAGTCGATCCCTTCTCCGCCGCTCCCTGCTCCGCTCGCCAATCTTTTCCCCTCCATTTTTACCGGCACGTCCTGCTCGTGCATTTTTGCAGGTGAGAAGGGTTGGAGCGAGGTTAAAATACAAAGAAAAGAGGAGAAATGAGGTCGGAAAGATTCGATGGAGCTCCTAGTAAGAAAAAACGGTCGACGTGGTCTTTTCTCTGAACCTCTTTCTTTCTTTCCCTTAACCACTCGTCAAAAAGGTTAGGATGGTCGAAGGCCACCAGGTCGCGCGGACCGCCGCGGCCCACCGCGCCACGCTCGCCGGGCGCAGGTTCAAGGCCGAGTCGCCCAACGGGCGTTTCGCCGAGGGAGCCAGGGCCATCAACCAAAAAAGGCTCCTCGACGTGCAGAGCGTCGGGAAGCAGTACGTTTTTCTCTTCTTTTTGGGTATTTCGTTTCCTTTTGGAGGGGTTCCGAGGGAGAACGCAAGCTCACCTCGTTCTTTCTCGTTTTTTTTTCTCCTCCCGACGGCCGGACGACCACAGGCTCTTCTACTTTTTCGAGAGCGGGAGCGCAGGAGAAAAGCGGGAGCGGCAGGTCGTCGCCGTCCACTTTGGCATGAGCGGCTGCGCGAGGGTCGCGACGCTCGGCTCGGAGCCCGACAGGACCCCCACCACGCGCCTGCGCCTGGTCGAGGCGGAGGAGGCGGCGGCGGCGGAGGGAGGAGGAGACGAGAAGTCCGGGGCGGCGGGGCGCGGGGCGGCCGACCCCCTGACGCTGCACGTCGCGTGCATGACGCTGCTGCACTCCTCCGACGAGGCACTGTGGAGGACCAAGCGCGCCGCGCTCGGCCCCGACCCCCTTCGGGCCGACGCCGACCCAGAGGTCGTCTTCGCCAATATGCTGCGCCCCCGGAACGCCAAAAAGGGCATCGGGCTGCTGCTGATGAGCCAGGACGTGATAGCGGGCGTGGGAAACATCTACCGAGCTGAGATCTGCCACCTGAGTCGGGTGAGAGAAAGAGCCAAAAAGAGTAGTTTCCCCGCTTTCGGGGAGAGGGTGGGGAGCGAAAGGAGAGAGAGAGAGAGGCGATCAGTGCGCGGAGGAGCGGCGACGCCGACGACGGCAACCGCGACTTTTTCGAACGAGACAAAAAATAAACTCGCCCTTTTTTCCTCCTCTTCCTCCTCCTCCTCCTCTTCGTTCGGATCCGCTCCCCATTCACCATTCGGCAACACACCACAGGTCCACCCGGAGACTCCCGCGGGCCTCCTCTCTCGGAGCGACCTCGAGACGATCTGGGCCGCCTCCGTGCGCACCCTCCGCGACGGCTACGAGTCCGGCTCCATCGTCACGGTGAGGGACGGCCCGCGCGAGGCGCCGTTCGACCCGACCGCTCGCCGCTTCGTCTACAACCGCGAGCGCTGCGCCACGTGCGGCGACCGCGTCGTGTCGTTCGACATCAGCTCGCGGACTGCGTACGCGTGCCCGAGCTGCCAGCCGCTCCGAAGCGGCGTCGCGGCGCAGCTGCCGGCGGCGCGCAGGAAGCGCGTCGAGGGCGCGACGCCCGCGAAGCTGTTCAGCTCGCGCTGCGCCCCCGACGAGCTTTCTGCTTTGCCCCCTTCGAAGATGACGGTGGCGCAGCTTCGGGCCGCGGCGGAGGGGAGCGGGCTGGAAACCAAGGGCAAGAAGAAGGCGGAGCTCGTCTCCCGGCTCGAGGAGCACGCGAAGAGGGAGAAGGCCGAGGCAACGGCAACGGAGAACACCGAAGCCGAGACAACACCAACGGCAGCGGCGAGGAAGACGATGACGAAGTCGAAGACGAAGAGGGAGCCCCTCGACGACGCCGAGGACGCCCTCGCGGCCAACCTCTCCTCCTCGTTTTCGTCCTTGGTCGCCACCCCGGGCACCGCCGGCCTCGTCCCCGCGACGCCCGCCGCGGCCGCGGCCGAGAAGCGCAGGGCCGGCGAGCGCGGGAACGTCGAGCACGTCGCGCAGGGCGGCGACGACCTGGCGACGGCGCTGGGGCCCGCGCTCCCCGGGAAGAGGAGGGGGCGCGAGGGGCCGCCGCCGCCGCCCCCTGATGCCGCCGCGGGCTCGCCGTCGGTCACTCTGGCTCCGAAGCAGAAGAGGAGCAAGTAGGGAGGAAAGAGCGCGGGAGCAGAGTCGAGAGTGTATCTCGTGGCTTTCAATTTTTATTTTTCAGCTTTCGGTTCTTTTTTTACAGTTATCTCCCTCCTCTCTTTCTCTCTCTTCCCTCACTTTGAGAAAAACGAGCTCCCGTCCTCCCCGGCCGGCAGCATCGCGGCCAGCACGGACCGCCCCTCCTGGCTCAGAACGTTGTAGAGGGCCGCGGCCCGCGCGGTTGGGTAAAACTCCACCGCCGCGCCGCCGGCGGCCTCGGAGATCTCCCTCGCCCCCGAGGCCGCCGCTGCTGCTGCTTCTCCAGCCCCCCGAGCCGCGGTCGGCGCCGAGGAGGAGAAGGAGGCCCCGCCGCTCCCGCTCCCCGCCGACGCCGCTCTTCCCGTGCCGACGATGACGATGTCCGGCCTCGGGCTCACGAGGGCGGCTATCGAGGCGAGGCTCGCAGAGGAAGAAGGAGGAGGAGGAGAGGCAGAGGCGGAGGCAGAGGCGGAGGCGACCCTCCACGTCGCGACAAAGCCCCCCGGCGCCGAGAGCACCAGCGGGCCCCGGACCTTCCTCCTCCTTGTGCTCCCCGGCACCTTCCCGGCGATCGACAGCTCGAAGGAGGTCGCGTCGTAGGCGTCGATGCGGACCTGCCCGGGCGCGTCGCCGTCCGGGGAGGAGAGGTCCGTGTCGCCGAGAGAAGGAGGGGAGGTCGAGGTCGCCGAGGAGGGAAATGTCGATGCTCTCGCTCTCGTCCCGGACAAGCAGCGCGTCGCCTCCGCCGCGGTCGCGCCAGCAGCTTCTGATAGGCAAGGAGGCGATCTCCTGGTGCCAGCCGCGCGGTGCAGGAGGCAGCGGAGCATCGCGAGTAGGAAGCAAGAAAGCGCTTTTCTTCAGCGATGAGTTCTCGATCGGAAGACAGAGAATGAAGTCAGACACAAAAAAAATTGGTTCAATGCTTCGAGCAGCAGTGGCTGGCGCAGCAGCTAGTGGTGCTGCTGCTGCATCTGTTGCTCATCCTCCGCTTCCATGGCGACGAAGGCAGCAGTTATCCTCTCCCTTGGCTGAGCCAAGGGCGACAGGAGCTTCTGACGCTCGGGGCGCTGTCGTCCTTTGCACAGCGCAGCCGTCGGCGTCTTTGTCGAGCCGATGCTTCTCTTCTTCGTCGTCGCCTCCATCTTCTCTCCGCCGCCGCATCGGCCCTCTCCCTTGCTCTTCTCCCTTCCGATCCAGGCCTGGAGGTAGCTCTCGCACTTTCCTCAATGCCACGGAGGACAAAAGGCAAAAAGGCCAACGGGAGGAGGCGACGACGACACCGGCGACTCCACCGTTGCCGTCTCCTGCTGAGCCCCCCCGCCTCGTCGACCTCCTCGCCCCCGAGCCCCGGCCCCCGCCCCGCGCCCTCGCGCTCCTCGCCCGCGCCGTCTCGCCCTCCCTGGCGTCGCCGGAGCTCCTGCAGAGGATAGCGGGGACCATTTTAGCAATAGCGGTCTGGAGGATAGGAGGCTGCGTCCCGCTGCCGGAGGCTGCGCGCGCTTTGGACGCTGCGGCGCGGGTCGCGGCGGAGGCCGCCGCTTCCGCCGCCGCCGCCGCCGTCTCCTCTTCGGCGTCGGCGTCAGCAGCTGCTGCACCAGTCGCAGCCGCGGCCGCAGCTTCAGCGGCAACAGAGGCGGCGACGAGGCTCCCCCTCGCCGCCCTCCTCGTCGAGGTCTTCGGCGGCCGCGGCCGCGGGTCCGCGGCCGCGCTCGGCGTGCTCGCCCTCGGCATCGGGCCGACCATCTCCGCCAGCTGGCTCTTCTCCCTCGCCCTGATCAAGCTCCCGGGGCTCCCTTCGAACCCCTTCCGCGACTTCGTGCTCGAGTCCCGCCGCAGCGGGCGCGAGGGGATGGCGGCGCTGAGCCTGTGGACCAATCTGGTCGGCAGCGGGTTTGCGCTCGTGATGGGGCTGCAGGCGGCGGCGCGGATCCTGCAGTCCGCGGCGGGGCTGAGCGTGGCGTCTGCCGCCGAGGGCGCCGCGACCGCCGTGGCCGCCGCCGTGAAAGGAAGCGCGGGAGCGGTGGCTGCGGCGGCGGAGTCTGCGGCGGAGGCGGCGGCAGAGGCGGCGGCCGAGGCTCTGAGGTCGGCCCCCGCCTTCTCGGCCACGGCGCTCCTCGCCATGGGCTTCACGCTCGCGGCGGGCGCCTGCCTCGTGCACTTTGTCGCGGAGCAGGTCGAGGAGCGCGGGCTGGGGGGCAGCGGCGCGAGCCTGTTCCTCTGCCTCGCGTTCCTAGGAGACTACGGGCAGTCGCTCGCGGCGTTTGCGCCGGCGGCGCTGCTGGCCACCGCGGACGCGACCCCGGCGCTGGCTGCCTTCATCTACGGGGGCGTTCGCTCGCTGCCGTCGGCGGTAGCGAGCGTTCCCTTCTTCTCCTCGTCGCCGCTCGCGGTCTCGGCGGCGGGCGCCGCCTCCTCCCTCCTGATTTCGCTGGCGCCCGCGCTGGCGGTCGCCAGGACCCTTGCCCCGGCGGTCGCGGGCTCCGCGGCGCTGCTCTACGCGGGGCTCTACGTCACGCGGCTCGAGCTGCGCATTCCGCTGGTGGTGTACCGCAGGAGGCGCCTTCCGTCGGGAGGCGGCGGCGGCGGCGGCGAAGAGGAGGAGGAGGAGGCGGCGGCGGCAGCGGCAGGGCCAGCGGCCAACGCCACCGAGGCGGAGCGGCAGCAGCGGCTCCGACAGCGGCAGCGGCAGCGGCAGCGGCAGCAGGGGAGCAGGAGGGCGTCCCGTTCCTCCCTCATGTCCGCGCTGAGCCCCACGGCGAGCTCCCTCCCCGTGCGCCTGACCCCGGCGGGGATGAGCCCGCTGCTCACGGCGGCGCTCTTCGTCTCGCTGGGCCCGCTCTCGCTCTCGGTCGTCTCGCGCCGCGCCGCGGAGGCCGTCGCCGCGTGGCTCGCGAGGCCGCTGGTGGGCCCGCTGGCCATGGCGGCTCTGGTTCTGCTGTCCGAGGCCGCGGCGGCCGCGGGCAGCGAGGCGCCCAAGGAGGCGGCCGACTGGATGGGCGCGGCGGAGACGGGGCTCGTCGGGGTGCCGCCCGGCGAGGCGACGGCGGCGGCGCTGCGCGAGACGATGGGCGCGGCGAGGCTCGCCGGGGGGCTGCTTCTGGCCGTGCTCTACCTCACCGCCTGCGCTTTGGACGCGGCGTGCGCCCTTCCCGTGCCCTCCGCGGCAGCCGCGGGCTTCGGCGGCGGCGGCAGCGGCGGCGCCGCCTTTTGCAGCCCCTCGAGCGTGGCGCTGCTGCTGACGGCGAGCTTCGTGACGGGCGCAGAAAGGCAGGTGCGGTCGCTGGTGCAGCTCCCGAGGCTGGCCGCGGAGCTGGCCGCGGAGAGGGCGGAGCTGCGGGAGAGCATGATGGATGCGGAGGTGGAGTTGAGGGAGGGGGAGGAAGAGGAGGCAGAGGATGAGGAGGAGGAGGAAGAGGAAGAGGAGGAGGAGGAGGAGGAGGAGAGCGAAGGAGAGTGAAGAAACTGGGGGTCGAGAGGGTGAGAGTAGGAGTTTCTCCTTCCTCCTCGTTCGAGCCTCTCTTTTCAAACTTTGTAAAACTAAATTCGGACATTGAAAAAACAAACGCCGATTCAGGGAAGAGGAGACTGACGCGGGCGAGAGGCGAAAAGAAGAGAAAGAAGGCGCAGAAGCGGCGGCGGCGTCTCGTTTGCATCTCTTGTACCTTTCAGCCCCCTCTCTTTATTTGGATGCCGGCTGCTTGCTCGATTAGCTTTTTGTTTTTCAATTACACCGACGATTGGGCGGGGGGGGGGGGAGATGGGCAGCAACGGTAGCAAACGCTTTTGGCTCAATTCAGAAAAGCTAAGGGGGAAAAAGGATATAGACGCTGAGGGCGAAAGATGTGAGTTTGGGTGCGTTTTTCCTAAAGAAACCGGAGGGTTTGGGTACAGATAAACTGGAGGAAGGTGAGGACGACGTCAAGTCGTGTTTAATAAAAAAAAACAGGGCGAGAAGAAACGCTTTCTCCTCCTCCTAACTCAGGCGCGTCCTCACGGCGCTGGCGAACTCCGGCTCCGCCATCGAGTGCCTCATCGGGCTCGAGACGTCCGCCGTCGAAACGGCGGGTCCCCCCTCGAACACGTGCACCCCCGGGGCGATCGAGCCCCTCAGCGAGGACGCGTCGCTCATCGAGTGGTGCTTGAACGCATAGCTGAAGCGGGGGTCGATGGTCCCCGCCGAGGTCAGCGGCTGCGCCGCCGCGGAGGAGGCCGCCGCTCTGGCGGCGTACACGGTCTCCGGGTCGCTCATCGACGTGCGCGGCGCGCGGTCGCGGCCGCGCAGCGTCGCTCCCGCGAGCCTCGCCTGCGAGACCGCGGGAGAGGCCGGCGAGGCCTTTGAGAGGTGCGGGAAATAGTTCGGGGCCGAGGAGGTCGAGAGCGTGGTGGCGTAGGAGCGGCGGGAGAGGGAGGAGGCGAGGCTGCGTGGAAAGGGGGAGGGAGGTTACGGGGTTGGGGGAAAAGGAGGAGGGGGTGAGGAGAGGAAGAAAATGCTGACGTGGAAAAAAAACGTCGGCGTCCCAAAATGACGACGAACAACTCTCCTCCCGCGAGCGCAATCCAGCCAGAATCAAGCCTTTCGCACGTTTTCAGAGCGTCGCCGATCATCGCAAGCACGTGTCTGAAAGGTGCTGGGGGACAGAAGAGGCGCGAACAGGACGGACGAGACGATGGACAGAGGGGAGAGAATCTTGCGACTCGCCGTTTCTCCGTTCGTTTCGTCGTCGTCGCCATCATCGACCTCTCGTTCGATGCGGGCGGTCGCTAGAGCAGGGTCCGCCCTCTCGAAATCATCTCTGGCCACGCACACACGTCGAGCGTCTTCGTGAATCTTCATCAGTTGAAGAGCGAAGCGAAAAAGAGAGGAGAAGCATCGTGGCGGACGATCGCACGTGCGTTGCAAGTTTTTTTCGTTTGTTCCGCCCTCGACGGTCGAGTTGGAAGCTAGGAAGAAAGAAGCAAACACCTCTCTCTCTCTCTCTAAGAATGCTCATAAACTCACCGGCTCGCCAGGGAGGCAACTTCTCGGCGCGCCATATCGGAAGGCGAACGGAAGGAGGGGAAGAGCGGAAGGAGGGAGGGAGAGCGGAAGGAGGGAGGGAGAGCGGGAGGAGGGAGGGAGAGCGGGAGGAGGAAGGGAGAGAGCGGAAGGGAGGAAGGCTCGGAGAGAGAAAACTGGAAGTGAATCAGAGAGCCAAGGGCGAGCGAAACTAAAAGAACTCAGAAAGTTCTGGACGGAAGCTTCGTCCTTCAAAGTCGAAGCAGCTTCTCCTCGCTTTTCTCTGCGCCAGCCATGAGCGCGGGCATCACGCCTGCCTCCATCGAGGCTGACTGCGCCACGCTCGTCGAGTCGTTATCCACGCTCCTGCGGTGCGCGCGCGTGAGCAGCAGCGCAGGGGGAGGGGAGGAGAACACCAAGTCGCCATCGACATCCATCGCCCCGGCCCTTGTCTCAGCTGTGGCGGAGCGACTGATCGCCTCGGCCGCTTCGCTCGCGGGAGCCGCGGCGGAGCTCCGCAGGCGAGCGGCGCTGGCGGACTTCTCGCGGAGGGTCGCCGCCGTGCGCGCCTCGCGCAGGAGGCTCGGCTCGGCGGCGGAGGGCGTGCAGCGCGAGCTCGACGCGATCGCCGACGAGGTTGCCGAGACGGTGACGGTGAGCTCTTTTTCTGAATTTTTTATTTTCAACCTCGACGGCCTCCGCGGCAGCGCTTCCGCTTCCTTTTCTCTGACACTCGCGCTTCCCTCATCACCCAAAAATAGGCCCTCGACCTCCACCTGGCCTCCTCGGCGCACCTCCCGGCCCCCCGAGGCTCACCGCTGGCGTACAGAGCCGGAGGAGGCGGAGAGAAAGGAGCGAGGGAGGGAAGCCGGGACGAGGAGGAGCGGCTCTCCGACGCCCTGTGCACGTCGCTCGGGGGCTACTTCCGAGCGTAAACCCCCGCCCCGCCCCCGCGCCTTCCTCCTCCGCAGCCGATTCGGAACCGCCGCTCCTTTCGTGTCATGTAAATTATGAAAACGAATGATCCCATGGAAAACCCACAACTCGATACTCAAAAAATGGGATTGCAAAGAAAACAAAAAACTCTTCGTCTCTCTTTTTCTCTTCACCATCGCTCTCTTTCCTCCCCCCCTAAACTAAAGGCTGAAGACCTCGAACTTGGGCGCGGCCCCCTCCTTCTCGAACAGTTGGCTCGTGTCCACGGCGGAGAGCGTCTTCCCGCTCGCGGACTTCTTCAGCGCCGCGGCCGCGACGAGCGCGGCCACGTCCTCCCTCGCGACGGCGCCGCAGACCGAGGCGTCCTCGGTCAGCACCGCCGAGCCCGTCGCCTGCTCGTTCGACAGGCCCCCGGGCCTGACGATGACGTACTCCATCCCCGTGCGCCTGCACGCGGCGACCAGCGCGGCCTCGGCCTTGTCCTTCTCGAGCAGCACGGGCCTGAGCACGTCGTAGACCTGGGCCGGCGGCGCGTCGCGCGAGGCGCCGCAGCCGATGGAGGTGACGAGGACGAACTTCTTGACCCCCTGAAGGCCGGTTTTTTTTTTTTGCGCGCGCGTGCGTGGCAGAGCGCGCGAGTTTGAGAGGGGGGGGGGGAGAAGAGCGAGAGAGGAGGGGGGGGGGGGGGAGGGGGTGAGTTTATTTTACAATT
>Ga0315289_10001710_pt1 | contig 34089 bp, 26 predicted proteins | sample YL17G11_40_MG_FD_203452 | JGI IMG/M metagenome (GOLD analysis project Ga0315289, IMG submission 203452) | Sediment microbial communities from Yellowstone Lake, YNP, Wyoming, USA - YL17G11_40 | ecosystem: Environmental > Aquatic > Freshwater > Lake > Sediment | place: USA: Wyoming | collected... | reverse complement strand
CCTGTGGTGGGCCCGGGCGGGCGGGGGGGGGTGGGGGGGGGTGGGTGTCCTTTTTTTTGGGGGCGGGCCCGGGGCGCGCGCGCGCGCGCGCGCGCGCGCGCAGCAGCGAGAAACAGCGGTCACAAAAAGCGCACCGCGCCCCACCTTGCCCTCCTCCTCACTTCCCGCCCGCCGCGGCGTAGCGCTCCCCGACCACGCCCCAGTCGATGAGCTCGTTGATGAAGGTCTGAATAAAGTCCGGGCGCCGGTTCTGGTAGTCCAGGTAGTACGCGTGCTCCCAGACGTCCATGGTGAGGAGCGGGACCTGGCCCGCCTGCAGGGGTGACTGGGCGTTGGGCGTCTTGGAGATAGCCAGCTTGCCGGTGGCCGGGTCGAGGGCCAGCCACGCCCACCCGGACCCGAACTGGGTCGCCCCCGCCGCCGCGAAGTCCTTCTTGAAGGCATCCAGGCCGCCCAGGTCCCGGTCGATGGCGGCCGCGAGCGCGCCGGCCGGGGTGGTGGGCGACGGCGACATGCCCGCCCAGAAGAAGTCGTGGTTGAAGACCTGGCCCGCATTGTTGAAGGCGGGCGTTGGGGACCCGCCGTTCCAGGCGGCGGCGATGATGTCGGCCAGGGGCTTCCCCTCCAGGGGCGTGCCCTTGATCTGGCCGTTCAGGTTGGTCACGTACGCCTGGTGGTGCTTGCCCCAGTGGAAGTCCAGGGTCTGCTTGGACATCTTGGGCTCGAGGGCATCCTGTGAGAGAAAGGGTGAGAGAGGGTGAAGATTTTGTTTTTGTTTCTTTGGCTAGGGGGCGGGCCGGCTCGTGTGAGAGAGAGATGTCCTCCCTCCTTCTCTCGCTCTGCGCGCCCGCCCGCCTCCACATTCCACGCACCCACCCACGCCCGCATTGCATGATCCAGAGGGTTCGCTAGCTTGTGGGGTGGACGGGTGGGTGTAACAGCGCCTGTCTGGGTCCGAACGAACGGGCTTCGAATCATCTCAAAACGAGACCGCGTGGAAGACTCTCGTCGCAACTCTCTCTCAATTCATCCATTATTTTCTATCTCCTAACTCACCAGCGCAAAGGGCGGCGGCGTCAGGGTCAGCTCGGCACGGACCTGGACCGTGCGGGCCTGTGTGGGTGGTGTGGTGTGGGTTTGGGTGTGAGTGGTCGGCGCGGGGCGGCGGAGAGAAGAGAGGTGGCCGCTTCGTCGTGTATTTTTTCTTCGCGTTTCTCCACCTCGGCCGCTCTGATTATCTTGCTCACCTTGCCAGCCCGACGGGATGTCAAGGCACGGGTGGCCAAGGGCTTGACAGACAGGAGCATTTTGGTGGTTTGGCGGATGAGGGTAGGAGAAGATGGAGAAGAAAAGATGATGTGGGAAAGATGATGTGTTTCTCAACTTCCTAGCGCTAGCCTGGTGGCCTCTCGAGACAAAAAAAAATGATCACCCTCTTTACACCCCCCCCCCCGCACGCACGCCCACGCCATCACTCTCCTATCTACAACTGAGTGTGCCAGGTACGTATGATTCAATCTCATCCAAACAGGATCTTGCCCGCCATCGCGAAGCAGGACAGGGCGACCCAGGGGCTGAGGCGTTCACCTGGAAAAATGGAGCGGGGAAGGTTGATGAAGAAGGTTGAGCGGATGCGGCAGAGAGAAGAAGAACTTCCTCTCTCTGATCCCTCTCTATCTCGCCACTCACCAATGCGGGCGGCCTTCCAGAACAAGCCCCGGAAGCTGTGTTGGAGAAGGGAGAGAGAGAGAACGGGGACGTGAGCTGAAGAGTGGGCGCTGCTCGCTCGCGCTCGCATCAAAAAAATGATAGAACGCGCGCTCTGTCCTCCACTCACTCACCCTGTCCGCTCCGCCAGCATGCCCGGTGCCCGCATGCGCACAAATGTGCAGGTGGTGATGGTGAGGAGGACACAGGTCAGGAAGGCCGTGAAATCAAAGAGGGCCGACATGGCTGTGGGAGCTCGCCTGCCACGGAGTTTGGTGCCGCGCGGCGCGAGCGAGAAAAAACAAGTGGGACCGGCAGCACTACACACATCTTCTCCCCTCCCCTCTCCCCTCTCCCTCCCTCACATCAAATGTCCTCGTCCGAATCCCACACCGGCCCGTTGTCCAGGTCGTCCAGGCAGCCCTCGAATTGGGCGGGGTCCACAGCGTACCGCAACAGGCCGCCAATGCCACCAAACCCCCGGCAAAATTGGCTCCCCTCCTGCGACTTGTTCGTCACAAATTCGAGCGTGCACCCGAACTTCTTGTAATTCTCTGCCAGCCACTCCAGCAGGGGCATCGTCTCCTGGACCTCGAGCTCCGCGCCCGTCGCCTCGTCCCGGAACGCGCCCGCCGACGATGCCTGGGCGGGAGTCATCAGCTTGACCTCGGCCTCCCCGCTGATGCTGTTCATGACGGTGTACCGGACCACGTCCAGGGCCTCATACACCATCAGCGTTTCCACGGCCCCCATCTCCAGGCAGGAGAGCGTGTCGGCCACCCCGAAAATGTAGCGGCCCGTATCCTGCGCGATCTCATCGAAGAATTTCGAAATCAAGCGCTTTTCTTGAACGAATTTCACGTTGGCCAGCGTGTCCGCCGACAGCTCGATCGCCTGGTTGAACCCGTTCTCGCCGCCTGTAAAGAGTTGGGGGAGTGCGGGGTGGTGTGTGCGTCAGTTTTGTTGTTGTCCGCCCCGCCCTCCAAAGGGTTTGAGGTTAAGGGAGGGCGCGCAGCGGGCACAGCATGGAGAGAGGCCCACAAGGGCGGGCCCCACCCACGCGCCAGGCGCCGCGTCCCCCCCATGTTTTTTGAATGTGCGAATGAAGGGCACAGGGCGGTTGGTGGAATACTCTAGGGTCGAACCGCCATTTAATCTGAATGCCACTGGAAGAATGGGGCCCGCAAAAAAAAGTGGAGCCGAAACCCCATTTTTTTTTGCGCGGCCCCAAAAGGCACGAAATTGGTAAAGGCACCCATGATTCATTTAGTATTAATGCCGCACGCGCGCGCAGCAAAGGACGGCGCGCACACGGTGCGGGTGTGGGGGCAGCAAAGCAAAAGGAAGGATAAAAATAGAGGAAGGAAACGGCGCTCACCGTAGGACACGTCCACCACCGCCAGGACGAGCGCTTTCAGGCGCCCATCAAACAGGTCGCTCTCCGACAGCTCATTCTTGAACTCGGCACTCCCGGCCAGGACCAGCCCCGCCACGTTGGCCTTGTCCCCGCCCGGGATGAAGACCTGGACGGCCGTCTCCGCGACCTTGCGCACATAGTTGTGCCGCTTCTCCATGCGCAGGCGGGCAAAGCGCAGGGCCGACTGCCCGCCCCGCCCGTGCTTCTTGGGGAGTTCCACCGAGAACTTGTGCAGGATGTCCCGCGTGTTGCCGGAGAGGGTGCCGAACAGGGCGCCATTGCCGTCCATGATGATGAAGCCGTACGTGGAGTCCGAGTCGAGTAGCTCGGCCAGGGACTCGGTGTGGAATTTGTTGTCGCACAGGTACAGGGAGGTGTTGATCGGCTTGAACGGCTCGAAATCGATGTTGAGCCGCTTCTCCTTGCCGTCATCCGTCAGGACGGTGCCCGTGAAGAGGACGAGCCCGTTGGCGGGGACGCGCGTGTACAGTTTCAGCCGCTGCTGGGCGGAGGTGATGGCGCCCAGGACGGACTGGCGGTTGACTCGCGATTTGATGTTGCTCGCCGTCCCGTACTCGTCCGCCAGCATTTTCTGGACGCGGGAGACCTGGTCCTTGGGGGGCAGGATGAGGGAGATCATGGAGGTCCCGTTGCCCCGCGCGGAGTCCAGGCCCTTGATGAGCTGTTGTGTGCGTAAGGCGGGAGAGAGGGGAGAAAAGAGAGTTGTCCAGGCAGCAGAGGGGGCCGCGAGGTTGAGAAGGGAAGATCTGGGAGAAGCGACGCCCGGCGTTTCTCTTCTCTCTCGCACACACTCTCCCACATTCAACTCACCCGCTTGATCTTCCAGATCTCGATCTGCTTCTCGGCCTCGTCGCCCATGGTGTGCGGGTGGGGACACAGATGCAGCCCGTGGAGAGAAGGAAGGGAAGAAGAGAAAACCCGCGCCGTTGTGTGCAGCGAGTCCCGAAAGTTGTTGCTCGTTGCCAGAGCTGGCACGTCCGCACGCTCACAGGGCAAGCAGCGGCGGGTGCGCTAGCCTGTGGATAGGTGGCGTGGGTGGGTTGGTCGCGTGTCATTGGGTGGAGGAGAGACGGGGAGCGCGCCTCTCGCGGCCGCCGCCGCCGCGTTCCGCGCGCCACTCCCCGCTCTGTACGGCTTGGAAAACGCCGCCGCGGCCAGCACGCACCTGTGGATCGGGGTGTTGGCCAGGGAGGCCCCTGGGCGAAGCCGAGTGTGCGAGTGCAGCCACACAAGCCGCGTGGAGAAAAATATGAGGCTGCAAGCGAGTAAAAAAAAATGAGTGAGCTTGCCCTTCACATCTCGTTCACTCCTTTTCCCACCCCGGGGCGCGCGTGGGGTCCCGGCCATCCGCACACGCCGCTGAACCACACACGGGCACGCCTGAGTGTGTGCCTTTGCCTAACGACCCCCATGGACGGCGCCACGACCCCTCGCCCCGGCCCACACGGCGCTAACACCGGATGCGGGCCGCCGCCGGCCGGTGCAGCGCCGCCGCCTCCCTCCTCCACGACCGCCCCGCCCACGCCCGTGCCAGGGCCCGGGGCATCGACCCGACCCGCCATCGCACAGCCAGATGTCGCCTTCACCCACCCCCCTGCCCGCAAGTCTGTCTCCTTTGACTTGCCACGCCCAGACACGGGCTTGGAGGCCGCCGTCGCGGCCGTCTACATTGAGGACGAAGAGGAGGAGGAGAGCGGCGAAGACGACGCCGGCATTGACGCCGCCCAGCTGGAGGCCGCCTTTGAGGGCGATGGTGAGTATGGTGGGGGCAAGTGTGTGCGCGGGCGCGCGCGCGCGCTCTGAGCAAGAGATTTACGCGCGAACGCTCGTAGCACCGAAAAAACCTAGCCGCTCACATCCATCACCCCCAGGCCCGCTCGCCCGTGCCGCCCGCCCCTTGCAGCCCGACGCCGGCGCGTCCGAGGGTGAGGACGCTGACGCCGCCCTTCTCGCTGCTCGCCCCCCACGCCGGGTCGCCACGCCTCTACCCCCCGCCGTCCTTCCCCGCGGGCGGGGCGGCAGCAGCGGCCCCAAACCCCGGCCGCCCACTGCACCCCACTCTGACGACGTCTCCGACTCGGGCGACGAGCTAGCCTGGCCGACGGGCGCCCCTCGCCCGGCCGGCGCGGCAACCGCGGCCAAGGCGGCGGGCGCGGTCGCGGCCCGGGCAGCCAAGAACGCGGGCGCCCGGGACAGGGACAAGGCGGACCGGGCGACAGTGGAGACGGTCCTCGACCCGCGCACCCGGCTCACCCTGTTCAAACTGCTGAACGCGGGCGTGCTGGGCGCCATGCACGGGTGCGTGTCGACGGGCAAGGAGGCCAATGTCTACCACGCGGTCGCCGGGAGCGGGAGCGGCAGCGGGCGTGCGGCGGCGGCGGCGGCGGCCACCACCACCACCTCCACCACCCCAACCACCGCGGCCACCTCCCTGCCCCCGCCCGCCCTCCCGGGGGCCGACCTGGCCGTGAAGGTCTACAAGACCTCCATTCTGGCTTTCAAGGACAGGGAGCGGTACGTGACGGGCGATTACCGGTACACGCGCGGGTACTGCAAGTCCAACCCCCGCAAGATGGTGCGCATGTGGGCGGAGAAGGAGGCCCGCAACCTGGCGCGCCTGGCGGGCGCGGGCATTGCCTGCCCGACCGTGCGCTGCCTGAGGGGCCACGTCCTGGTCATGGACTTCATCGCGGACGGACTGCCGGGCAGCACTACGGCCGCGCCCCGCCTCAAAGACGCGCCCGGGCTGGCGCGCCGCCCAGCGCTGGCGGCCGCCCTTTACCGCGACGCCCTGCTGGCCATGCGGGCCCTGTACGCCCGGGCCCGCCTGGTGCATGGCGACCTGTCTGAGTACAATATGTTGTTGCAGGGCGGGCGGCGGCTGGTCATCATTGACGTGAGCCAGTCCGTCGACCTCGACCACCCGCGCGCGTTTGACTTTCTGCGCGCGGACGCGACGCACGTCTCCTCCTTTTTCGCCCGCCTGGGCGTGCCGCCCCTCACCCTGCGCGAGGCCTTTGACTTCATCGTCGACCCGATTGATTATCGTGGGGTGGATGGTGAGACAGTCGTGCTGGAACGGCTGTTGAGTGCCGCGGCGGAGCTGGTGAATGGTGGCGGCCGCGGTGATGCCAACGCTCACCCGCCCTCCGCCGACGCGTCCTCAACCCTGGCCGCCGCGGCCGCCGGCCTCTCCCTGGAAGACGCCGCCGCCAACGCGGGCGCAGAGGATGCCGTCTTTGCGGCCGCCTTCATCCCCCGCCGCCTGCTGGACGTGGCGGACCACGAGCGCGACCACGACCGCCTGGCCGCTGGGGGCGGCGCGGCCCAGGGGATTTATTATCAAGCCCTCGCCGGCATGACGCAGGACATGACCCGGGTCAAGCTGGAGGGAGACGCGGGAGGCGCGTCGTCTGCTGGTGAGGACGACGGGTCGTCCTCGGCCTGCACGTCGTCGTCCGGCAGTGATGAGGAGAGCGGTGCGAGTGGGGATGAGGACAATGGTTCCTCGCGAAAGCGCCGCCACCGGTCGCCCGACGCGCCGCGGGACCTGGAGGCCGAGAAGGCCGCCCGCAAGACGCACAAGGCCGCCGTCAAGGCTGCCGCCCGGGAGCGGCGCAAGAAGAAGACGCCCAAGCACATCAAGAAGCGGGCGACCAAGAAAAAGAAATGAGAATTAGTTGTGTAAAAGATGAGTTTTTTTTTTCGCTCCTATTGCTCCTCCTCCTCGGCCGCCGCCGCCCGGGCCTCCTCCTCCTCTAACTCTTCCTGCATTCGGCGGACGATCGCCACGACGTCGGCACGCCGAGCTCCGACGGCCACTCCACTTGCGGGCCGCCGCCCGCGCAGCAAGCCGGCCAGGCGGGACGGGGAGGAGCCCGGGCTGGCGCTGCTGCCTGGAAAGCCTCCCCCGCCCTCATCGCTCCCGCCGCCGCCACCCGTCACGTCCCGGTACTTGAGCAGCAGGGCAGGAAGGGTGGCCAGGTCAAGGGCGCCAAACCTGGACGCCCGGACTTCGCGGTCCCCTAGATCGGCCAGGCCGCCCGGCGTCAAAAGGGCGTGGCAGAGCTGGGCGGGCGCGGCGAGGCCGTCCGCCCAGGCGCCGCCGCCGCCGCCGCCGTCACCACCGTGCCTGGCCTGGAGGGCGTCCACGGCGGCGACCAGAGCGCTCACATCCGCGGACACGCGACCCAGGGCGTGAGCGTTGAAGGCTGGGACGGCATCGCCAGCCATGAGGTTGACCCAGGCGTCGCCCGCTGACCGGACGGCGGCCGCGGTGAAGGACGCCGCCCGGGCGGGGGGCAGCGCGCGGGCGGCGGCCTTGGCGGCCCGGGCGAGGACGCCCTGCGTCGCCGCGACATGCAGAGAAGCAGGGGCGGCGGCGGGGGCGGTGCTGCCCGCCGCCACAGCGACGACGACGGGCACGGGCGGCAGCCAGGGCAGGGAGGCCGTGCGCGCGAGCGCGGCAGCGACGGCTTCGGCCACCAAGGCCAGGGCGGTCACTTCCGAGGACCGCCGGGCGGCAGTCCAGGGCGCCGCGGCGGCGGCCGACCCGGCCGGGCACAGGGGTGGGCGGGCGGAGGTAAGGGCGGCAGGGAGGGGGTCGAAGGTGGAGGCGGCGGCAGTGCCCTCAACCTCTCCACTCGCAGGTTCAGGCGGCGCGGACGGTGGCATCAGCGGCGTCCCACCGTCCACCACGCAGGCGACCGTGTACGCATCCAGCGACGCGCCACCCACCGCCAGAGCCCCTGCGTCGGCGGCTGCCTGGAGGGCGGCTTCCAGCGCGCCCGGGAACGAGGCGCGCAGCAGGGACAGGGGGGCCAAGAGCGCGGGGGCCAGAGCGTGCGCGGAGACGGCGTCCCGCGCCGACCGGGCCGACCGCAGCGCATCGCCCGGGTCCAGCCCAAGTCCCGCCCCATACGCAGCCGCATCCCGGGCCGCCGCTCGGGCCAGGCGGGCCAGGGCAGGCGCCGCATCCGAAAAGGGGGCGGCCGCGGGGAAACGGCGGGGCGGGGTGGTGGAGGGTGGGGTGGCCAGGGGGAGGCCCAGGCCGCCGACGTCCCCACCCCCGCCTAGGGCGGTCGCGTCGGCCGCGTCCGCGATCTCGGCGACTGCCCGGGCCCCATTGGAGGGCGGCCCCAGCGCGCGCCTGGCGGCCGCGGCCGCGGCGGGGATGAGGGCGGCCGCGTGGGCGGGCGCGGCCGCTGCCAGGGCCGACCGCAGGCCGTCCGCGGGGCGGCCGCCCGCCGACGCGGCGTCTGCCAACAGGAGCACCGCATCCTTCATGGCCAGCAAGTCCGCCGCGGTGGGTGGAGGTGTGTTTGAAGGAGAGGGCGGCGCCGCCGCCGCCGTCGTCGCCCCCGCCACCCCGACCTCCCCCGCCGCCGCACTCACGGCCGCCTCCAGGGCCGCCGCCACGTCGTCCCAACCGTCGTCCGCCGCGTCTGCGGCCGCGGCGGCGGCAGCCAAGGCGACCCCGCCAATCAGGCCGGTTGTCCCGTTCTGGGTGTTCGCACCACCGCCACCAGGCCAGGGCAGGGCGTCGTCCGCGGCAGCGGCCGCCGCGGCGGCCACCACCGCGACGCCCGCCCCGCTCAGCACGGGCACGGCCGCCGCCGCGTCATCGCCGGCCGCGAACAATCCCGCGACGCGAGAAGCGTGCGCTCTCGCGATTCCGGCCCGCGGGAAGCCGGGCGGAGGCACGGACGCCTCGGCAGCCAGCTGCAGGCGGCGGGAGCGGAAAAAGTAGGCGCGAAGGTCGGTAGCGCCCGCCGGCGAGGCGGCCGCCAGCGCCCGAGCGGCGCGGGCCAGCGGGGCGGTCGCGGCGGCGCCGCCCGCGGCCGCCGCCCGCTGCAGCAGGCCGGCATCCGCCAGCAAGGCCGCCGCCACGGGAGCGGTTGCCGCGTCCAGGCCCGGACTGTACAGCGGGGCCAGGCCGGGCGGGAGAGGGGCGGGAGGGCAGGGGTGGTGCGCCCGCCGCCGCGCGGCCGTCAGGCTCCGGCCCGCCGCCCGCACCGCCGCCACCCGTGCCAAGGCGACCTCGCCCGCGGCAGGGGCGTCAGTTCGTGCCGCGCCCAGCCAGGCGTTGACGGCCGCGTACGCCTGGCGCTGGGCGTCGGCGGCGGCGGCGGAGGCAGCCGCTAAAACAACAGGCGCGAGTGGGGCTAAGGCAGGCGAGGCGGCCACGCCCTCCCGGGCCGCGCCCGCCAGGGCCAGGGCCCGGCACAAGCGGCCCTCGCGCGCCGCCCGGCCAGCGCCTACAGCTGCACCCGCGGCGGCCCGCCCCACCGCCACTTCCCGGGCCGCGCCCTCCACCGCACTGGTGGCGGACGCGAGGGCAGCCGCATCGTCCAGGCACTCCAGCCACGCCCCGCCCGCGGCGGCCAGCCCCGCCCGGGCCGCCCCCGCCGACGCGCGCAAACCCGCTGCCAGGGCTGCCATGTCGGGCAGGGCCTCCGCCGCACCCAACAAGTCGTCCGTGCCCGCCCGGCACAGGCGGTCGGCGTCGGCCGCCCGGGCCACTTCCACGGCCGCCAGGGCGGCGAGGACGGGGGCGGCGGCCGAGCTGGGAGGGGCGCCCGGGCCACCAGGGCCACCTGGTGATGGGCCTGCTCCTGCTGCGCCGGGCGTGCGGGGCAGGTCGGTCCAGGTCACCCGGCCGCCGGCGGAAGCGCGCGGGCCGCCAAAGGAGGCGCGTGGGGTGTGCAGGAGGAGCGGGGCGTCACCAGTGCGGGGCGTGCCCAGGAGGCCGGGCGACTGACCGCCACCGGCACGGGCGGTGGAGGGGGGGCCATAATCGCCTGTGGCGCGTGGGGTCGGGGGTGGCGGCGGGCGGTCGTCAAAGGCGAGGCGGACCTAAAAAGAAAAATGGAGAGGGGAGAGGTTGAGGAGAAAAAAAAAAGGCGCGCGGCGCAAAAGAGGAGAGAAATGCCACCACGTGTGTCTCGCTTGCTCGCACACTCACCAACGACGCCACATCGTCCGCTTCTAAGAGGGCCTCCACAGCCGCGACGAGGGTGGGCGCGTCCGCCAGCGCGGACGGCGGGAGGAGGGAAGGAACGCCCGCGCCGGACGGTGTTGTCGACAGTGTTGTTGTTGATGGCATCGCAGGAGGGGATGCGCGCGCGCGCCGCTGACTCCAGTGTGTGTATGTGCTTGTGTGCCCCAAGGAGAGGTCAGGCCAGCCCCGGCTATAGGTGGCGCGATGCGTGCCCGACGCGTTGGATTGGGCGGCAATCTTGATTGTGTTCACTGCCGCACTCCCCGACCTCGACCTCCCGCCGACCATCCATCCTCTATTTTCTCCCCCCCGACCATTCCGCCACAAAGAGAGCAACAAAGATAGACACTACAAGGATCGCAAGTGCAAGAGAGAGGCAGCCCGAGCCTCCCCTCTACTCATCCCCCTCCGCCCTCCACCCCTCTCCCCGCCCCCACCCCAGCGATCGCGGCGCGCTGCCCGACGCGCTGCCCCCCGACCCCCGCTGGACGAGCAGCGCCACCTGCGCCGCCGCCCTCCCCAAATACCGCCCGCAGCGGGCGCGGGGCGCGCAGGGGGCGCGCCCCACTGGACATGCGGGGGTAGACGTCCTCCAGGAAGTAGTAGCAGTGGCCTGGGGAAAAGGGATAAAGGCGGTGTGAGGTCGACGTTTGGTCTATCCGTCTCTCCGTCCCACCTCGCCCTCCCCGACTCACCAACCGCCATGCCCAGCAAGTCCACGGTCGCGGACCCCCGCAGCAGGACGCTGACCCCCAGCAACACCCAGGGTAGCCAGGGCGCGGTGAAGGTGAGAACCCCGAGGAAAGACATGAGTACGGCCGGGTGCCTGCGGGCCCACACGTACACCAGGGCGAAGGCCAGGGGCGCGCCCAAGAATTGGGCCTTGGCGAGCGGGGCGGCGCACAGAAGGGCGGCCCCGCACAGGCCCAGCATCCACGCGAAGTCGGCGGACCGGCCCCGGAAGGACCCCGTTTCGAGGGCCGACGCATACTTGACAAGGAAAAACATGTGGAAGAGCCAGTCGAGGCCCAGGGGGCCGTAATACAGGAAGGGGGTGACAATGCGCCAGGCCTCCCAGCCCGGCGATGCAATGAGGCGGGGGTTGAAGTATAGGTGGAAGGGGGTGATGAGCTGTGGGAGAGTGTGGAGGGTTGGAAAAAAACGGGATTGGGATTGGGATGGGATGGACATGATGGTTGGGAGAGGGGAAGTCCGCCCTTTTTTTTTTCCTGTGTGGTGTGCCTCTCTCTCTCTCTCCCATCTCGGTGTCCCTCCGTACCTCCAGCGCACAGGCGGCAGTCGTGAGGAAGCAGAGGGTGACGTACGTCCGGGTGACGGGCGGGAGCTATAGCGTGTGTGAAGAGAGAGGGAGAGGGATGGATGGAGAGAGAGGTGGATGGAGTGATAGGTCGAGTTTGAGAGAGATGTGGGAGCGGCCACCGCGCCACTCCCAGTCATGTTTCTCGCTCGCTAAGACTGCCCGCCACACATCAACACACGCACCGCCTTGTACCAGGCGTCCATGGCCTGAGGGAATGAGAGAGGGAGAGAAATAGAGAAGTGAGATGAAGGCGAAAGAGCATTGGAATCAGCGCGTTCTCTTTGCTCTCTCTCTGTTCGCGTGTCGCACCATGGCTGCTGCTTGCTGGGGAGAGGGTTAAAGATCAAGGCCAGGTCGGCACTATGAGAGAGCGCCTGCGTACGTGCGTGTGAGAGAGATATTGCAAGCAACGGGACACCCCTTGTTTGCTCATCTGGAAAAAAAAAAAAAAAACTGTTTTTTTTTCTCTCTCTTGCATCATTTTTGCAAGTGCCCCGGCCCCCAGCCGCCCCAATGCCCCGTCTCGCCCTCCTGCTAGGCCTGACCGGGCTAGGATGGTGTGATGCATCGTCTCGCAACACCCCCCTCGTCATCTCGACCTGGCCGTGGCCCGCCGCGGCAGAGGCCGGCTTCGCGGCCCTCACGACCTCCACCTCGACCACCCGCCGGTCCGCCCGCCTCGATGCGGTCGTCGCCGCCGCGGCCGCCTGTGAGCGGTCCCACTGCGGCGGGCCCGGGCATGGCCACCCGGGCACCGTCGGCCCTGGCGGATCGCCCGATGAACAGGGAAATGTTAGCCTGGACGCGGTCGTCGTCGACGGGCCGACCTCGGCAGCGGGAGGCGTCGGCTGCCTGACGTCCACCCCGGCCGCCGCCGCCGCCGCCCGGGCCGTCCTGGAACGCACGGCACACACCCTGCTGGTGGGTGAGGGCGCGGATGCTTTTGCGGCGGCCGTTGGCCTGCCCTCCCACGCCAACCTGACCACGCCCGCCTCGCTGGCCGCCTGGCGGGCCTGGCGCGCGGGCGGCTGCCAACCCAACTTTTGGAGAGCGCTGCCGGGGCTGGTGCCCGACCCGCGGCGGGCGTGCGGGCCGTACATGATGGGAAGGGAAGGTAGAGGCGGTGGTGGTGGTGCGGTCGAGGACGCAACGCGCCCCTCTCCACCCCCTCCTCTCATTTCGGGCGCATCTCACGACACGCTGGCCGTCGTCGTCCTGGACGCGGGCGGCGCCGCCTCCGCGGGCGCGTCCTCCAATGGCGCCGCCCACAAGATTCCGGGGCGGGTGGGCGATGCGGCCGTCCCTGGTGGCGGGGCGCACGCGACGCCGGCGGGCGGGTGCGGCGCGACGGGCGACGGCGACGTGCACCTGCGCTTCCTGCCCTGCGCGCACGCGCTCGCCCTGGTTGAGTCGGCCGGCCTGGGCGCGACCGCCGCGGCGGAGGCGGCCATCCGTCGCATGTCAGCCGCCGTGCCGGGCTACACGGGCGCCCTGGTGGTGGCGGTGTCCAGGACGGGCGAGGTCGGGGCGGCGGCGGCCGGGTGGGGGGCGCCAGGGTTTGCGTACGCCCTGGTGAGGGGTGGCGGCAGCGGGCGGGCGGGCGTGGTGGGCGTGCCCAACCTACGGGTGCGGGGAGGCGAGGGCGCGTGATCAATGGATGTGCGCACACCATGAGAGCGGGGTTAATGCGCAGCAGCATCCATCACACACACGCCCGGAAGGGCACACATGGCACACGCTCCATTTTCTCATTGCACATCACCATCTATCGTCGTCTCCCTCTCAGCGCGCGCACTTGGTCTCTCTCTCTCTTTGCTCTCTCTCCTCCTCAGCTGTCAGCATACCGCATCGCCCGCTTGTACGCCGCCAGCTCCTCCCGGGTCACCCTGTCCGCCACCCAATCCCCGCTCGAGGTCCGGCGGGCAAAGGTCTCCAGGCGGGCGGGGGGCGGGGCCGGGGCGGCGGCGGCGGCGGGGCCACCACCACTGCCCATCGCGGCCGCGGCCGCGGCCGCGGCTGCGTGCCCGGGCGCGCCCGGCAGGCTGCCCCAGTTTGCCACGTCCGCGAAAATCTCGTCCAGGGTGTTGAACCGCCGCCCGCCGGCCTGGAAGACCGTGTCCGGGTCGACCGTCTCCTGGGCGCGGAGGATGGGGACCAGGTTGCGGGTGCGGGCCCAGGCCGGGATGGTCTTGCCCCGGCGGGTGGTCTTGCCGGCTGCGGCTGGCTGGCCCGTCCCGCCGGCCGCCAGGGCCACCAGGGGCGCCGTGTTTTCGTCGTCATCGTCATCGAAGTCGTCGTCCTCCTCGTCTGAGGGCCGGTAGGGCGACATGTCGTAACCGGGTGTGCTGGAGACAAAGGCGACCGGGTCGGCCGGGCCGGCGGGCGTGCGGCGGTGGGCGGTGGCTGGGGTGCGGAGGGCCGGTCGGGCGGCGCCGCCGCCGCCCGTGCGGGGGGCGCCACCGCCGCTGCTGGGCTGGGGCGGGGCTGCGGCCGCGGCCGCGGCGGCGGCGGCCGCAAACGCGGCTGGGCCGGGCGTGTCCGCGGCGGGAGGGGCCGGCGGCGGCAGGCGGGCGGTGACGGGCGTGCCGGCGGCGGCAGGCGGGGCCGCGGCCGCGGCCACCTCCAGGCGGCGCGGGCCAGCTGCGCCCGTGGGCACAGGCATGCCGCCGCCCGTCGCCCGGGCCGCCGCTGCAGCGGCAGCCCAGTCGGCGGGAGGAGGCGGTGGAGGAGCGGCGGTAGCGACAGGAGGGGCCGGTGGAGGAGGCGCGGCGAGCGGTGCGGGCGGCGTGGCCTCGGCGGCAGCGGCGGCGGCGGCCACCTCAGCAGCAGCAGCAGCAGCAGCGGCGGCCGCTGCCTCCTCTTCCGCCCTCGCCGCGGCGTCCTTAGCCGCCGCCGCCGCCGCGACCGCCCGCTCCTCCCGGGCTTTGGCCTCCGATTCCACCCGGGCCGCCATGGCCGCCACCCGGGCGGCCGCCAGTTGGGCGGCCTCCACCCGGGCCGCCTCGTCAGCCTTGGCCTTGGCTGCCTCCATCCGGGCCGCGCGCGCGGCCTCGGCCGCCGCTTTGGCCGCCGCCCGCTCCGCGTCCCGGGCGGCCTCCGCCCGGCGGGCCACCTCCGCGGCTTCCAGGGCGGGGACCCGGACGGCGTGCTGGCCGGAGGCAGGGGCGGAGGGCGGTGCGGAGGGCGCGGGCGCGGGCGCGGGCGTGGTGGCGGGGGGCAGAGGGGCGGGGCGGGTGAGGGGCCCCGTCGTGTCATCGTCGCCGCCGCCTCGCCCCCCGCCCCGCCCACCCACCGCGGGCGTCATGGCGTACGGCACCAGGCCGCCCAGGACGCCGCCCCCGCCGCCAGAGGGCGAGGCGTCGTCGGGCGTCAGCGTGGAGGCCGGGGACGCGGCCGCGGGTGGAGGGGAAGGGGGAGGGGGAGGGGGTGGAGCGGCAGCCACCACGGGGCGTGGCGGGGGCGGGGCCGGCGCAGCAGCAGCAGCAGCAGCAGCAGCAGCGGGCGCCGGAGGGGCCCGCGCGGCCGGCTGGGCGGGGCGAGGCACGGCAGCAGGCGCAGCGGGCGGCGGCGGGCCAGCAGGGCGGGCCACAGGCGCTGGTTGGGGCGGCGGCAGCGGCCTCGCCGGCGGCCCAGCCGGGCGGTGCTGCTGCTGCTGCGACGGGCCGCCGGCGGGGCTGGCGACCGGGACAGCTGCACCGGCGCCAGAAGGGCGCGGACCGGCCGGCGGGCCACCACCACCAGCGGGCTTAGGGCCGGCGGCAGGCGGGCCGGCCAGGCGGGCCGCTGCGGGTGGGCCGGGCGGGCGAGGGGGTGGGGGGGGACCTCCCGCGCCCCGCCCCGCCGCGGCGACGCCTGGGGCGGCGCGGGGAGCGTGGGGGCCCGCCGCCGGTGCCTGGCCAGGCCGAGCAGCAGCAGCAGCAGCAGCGCCAGGGGGTGGTGGCGGCTGTTGAGGCCGGGCCGCCGCCACGGGCGCCGCGCCGGGCGGGCGGGGCGGCGGCGGCGCGGGCCCACCACCCGCGGGCCGCCCCCGGCCGGCGGCGGGGAGTGGCGGGGGTGCAGCGCCAGCAGGGCGAGGTTTCACCCCGCCAGTGGGTGGGGCCGGGTGAGGCGGCGCCGGGGCCAGGCCACCGGCGGCGGCCTTGGGAGGCGGCGCCCGGATAGGCGGGGGTGGGGGTGGGGCAGCGCCAGGTGGTGGCCGGGTGGCCACCGCCGGGGCAGGTGCCTTGGCGACCGGTTTAGCGGGGCCAGCAGCAGCAGCAGCAGGCTTAGCTACCGCCACCTTAGCCACCGCTGCTTTAGCCGGCGCGGCCGCCGCCGCCGGCTGCGCCGCCGCCAGGGCGGGGAGGGCCGGCTTCGGGGCGTCCCCGGGCACGACCGCGGGCGGGGCCGTCCGGGCACCCGCCGCCGTCGCTCCCGCCTTCCGACCCGCTTCCGGAGGGTTCCCAAAGGGGTGAGGAGCCCCGCCACCGGCGGCTGGGACCTTGGGAGCGGTCAGCCGGGGCGGCGGCGCGCGGGCGCCCGCGTTTGGGAGGGGTGTCTGCTTGGGAGGGGCGGGGGCGGGGGCGGCCCGAGGAGCGGGAGCGGGGGCGGGAGCGACGACCACCGGTTCCTCCTCCGCCACTGGGGCAGCCTTTAGAGGGGGAGGGGGGGGGAGAGGAGGCGGCGCCAGGGCGGCAGCCGGCGCGGGGCCAGCCGCGGCAGGCGCGCCTTCCCTCTCCACCAGTACCTCAGCGGCAGCAGCGGGCGGGGTGGGCGTGGCCGCAACCACGGCCGCCGCCGCGGCGGCTGCCCCGCCCCGGGCGCGCACGAGGCGGGCGGGGCGGGCTTCAGGCGTGACGGCGCCACCCCGCTTCGCGCCCCGGCGGGCGCCCCGGCCGGCGGCAGCAGCGAGTGCGGGTGGAGGTGCGGGTGGAGTGACAGCTGGGGCGGCGACCTCCTCCACCTCTTCCTCCACCTTGACCACCACCGGCGCCTCCTCAGCCACCGCCTCGGCAGCGGCGGCAGCAGCCCGGCCCCGCCCAGCCCGTGCGGCCGGCTTGGCCCGCCCAGGCGGAGCGGGAACAGCAGAAGGAGCAGTGGGCTTCGCGCTTTCCACCTCTTCCACCCCCTCTTCCTTCACAGGCGGCGCGGCCGCAGCAGCTTTGACACGCCGGCCCGCGGGTTCGGGGGGTGGGGGGGGAAAAGAGGCCGGCTTGGCCTCCACTTCTTCAGCAGTAACAACAGCAGCAGGAGCGGCGTTGCCGCGGCGGCCGCCACGCTTGGGCGGAGACGGCGGGGGTGCAGCCGGCGCTCCGCGGCGGGCCCGGGTGGGCAGCGCCGCCGGGGCGACGGCGTGAGTTTTGTCGTCCGCATGCGCTTCCGCCGGGCCCGCTTCGTCAGCCTCCGCCTCCAGGGCGGGTGCCGTCGGGTATGACTTGGCCGCGGCGGCCTTGCCGCGGGCCGGGCGGGCGGGAGGCGGCGGAGGAGAGGGCAGTGGAACGGCGGCGGCGGCGACGGCGGCGGCAGGTGGAGCAGCGGCAGCGGCAGCGGCAGCCCCGCGCCGGCCTCGGGTGGGCTTGGCCGGTTCGGCGACAGGGGGCACCTGGAGAGGGTGCGAGCGTATGAGCAGGCTGGGGCGTGTGTGTGCGAGGGGTGACGAGGGCACGCGTCGGCGACACACACACACAAAAAAACGCAAAACGGCGCGAAATGCGCGCGTTTGTTTCGCCGACAGACCAAACTGAGAGACCGAATTCGCGCACGCGCCTTCGCCTCTCTCTCACACACACGCTTACCTCGTCACCCACATCGCCTCCGGCCTTGGCCCGCTCGGCCCGGGCGGGCGGCGGCGCGGCGGCAGTCCCCCCACCACCAGTGTTGCCAGCGAGTGCGGCGGAGCACAGGCGGTCGGCGAGGCCTTCGTCCGTCACCCACGCCAACGCGGTCGCTGCCGCAGCGCCCAGGGGGGGGAGGTCCGGAAAGGTGAAGCATGCGGGCGGTGGGGGCTTGTGACGGGAGCGAGGCGGCATGGTGTTTGTGTTTGTGTTTGTGTCTTTCTCACGCCGGTGCGGAGAAAGACGGAGAGAGTGCCCGTCGCTTTTGATGGACCCCTCTCAACCCACATAACTCCCACACACCCCACACCCCGCGCGCCGCCCGCGCGCACACACACCCCCTCCCGCCCGCCATGCCCCTCCTCGCCCCACACCACCTTATTATCACCGCCCTCACCGCCCTCACCGCCCTCACCGCCCTCACCGCCCTCCCGCTCGCGCGCGCCTCCTCACCCCCCACCTCGGCTTACCCCCCGCTTGCCTCGGAACATGCCACCTCTGTCGCGACCGCCGCCGCCGCCGACCTCGCCTCCCTGACCACCAGCGACTGCTTTTCAGAGGTGGTGAGGGCGCTAGCGTCATCCTCATCGTCGTCGCCGTTCCCCTCCTCCCCCTCCTCCTCCGCCTCATCTGCCACCACCACCCCACCCCCACCGTGCGCCCGCCTCACCCACGCACGCCAGGTCCGGCTGGCCCTCGCCTTCCTGGCGTGCCAGGCCGAGTTCCTGGGGGAGACCGACCTGCCGGCATGTGCGGGCAAGGCCAAGGAGCGCCTGGATGTGGAGGAGGAGGCGGAGGAACCGGACGCGTTGCGCCCCTGCGTCGCGTCCCTGCCCGCCCGCCACTACGACTCCTTCCAGGGCTTCTTCAGGTCAGCGTCCGCGACCTGCTTGCACTACGCCCACCGGGCCTGGGCCGCGCACGCGGGGGCGCTCCTGGAGCAGCTCCTGGCCAGTGGGTCCGTCGCCGCGGCCGCCCTGGACGGGTTGCAGGCCGGGCTGGCGGGCGCGGCGGCAGGCCTGGCCGAACTGAGAGCCTCGGCGGCCGACGCGGCGACGGCCGCTGGCCAGGTCGCGGCCCGCCTGGAGGCGCGTGGGGCCGAGGCGGTGGCGGCCGCCACGGCCGCGGCCGCGGCGGCTGCCCTGGCCTTAGAACGCAACGCCATGGCCACCGCCACCGTGGACGAGCTCGCCGCGGCGGCACGGCGGCGGGCGGCCGCGTCGGCCGAGGCCGCCTGGGCGGCGGACAAGGCGTCGGCCTCGGCGGCCGACGCGCTGGCGGCCCGCCTGGCGGCCATTGACGCGAAGACGGCCGGCCTGGCCTCCACCATTGATACGTTCACGCACTATCAGGTCAGCGCGGACGCCCTGCTGCGGCGGGTCCTGGGCAAGGGCGGCCGGGGCGCTGGCCGGGCCTTCTATGGGGCGGCCGCCCTGGCAGCGGCGGCCATCGCGGCCACACCCCGCACCCGGGCGGCCGCCCTGCCCCTGGTCGCCGGGATGGCCTGGTTGCTGGCCCTGGAGCGGGGCGCGGCCGCCGTGGTGCCCTCCCTGACCGTCGCGACCGCGGTGCGTGGCGGCCCGTGGGGTGGCCGTGGCGGTGCTGGCGGCGCCTGGTGGGGGCCAGCCCTCCAGGCGGCCGAGGCGGCCGCCTCCGCTTTAGCCGCGGGCGCTGGCCGCCCCTTTGCGGCCCTCGTGGGCGTGTTTCTCATTAGTTGGGCGTGGGCGACTTGGATAGACCCCCTCACCGCCGCCCGGGCCGCCCTGGAGGGCGAGGTGGCGGGCTTGCGCGCGCTGGTGGTGAGTGGGGTGGCGACACGCAACGAGGAGCCGCGGGGTGAGCAGCCCGCTGCCACGGCCCGCCGCGCGCCGCCCGCCCGCCAGGCTGCTCCTGTGACGCCGGTGTCGCGAGCCCTGCGCCCCCGCCCGGGGCGGCGGCCGGGTGGGTGAGATGGGATGGGAATGTTGTGAAGAGGGTGTCGAGGTTTTTTTTTGTTTACAAAACTCGGTTTTTGTTGCAACACCGCCCTGCGTTTTGCTCCATTTTCAGTAGGGCAGCGCGCTGAAGCCGGCCTTGGTCAGGGACGCGGTCGCCAGGGCGATGTAGCCAAACACGTGGCCCAGGGCGCCCCTTTGATGGGAGAGAGGGATGAGGGTGATGGGAGAGAGAGGGGGGGTGGTACACGTGAGAGAGGTGCTCCGATGATATGGACAGAATGATGGCAGGGGACATGTGGAGGTGGCCCGCCTCTGTCGCTCTGTCCCGCGCACCCCACGCCTCCCTCTCACTCTCTCTCTCTCTCTTTCCCAACACTCACCAGCCCAGCAGCAGCGGGATGGTGAAGCCCGCCGGGTCGCCCGAGTTGGAGACGACGGACGATTCGGCCGCCAGGCGGTCGCCCGCCTCGAGGTGGGTCTTCCCGTTCTGCTTGGGCAGGCCCGCCTTCGCCGCCGCCTTCTTCTGGTACTCGAAGAAGACAAAGCGGCCCAGGAAGAGGGAGGCGGCGGTCGCGCCGGAGATGGTGAGGTTGACGTCGGACAGGGCGCGCGGGGCGACGACGGCCTGAGAGCAGAGGGGGGTGAGGGGGGGGGGGGAAGCGGCGATGAGAGAGGGTCGGACCGGGAGAACCCGTTTTCGGCACGCGCCCAAGCCCACCTGGCCAGCCTCAAATTCGCGGGTCCGGACTGGGAGTGGGCCTGGTCCTCTCCACCCGCCCGGCAGGGCAGGGTGCAAAGGATGTGGCGTTGAGGGTGTGGGAGCGGTGTCCCCTCCCCCCCAACCGCCGCGGCGCGCCGACAGCCTCACCCTTTCGCCCTCCTCCACCTCTCCGCGCGCGCGGCCCGCCCGGGCACGTGCGCACCACCCGGTACGGCCGGGAAGGTGGAGCGCAGAGCAGGGAACACGCCCCGGCAGGCGCGCGCCTGCCGGGGACAGAAGGCCTGTGGGCGGCGTGGGCTAGCCTTCTGCTTGCTTGCTTGCTCGCTCTTGTCGGCGCCAAGACTGCCACAAACCTCTCTCGTCCTTTTTCCTCTTCTCTCCCCACGCGCGCGCGCGCCGCGCCACCCCACTCATGCACTCACGTTCCGGCCGGTGCGACCCCGGGCAGGCCCGCGGGCGGCCAGAGGAGCAAGGGAGGCGTGGCGGGAGGAGAGGGTAGCGTGCATGGTTGGAGAAAGGGTAAACAAAATAAGGGAAGGGGGAGGAATGAATGTGTATTGACGAGGGGCCATGGCTTCCATTTTTCTTGCCCCATCTTTCATTCGTCCGCCAGCTTGTCCGCTCTGAAAAACTTCTCCCGCAACCCCAGGACCGCGCCCCGGGCCGCCGCCGCAACCGACCCGACCACCACCGCCCCGCCCCCCGCCGCCGCCAGGCGCCCGCCCGACACGGACCCGGGCGTCGCTGCAAAAGCTACGACAGCCGCTGCCGCCGCGACCAGGCCGGCCGCGTAGACCAGAACCTTCAGGGCCCGCACCACCCGGTCCAGGCGGCCGAGGGCGGCCAGGCAGGTCGGGCAGTGCTTGGTGTGGCGGTCGTAATGGTCAAACAGGGCGTCCCGCGTCAGGGCGGGCGCGGGCGGGGCGCGCGGGTCCCAGTCAGGACCCCCCCCAGCCCACTCGCCCAGGAAGCGGTGGAAGGCGCCCACCCCGGCGTCCGCGGGCGTGGCCAGCCAGTAACCGGAGCGCCAGCCTTGGGGCGAGGCCTGCAGGCGGGCAAAGATGGGGTGCAGGATGTTGTTGTCCTGGTCCACCAGGCCGTGCGTGAGCGCGTGGAAGAGCGCGGAGGACGCGAGCTTGCCAAAGGCCCAGGCCCGCGCCTGCGCGGCCAGGGAGGGGCGGGCCCCGCTGCCATGCCCCGCCCAGCCGGCCGTCTCACCGCCGCCCCCGCCCGGCGCCGGCTTCTGGTAAAACTTGCCAAACGTGGAGGTGTAGCCGGGCTTGGTGGGCGTGAAGTAGATGACGGCGATGGCCTGGCGGCCGTCGTCGAAAGTATACTGGAGGAAAAGGAGAGAGAAAGAGAGAAAAAAAAAAATGAGGATGGAGGGGGTTGGGGCAGCGCGAGGTCAGGCGGGCGCTCTCCCCCCCAGGCCGGCGCGCACGCTCCCATGGCGTCGTCGCCGCCCGCTCCCTCCACCCCCTCTCTTCCTCCTCTTTCTCACCTCTGCCCGCAGCCGCCCGGGCGCCGTGAACTCGCGCGTGCCGACCATCCCCTCGGCAATCTGCTTCTTGGTGTAGCCGCCGTGGCTGATGGTGAAGCCACCCGGCCCCAGCCCCGGCGCCTCCAGCTTCATCACGCAGGGCGCCGCGCCGGCCCGCGTGTTGGAGCCCATCACCTTTTCGTGCAGGAAGGGCGCGTGCGACGGGTCGAGCGAGTTCTCGGTCATCAGCACGTAGTCGACGGGCGCCACCTGGAAGCCCCACTCCCCGCTGGAGCCGGGGTAGGTGACCGCGTCCGACCCGTCGGCTTCCGGGTACAGGGGCAGGGGCGTGGCGTCCGCCTGCGCGGCCGCGGACCGCCCGGGCGTCGGCCACACCCACACCAGGCCCTGGGCGACGCGGCAGGGCAGGGTCGCCAGGTGGGCGCGGGAGGACGCGCAGACGGTCGCCTCCGCCCGGGCGTCCGCGGCCTGGGGGTTGGCCACGCAGGCGCCGTCCCCGGAGAACGCCCAGCCGTGGTAGCGGCAGCTGAGGATGCCGCCCTCCAGCCGGCCCGAGGAGAGGGCGGCCAAGCGGTGCGGGCACGCGTCCAGGGCCGCGTTCCAGGCCGCTGGGCCCCCTCCTCCCTCGCCCTCCGATGGCGGGGCGTGCCAGAGGACGACCTCCGTGCCCAGGATCAGGACCTGGGCGGGCGCGCCCGTGTCCAGGGAGGAGGCCAGGGCGACAGGGTACCAGGCGGACCGCCAGGCAAAGGAGGGAGGAGCGGCGGTGGTGGTGGCCGTGGCCGTGGCCGTGGCTGGGATGAGAGGAAAGAGAGAGAGAGAAAAGAATTGGGTGAGCGTGGGTTCTTGGCTGCTCTGTTCGCCGGCGCGCGCATATCTGCGGAGCAAACCCAACACCACTCACCACTGTCAGGCGCGGCGAGGGCGGCAGGCGGGCGCGGGTGCGGCCGGCCGGGGCTCGGGAGGGCAGGGCGCGATGCCACAGTATCGGTCGGGCGGGCGGGGGCGCGACCAGCGGGCGGCGGCCCCGTTGTCGCCCGGGCGTGCCGCCCGAGTGCATGGCGCGCTGTTGGGGGGGCTGAGAGGGTGGACATGATGGTTGCAGTCTCGGCGTGGGGTTCGTGCGGAACGCGTGTCCGGCCAGGAGAAGGTGTTGTGACAAGAAAACAGCAAGCCGAGCGCGCTCTACCTCCCGACCTCGCCCCGCCACACTTTCATAAACCGGTTCCAGGGGGGCCCCGTCGCCACCCCGTATCCCGCCCCGCCTCTCTGTCTTCCCTCTGTCTCAGCGTGCCGGCGTCAACCACGCCCTCACCCCTCCTCCACTCATAAAAGCGGGCGCCGCTCCGCTCCAATCCTACCTGCGTGCTTTTGCTTTTCTTTTTTTTCCTTTGACAAAAAAATGGTCCTCGGCGACGCCACCAACCGCCGCCCGCACCCCGCGGGCCTCGCCCCGCCAGCGCCCAAAGCAGGCCACGCCGAAAGCCTGGATACCGGCGCGGCCGTCGACCTGTCCCGCCTCTGCCTCCAGGGCGGGCACTCGGGCTGGAAGCCGCGCGGCGGCGGTGGCGGCATGCAGCCCGCCGGCGCTGGCGCTGCCGCGCCCGGCCGCCCTGCCCTGGTTGCTATGCCTACGCCTGCTGCTGCTGCAGTGACGCATCTGCCGCCTGCTCGTGCGCCAGCCGCAGCCACGACGGACAGCACTCCCCCCGCCGAGGCCGCCCCCCCCTCGTCGTCTGTCGCGCTCGCCAAGGCCGGCTCGGCAGGGTCGGCCGGCGCGACCACGGGCTCCACGGGCTCCCGGTCCCGCCGCACCCGGACGGCAGCGGTGGTGCTAGAGGAGACATTCAGGGTGAGTGTTTGTGTGGGAGTGACAGGAGGGGTGAAGCGCGCAGGGGTAGTAGAGCGAGGCGAAACCGCTCGCGCGGCGCATTGAGCACGCGCGCCCCCTCTCCTTCTTTCGCTCCCCAACCACTCTCAATCCTCCCGCCACACACAGCCCGCCTCTGCCGAACCGATGGACGAAGACGACCCCGTGCCTGCGCCTGCCCCGACCGGCCGCACCAGCAGCCGCCGGGCGGCGGCCAAGGCCAGCCCACCCGAGGCCGCGGCGGCGGCACTTGCTCCTCCTCCTCGCCTGCCCGCCCGCCCGCGCGCCACAAAGGCAGCCGGCGCGGCCACCGCTTCCACCGCTGCCGCCCCACCACCCCCACCCCCACCCCCGCCCCAGTTCCGGGGGGTTGCCGCCGAAGTGGCGGGTATGATGGCGGACGCAGTCGCCGCCGCTGACGCCCTCCTGCCTGCCCCCACCCCCGGCCGGCCTGCCGGCGCGCCCCACCAGCCGGCCGCCACGCCGCTGCGCGAAAAGCTGGTCCGCGCCTGGAACGGGAAGTCCTACTACGAGCGCCTGGTGGCGGAGGGTGAGGGTGGTGGCGGCGGCGGCGGCGGGGGCGCGGCGGCGGCATCCCCAGCAGCCCGGCCCGCGGGCTTGGCTCTCTCCCCGCCGCGCGCGGCCGTGGGCGGGCGGGCGGCCCCCGGTGGCGACGCCGCCTGCTCCACGCCCGGCCGGACCGCCACAGCCCGCCGCGCCGGCCTCACCGCCCCCTCCCCCGCCCCCCTTGCCGCCCGGGTCGCGTTCGGGTCGTCCCTGCCCCGCCCGGGCGACGCCCGCCCGCCGCCTTCTCCCTCGGCCGCTGCGCGGCGGCTGGTCGGAGCCGGGGCCGCGGGCGCACACGCCGCTGCCGGCGCGCTCTTACCCCGCCCACCCCTCAGCCGGGCTGCCACGGACGCCCTGTCTGCGCAGGCGGCGCTGGCGACGGAGCGCGCCCGGGCCGCGGCGGCGGCGGGGCGCGTGGAGGCCCTGGAGGCGGAGGTCGCGGCGCTGAGGGCAGCGCTTGGGGGGCGGGTTGCGGCGCCCGCCGCGCCGTCGTCCGCCGCCACCCAGGCCGCCATCCAGGACCTAGCAGCCCGGTTTGCCCGCATCCAGGCGGAGGCAGAAGCCGCGGGCGCGGCCTTGGAGAGGCTGGCGGCGGCGGTGAATGAGTGAGAGAGGGAATGGAGGTGGGCGAGCGGGGGTTGAGGAGAGAGGATCTGGGTTGCGAGTTGCGAGGCTAGGGGGCGCCCGGTGCGTTTCGGGCGCATCCGCGTGCGTGCGTGCGTGCGTACGTGTGTGATGAAAACAACCAGAAGGCATTCGTTTGTACCAGTACACAAAGCAAGTTTGAGAGAAATCCGTCCTATTCCTCTACCGTCGCCGCCCCCACCCCCGCCCCAGCCCCTGCACCCGCGCCCACAACACCCTTCCGCCGGGACACCGCCCTGACCTTGACCCCGTTCTTGGGCGACATCGTGATCGTCACCCGCAGGGGTAGCGGGTCCTGGCCCGGCTCCAGGACCAGTTCGACGGCGGCGAAGACGTGGGCCAGCGCGATGATGGCCTCCGTGACCGCCAGGCGCCACCCCACGCACACGCGCGGTCCCGCCCCGAAGCTCATCCAGGCGTGGGGCGGCACGGCCGCCGCCTCGGGCGTCCCCGGTACCCACCGCTCCGGGATGAAGGCGGTCGGGTCGACCCACAGGTCCGGGTCCCGCTGCATCGCGTACACGGGCACGGCCAGCCAGGCCCCCTTTTTGACGGGGTAGGCGGCGCCGCCGCTGCCGTGGAGCACGACGTCACTGCCGGCCTCCCGGGCGAGCAGGGGTGCGGGCGGGTACAGGCGCATGGACTCCCACAGGCAGGCGCGCATGTAGGGGAAGGCCCCGCCCTCCCCGCCGGCGGGGGCGGCCACCGAACCGCCCGCCGCGACGCCCACGTCCGCGGCGGTGACCGTCCTTTCCAGGTCCCCACCAAAGAACGCGTCCACCTCGGCCTGGACCTTCCGGAGCTTGGCCACATTCGCCGGGTGGGCCAGCAGGTACGCCGTGTAGGAGAGCGCGTTGGCTGTCGTCTCGTAGCCGGCCAGCAGCATCACAAACGCCTGGTTGGAGATGGACAGCGGGCTCAGGCGGGCGCCCGTGCTCTTGTCCCGCGTCCGCACGCACACGTCGATGAAGGAGCCGGCCGCGACGCCGGAACGGATGGCGGTCGTGTCATTGATGGAACGGGTGGGAGTGGGACCGGTGGGAGGGGTAGCAGCAGTGGCGGGTGCCTCGCCTGACTTTGCCGTGGCCGCCTCCTCGGCCTCGACCGCCGCGACGTGTTCTTCGATCAAATCGGCCACCGTCGCCACGATGACCTGGCGCGCCTTCCGCAGGCGCCGCATGCCCGCGTCCGGGTAGCGCGCGCTGAAGAAATGGATGACCGGGCGGAGGACGGGCGCAAAGAGCAGGGCCGCGCCGTACGCGGAGACCGTCAGCCCGGGCGCGTTGAAGATTTGGGAGATGGCACAGATCAGGGCCTCCCGCTGGTTCGGCGGCGCGGGGTCCTCCCCCTCCGCGATCGCCGTCGCCGGGGACGCCTTGAAGGAGATGCCAAAGGCGGCCTCGCCCACGACCTGGAGCGTCATCTCGCCAAAGAGGGCGGCCACGTCCACCACCGATCCGCCGGCCGCGGCGGCCTCGAGGCGGCCGGCCAGTTCGGTCGCGGCCTCCCCCATGAGGCCGGAGAACCCGGCGAGCGAGCCGGAGAAGAAGAGGGGCAGCCAGGCGGCCCGGATGGACCGGTGGCGGTCGTCCCGGACGGCAATGATGGATTCCTTGTCAAACGCGGCTTCGGGCGTGCCGGGCGCCCAGACGGACGCGAAGGCCGGGCGGTTGTAGTGGTGGACGGCGACCGCGCGCGCGTCGGCCGGGGTGGTCGTCATGATGAGGGGGCGGGACCCGCTCCACGACTTCCAGACCGGCCCGTAGCGGGCGCGGGACATTTCGTGGAGGCGGACGGTGCCGTGCTTGCGGATGGCGGGGATGGCGCCCAAGTACCAGACGGGGCGGTCGCCTGTTTGGTTTTTGGGAGGAGGGTTTTGAGGGTGGGATGGATGGTGTCGGGTTGAGCGGCGGTCGGGTCTGCTCGGGCCGCCAGCACTCGCTCGCGGATGTCCCTCGCGCTCCCCCGGCCGCGGGTTTCTCGTGCGCTCCCACCTCCCATCCCCCCCCCCCCCCCCCCACACCCATCCTCCCACTATTACCAGGGATGTGGCGCACCCGCCACTGCCAGACCGGGCGGAACCCATAGACGACAAACTTGGGTGGGGGGATGGGGGAGAGGAGAGAAGTTTGTGTGTCAATTTCTGAGCCACCACGCATCGGAGAGACCTTCACCCCGCTCCCGCCGTCGCCTTACCGCTGCGAACACGGACGCCGCGACCGTCAGGGCGAGGTTAGCACACGTTGGGGCGAGCATGGTTTAGTGGTGGGGACGGTGGTTTGAGTCTCCTCTCCCTTTTTGATTCTACATGTGGCTTCTGCTGCTCCACCTCCCGGGGCTCGTCCCCGGGCTCCACCCACCCCCACCATCCGAGGCGGCCTGCTGCTGCTGCTGCAGGGCCACCGCCGCGAACGTCAGGTCCGTGCCCGCCCCCACGCTCGTCGCCGGGCTGGCAGGCCGGGAGGAGGAGGGCGGGCTGGCCGGCGGGTGGGCGGGCGCGGCGGCCGCCGCCCGGGGCGCCGTGGGCGGGCGGGTCGTGCCGAGCACGGCGGGCTGCTGGGCGCCCTGCTGCCGCCCGCCGCGCAAGGGTGGGGCGGGGGCGGCCGCACCCGCCGGGTACGACGACGGCGGCGAGTCCCCGACCAGGGGCAGGGCGCCGTGGCTGGAGGTGGGGCGCAGGGCGGCGGCGTCGCCTCCCCCCCCACCCCCTGACGAGCGCCGGCGGGTGGCGGGCGGGGGCGACCCCCCAACAGACGACGCCCGCCGGCCGCCCGGCGGCCCGCCGCCACCCCCCCCATCCCCGGGCGCCGACCACCGCCAGTGTGTGGGCAGGCCGCCCGGCAAGGAGGCGGTGACAGCCCCGCCGGCCGCGCCGTGGTCGGCGTGCGCTGCCTGGGCGCTGGCGCCGCCGCCGCCGCCCGAGGACTGGACGGGCCCGAGCAGGCCGTCGTACGGCACTGAAAAAAGGGAGACGGCCGCCATGTCGCCCGGCGGGCCCAGGCCCAGCAGGGGGCGCAGGGAGGCCTGGGCGTCCACGGAGAAGTCGCCGGCCAGGTCGGTGAGCAGGGCGCCACACGTGCGGCGCAGGCCTTTGGGGGGGTTGGCCGCGCTGGGCACCTGGGCGGCCGAGGCGCTGGCCGCCCCACCGCCCCCTGCGCCGCCCTGTTTCAAGGCGGGGGAGGTGCCCGCCGACACCGACACCGCGCCCCGCCGGTGGTGGTGGTGGTGGTGGCGGTGGTGGTGGTGGTGGGCGCCATCGGGCGGTGACGCCCCGGGCACGGGCGACGCCCCGGCCGGCCCGGCGGGCGCGGACATGGCTGGCGAGGGCGGGGACTGCCAGGAGAGGGGGGGCGGGGCGGGGGCGCCGCCCGCCTCGGCCGCGTCTGCTGCGGCTGCCGCCGCCGCCGCCGCCTCCTCCTCCTCCTCCTCCTCCTCCTCCTCCTCCTCCTCCGCCTCCTCCTCCCCGCCCGCCACGGCCAGGATGGCGTGCGGCGGGGAGCCCGCCAGCTCCATCGCCCCGCCACCGGCCTCGGGCGCCGCGGCCGCGCCGGCGGTGGCCGCGCCCGGGCGCTTGCGGGGGCCGCCGCCACGCCCGGGCCGAGCAGGCTGTTGCGCCTCGCCTTCGCCTTCCCCGCCGATGAAGGGCACGTCCGACCCGGCCCGCACGTGGCCCGCATGACGCCGGGGTGCGGCGGTGGTGTCAGTGGTGCCGCCCTCACCGTCAGTGGTGGTGCCCTCGCTGCCCACGCCTCCGCCCGCTCCTCCCTGTCCCTCCCCCCCCTCTGACCGCCCGGTCGCCGGCGTGAGCATCCACACCCCGCCAAACACGACCGCCACGCCCAGGGCAAACATGGCAGAGGACAGCGGGGTGAAGGTCACGTACTCCCGGTAATACACCAGGCCGGACAGGATGGAGAAGAGCGTCCACGCGATCTGCATGATGGGCACGATGACGACCGCAGGGAAGAGGCGGAGGCCCTTGTTGAGGCGGGCCACCCAGAACAGCGCTGTCAGGATGAGCAGGCACAGGTTGGCCCACAGGAACCAGGAGCCCAACTGGGAGGCGCCGTTGAGGGTGGTGCGGAGCAAGGAGGAAAGGGCCTTGCAGAAGAGGACGGACTGCGTGCCGACCATGCCAGAGAAGAGGGCGTAGGTGACGGGCAGCGAACGCGCCCAGGCGGCCGCGGCGCGGGGGGAGACGGCGGGCGCGGCGCGCGCGGACGGGGCGGTGGGCGCGGGTGGCTGCGCTTGCCCGGCCGACGCGGCGGGTGGCGGCGCCGTGGGCGGGCCTGCAGCAGGCGGGGAGGCTGCTGTGGTGCCGCAGCCCATGCCCGCCCGCTTCCCCTCCTCGAGGGGTTCGGGTGGCAGGACGACGACGGCCGCGGCCGCGGCGTCCGGGTCGAGGCAGGGCGCGGCCGCGGCGCGCACCTTGCCGACTCGGTACAGGGCGTACGCGCCCGCCACCGCGACGGCGACGATGACCAGGTAGGCGATGTAGGCGGGGCTGAAGAGAGAGGGGAATGGGGCGATGGTATAGGGATTGGTGTGAGAGAAGATGGGACGAGGGAGGGTCGCGCGCTGCGGACCCCCCCGCCTCTCCCCCCCCCCCAAAAATCTCCCCCCCTCTACATTCTCACTCACTTGCGGTAATTCGCCATCAGTTCGGCCACCGTCAGCAGGTCGGACTCGTGGTTGCCAAACGAGACGAGCAGGACGCAGCCGGCGACGATGAGCGCGGTCGCGCCCAGGACGCGGCGCGTGACCACCTCCCTGAGCACGAACCGCGCGAATACCACGTTGGAGACGAACTGGACGGACCCCAGGGCCGCCAGCAGGCTCTGGGCGGCAAAGCCGAAGGACACAAAGTTGAGGATGTTGCCGCCCGCGAACAGGGCGATGCCGAGCTGCCACACCCGGAAGGTGCTGTTGCATGGACCGAAGAAGGGGAGAGGGGGGTGTGGGCATGTGAGAAGGAGGGGTGCGTGCCTTTGCGTGCGCTGGCCCCGCCTGCACACTGATTCATCATCATTACTCCTTACCTTACGGGCTTGCGGTCCTTGTCCAGGGGCGTGGTCTCGGCCCGCCGGTTGTGGCCGAGCTTCATGAGGTTCTGGGGAGGGATGGGAAAAGGGGAGAGAGGGGGAGGGTTGAGAGCGCGGGTGCGCGGGTGTGTCTCTTTTTCGGCACCGCAACGAGGGCACGCCTGCCGTCTTTCTGACTGCATCACTCTACCCACAGTCTTCTCAGGCCCACACGCTTTGCGTGCCGGCCTGGTGAGAAGGGTACCCGCTCGCAGCGGCCGTGGCGGAGCGCGTTTTTGATGGGGGCGACACATGTTCTTGCAGCCCCCCTCCCCTCCCTTCTCTCCCGCGTCACTCACCGTGCCTAAGTTGATGAGGATGGAGCCCAGCTGTGTGTATGCATGTGGAGAGGGCGTGTGTGAGCGTCAGAGCGCGTGTGTTCATTCATGGTGCGAGCCGTGCCTTGCACGGGAGCAGGCTTGCCGGGCCACACTCGCATCAAAGGGGAGCAAGAAAAAAGAAAAGAAAAAGAAACGCACCACGTTGACGACCGCCCCGACGATCCAGGTGGGCCGGGCCATGATGGCTCCGTGGGTGACACGACTCGTCGACACGTTCCTGTGGTGTGTGGTGTGTCCGTATCCCGCCCGCGGTGCTTGTGTGGGAGAAAAAAACGGCGGGTTTGCGTCACCCTCCGTTCTCTCCAGCAAATGGGGGGTTGAGCCGACTGAAGGCCGAGAGCGTTTTTTTCTCTCCCTCACTTCTCCGACAGACGCTCCTGCGCGTTTGTGAGAGAGGCACCCACCACACCCCGCCATGCCCTCCCCATGACCCGCCTTGATTGCTCCAGAATTGTGGGCGAGTTCCTGGCCTGTGGGGCGGCGGCCGTGCTGAGCGGGCGGGTTGCTGTTGACGACGACGCAGCAGCGTCGGCGTCGTTGTCCCCCTCGTCAAGCGCCGGCCGGGCATGGGTGAGTGCGCCAGTGGGCCGGCGGTTGGTGCCAGCCCCATAGGGAGAAAGCTGGGTTGCTGCTGGCGTGTTTGGCTTGCCCGGTGGCGGGCCTGGCCATGCCCCAGGGGCCGCGAAAACAAAAAAACAAGCAAGGGCGTTCGCGCGCCGCGCGCGAGGACCGTTCCGACCCGACCTCTCATCTCATCATCATACCCCGGCCGCGTTCGCCGTCACACACACACAGTTCAACCTCGACCTGCCCTGCACGCCCGTCGCCGCCTCCGCCCTGGCCACCTGGCGGATAGACCCGTCGGCTCCCCTAGTCCTGGACATCGTGCTCGTCCCGCACGGCACGGGCATGGACTCGGCGGCAGGCGGCTCTACCCCGACCTCGGCCTCTGCCCTGCACGAGGCACAGGCCCCGCTCCTCCCGCCCGTCACGCTCAGCCCGGGCGGGCCACCGCCGCTGGGCGAGGCGGACGGGGGTGAGAACGGGACGACTCTTCTGGAGAGGTGGGTGCTGCAGTACGACCGGCCGGCCGACGGCGGCAAGGCAGAGAGCGCCGCCGCCGCCACCCCTCAACAACCACCCCTCCCAACGCTGCCGCCGTCCCAGACGGAGGTCGCCGCCCTCTACAAGCGGGCCGTCATCTCGCTGCGCTCCCTATACTGCACAACCAGGGCGTTGCCGGCTGCTCGGCTGGCATCAGCGGCGGTGCCCCTGACCTCGCCGCCGCCGCCATTCAGCCTCCAGGCCCGCCTGGCCCGGGGCGACCCGGCAGCCTCCGCGACCTCCTCTGCCGAGGCGTCCGCTTCCAGCGCCGGCCCCCGCCTGTCCTGGCTGGCTCTGACCCCCGTCCCTGTCCCGGGCGGGGGCGCCCTGCGCATGGGCGTCGCCTACCGCCCCAGCCATGCCGTGGCGGCGCTGGCGGTCGCGCTGGGTGTGCGGGAAAGCACCGCCGCCAGCCACTCGGCCCACGCCGCGCTCTCGCCCGCCCTCTCCCCCTCCCCCTCCCTCCTGGCCGACCCCTCCCCGCCCGTCACCACGGCGGCGGCGGCCGGCTCCTGGGGTGGGCGGATGTCGGCCCTGGCTGCCGCCGCCGCGTCCAGCCTGGGCACGAGCGGTGGCGGGGCGCCCGCGCCGGTGCCGGGGTCTTCAGCGCCGTCCGGGGGGTCGCCCTCCCCACTGGCGGCTGCAGCGGCCCGGGCGGCGAGGGTGGCGGCCGCGGCGGGCGTGGGCGCCGCCCGGGCGGCCGCTGGCTTATTGCGCACCACGACCGGTGGCAGCGGCACGCCCCGGCGCGGGGGGTCGAGCGCGGGCACGCCCCCTCCGCCCTCGCCCCCCCTGCTGCTGCCCACGACCGGAGGGAGCATTCCCTTCATCACCTCCGCCGCGCGCCGCGCCTCCTCGCCTGTCCTCATTCCAGGGGGTGGAGGGCTGGGCGGCGGGCACAGCCACAGCTCCGGCTGGCTGGTCCAGGCCGCGACGGGCACGCCGCCCTCCCGGCCGGCGAGCTGGGGCGGCGGGGGAGGGAGTGGTGGTCCGGGCGGGCCGCCCCGGCCTCCACCCCCGGTCCTCCCGCCGCCGCTGCCGTCCCTCCTGGTGATGGCAGTCACCCCGCCGGGCTGCTCGCCCGCCCTGCCCTTTGCCCTGCCCGGCCCCCTCCCCCCCCGCGCCCCGTACGGCAGCGCCCGGCTCTCCTCCCCCTCTGGCGGCGGGTCCAGTGGTGCGACAAGCTACAGCCACAGCCACAGCCCGTCCCCGCCCGCCGGCACCTCCCTGGACGCGGCCGGCCCGTCGGGGGGCCTGCCGGGCCTCCTGGCCGGCCCGGGCGTGCTGGCGTCCTTGCGCCCGCGTGGGAGCAGTGGTGGTGGTGGTGGTGGTGGTGGTGGGAGCTGGGGCGCCGCCGGGCGCGGCGGTGGCGGCAGCGGCGGTGGCGGCGGTGGCAGCGGCGCGTCGTCCTCAGCGGGCGGCGGTGGAGAGACCGGCTCCTCCGCCCCGCACCTGGCCTCCTCCTCCACGCCCCGCCTCACCCTGACCTCCTTTCTCTGGGTTGGCCGGATGGGTGGGGTGCCTGCCTCACCCGGCGGCGGCGGCGGCGGCGGCTCCTACCTGGGGCCGGGCGGCGGTGGGAGCCTCCCCCGCCCGCTCCCCCCTGCTCCTCCTCCCCAACCTTCCCCTCCCCTCCCGCCTCCCAGCGCGGCCGCCGCGTTCGCTGCCCTGGCCCTCGACCCGTACGGCGATGAGTATGGCCTGCCCTTCGCCCTGGACGCGGACGCGGAGGCGGGTGACGGTGGTGGGGGTGGGGGTGGGGGCGGTGGGAACACAAGCGCGCCTGGCGCCGTCTCGCCGGCCGTCGCGGCGCTCCTGCGGGCGCTAGACGCGGCGCCTGCGCCACCGCATGCGGAGGTGGGCGGGCTGACCTTAGAGGAGGGGGTGGCCCAGCTTGCGGCGCTGAGGGCGGCGTGCGTTGAGGGCGGCAGTTGATGTTGTATTTTTTTCTCTCTTTCTTCAGAGGACAAACTAGAGTTTGTCCTCTTGGCAACACCACCCAGCCCTTTCCACACACACGAGATCAAGCACGGCACGAAATCAAGCACGCACAGGCTTGCCTCAACACGTCTCACCTATGATCAATGAAATCAGAAATCGCTCTCTTCATCCCCTGCCATCAGCCCCTTTTTCCCCTCTCTCTTGCACGGCCGCGGCCGCCGCCCGGACGGGGGCCCATCTCAGCACCGGACTGCACCGCTCAGGGTCCGCGTCCACGGCTCGGGCCAACAAGCGCGTGGCGGCTAGGAAGTTGCCGCGCTGGAGTTCGAGCAGTGCCCAGGCTTGCAAGACCGGCGCGGCGGGCTGGTGGAGCAGCGCCCCCGCGTCGTCGCCGCCGCCGCGCTGTTGCATGAGGCGTTGGGCCGCGACCTGTAATACGGCAACCGCGCGGCGGGAGTCGGGGCAGGCCCGCTTTTCCAGCTGGGCCCAGGAGACCCAGGCTTTCGAGAGAGAAGGAGGGACGAGGAGGCGTGTGAGAAGAAAGAGACGGGGAGTGGGAGAAGTGTGCCTGTGTGTGAGTCCGGCGTCGCTCCCTCCACGTTCATTCACACCTTTGGCAAAGGACGGGTCCAGGGTGACGGCCCGCTCAAAGACGGAGACCGCGCGGGCGTAGTCCTGGTGGAATGGATTGTGGGGGTCATGACGAGAGACGGGGTGAGAGGCCAGGGAGCGTGCGAGCGAGCGCGTCTCGGGAGGACGTGCGCGCGGCGCGCGTCTCGAGAGCGTCTGTCGGGAGCGCGCCGCTTTGCCCTGGCTTTTTCCCGCCCCCGTTCTGCCGCGCCCGCCCGCCTCCGCACCCCTCCGACCCCCCAAAACCATGACCCCTATCCACCCCTTCCCTTTACCTGGGCACGTGCCAACTCAAGGGCGCGAGCGTACATGTGGCCTGCGCAGGAGACCCGAGCGTCCTCGGTCAGGTCAATGCGCCGGGCACCTGACGCTGCTCGAGTGTCGGCCGCGGCGAGTGCGGGCGGGCTCACCCGAAGGGTGCAGCCCCGCGGCGGACTAGTGACGGTGGCGGCGAAGCGGGCCCCCCGAGCCC
>Ga0315289_10001709_pt1 | contig 34089 bp, 27 predicted proteins | sample YL17G11_40_MG_FD_203452 | JGI IMG/M metagenome (GOLD analysis project Ga0315289, IMG submission 203452) | Sediment microbial communities from Yellowstone Lake, YNP, Wyoming, USA - YL17G11_40 | ecosystem: Environmental > Aquatic > Freshwater > Lake > Sediment | place: USA: Wyoming | collected... | reverse complement strand
ATGAACCACATCCTCTGCGGCGTCTCCGTCGACCCGCTCGCCCTCGCCCCCTTCCACGCCGTGTTCTCGAGCCTGCCGCCGCTCGCCGCCTCCGAGATCGGGTTCGCCCTCCATCCCCAGGCCCGGGTCTACATCGTGCCCAACATCAAGAGCTTCGTCGGCGGGGACATCACGGCCGGGCTCGTCGCCTCGGAGTTCGCCGGGAAGGCCGCAAACGAGCTCTACCTCGACCTCGGGACCAACGGCGAGATCGTCCTCAAGAAGGGCCCCGAATTCGTGACCACGTCGACGGCCGCCGGCCCGGCCTTCGAAGGCATGAATATCAGCTGCGGCATGCTGGCGGTCGCCGGGGCTATCCATCGGGCCGAATGGGATAACGGTTTCAAATTCCGCACGGTCGACGACCTCCCTCCCCAGGGCGTCTGTGGGACCGGCCTCATCGACATCTTGGCCCTGGCCCTAGCCCAGGGCGTCCTCGGCCGCGACGGCCGGATCGCCGGACCGGAAAAGAAGATCCGGCTGACCGACCGGTTTTCTCTGACCCAGCAGGACGTCCGGGGCGTCCAGCTGGCCGTGGCCGCGGTCAGGAGCGGAGTGAGGCTGATGCTCCGGGAGTTCCATGTTTCGATGGCCCAACTCGACCGGGTCCTCGTCGCCGGGGCTTTCGGCAGTTCCTTGGACATTGGGAACGCCCAGGCCCTGGGGCTTCTGCCTGACGTCCCCGAGCGCAAGGTCGCGTTCATCGGCAACGCGTCCCTGGCCGGGGCCCGGAAGCTCCTGCTGTCCCGGCCCGACCGGACGGCCGCAGAGACCCTGGCCGCCAAGATCGCCCACGTCTCCCTGGCCACCCGGCCGGATTTTCAGGACGAGTTCATCCAGGCCCTCGAATTTAAGCCGTATCCAGGAGGGGAAAAATGACCTTACCTCTGCTCGACCTCGTCAAGACCCGGACGGTTCTCCTCGACGGCGCCATGGGGACCGAACTCATGGCCCGGGGACTCCCCCAGGGGACGGTGCCGGAAGCCTGGAATGTCGAGCGTCCCGGCCTCATCCAGGAGATCCACGGCGAATACTTCGCGGCCGGAGCGGATGTCGTCTTAACCAACAGCTTCGGGGGAAGCGCTCTCAAATTGGCCGGCTACGGCCTCGGGGACCGGACCTATGAGCTGAACCTGGCAGCGGCCCGCCTGGCCCGGGAAATCGCCCCCGCCGGACGCTACGTGGCCGGAAGCATGGGCCCCACGGGAAAGTTTCTGAAACCCCAGGGGGAATTCACCGAGGAGGACTTCGCCGCCGCTTACGCCGAACAGGCCCGCGGCCTCTCCGACGGCGGGGCGGATGTCCTGCTCGTCGAGACGCAATACGATCTGCGCGAGGCTCTCGCGGCGGTCCGCGGCGCGCGAAGCGTTTCCTCGCTTCCCGTCTTCGTCACCATGACATTTAACTCGTTCCCGCGCGGCTATTTCACCCTCATGGGAGACACCGTCGCCAGGTCGGCCGCGGAGCTCGAGAAGGAAGGCGTCGGGGCGGTGGGGGCCAACTGCACGCTGAACAGCGAACAGATGGTCGGCTGCGTCCGGGCCCTCAGGGAAACGACGGCCCTGCCCATCATCGCCCAGGCCAACGCCGGACAGCCAGTTATCGGCCAGGACGGCCGCGTCGGCTATTCCCAGGGCCTTGAAGACTACGTGCGGTTCGTCCCCGAGATCGTTCGGGCCGGCGCTGGCTTCGTCGGGGGCTGCTGCGGGACGAACCCGTCGTTTATCCGGGCCATGGCCCAGATAATCAACCCATTCGACACCCCGGTCTAATACCCGGGGTATGGAGGAGCGGTCATGATCAAAGATGAACTTTTGCGGAGCATGAACGAAGCGATCGTCGCCGGCGACAAGGCGGCCGCCGTGGCCCTCGCGGCGGACGCCGTCCGGTCCGGGGCGGACCTTCTCGAGGTCATCGAGAAAGGATTTGTCACGGGCCTCCAAAAGGTCGGAGAGCTCTGGGAACAAGGGGATTATTTCCTGCCCGAGCTCATTTCGAGCGCCGAGGCCATGAAGGTGGCCATGGCCGTCCTCGAGCCGGAGCTCAATCGGAAAAAGATCGAGGCCCGGACGGGCGGGAAAGTGGTCATCGGGACGGTCGAGGGCGACATCCACGACATCGGGAAAAACCTGGTCGCCTCGATGCTCCAGGCGGGCGGCTTCGAAGTCTTTGACCTCGGGGCCGACGTCAAGCTCGAACGGTTCGTCGAAAAGGCGGAGGCCGTGGGCGCGCGGATCATCTGCCTGTCCGCCCTGCTGACGACGACGATGACCAACCAGAAGCGGCTCATCGGGCTCCTCCGCGACAGGGGCCTCCGGGACAAGTACAAGGTTCTCGTCGGCGGCGCGCCCGCCAGCCGCAAATGGGCCGATGAAATCGGCGCGGACGGCTACGCCGAAAATGCGGTCGCCGCAGTCAAGCTGGTCCGGACCATAGCCGGCCGGGACTGAGACGGAACCGGGCGAACAAGCTTGGGAAATATGAGAGAGAGGTTAGGATGATCGAAACAAAAAGGCCAAAACTGGAACTCCTTGGCGGGGAGTTCGTCGAAAGGATCGTGGACGAGGGACTGACGCTCCTCGAAACGCAGGGGGTCATGATCGAGAATGCCGAGGCGCTTCGACTTCTCGGCGACGCCGGGGCCGTCGTCGACCGGGCCTCCCAGCGGGCCCGGCTCGGCCGGAAACTGGTCGAAGGATGCCTGGCTTCGACACCATCTACGATCACGCTCTATGACCGGAGCGGCGAGAAGGCTTTTGCCGTCGGCGGTGACGAAGTCCATTTCGACCCCGGCTCCGCGGCCGTGACTCTCCTCGATCATGACACGCAGGAGGAACGCAAGGCGACGACCGCCGACCTCGTGGACTTCTACAAGCTCGTCGAAACCCTGGAGCACATCCATTTCCAGAGCACGGGCCTCATCTCCTCCGACGTCCCCGCCGAGGTCTCCGACTGCTACCGGCTCTACCTCGGCCTGTGCCTATCGTCCAAACCGTTCGTTACGGGGACCTTCCGCGTGGAGGGTTTCCGGCCGATGAAGGACTTCCTCGTCGCCGTCCGCGGCGGCGAGCGCGAGCTTCGCCTCAAGCCGCTGGCCATTTTCGACGCGTGCCCCTCCCCTCCCCTCAAGTGGAGCAACCTGACCGCGCAGAGCCTTCTCGACGCGGCCCGGGCCGGCATTCCTTCCGAGCTCATCTCCATGGGCCTGACGGGGGCGACATCGCCGGTCACGATCGCCGGGACGCTCGTCCAGCACGTGGCCGAAAACCTCTGCGGTCTGGCCATCTGTCAGGTCGCGAGCCAAGGCGCGCCGGTCATTTTCGGCGGCTCCCCGTCGAGCTTCGATATGAGGAAGGGGACGACCCCCATGGGCGCCATCGAGACAATTATGATCGACTCGGCCTACGCCCAGATCGGCAAGTTCCTGAAATTGCCCACCCATGCCTACATGGGACTGAGCGACGCCAAGGTCAACGACCCCCAGGCGGGGTTCGAAACGGCCATGGGGGCCGTCCTGGGGGCCCTTTCCGGGATCAACGTCATCTCCGGTCCGGGGATGCTGGACTTCGAGAGCTCGCAGAGTCTCGAAAAACTCGTCATCGACGACGGCATCTGCGCCATGGTCTACCGTCTCCTAGCCGGCATCGCCCAGCGGGACGACCCTATCGCCCTGGACGTTTTCGAGGGGTTCACTCCCGACATGACGTTCCTCTCCCACCCGCACACCCGCCAATGGTACAGGAAAGAACATATTCTAGCCGGCCTCGTCGACCGCGATCCTTACGAAGCCTGGGTGGCGGCCGGCCGGACGTCCATCGTCGACAAGGCCCACGCGGACGTCCGGAGGCGGCTCGGGAAGTACGATGCTCCTCCGCTCGCCGATCCCGTCCGCAAAGAGATAGACAAGATCATGGCGGCCTACGCCCGGTCCTCGGGCGTCGGCCGGCTGCCGGTGTGGGAGCTCTAGCCAAGGGCCTGGCTTATTCACGGGTCGAGGCGGCTGCGGATGCGCGGCGCGGGGTGTGAAGCTGTATTCCGAGTACTGCGAACCCCCGCAACAAAGCAGACGCGGCTGGATCGGCCCGCCCGGAGGGTAAAAACGCCGGATATGGCTTCAGCGAACATCCTCAAGCCGACTTTGATATCGACACTGCCAAAAAACGATACTATCACTCCGGAACTAGGTGACAAATCGGCGTTTTTATGAATATGCCAGGCTAATCCAGGTCCCAGATCTCGAGGTAGTCCGGGACCTCGACCGTCCAGCCCTTCTCCTGCCGGATCCGTTCGGCGGTTTTCCGGGCGACATCCGCGTCGCCGTGGGTGACGAAGAGGCGCCGCGGCGGGGTCTTGAACCCGTCGAGCCAGCGGCCCAGGGCCTTGCGGTCGGCGTGGGCCGAGAAGCCATCGATCTTGGCCACCCGGGCCTTGACCGGGAAGGTTTTGCCAAAGAGGCGGACCTGGGCGGCTTTCTCGAGGATCTGACGGCCCAAGGTCTCCCGGGCCTGATAACCCACGAACAGGATGGTGGATTCGGGGCGGGTGATGTTGTGGGCCAGGTGGTGCTTGATCCGTCCTCCCGTGCACATGCCCGAGCCGGCCATGATCACGGCCGGAACGCGGACGGTGTTGATGGCCTTGGACTCTTCGGGCGTCCGGACGATGACGAGCCCAGGGAAGCGGAACGGGTGTTCTTCCGACGCGAAGAGCTTCCGGGCTTCCTCGTCGAGGAACCCGTCGTGGCGCTCGAAGGCTTGGGTCACTTCCCGGGCCATGGGGCTGTCGAGATAGACGGGCACCGGCGGGATGGCCTTGGCCCGGACGAGCCGGCTGAGATGGAACATCAGGTCCTGGGCCCGTTCGATGGCGAAGGTGGGGATGACGACGTTGCCGCCCGCGCCAGCCGTGTCGCGGATGATCCCCCCCAGCAAGTCGTCCACGCGTCCCGGGTCTTCGTGGTCCCGGTCGCCGTAGGTGGATTCCATGACGATGTAATCGGCCCGCTCGAAAAGGGAAGGATCGCGGACGAAGGGACTGCCCCACTGGCCGATGTCCCCCGAGAACACGATCGTCCGGACGCCCTCCTCGACCCCGACGGCGGCCGGGGTCCCGGGCTTTGCCCGGGGGTCCACTTCCGCCGCGAAGGCTTGTCCCTTGACGCTGAGTTCGACCATGGCCGAGCCGAGGATGTGGCCGGCATCCCGGAATCGGACCGAGACGCCCCGGCCGAGTTCGCGAGCTTCGTCGTAGGCCGCCCCCTCGACCAGGGGCATGGTCATCTGGACGTCCTCGGTCGTGTAGAGAGGGACTTCCGTGGGGAGACCGGAGCGCCCTTCCTTTTGATGGCGTTTTTTCTTGTAGGCCGCGTCTTCCTCCTGGATTTTCGCCGCATCCATGAGGGCGATGGCGAGAAGGTCGGCCGTGGCGGCCGTCGTCAAGATCGTCCCGGCGAACCCGTCGCGGACGACCGCCGGGATGAGGCCCGAGTGGTCCAGGTGGGCGTGGGTGAGCAGGATGAAATCGATGTCCTCCGGAGGGACGGGAAGCGGCAGCCAGTTCCTCTCGAGGTAGGGTCTCTCCTGGTGGAGGCCGCAGTCGACGAGGATGCGGAGCCCGTTGGCCTCGACGAAATAACAGGAACCCGTGACCTGCCGCGCCGCCCCGAAGAAAGCCAGTTTCATGCCGCTCAATAAGGGTGAGACCTATAGAATTCGGCTTGGGCGGCGAAGAACAGGGTCTTGATCCAAATCCGGAACAGCACGTTGATCTGCATCCAGAAGAAGCCTAGGAGGACGAAGAGGACCGTCGGTCCGGAGAGGAGCCCAAAGACAGCATAGAAAAAGACCGTCCCGGCGACAAACCCCGCGACGACGAGAAGATAGAGGCCCCAGGACCGGAAAAAGCGCTTCTTGAGGAAATTGAGGGCCTGGCGGAGGGCCCGCAGGATCTTGGTTTCTTCGTCGGCGACGACGGCGATGCGGGCGTAGTCAAAGACCATGTGGACGATGGAGAGCAAGAGGAGGGCGACGAGGAAATGGAGGTTCCTCAGAATGACCGACGGCCACTCCGTCCAAGCGTTCTCGAGCCAGAGGTTCATCAAGGCCGAGAGGAGACGGAGGATGACGCCGAAGGTCAGGATGAGGAAGACGAGCGAGGCGAGGAACAGCCGGACGAACCTCCAGAAATAGCGGCCGCAATAGCCGAAAAACGCCTGGAGGGTCGGCCGGCCTTCCCTGTCGAGGAGGCGGCCGATGATGCCGCCGTTGAGGAAGACGTAGAGCACGAGGAAGAGAAGGGCCGAAACGACGAGGCCTCCGATGACGGCCGGCATCGCGTCCTGGTACTTGAGGACGGCCTCGCCCAGCCACATGAGGTCGAACGGCCGAACGTTCGAGCCCAGGAAGGAATGGCCGAGCTCCGTCTGGACGAGGAAGACGAACGGAAAGGCGACGATCGCGGCGTAGACGATGTTGACGACCCAGAGGATGGCGAGCAGCCGCGGTTTCCGAAGCGTTATCCCTATGCCTTTTCCGATGGCTTTGAAGACACCCATGGGACCCTCCTTAGCTCAGTGAACTGACGAACTGAAGTAAGTTCTGGACGGTGAACAGCAGCTGGGTCAGGAGCTTGACGACGTTGCGCCGGAGCCCGTCCACGCCGCGGCTGTTGTTGGCTAGGTTCGCGTCGATGAGCCAGACGCCATCCGGGTCGACCTGGGCGCTTTCGACCTCGACCGGTTTAACGAACTCCAAGCGGGCCCAGCGGGCCTGTCCGTCCCAGGACCGCGTCTCCGTCGTCCCGTCCTTGAAGCGGACGAGGACCTTGACCTGGGCATCGCCGCGGACGCGCGCTTCCCCGAAGCGCCTCAGGACGACCGTCGTCAGGTACTCGGTCTTGACCTCGGCCTCGGGGAACTTGGCTTCCAGGGCGTCGAGCTCTTCAATTTTTTTCGAGGTCATCTCTTCCCGGGCCCCCTTGACGTCGAAGACCCCACGCCGCGCACGGGGGACTTTGACCGACGCGACCTCGGCGACGCCGTAGTCGAAGGCCTGCGTCGAGTCGAGAAGCTCGTCGAAGAACCAGGTCATGTCCTTGCCGGAGACCTCGTTGACGACCCCGATGAATTCGGCCTTCCCGGGGTGCTTGTAGCGATAGCGCATGTGGTAGGTCCGCATGACCCTGGCCCACGTCGGCTCGCCGAGAAACCCCTCGAGCGTGCGGAGGAGGGTTGCCGCCCTCATGTAGACGTTGGCGGCGTAGCTTCCGGAGTTATAGAATCTCCAGGACCAGGCGGTCACCGGGTCGTAACGGACGGTGTTGACCGCCGCGACCCGGTCGAGTTCGAAGTCGAAGGTCTTGGGCAGGCGGAGCAGCCAGGTTAGCGGGATCCCCCTGAAAACCATCGGCATGGCGCCGGGGCCGTAGGCCCGAGCCATGACCTGGCCTGTCGAGTAGGTGTTGAAGCCCTCGTCGAGCCAGGCCGCCTCGAATTCGTTATTGGCCACGAGCCCGTACCAATAGCCGTGTCCGAACTCGTGGACGATGACCCCCTCCGGGGAGAGGATGTCCTTGCTCGTCAGGACTTGGGTGCCGGCGGTGAACAGGGTGGGATACTCCATTCCGCCGCTCCCGGTGCGGTAAGGCGGGTCGACCATGGTCACGGTTTCATAGGGATAGGGGCCGTACCAGAGGCCGTAGTATTTGATGGCCGCCCGGAGCGCCCGGAAATGACGCTCGATCTGCTGCTCGTGTTCGGGGGCGATGAGCAGGGTCATCTTGACGTCGGGGAGCTTGACCTCTTCGAGAGGAAGCCCGAGCAGCTCGGCCGTCTCCCGGTATTCCTCCAAGGTCACTTCCTTGTCGGCGATGAACTCGCGTTCGACCTTGAGGTAGCGGGGGTCGGCCATCCAGGCGAAGTCGTGGACCATGGACTGGCGGTATGTATAAGTGGTTTTCTTGACCGATTCGTCGACCCGGATGTCGGTCTGCTTTCCCGACGAGCCTATTACGAAATCCCGGGGCACGGTGATGTGGACGACGAAATCAGCGAAGTCGGCGAAGAACTCGGAATTCTGATGGTAGGCGTGGGCGTTCCAACCCTTCCCCTCTTCGTAGACGCCGGGCTTGGGGAACCATTGGGCGATGAAAAAGGAGTTCTTGTAATAACCGGAGCGGGCCACGGTCCGAGGGATCTTGCTCCGGAATTCGAGTTGGAGACGGACGCTTGCTCCGGGCTGGATGGGTTCGGGGAAGAGGATCCTCACGACGGTCTGGTCGTCCGGATGCTCCGGTCCGTCAGGCGTGGCGAAGGAAAGGCCGGACTTGAGGTCCGTGCCGTCCGCCAGCCGAATGTCCGTGACGTCGATCCAGCCCCACTCGCCTTCGTTGGGGGCCTTGCCCCGGCCGAACATCGATTCGGCCCGGGCTTCCCGGAGAAAGGCGCTCTCCTCGTTCTTGAAGGCGTTCCAATAGAGGTGGAGGAGCATGTCGGGGACGGCCTCCCCGGACGGGTTGGTCCAGACGATCTCTTCCTTGCCGAGGAGCATCTTCCCCGCGGCGTCGAGCTCGACCCAGATCTCGTAGCGGAGGGCGGGAGCGGCGGCGAAGCCCGCTGCCTCCTGCCGCGGAAGCCCCAGCGTCGGCAGGACCAGGAGAGCGGCGCCTAACAAACACACGGTGCCGATGCGTTTTATCATTCTGAACCCCCTAACGGTGATAGGCTTCGGCCAGGCCGGATAATCTTCAAGGTCAATCTCGCAGCCATTCCTCCCAGGCGGTCCGCCGGGGGAAATACATGAAGATCAGGAGGAGGGAGGCGAAAACGAGGACGTAGAAGTCGATGTTATACCCGCTCAGGAGGAACAAGCCGAGGCCCAGAATTCCCGGGATCTCTCCCAGGACCAGGGTCATGATCGCGGCCCTCTGAAGCCTGTGGAGGGCGGTCTTGGCCTCCTCCCCGGGGGCCTTCCGGAGGAGTTGGGGACGAAGAAGGCGGATGAGGACGATGACCGCGGCGGCCGCCCCAAACACGACGTAACGGAGCTGCTGGATGTTGGCGATCGTGGCGAAGCCGCGGAAAGGCCTGTACACGGCCCGCAGGACTTCGACGAGGCCCAAATAGATGAGCAGGCTGGCGATGATGGCCGTCGCGATCAGAGTTGCGGACTTGAGATGGATCCGGAGTTCGTCCCGGATATCCATGTCGACCTCCTCGCGTGCGCGGCCTGACTGACAGCCGGCAGCACCGTCGGAATTATATGAGAATCGAGGCCATTAGGCAATAAACCCATTTAATCCCCCGGCCTGAGGCCCGGGGGTATGCGCAGGGTTAATACTGAGCGGGGCTTGACGCCCGCGAATGTATCAACCCATTCGACAGCGGCCGGGGCTCAATCGACATAGAGCAGGAAGCCCTTCAAGTAGGATGTCTCCGGGTGATAGATGTTGATCGGGTGGTCAAAGGCCTGGCGGTGCTTCTGGAGGATGCGGACGCGCCTTCCCGCCTCAAGCGCCGCCTGGAAAACGACCTGCTGGAAGAGCCCCTCGTCGACGTGGTGAGAACAGGAGAACGTCAGCACAAGCCCCGGGCTGCGGACTCGCTGGAAGGCCAGGCGGTTGATGTCCTTGTAGCCGCGGCAAGCGGCGACGACGTCCGTTTTTTTCTTGGCGAAGGCCGGCGGGTCGAGAATGATGAAATCATGGTCGAGGGCTGGTTCCCTCAGAAACTCGAAGACGTCGGCCGTGAAGAAGACCCCGGAGTCCGCCGGAAGGCCGTTGAGCTCGAAATTCTCCCGTGCCAGCGCGATGGCCGCCGCCGACGAATCGACGGAATCGGCCCGGACGGCCCCGCCCCTGAGCGCGCAGACGGAAAAGGCCCCGGTGTAAGCGAAGGCGTTGAGGACCTTCCGGCCCGCGGCGAAGTCGCGGACGAGCCTCCGGCTTTCCCTCTGATCCAGGTAGAAACCGGTTTTTTGGCCGTGGGCGAAACTGACCCAGTAAGGGATTCCTTCTTCGAGGATGCGGACTTTGTCGACCCTCTCCCCCGCGAGGTGCCCCTCGGTCTCCGCGAGGCCCTCTTCCCGCCGGGCCGGCAGGTCGGATTTTTCGAGAACGGCCCGGGGCCTGACGGCCGCATCGAAGAGTTGAAGGATGAGAGGCTTTAGTTTCTCCATCCCGAGCGTCGCGACCTGGAGGATGAGAACGTCGTCGTAGAGGTCGGCTATGAGGCCAGGCAGGCCGTCCCCCTCGGCGTTGATGAGCCGGCGGGCGTTGGTCACGGCCGGGTCAAAAAGCCCGGCCCGGAGGGCCAGAGCCCGCTCGACGCTGCCGCGGATCCCTTCTTCGGGAGACTCTCCGCCGAAGCTGACCATCCGTCCGGTGATCGAGCTTTTCCGGTTGAAGTAACCGTGGCCCAGGAGGTCTCCCCCGGCGCTGTGGACGGGAAGGACGGCGCCGTTCTCGAACTCGGGCAGGTCCCGGATGGCGCCGGAGAAGATCCAGTGGTGCTTGTTCCGGACGGCCTTGTCCCGGCCGGGTTTGAGGACGACGGCGTTCACGCCGGCTCCCGCGCTGCGAGCATCCGGACGACGGGCCGGTCGGGCTCCGAAAAAAGATTTTCATCCATCTCCGCCGGCTCGAGCCAGCGGAGCTCGTCGTGGTCGGTGAGTTTGAAGGATTCCGAAAGGAGCTCCGTCCGGAAGACCAGGAGCTCGAAGGACATGAGGGCGCCCGAAAACGGCACGGAACACAGGAAATCGCCGACCCGGGTGCGCACCCCCAGTTCTTCCTCGAGCTCCCGCTCCAGGCACCTTTCGGCAGCCTCCCCCTTCTCGAGCTTTCCGCCGGGGAACTCCCAAAGTCCGCCGGCCGTCAGCCCCGGCTTCCGCCGGGCGACGAGGATCTTGCCGTCTTTTTCGATCACGGCGGCGACGACTTTCATTGTCATTTCTGTCTCATCATAATTCACCGTCGCTCCGTTGACAATAGGATTCGGGAATATCCAACGAGGCATTCCCGCCGTCGGCCGCGGAGGGTCCTCGGGGGTCGTCTCCGTTCGCTGCGGTGATTCTTAACGCCTTCCCGGTCCGGATTCGATGGGAGCGGCAGGGAGCGAACTCTTGGGAGCGACCGATAGAAGTGCGGCGGAGTGGCTCGGAGCCGCACTTATAGGAAATATCTTAAGCAAGTCCAATGAAAGAAATTTCTTTTCAGATATTTACCAGAATTGTAGCTCCGGGCACTCCGCCACAATTCTGCTGGTCGCTACGAAGACTCCGCTCCCCGCCGCTCCCTTCGACGACGCCCCTCTGCCCCTGATTTCGCGGCCTTCTTTTTCGCCTCGTCGGTAAGAGGTTGTTCTGGTCTTGCTAATAAATTGGGCCGAAGGGGGTCATCAGAGAGAGCATAAGCGGTGATTTAGCCGGGCAGAAGCCGGACGAGGGCAGTTTCAGGAGAAACCGCCAAAACGTGTTTGAGCTCGGCGTAGCGCACGCCGAGCGAGTTGTTTTGGCGCTGAGTCCGGCGCACTGACCGGCGTAAAAAATCACCGCAGCGAGCGATGAAGATCCCCGAGGTCCAACCCATATATAAATGACGGTACAGAGGACTTGTGCTAGAATGGCCGGGCCATGAAAATAGCTTTCCTCGCTTCGGAAGTCATCCCCTACGCTAAGACGGGCGGCCTGGCGGACGTGGCCGGGGCCCTGCCCAAGTTCCTGTCCGGTCTCGGCGCCGACGTCCGGGTCTACATGCCGCTCTACAGGGAGGTCCGCAAAAAGAACCTGCCGCTCGAGCCCGTCCTCGCCGACGCCTCGTTCGATCTGGGCGGGAAGCGGGTGACGTTCTCGGTCTTTGCGCACCGCGCCGGAGGCCTGTCCGTCTTCTTCATCGACCAGGCGGCCTATTTCGACCGCGACCAGCTCTACGGGACGCCGGCGGGCGATTTCCCCGACAACGCCGAGCGCTTCGCTTTCTTCAGCCGGGCTTCGCTCGAAACCATGCGGGCGACCGGCTTCCGCCCCGACGTCGTCCACGGACACGATTGGCAGGCGGCCGCGGCCTTCGCCTATCTCAAGTTCAGCTACGCGGACGACCCCTTCTTCGCCGGGACGCGCTCGCTTTTCACCATCCACAACCTGGCCTACCAGGGCCTGTTCGAAAAGGACGTCCTCGGCCGCATCGGGCTCCCCGAGTCGCTGTTCAACATGAACGACCTCGAGTTCTACGGCAAGGTCAATACGCTCAAGGCCGGCATCCTCTACGCGACGGCCGTGACCACGGTCAGTCCAAGATACAGCCGCGAGATCCAGACGCCAGAATTCGGCTGCGGTCTCGACGGTCTCCTCCGGCACAGGGCGGACGCGCTGCACGGCATCCTCAACGGCGTCGATTACCAGGACTGGGATCCCGCGACCGACCGGCTCATCCCCCGGAACTTCGGGCCCGCTGACCTGGCCGGGAAAAAGGATTGCCGGGCGGAGCTCGTCCGGATGTTCGGACTTTCAGCGCCCTCGGACCTCCCCATCGCGGGCATGGTCACGCGCCTGGCCGGCCAGAAGGGCCTCGATATCATCTGCGAAGCGCTGGATGCCCTGCTCGGCCTCGGCCTGACCTTCGTCATCCTCGGCACCGGCGACCAGAAGATCCAGGATTTCCTCCTCAAAGCGCAAAAAAAACACCCCACTCGCCTCGGGCTCAAGATCGCCTTCGACGAGAAGATCGCCCACACGATCTACGCCGGGAGCGACATCTTCCTCATCCCCTCGCGCTATGAGCCCTGCGGGCTGACTCAGATGTACGCCCTGAAATACGGGACGATCCCCGTCGTCCGGGCCACGGGCGGGCTCGACGACAGCATCCAGGAGTACGACCCGCTCGCCGGAAGCGGAAACGGCTTCAAGTTCGTCGAGGCCGCGCCCGAAGCGCTCCTCTCGGCGGCGGCCTGTTCGATCGAGGCGTTCCGGCGGCCGGAAGCGTGGAAGGCCCTCGTCGGGAACGCCATGGCCGCGGACTTTTCCTGGGAGCGCTCGGCGGCGGCCTACCTCGACCTTTACAAGAAGATCGCCGCGACCGCCTGAGCCGCTAAGGCTGCCGGAGGAACTTCGCCGCCGTCTCCGGAGGTACGGGGTTGATGTAAAAGCCGGTCCCCCACTCGAACCCCGCGACCTTGGTCAGGATCGGGAATATCTCCAGATGCCAGTGGAAGTTCTTCTCGATTTCCGGCCAGCCCTCAAGCGACAGCGAGGGATTGGGGGCGTGATGGAGGACCATGTTGTAGGGCGGATCGCCGACCGTCTCTTTGAGCCGGGTCAGGACGGCTTTCATCGTTTCCGCCAGCGTCAGAAGCTCGTCCTCGCGCACGTCCTTGAAGAAGGGCGAATGCCTCAGGGGGTAGATGGCCATTTCGAACGGGAACCGTGAGGCATAGGGAGCGATGACCGAGAAATGCCTATTCCGGGCGATCTGGCGTGCCCCCGCCGCCTCCTCTTCCTGGAGGATCCGGCAGAAGGCGCATTCCTTGAAGTTCCGGAAAAGCCGGTCGGCGCCGTAGATCTTTTCCTTGATCCGTTTCGGGACGATCGGCGTCGCAATGATCTGGGAATGAGGATGGCTCAGGGATGCCCCGGCCTCCTTACCCTTGTTCTTGAAGAGCTGGACGTACTGGTAGTGGAGCTCTTCCTCAATGGACGTGATCCTCTGCTGGAAGACCTGGAAGACGTCCCGGATGTGGGCGACGGGAAGGTCGCTCAGCTCGAGGGCGTGGTTGGGATTTTCGATGACCACTTCGTGGACGCCCGTTCCTTCCATCCACTGAAAGACGCCGCCCGTCGGCTTGAGTGGCGGCGTGCCGCGGTTCAGGGCCGGAAATTTATTGGGCACGACCCGGACTTTCCAGCCCGGGGAATCCGCCGCCGTCCCGGCCGCCCTCAGGGCGAAGACCTCGGGAGGCGTTTTCGTCTCGTTGCCTTCGCAGAACGGGCAGAAGCCGACGGGCTCAGCGGCTCGCGCCGTCCCGCCGCTGGGCAGGAAATCGTCCGGACGCTTGCTGCGTTCCGTCGCGATGATGACCCATCGTCCGCTGACCAGGTCTTTTCTCAGCTCCGACATCATTCACCCATCAGCTGCTTGATTTTCGCTTTGAGCTCGTCGAGCGACGCGGACTTGACGACGTAGGCGTCGGCCGCCCAGGTCATGAAATCCTCCTTGTAGCTTTGGTAGGCCGAGTTGATGATGATCGGGATGTCCTTGCGGAGCCCCATGATCCGGGTGATGAGCTCGATCCCGTTCATTCCCGGCATCCTGATATCCGTGACGATGAGGTCGAAGGCCGTCTTCCCGAGCTCGGCCAGGGCGGTCTCAGCGTCGATTACCGCGGTGACCGCGTAGCCTTCCCGGCTGAGCTCCTCTTCATAGAGGAGGCAGAGGGCCTTCTCGTCCTCGACCAGCAGGATCTTTTTTTTCATGGCCATTCACTCCCTTTCGCGGCAGAGAAAAATGAGCTTGAAAAGAGCCCCCTTCCCCACCCGGCTCTGGACTTCGATCTTGCCGTCGCAAGTGTCCATGACCCTCTTGGTGAAGGGCAGTCCGAGGCCCATGCCTTTTTCCTTGGTCGAGAAGAAGGGCCTGAACAGCTGGTCCTTGTCCGGGTTGGAGATGCCCTGGCCCGTGTCCCGGATCGAAAGGACGAACCAGCCGCTGTTTTTCCGGTAGCCCCTGACGGTGACCATCCCGCCGGGCGGCGTCGCCTCGAACGCGTTGTCCAGGAGGTTGCGGACGACCTCGCCGAACGAAGTCGGGTCGCAGAGGATCTGAGGCAGGCAGGGCTCCAGCTTGACGTTCAGCACGTATCCCTGCGATTTCGTCTGGACCTCGGGGCTGTCGAAAACCCCGGCCAGGACCGGCCCCGGGTCGAAATAGACGGGCTCTTTCAGGCTGACTTTGAGGAAGTGCCCCATCTGGAAGATGATGTCCTCGAGCCGGCGAACCTCGTCCCGGATGATGGTCAGGTTCCTGAGTTTTTTCTCTTCGGGGACGTCCGGTTTGAGGAGCTGGTCGGTGAACCCCCCGATGGCGACGATGGGGTTCCGGAGCTGATGGGTGACGAACATGGCCATCTCGCCCATGGCCACCATCTTCTCCATGTCGAGGAGCTTGCGGTGGAGCGTCGTCGAGTAGATGTAGTTGCCGGCGATCAGGCCGCAGAGGCCGGCCAGCTTGATATCGGATGAGGTGATGGGCGTCCGGGTGATGGCGTTGTCGAGGACGATCTCGCCGAGGACCTCGTCCCGGGCGAGGAGCGGGATGCAGAGGAACTCGTCGACCTGGATGACGTCGAGGAAGCGCTTGTCGACGAGGGGCTCGCTCGTGGCCTCGCGGACGAGAAAGATCTCCTTGCGGCAGGCCGCGTAGGCCGGGATGAGCGAAGAATTCTCGTCCACCGTGTAGACGAGACCCTTTAGGCGGCCGCTGAGGGTGTCCTCGTTCTTGCTGACCAGGGCCCGGTTGTGCTCGATGATCTCGACGTACCCGATGCCGGGCGTCGACAGGACCTCCCAGATGAACCCGGCCTCCTCGGCCGAGCGGGGGCCCAGCCACATCTCCCCCTTGAGGCGGTCCCCCTGCTTGAGGAAGAGCATGGCCCGGTTGAAGCCGACGCCCGAACCCGAGGTCAGCGCCGTCAGAATGACGAGAAGGTTGTCCTCGAGGGAGAAAGGCTGGAAGAAGCTCTGGGAGATGATGGACAGGAGCATCATCTCCCGGGGCGCATCCCGCTCGAAATCGGAGGCGAGGAAGTCGTATTTTTCGATCATTCGGACGTCCAGCCCTTGGGGACGACCCGGATGCCGGTCTTGCTGATCTTGAAATTCCGGCAGTCCCTGTCGGCGTCGAAGCCGATCTCGAACCGCTCGGGAATGACCGAGGACTTGTCGATGATGACCTTGCGGAGCCGGGCGCCGCGGCGGACTTCGACGTCCTCGAAGAGGATCGAGTTCACGACCTCGGCCCCGGCTTCGATGCGCACGCCCGGGGCGATGATCGATCTCTCGACGAGGCAGCCGGATAACGAGCACCCGGTGCCGATGATGGAGGAGCGAAGCTCTCCACTGGCAATGAACGTCGGCGGATACTGGGGCTTGTAGGTCCGGACGGGCCAGGCCGGGTCCTTCAAGATGACCGGCGGGTCCGGCGAAAGGAAGGCCATGTTGGCTTCCCAGTAGGCGTCGATCGTGCCGATGTCCTCCCAGTAATCGTCGAAGGTGTAGGCGAAAACGCGGTGGCCGCCGACGAGGGCGGGGATGATGTCTTTGCCGAAATCGTGGGAGCTCCGGGGGTTCCTGGCGTCCTTGATCAGGGCTTTGATCAGGACGGGAGTCTTGAAGAGGTAAACGCCCATGGAGATGAGGCTCTTTCCGGGATCCCAGGGTGTCGCCGATGGCTTCTTCGGTTTTTCCATGAATTCGACGATCTGCCGTTCCTCGTTGACGCCGATGACGCCGAAGCGGGAGGCGTCCTCGATGGGGATGACCCGCGTCATGATAAGCGCGTCGGCCCCGGTCTGGCCGAAGAACAGGAGCAGCTTCCGGTAGTCGGCGTTGTAGATGTGGTCCCCCGACAGCACCAGGACGGCCTCCGGATTCTCCTGCTGGATGGTGTAGATGTTTTGGAAGACGGCGTCGGCCGTGCCTTCGTACCAGTGGTCGCTGACCCGGCCCTGGGCGGGCAGGGAGAAGATGTAGTCGCCGCTCTCGGCGTGGAAGATGCTCCAGCCGTTGAGGATGTGGCGCTCGAGCGAAAGGGACTTGTACTGGGTGAGCAGGGCGATCCTGCGGAGGCCGGAGTTGAGGGCGTTCGAAAGGCTGAAATCGATGATCCGGTAGGCGCCGAGGAAAGGGACGGACGGCTTGGCCCGGTCGCGCGTCAGCGGGTAGAGCCGTTCGCCCTTGCCGCCGCAGAGGACCATGACCAGCGTTTTCTTAGATAACAGTTCCATCGGGCAGGACGACCTCCTCGAACAACCTGTCTTCCGTCTCGAAGACGCGAAGGAGTGACTCTTCGGCGTCCGTGAGGACACGGCCTTCCTCGAGCCACCCGGCCAGCGTCAGGGCCCGCTCGAAGTGCTCGGCGGCCCTGTTCTCGGCATAATCCCGGGCCGACCAGGTCGAGATGAGGAATGGCCAGTCCGAGCTCTCGAGCAGGAACTTCTCGCGGAAGAACTGCTTGAGGATCCGCCGGTCGAGGCGGGCCAGGCGCGGCGTGAGCGCGGCCGCGGCCTCTTCGATCCTATAGATCTTCTTCCAGATCCAGGACGTGTCGTCGTTGAGCCAGATCCAGTGGAACCCGCCCTGTCCCCACGACCCCTCGGGAAGGGAGATGACGGTTTCGGGCGGCAGCCGGTCGAGACAGCCGCCGGCGGTCATGGGCTTGATCGGGCCGGCCGCGAGTTTTTTGATGACGCGGTAAAGCCACTCGGGACCTTCGAACCACCAGTGGCCGAACAGCTCTGTATCGTAGAGCGCCCCGACCGAGCCCGAGGTTTTTCCCTTGAGGGTCTCCTCGATGACAGAGACGAAATGCCCGGCGTGCTCCTCCATCCTTTCCAGGGTCCGGGCTGGGTCATAGGGCTCCTTGAGGCCTAGATCGGCGTCTCTCGAGGTGATCCGCCAGTAGCGCATGCCGCCCGGAAAATGCTTTTTGTGGAATTCGAGATAGGCGCCGTCCCCGGGATAACCCATGTTGCGGCTCCAGACCTGCGAACCGGAGACGTCGTCCCGGGCGAAAAATGGCACGTGCGAGGGATAGGCCAGGTAGGAGGAATAGGGGTCGTGCGGCAGTTCGTCCGTCGGTTTGTAGGAGCCCTTGAATTTCTCCCAAAGAAGCTTCAGGCCGGGAAAGCGGTCGAGGTAGACGCCCTTAGCCTCCCCTCCCTTGAGGAGATGGGCGTCGATGAAGAAATAGCCGATGCCCTCCTGGCCCAGGATCTCGTCGACGCCGAGACGGGGATAAGGCGCTTTGTCTTCGACCGGGGATTTCCAGTTGTACCCGGGGCGGTAGGCGCACTCGGGGATCCAAAATCCCCGGGCCTCCCGGCCGAAGTACTTGCGGTAGGTGTAACGACCCTGCCGGACCTGCTGGCGGACGCTTTCGTCCCTGGCGAGAAGCGGGAAATAGCCGTGCGTCGCCGCCGAGGTCAGGACCTCGATATCGCCGCGGTCCTGGAGGGACCGGAATGCGTCGATGATGTCGCCGTGACAACGGCCGTGGAAATCGTCGAGGAGCTTCCGGTACCAGGTCTCCCAAAAATCGGTGAGCGGACGCAGGGCGACGTTCCCCGTCCGTTCGAAATAATCCCGGTCGCGGACGGCGATCTCGATCTTCATCCTCAGGTACTCGTCGAAGCCCCGGGCAAAGCCGGGATCCTTCAGCTGCTCCATCAAGACCGGGGTGAAGCTGACGCTCGTCCGGGCCACGATCCCTTCGCCGGCCAGCCGCTCGAAGACGTCGAGGAGTGGCATGTATGTTTCTGCGGCGGCCTCGTAAAGCCAGTCCATCCCGTGCGGCCAATTGCCGTGGGCCAGGACGTAGGGGATGTGGCTGTGGAGGACGAGAGAAAAATACTTATCGGCCATGATGCTCCTTCAAGACGATACTCAAGCGTTTTTTCGCGTTCCCAGCCAAGGCCAACGGCCACAACGGGCAGAAACAGTATCCTTGATGGATTATATCAAAACCCCCTTCCGATTGGGAGAGAGTCCGCAGGGCGAAGGACCAGAGGGCGTCCGCCCCCTCGGGCTCGAACAGGAGATGTCCCCCATAGAGGGCCGCTCCGGCGGGGCCGCGGAGCTCGAGTTCGTGGGGGAAGGCCAGGAAGTTCCATTCCGACCCGTATCTCAAGGACAGGCTTTTACCCGAGAGGTTCTCGACTTCGATCGCGACGCGGAGCGCGCCGTCTCCGGGCTCGATGGTCTTCCTGACGGCGAGAGGGACGCGCTCGCCCGAGGCCCAGACCGCTCCCCGGCGCTCCAGGACGAGCGTTTTCCCCACGGCCTCGAACGAGAACGGCTGGTCGACGAAATCCCCTTGTTCCCCATAGTTGGCCTTCCGGAAATCCTCCGCCTTCGTGTCGGCGTGGAAGAAATGGTCGATGAGCGAGAATCGGGGGTACCAGTCGGGGCGGGTCAACTCTTCGGCTTCGGGCGGCAGCTTCTTGCCGAGCTCGTGGATGCTCTTGCCCGTCCCCTCCTCCCCCTCCCCCTCCCCGGCTTCCGGCGACCGGTGGTAGGATTCGCTTCGCCGCGAGAGAACGTCGGAAAGGTTCCGCGACCAGGGGCGGTAGTCGATCTCGACGAGGGCTCCGCCCGAGGACGGCTTGACCAGCAGGCCGAAGGCCGGGCCTTTATAGAAGAGTTCGTCCCGGCCGTCGCAATCGTAGTCCAGGGCGCTCCAGCGGGGCGAGTCCGGCGTCCGTTTCTCCGCTTCGAGGAGATGGTGAAAGACGGCCTCGCGGAGATGGGGCAGATAGAGACCGCCGAAGACGCCGTGCCAATAGGGGTCGTTGCATTGGCCCTTGTAGAGGTCTTTGAGCGCGTCCCCCTCCGCCCGGGCGGAGCGGATTCCCCGCGAGACCATGACCATTCGTTTGTGGAGGTGGTTCGCCTCCGGGTACTTGAGGAAGAATTCGCGGAAGAACCCGCCGCGCAGGAACCGGCGGGCTTCCGCGCCGGACCCGGCCTTGAGCTTCTTGAAGGCCGCCTGGTCGTCGGGCTCGAGGACCCACTCCATCATCTCTTCGTAGGACGCCGGCGGAAGATAGACCCTGCCCGAGGGCGGATGAGAGTCCAGATACTCGGAAAAGGACATCGTCCGGATGCCCTTGTCTTCGATGAAAGCGAGGAACCGCTCGAGCCAGCCTTCCTCGAACACCCATTTGTGGGTGCCCGGCCAGACGCCGAATTTTTCGCCGTCGTCCCCGAGGATAGCCGTCCGGCCCGAAGCCCGGAGGCCGTCGAGATAGGCGTCGATGTCGTCGAGGCCGTGGAACGGCACGAGGTAGCGGAGCTTCTTGTCGATCGGAAAAAGCCGCAGACTCCGGCCCTCTTCCTCGGTGACATAGGTCGTGGCCAGGTCGCGGATCCCGGCGTAGTGAAAATGCTCTTCGTCGAGGAGCGTGTATTCGATGCCCGCCGCCGCCAGGGACTTGGGCAGGTGGGGCTCCCAGACCCTTTCGGTAAGCCATAGCCCGCGCGGCGCCCGGCCGAAATTCTCCCGGAGGTAGTCGTTCATCATCCGGATCTGCCCGACCCGGTCCTCTTCGGGAATGATCGACAGGATGGGTTCGTAGAAACCTCCGCTCAGGAGCTCGACCTGCCCCCGGCCGGACAGTTCCTTGACGAGGTCCCAACAGCTCCGCTCGTTCTTTTCCATGTACTCCCAGAGAGGGCCGGAGAAGTGGAGGGCGAAGCGGAAGCCCGGATGCCGGGCCAGGTGCTCCAGCAGCGGCCGGTAACAGTTCTCGAAAGCCTCCTTGACGACGTGATCGAAATTCCCCACCGGCTGGTGGTTGTGAACGGCGAACAGCAAGACGAGCTCGTTCATTCGGGCTCCTTCACGCCCGCGGCCCGGCAGGCCTTTCGGATATAGGCCTTGAAGAGGTAATCGAACTCTCCCTTCCCCTCCTCTCCATACCACCAGAACCAGTCCGAGCCTTCGGCCACGGCCATCTCTTCCGACGGCCCGCAGGCCTCGCGGGCCGTCGCGAGCAGGTCCCAGGCGGCGTTCTTGGCCGGATGGCCGACCCACTTGGAAAAGTTCCCCAGCCAGGTTCCCGGGACCAGATCGATCTCATCCCGGGCCGGTTCGGCCGCGAGGTAGCCCTCGAGAGAGGTCAGGATGAAACCTTCAAGACGCTTGACCCTGTCGTAGAGGGCGCGCAGGAAAGGGACGCCGTTTCCGGGATAGTGCTCCCACGGGTTCTCGCCGTCGAGGACAATGACGAGGATCGAAGCCTCGTCGGCGATTTTTCTCCGCGCCTCGAGCTTCGCGACGAAATCCTCGACGGCCGCCGCGGCCGGCCACTTCTGGTACTCGAAGCTCAGCAAGTCGGAGAGTTCCCGGTCGCGGAAAAATAGCGCGAGTGATTCCGAGAGGTAGGGCTTGAACAGGTCGGCTGGGGCATGCGGCGCGGGCCGGCTTTTCCAGAGGACGTTCTCATCCGTCAGGGCGAAGCGGAAACCGGCGGCCGCGGCGGCGCGGGCGACCTCCCGGCTGACGCCGCCCTCCGACGGCCAGAGGCCGGCCGGCTCGAAACCGAAAATCCTTTCGAAATAGGCCCGGCCCTCGGCCAGCTGGCTCTTTCCGTCCTCGGGGTGCCGGAACGGCAGCTCCGGAAGCGAGTCCCCGTCGGCCGAGCTCATGTCGAATAAGAGGGGTAGAAGGGGATGATAGTAGGGCGTCGTGGTGAGTTCGGCCAGGCCTTTCTTGTGGAGACGGAGGTAGCTCGGCAGGAGGTCCGCGAGCACCTCTTTCCTGAGCTGGAGCAGGCCGTCCCGGTCCCTCTCCGGAGTCAGGGGAGCGGAGAACAGGGCTTTCACGGCCAGCTCCTGAAGGTGGCGGGCGTTCCTCTCGCCGGGGACGATTTTTTCGAGGAGCCGGACGTCCGCATAGGTCAGCTTGCCCGGGTCTTTTTCGAGCGCGGCCTGGAAGGGGTCGATGGCGGAACCATCGACGTATTCGAAGACCTGTTCGAGGAGGCAGGGGACGAAGTTGTAGGTCCCCGGGAATTCCGCGGCCTCGGCCAGACGGGCCATCTGATGGTAATTCTTGACGGCGTGGTAATTGACCCAGGGGAGGATATATTCCCGCGTGTCCGGGTCGCGGTAGATCGGCTGATGGAAATGCCAGACGAAAGCCAGGTGCATGGTCAGGTTCCTTCCTGGGCGAGGATGTAGACGAGAGCGGCCAGGATGACGGCTTGGAGCTCGAGTTCGCGCGGATGGACGCTCGAGACGATATCGAGAGCGGAGTGGTGAACGTCGAAGTAGGCCTGGGAGTTGATCATGACGGCGGCCGGCTCCGCCCCCTGCTCGACGAGGGGCGCGACGTCTACTCCCCCTCCCCCGGGGACGATGAACGACACGCCGAGCGGCTTGAAGAGGCTTCCGTAAGAAGCGATTTTTTCGAGGACCTTGCCGTCGCGCCCTCCGACCGCGAGCCCGACGGGGGCGAAGCCGCCCCGGTCCGATTCCGCCGCGACGAGATGGCGTTCGCCTTTCCTCTGCGGGGCGAGGACGTAGGCCCGGCCTCCCGTTCCGCCGAATTCCTCGTCCATGAATAGGACGACGCGGATGGTCCGCCGCGGCCGCAGGCCGACGGCTTTGATCAGCCGCAGCGCCTCCAGGCTCGCCGCGCATCCCGCGGCGTCGTCATGGGCGCCCAGGCCAAGGTCCCAACTGTCCAGGTGCCCGCCGACGAGGATGACCTCGTCCGGGAGTTCGGTCCCGGTTAGCTCTCCGACGACGTTGGCCGAAGCCACGCGGCCCATGTCCCGGCAGTTCATCCTGAGCGATACGGAAACGGCCTTTTCCTTCTTGATAAGCGTGCTCAGGACTCCGGCGTCGAAAGTGCTGACCGCGGCCGCCGGGATCCGGGGAACACCGGGGTCGTACTGCATCAGCCCGGTGTGCGGATTCCCATCTTCCCGGAATGTCAGCGAGCGGACGAGGACGCCGACGGCGCCATGGCGGGCCGCTGCCGAGGCCCCGTTGACGCGCTGGTCGGCGGCGCCGCCGTAAGCGGAGAACGAGTCGGCGAGACGCCTGTCCATCAACCGGTTGAAGAAGACGATCTTGCCCGTGAGCCTCGGCCCCAAGCGGTCGAGCTCATCGAGACTCTGGACCTCGACGACCGGCGCGGTAAGGCCCCGGTCCGGCGTCCCGACGCTCCCGCCCAGGGCGCAGACTGCGAGCGGAACGGCGGCCCGGGTCCCGGAGGCGATGATCTCGGCCTTCTCGGCATCCCCGCGCACCCAGTGTCCGACCTCGACCGGCTCCGCGTGGACGTTGGCGAAGCCCAGCTCCTTCATGAGTCGAAGGGACAGGTCGACCGCGGCCGCGGCTCCGGGCGACCCGGTCAGACGGGGACCGACAGATGTGATCCGCTTGAGGAGTTCGAAGCCTTGTTCGCCCGTCAGGCCGGCGTCCCGGAACTCATCGACGAGGCGTTGATACTGTTGTCCGCCGCTCTGACTCCCGCCGGCGCAAGCAGGAGCCGTAAAACATACGAGGGCCATGGCGAAGACCGTCCGGAGAAATCCGCGCGGTTTCAAGGCCGGCCTGCGTTCCGACACGCCTGTCTTTATGTTCATACCAAAAAAATCTCGCTTGTTCCCGCGGTCCCCAGGTCCCATTGCGAAATCCCCTTCTCAACGATGGAGGAAACAGCGTTCCGAATCGAGCTCTCCCGGCTTCCGGGTGATGATCATGGACAGTCCGAGCTCGTTGGCCTTGTCGATGACCTCCTGGTCTTTGACCGAGCCGAACGGGTAGATGATGGCCTTGATGCCGTTCTTGGCCGCGAGCTCGACGACGTCGGGGAAAGGCATGAACGCGTCGGACGCGAGGACGCAACCCTCCGGCCCATAGCCGCGCCGCGAGAGACGGATGGCGTCCTCGGCGGAGTCGATGCGACTGCGCTGGCCGGAGCCGATGCCGTGCGTCCTGTCGGAAGTCCCGATGACGACGGCGTTCGACCGGGTGAAGCAGGCCACCGTCCAATTGAAGATGGCGGCCAGGATTTCGTCGGGAGCCGGCTTCCTGACGGAGACGACGTCCACGGCTCCCGGCGAGACGATCTTCGAATCGAAGCGTTTCTGGATGAGCAGTCCTCCGGCCACCCGCTTGACTTCGAGGCCATTATCCGTCGAGGGCGCGTCGAGCGGCGCGCCCATCTTGACCACCCGAAGGACTTTCCGTGCGGCCAGAAGGGCCAGGGCTTCGGGAGCAAAATCGGGGGCGTAGACGACCTCGACGTTGCGGGGGCTCTCGACGAGGAGCCGGGCCAGGGGCTCGGTCACGCGGTAGCTGAAGACGTCGACGCTGCCGAAATTCGAGAGCGGGTCGCACTTCCAGGCCTTTTCGAAGGTCTCGACGGGGTCGTCGCCGAGGGCGACGCCGCTCGGCATCTCATGCTTGATCAGGACGCAGGCCTGGCGGCCCGTGAACACCTGGACGAGCTTCCGGGCCAACCGCTGGCCGAGGTCCATGTCGCCGACATTGATGTAGCTCAGACCCTTCGTGCCCTCTTGAAGGACCTCGAGGTGGCCCATGTTAGGGCCCGCCGCACCGGCCTCCTGGTAGAAGGCCGCCGGATAACCCGGGTTCTCGCCGTAGCGCATGGGGAATTTCTTGACGAACCTGTCTTCACCCAAGTTGAGAGTTTCCGGGAAATCCTCCCCGACCTTCATCTGGTACTGGCTGCGGGCCGTCCGCTCGGGCTTGCTCATCGTTCATGTCCTTTCGCGGCGGTTGAGGATGTGGAGCTCGATTCTCCCGGGGTCGGAAAGCGAGGCGAAGACACAGGCGACGGACACGCGGAAATCCTTGTCCGGTGCCGAGGGAGCCAGGGCCCGATAAGCATCTTCGGCCGTTTCCCGGGGGGTTGTCCCGGCCAAGGCCATCCGCCGCGGCTCTCCTTCAAAGCACGGCAGGGGTTCTCGGTTGGGACCCTCATACGTGGACACGATCCGCCCCTCCCCTTCTCGGAGCGGGACCTCGAAGTAGCTCCTCAAAGTCTCGCCTGCTGCGCCCCTGCGGACGACGCTCAGGCCGGCCGCGCCACGGACGAGACATCCGCTGATCCGCGGCGTGAAGATGGGCGCGTCGGGTTCGTAGTCCCAAGCCGCCAGGACTTTCGACAGGATGGCCACCGGGGCGTCAGCCTCGACGAGTGCGTCCAGGATATCGGCGGTCTGCTTGCCGTTGGAGACGGCGACTCCCGCTTGTCCGAAAAGGAGCGCCGGGTAGACGAGCAGATCGACGTTCCCCTTCTTCAGCACGTCCTCGTCGGTGGGTTGGACCCAGATCCCGCCGTCGCGGTGGACCAGATTGCGGGCCTGGCTCGAGGGTGAGCGCCCGGTGATGGCGTAGACGATCACGGCCTTGGCGCCTGCGGAAGCCAGGCCCATGGCGATGAGGCGGCCGGGGTATTCGAGCGTCGCGAGCAGTCCTGTCGTCTTGTCCATCGTCTCGTCCTTTCGCGCCTATTGATAACACAGCCTCTCTCGCCTGTCAAAATCGGCTTGAGGGAAGTCCGAGGAATCTGGTAGAATCCGGAGGAGATCCGGTGAAGGAGGCCGAGCCGAAGATGAAGAAAGCCGATTACCATGAGGAATCCTTCCGCGATCCCGAATTCCTGGAATCCCTGGAGGGCCGGACGCTCCGCATTCTGAGCGAGTACCTGGGCCCGATGAGCCGCCTGGACAAGGCCAAGATCAACAGCACGATCCTTTTCCTCGGCTCCGCAAAGGCCGACCCGACCAACGCCGATTCCGACTTCCACCGCTATTATTGGGAGGCGGAAGAATTGGCTTTTCTCCTGGCCAAGTGGGCCATCTCCCTGAAAAAACCCAAGGGCAAGGATTTCGTCATCTGCACGGGGGCCGGCCCCGGCATCATGGAGGCGGCCAACCGCGGCGCTTCCCGGGCGGGAGGGAAGACGATCGGGATGAACATCTCCCTCCCCCAACCGCAGAACCCGAACCCCTACGTCACGCCCGAGTTGTCCTTCTCCTTCCATTATTTCTTCATGCGCAAGTTCTGGCTCGTCTACAAGGCCAGGGCGGTGATCATCTTTCCGGGAGGCTTCGGGACGCTCGACGAGTTCTTCGAGATCCTCACCCTGCTCCAGACGAGCAAGATCTCGAAAAAGGAGCTGGCCCTCGTCCTCTACGGTGAGGACTACTGGCGGGATCTCATCAAGTTCGATTCCATGGTCGAGAAGGGAGCTATCTGCGCCGGCGACCTCAAGCTCTTCCATATCGCCTCGACGCCCCGCCAGGCGTTTTCCTATCTCAAGAAGAGGCTGGCGGGATTCCTTGTCTGAAAGGCCGGCGGGACGGCGGAACGGATCCGGTCGGAGGTCCGTCCTCTGCCTGTCCGCGGTCATGGCTCTGACCGCTGCCGCCTGCGCGCGGCTGCCCCGAGCTCCGGCTCCGAAGGCGGGAGTCGAGGTCGGCATCGCCTCCTGGTACGGGCAGGAGTTCCACGGCCGTCCGACCTCGAGCCGGGAGGTCTACAACATGAACGACATGACGGCGGCCCATCGCACGCTTCCGTTCGGGACGCACGTCATGGTGACGAATCTCGCCAACGACCGTTCGGCCGTCGTCCGCATCAACGACCGGGGGCCGTTCGTCGGGGGCCGGGTCATCGACCTGTCCTACGCCGCCGCACGAGTCCTGGGCATCGTCGGTCCGGGCACGGCCCGCGTCCGGGTGGAAATTTTGGGCGGATTCCGGGAGCCGGCCCCGGAAGCCCCGGCGGGGATCTGGCTCCAGGTCGGCGCGTTCACGGTCCAGGAAAGCGCCTACGCCCTGAAAAAACGATTGGAAAAAACATACCCGGGCGTCGCCGTGACGGTGTTCAAAACCGCGAACGGGACCTATTATCGGGTCAGAGTCCAGGCGGCCAAGGGTTCGGCGGACGCGCTGGCCTCGCGCCTGGCCGGAGAAGGCCTCCCCGTCATCATCATCCGCGAATAGAAGCCGTCTCGCCGAAACCTACCGGTTTCTCTCCCGGCGCTTGTACAGATAGGCGGCGTCCCTGAGCTTGTTTTCGACGCCGTCGTGGGCCGCGTAACTCCCGCCCTGATAGAGGCAGGCCGCGCCGAACTCCCCTTTCTTGTTGAGAGCGTAAAAATTGAGGCCGAATTTCGGCAGGCCCCGGTCGTCGCAGAGCCGGGACACGAGCTTGGTTTTAGCGACGATGACTTCGCAAACCTTCAGGCAGGCCTGTTCGGGCGTCATTCCCCGTCCCATGAAATCGACGATCCGGAAGCTGGCGCACGTTTGGAGGTTGGCCTCGCCGCGCCCCGTCGAACCGGCCGCGCCGATGTCGTTGTCGACATAGAGCCCGGCTCCGATGATGGGTGAATCCCCCACCCGTCCGGAGAGCTTCCAGGACAGGCCGCTCGTCGTGGTCACGCCGGCCAGTCTTCCCGCGGCGTCCAGGGCGATGCAATTGATCGTCCCGTGTGTGCTCATCACCGAGCGGAGCTCTTCGGGGACGCTGTCGGACTTCGGAGGGAACCAGTTGTCCCGATCCGACATGGTTTCCTTCCAGCGCAGCCAGACGGCGCGGGACTTCTCAGTCAAGAGGTCCTCCTCCTTGAAGCCGTGGGCCCGGGCGAATTTCAAGGCCCCCTCGCCGACGAGGAGGACGTGGTCCGTCCTCTCCATGACGAGTCTGGCCACCTTGGACGGGTTCTTGATATTCCTCAAGGCGGCCACCGCGCCGGCCGTATGCGTCGGCCCATACATGACCGAGGAGTCGAGTTCGACGACGCCGTCCTCGTTCGGCAGGCCGCCGTAGCCGACGGACATGTCGTCGGGGTCGTCCTCGACGATGTTCACCCCGGCGATGACGGCGTCGAGGGGGTCGCCGCCGGACTGGAGGATCTCCATGGCCTTTTGAGTGGCCCGGATCCCGTTCCCGCTGGACACGACGCGGGGAGGCGCACCGGCCGCCGCCGTAACGGCCGCCGCCCGTCCGAGCCCGACGGGGACGAACGCTGCCGCGCCGGCGCCGATGCCGGTCTTGAGAAAATCCCGTCTCGTGAATTTCGACATTTCGCTGACTCTCCTTCTATTCCGGTGGATTCTGTTTTTCTAGATCTTCGAGCAGCTGGATGAGGACGGTGTGGTCGCCCTCCGGGACTTCGAACTTGTGCGAATTCCCGCTGAAGACGTCTATCTCCCGGCCGTCCACAAGAAGCTGGTACTTGCCTTTCTTCAGAAAGCGCAGCTTGACCTCCCGCCTTTTCAAGGACTTGATGTCGAAGGACACTTCCCCCTCATTGTAGAGGAAGCGGCGGACGATCGCTCCCCCGTCAACGGCGAGGATGGTTTCGCCTTCCTCGCGGAGGACGGTCGAGGAGTTTCCCGCCTCGACCTCGTAGTGGCGGCCCTGGACGAGGATCCGGGACAGCTTCCCCTTGCCGTCCGGCTTGAGGATTCCGAAGCGGAAGCCTTCGTGGGGCGTGAAATCGAGGTACTCCTCGACCGCGATCAGGGCGGCCAGGGGGCCGCCGCTCTGGTAGCGCTGGCCTCCCGCCTCTCCGGTCAGGGAATCGAAATTCTCGGGCGACAGGCCGAAGCTCGTCCAGCTCCGCAGGAACATTTCCGCGCTCTTGCGGGCTAACTCGGAGGCCACGGCGTCGAAGCCGGAGGCTTTAAGCCCCTGGTAGACGAGATAGTTGGTCGCGGGCCAGATCAGACCGCGCCAGGACTGCTGGCTCTCGGGCTTGAACGACGGGTCGTCCCGTGAAATGGACGGGATGACGTAGTCGCCCCAGAACTGCTTGGGGTCGAGCAGGTGCTTGAGCATCCTCCGGGCGCGGGCTTCGTCGGGGATCCTGGCCAGGAGAGGGAAAAAAGCGGAGGCCGCCTTGTGGACCGAAAACCGGCCGTCCCAGTAGCGGTCGTAATAGAAACCGTCCTTCTCGTTCCACAGCCGGGAGTTGACGAGGGCCCGGGTCTTCTCGTACTGGTCGCGGTAGCGTTCGACGTCGACGGGGCGTTCGAGGATCGAGGCGATCTCGGCCAGGCACCAGGCGTCCAGGGCGTATAGGGAGTTCAGGTCGACGCAGTTCAGCATCAGGGTGCCGGTCTCTTCGTTGAAGGGGGCGTCATCCCAGTTGGGCAGGTCGTCCTGCCCCGATTCCCAGCCGGCCCTCATCTGTCCCGAAGCGTTCTTCTCCCAGGACGGGACGTTCCTGCCGATGAGCTCGGCGTCCGACCCCCATTCAAGGAGGCCGTCGCCGTTGCCGTCTCTCCGGGTCGTACCGTTCGCCCGCGGCGACATCCAAAAATCGTGCCAGCGTTGGAGATAGGGATAAGCGTGCCGAAGGATCTCCATGTCTCCCAACCTCTCGAAAAGCTTCAGGACGACGAACGCCCCGACGGGAGGCTGGGAGCGGTCTGCGGTGCCCCCGAAACGGCCCCGCCAATTCGGCATGTTCCCGTTCGGGTACTGAGTTTCCAGGACGGCCCGGAGAGCGTCGACGGCCAGTTTCTGGCTTTCGAGGACGAGCCCCAGGGCGTTGAACAGGGAATTCTCGCCGAGGATCGTCCAGTGGTCCCGGCCACCTTCCGGCCTGGGGAGGATCCCGGCCCGGCTGGACGGCGTGTAAAGACGGTGGCTTCCCGCCTGGTAAAGGACCGTCCAATGCAAGCTGTTGGTAATCGCCTCGGGCACACCGGCGTAGGGGCCTTTGAGCTTGACCCGTTTTTCTTCATAAACGCCGGCTTCCTCGTCGATGAAGGCGCCGATGGTCTCGGCGTTCTTGTAGCGGGTGATGCGGTTGCCCACGGCTTGGGCGTCACCACCGACCCCGGCCACGAAGGCGATCGTGCGGTCGGCATCGGGGAGGTAGGACAGGGCCAGGCCGCCGGCCGGGGCGGAGGCCGGCTCCCCGGGTCGGCTCGTCCAGATCAAGTAGGACGGATTCCCCGGAGCGCCGCAGCGTCCCTGGACCTGGCCGTCGGCGAGTAAGGCGTATTCGCCCTTGAGGTCCCACGGGAAATAGTGAACGATGGTGACGCGGACGCCCTCGGGGCAAAGGATGCGTCCAATGACGGTCTTCTCGTCGCGCCGCGACCATTCGACCGTCAGGGTCAACTTTCGGGACGGGGGCTTCAGCAGGATGGGCGTGTCCTTGCCCATCTTGAAGGGAAGTCCGAGGTCGAACTTGACACGGGCGTAGAGGCCGTCGGGCGAGTGCGGGCCGACCTGGGAGACGAGGTAGTAGAAGTCCCCGCCCTCGGCGGCCTCCCCTACCCTCTCGACGCGCAGGAGGAAAGCGAAGGCGCAATCCTTGGCCGGGGCGATGACCAGGCCCGGCCAGCCGGGCCCGTCGAGCGATCCGATGAAGGTGTCTTTCCAAGGATAGAAGATCTCGGGCGCGAGGCTGGACGTTCCGATGAGCAACAGACCTAGAACGAGCAGTGTTTTTTTCGTCATCCCGAGAATCCTGGCCGGCGCGGCTCTCCTCGCCGTCTACTTTATGGAAATCGGGCCTTTAAATCAAGATGAGGAAGGTGCTTTTCTTTTCAAGCTGTGGTAAATTGACATTGTCGAATTCCGGTGGAGGAAATCATGGATTACCGGCTCTATTTTCGCTCCCGTCAGGGGGAGATGGTCCATCTCCTGAAGCAACTCGCGATGCTCGAATCCCCGACCCACGACAAGAAGGCGGTCGACGCCTGCGCGGCCTTCGTGGCCAGGGAGTTCAAGAGAACGGGATGCAAGGTCACAATTCTCCCCCAGAAGGATATCGGCGACCTGACCGTGGCCGAGTTCGCCCCGGGACGCCTGAAAGACGCCGACGACGAGATCCTCGTCCTGACCCACATCGACACCGTCTGGCCCGTGGGGAAGATCGTCAAGATGCCCTTCTACGTCTCCGGGAACAAGCTCTACGGCCCCGGTGTCCTCGACATGAAGGCCGGAGTTGTGATGCTCCTGACGGCTCTGAGGAGTCTCCAAAGCCTCAACATCAAGCTCCAGAAGCGGGTCACGGTCGTCGTCAACACGGCCGAGGAGACGGGGCACGCCGCGGCCCACGACCTCATTCGCAAGCTGGCCCGGAAGGCCTCTCTCGTCCTTTGCCTGGAGCCCGCCCTCCCGGGCGGAGCGCTCAAGCTCGAAAGAAAAGGCCGGCTTGTCGTTCGCCTGGACGTCCGCGGCCGGGCGGCCCACGGCGGGAGCCCCGAGAAAGGGGTCAGCGCCATCGAAGAACTGGTCACTCAGATCGCCCGCCTCAAGAGGCTGAGGACGGGCGAAACCACCGTCAACGTCGGCCTGGCGGGCGGGGGCGAAAAGGCCAACGTCGTCGCCGAGAACGCCTGGGCCGTGTTGGATATCCGCTTCTGGAAGTCCACCGACCGGGACAGGGTCCTGAAGATCCTTCGCGAGTCCGTCCCGGCCCTCGGCGGGGCGCGTCTCAAGGTCTCCGTCGAAAGCACGACGCCGCCCATGGAGAAGACCAAGGCCTCGGAAAAACTCTTCGTCCGGGCCCAGGAGATCGCCGCCGGCATGGGGTTCTCGCTCAAGGGAGGAAAAACGGGCGGCGGCTCGGACGCGTCGATCGCGGCGGGGATGGGGATCCCGACGCTCGACGGCCTCGGCCCGGACGGCGACGGGATCCACGCCGAACACGAACATCTCATCCTCTCCTCCTTCGTCGAACGGACGGCCCTGCTGACCCAGCTTCTGAAGGACTTATGAGGATTGACATCGGCCGGAAATTTTTGATAGCTTAATTTCATATACATTATTAGGAGTGCATCGTGATCAAAAAATACTATCTCCTGTCCCCCGGACCGACGCCGGTGCCCGAACGGGCCCTGTCGGCGGCCGCGGAACCGATCATCCATCACCGGACCCCCGAGTTCTCGGCCATCTTCATGGAGGTCACGGAAGGCATCAAGCAGGTCTTCGGCACGAAGGAAGACGCCTACATCCTGACGTCCTCCGGGACCGGGGCCATGGAGACCGCCGTGGTCAACCTCCTCAGCCCGGGCGACAAGGTCCTGACGATCAACGGCGGCAAGTTCGGCGAGCGCTGGGGCAATATCTGCAAGGCCTATGGCGTCAACTACAAGGAGATCGTCCTCGACCCGTGGGGCAAGGACTTCTCCAAGGACGAGCTCGAAGCCGAGCTCAAGGCCAGGCCCGACTGCAAGGCCGTTTTCGCCACCCTGTCCGAAACCTCATCCGGGGCCATGTTCGACATCCAGGGCTTCGCTGAGGTCGTGGCCAAGACGGGCGCCGTCCTCGTCGTCGACGGCATCTCCGGGGCCGGCGTCACGCCCTGCCCCATGGACGACTGGAAGGTCGACGTCCTTCTTTCCGGGTCGCAGAAGTCTTTTATGATCCCGCCCGGCCTGGCCTACATCGCCCTGAGCCCCAAGGCCTGGGCCCTGGCCGCCAATGCCAAGCTGCCCAAGTTCTACTTCGACCTCAAGAAGGCCAAGAAGAACCTGGCCGACAAGACGACCCCTTGGACGCCTGGGATCTCCCTCATCATCCAGCAGAAGCACGCCCTGGACATCATCAAGAAGATGGGCCTTGAGGCCCTTTTCGCCCATCACCGGATCCTGGCCGACGCGACCCGGGCCGGGGTCAAGGCCCTCGGTCTCGAGCTCCTGTCGCAAAGGCCGGGCAACGTCCTGACCTGCTGCAAGGTCCCGGAAGGGATCGAGGGCTCGAAGCTCGTCAAGACCATGCAGGGCAAATACATGGCCTACATCGCCGGCGGGCAGGACCCCTACAAGGGGAAGATCTTCCGCATCGCCCATCTCGGCTACATGGGCGGCTTCGACATCATCACCGCCCTCTCGGCGCTCGAGATGACCCTCATGGACCTCGGCTTCAAGTTCGAGGCGGGGGCCGGCATCAAGGCGGTCCAGGCCGTCCTCAAGGAGAACTGGCAATGACCAAGATCCTCATCGCAGATGGCTTGGACAAGGAGGCCCTGGAACTCCTCCGGGCCGTGCCGGGCTTCGAAGTCACCGTCAACAAAGGGATGAGCGAGGCCGACCTCGTCCAGACCGTCCCTGGCTTCGGTGCCGTCGTCGTCCGGAGTGCCTCCAGGATCACCCGCCCGGTCATCGAGGCCGGAAAGGACCTGAAGGTCCTCGTCCGGGCGGGCATCGGGCTCGACAACATCGACCGTGATGCGGCCAAGGAAAAAGGGATCGCCGTGGCCAACACGCCGGCGGCCACCTCCATCTCCGTCGCCGAGCACACGTTCGGGCTCATGCTCGGGGCCGTCCGTAACCACGCCAAGGCGGTCCTGTCGATGAAGGCGCACAAGTGGGACAAGAAGGCGCTCGAGGGCACGGAGCTCTACGGGAAGACCCTGGGCATCATCGGCTGCGGCCGGATCGGGATCGAGGTCGCCAAGAGGGCCCTGGCTTTCGGCATGACGGTCCTCGTCTACGACGTCATCCCGGTCAAGACCGACGTCGCCGTCAAGCAGGTGCCGCTCGAGGAACTGCTGGCCGCCGTCGACCTCATCACCCTCCACGTCCCCAAGCAGGCCAAGCCCATTCTCGGCGAGGCCGAGTTCGGCAAGATGAAGAACGGGGTCATCATCGTCAACGTCGCCCGCGGCGGGGTCGTCGACGAAAAGGCCTTGCTCGCCGCGCTCAACTCCGGCAAGGTTCGGGCCGCGGCCCTGGACGTCTTCGACAAGGAGCCGCCCGATGACTTCTCGCTCGTCGACCATCCCAACGTCATCCCCATCCCGCACCTCGGGGCCGCCGCCGCCGAGGGCCAGCAGAGGGCCGGCCTCGAGGTCGTCCGCATCCTCAAGGAAAAGCTAGGATAACGGTTCTCGCGGAATTCGGATCGGGCGGCCCGTAATGGCCGCCCTTTTTTTTACTTTCCTCCGGATCTCGGGATCATATTTGCAGGGACATTGCGAATATGGCCGACATGAAGCCTGCCCGAAGACGCTGCCACGGGCAGTGATGGGGGCCATGCATAGACCCCGTAGCGGAGGGGGGCCCGCCGCGGATGCGGCGGGGGAACCGCCGGGACTGGTTCCCGGGGGTCCGGGGGATATGCATGGCCCCCATCGCTGACAAAAACGGGCAGCGTCCTCGGGCGGGCTTTGGTCCCCGCCCTCCGTTCTGGTAGAATAGGGCCATGATCTACCTCGACCACAACGCCACGACCCCCGTCGACCCGGCCGTCGCCGAGCGGATGACGTGGTTTCTCAAGGAACACTTCGGCAACCCCTCTTCTATCTACCCGATCGGGCGGAAGGTCAAGG
>Ga0315289_10001708_pt1 | contig 34098 bp, 19 predicted proteins | sample YL17G11_40_MG_FD_203452 | JGI IMG/M metagenome (GOLD analysis project Ga0315289, IMG submission 203452) | Sediment microbial communities from Yellowstone Lake, YNP, Wyoming, USA - YL17G11_40 | ecosystem: Environmental > Aquatic > Freshwater > Lake > Sediment | place: USA: Wyoming | collected... | reverse complement strand
GCTGGAGGTCGACCTGGGCGCGGGCACGGCGTTCAACCGCGTGATGATCCAGGAGCACATCGCTCTGGGCCAGCGCGTCAAGGCGTTTGTGGTCGAGATGTGGGACGGCCAGGCGTGGAAGGAACTCGGGCGCGGGCAGACCATCGGCTATAAGCGAATCCTGCGTTTCTCGACTGTGACGGCCACGAAGGTGCGCCTCAGGATTGAGGACGCCCGGGCCTGCCCGACGATTTCGAACCTCGGCCTGTTCCTGGCCCCGGCGGCATTGGAAAAGTAGGGAAAGGAATTCTTAGAGCCTCTAATACTACTACGCAACTTTGCGCGGCGGGTCTCCGCACCCGCCGCGCAAACCCCGTTTTCGCACCTGAAAACGCATCTCTCTTGCGCGGTGGGTACGGAGACCCACCGCGCAAAGGCATAAGTTGCGTTGTAGGACTAACGCGCTGTTGAAAACATCGGTGTTTCTGTAGCGCGGGGGTTTATCCCCCGCGCACAAACAGCGCGGGGCACAAGGCCCCGCGCCACGAAAGGCATCTTTTCAACGGAGCATTAGAGGTTTTCAGGAACGGCGTCGTCGGTGGGCGGCGGATTTTTTCTTGGGCGAGGGGGACCTTTTCTTCGGCGGCGTGTAGTGCCCGCCGTATTCCTGGAGAGACTGGACCGCCAGGCCGCGCTTCTTCAGGGCCTCGATGCCGTTGACGAAGGCGCCGGCGGCGGCGATGGTGCTGATGAGGGGAATCCCGTTCGCGATGGCCTGGGTGCGGATGGTGATCTCATCCTTGCGGGGCGTTTTGCCGCTCACGGTATTGATGACGAGGCGGACTTCCCGGTTCTTCATGAGGTCCAGGACGTTGGGCTGGCCGACGCTGATGCGTTCCAGTCGCTGGACGCGGACGTCGTTGCGGGCGAGGGCGGCGGCAGTGCCCTCGGTGGCGACGATGTCGAACCCGAGGTCCTCGAGTTTCTTGGCGATGAAGATGATCTCGCGCTTGTCGCTGTTGCGGACGGAGATGAAAACGGTTCCTTCGCGCGGGAGGACGTGGCCCGCGCCCTGCTGGGCCTTGGCGTAGGCCACGCCGAACGACTCCGCGATGCCCATCACCTCGCCGGTGCTCTTCATCTCAGGCCCCAGGACCGCATCCACGCCGGGGAACCGGACGAAGGGGAAAACGGAGGCCTTGACGGCGAAGTGGCCGATCGCCACCTCTTTCGTGAACCCGAGGTCCTCGAGCGAGTGGCCGAGCATCACCTTCGTGGCGATGGCCGCCAGGGGGACGCCGATGGCCTTCGAGACGAAGGGGACGGTGCGGCTGGCGCGGGGGTTGACCTCGAAGACGTAGATGACGTCATCGCGGACGGCATACTGGACGTTCATGAGGCCCTTGACGCCGAGCGCCAGGGCGAGGGCCTTGGTGTGCTCGCGGAGGCGCTCCAAAACCTCGTCGGTGAGGGTGATGGGGGGCATGACCATGGCGGCGTCGCCGGAGTGGACGCCGGCCGGCTCGATGTGCTCCAGGATGCCGGCGACGACGCAGGTCTTTCCGTCGGCGACGGCGTCGACGTCGATCTCAATGGCATTGTCGAGGAACTTGTCGACGAGGATGGGGTGCTCAGCGAGGGCCTCGGAGGCGATCTTGGCCTCGGCCATATAGCGCGCGAGTTCGTCCTCGTCGAAGACGATCTCCATCGCGCGGCCGCCGAGAACGTACGACGGCCGGACGACGACGGGGTATCCGATCTCGGCGGCGATCGCCTTGGCCTCCTCGAACGAATTGGCCGTCCCGTTCTCCGGCTGAATCAGGCCGAGTTTCCCCAGGAGTTGCTGGAAGCGTTGGCGGTCCTCGGCCAGGTCGATGGAATCGGGGCTCGTGCCGAGGATCCGGACGCCCGCCCGCTCCAGGGGGACAGCGAGGTTCAGCGGCGTCTGGCCGCCGAGTTGGACGATGACGCCTTCGGGTTTCTCGGCCCGGACGATGGCCAGCACGTCCTCGCGCGTCAGGGGCTCGAAGTAGAGTTTGTCGGAGGTGTCGTAATCGGTGGAGACGGTTTCGGGGTTGGAGTTGATGATTATGGCCTCGTAGCCGAGTTCCTTGACGGCGTAGGAGGCGTGGCAGCAGCAATAGTCGAACTCGATGCCCTGGCCGATGCGGTTCGGGCCGCCGCCGAGAATGAGGATCTTCTTCTTGCGGGTGACGCGGTTCTCGTCGACCGGCTCGTAAGTGGAATAGTAGTAGGGGCGGTCGGCGCTGAACTCGCCGGCGCAGGTGTCGACGAGTTTGTAGGCGGGGCGGATGCCGCGCTTTTCTCGTTCGTCGGCGACGGCGAGTTCGCCCGCCCCCGTCAGGAACCCGACCTGAACGTCGGAGAACCCGGCCCGCTTCGCCTCGCGCAGCAGGTCGTCGGGCATTCTGGTGAGGCGGCCCTTGTACCTGGCGACGCGGCCGGCCGTTGAGAGGATTTCGCGGATGTTTTCGATGAACCACCGGTCGATCTTCGTCAGGTCCGCCACCCGTTCGACGGTCCAGCCGCGCTCCAGTGCAGTCTTGACGTAGAAGTGCCGCATGTCGTTCGGCACGACGAGTTTGTGGGTCAGTTCGGCGTCGTCGCGCGGTTCGGGGACGAGGTGGTCCTTGCCGTCGAACCCGAGGCCGTAGCGCCCGATCTCGAGGCTGCGGATGCCTTTCTGGAGGGCCTCTTTGAAGGTGCGGCCGATGGCCATCGCCTCGCCGACCGACTTCATGGACGTGTTGATCGTCGGGTTGGCTTGCGGGAACTTCTTGAAGGTGAACCGCGCGATCTTGAAAACGCAGTAATCGACGGTCGGCTCGAAGAAGGTGTAGGTTTTTCCGGTGACGTCGTTGAGGATCTCGTCGAGGGTGAAGCCGACGGCGAGTTTCGTCGCCACGCGGGCGATGGGGAAGCCGGTGGCCTTCGACGCCAGCGCGCTGGAGCGCGACAGGCGCGGGTTCACCTCGATGATGACAATGTCGCCGTTGTCCGGGTTGCCTGCGAACTGGATGTTGATGCCGCCGCTCGTGATGTCGATCTTGCGGATGATGCGGCGGCACAGGTCGGTGTACTCGGTATATTCCCTGGCGGTGAGCGTCTGCGAGGGGGCGACGACCATCGAGTCGCCCGTGTGGACGCCCATCGGGTCCACGTTCTCCATCGAGGTGATGATGATGACGTTGTCCCGGCAATCGCGCATCACCTCGAACTCGATTTCCTTCCACCCGAGGACCGACTGCTCGACGAGTACCTGGCCGACGGGACTCGTGGTGAGGGCGTGGGTGAGGGCGGCGGCGAGTTCTTCCTGGTTGTAGGCCGTCGCGCCGCCCGCGCCGCCCAACGTAAACGCCGGACGTAGAATCAGCGGGAACCCGATCCGCTGGCCGACCTCCAGGCCCTCCTCGACGCTCGTCGCGATGCCGCTCTCCGGCACCCGGATGCCGATCTCCTGCATCGCGCGCTTGAAGAGGTCGCGGTCCTCGGCGCGGCTGATGGCCTCGGGGCTGGCGCCGATGACTTCGACGCCGTATTTCTTGTACACGCCGGCGCGGGCGAGGAAGACGGCGACGTTGAGGCCCGTCTGGCCGCCCAGCGTCGGCAGGACGGCGTCGGGGCGCTCGCGCGCGATGATTTTTTCGACGACCTCGGCGGTGATGGGCTCGACGTAGGTGCGGTCGGCCATCCGCGGGTCCGTCATGATCGTCGCCGGGTTCGAGTTGATGAGGATGACCCGGTAGCCCTCTTCCTTGAGGGCCTTGCAGGCCTGCGAGCCGGAATAATCGAACTCGCACGCCTGCCCGATGATGATCGGGCCGGAGCCGATGATCAACACGCTCTTGATGTCGGTGCGCTTGGGCACGGGCGCTCCCTGTCCGTCCTTTGAGATTTGAGATCTCAAATCTCAGATTTCAGATCTGAGATCTCCAGTCCGAGACCTCCAATCGCCTGCTGCAGGCTTTGCGCATGCCTCGTTTCTTCGTACGCGCGGGCGGCCAGCCGCCTTCCGAGAATGCCTTCAAGAGCGGGCTCGGCTCGCCCATTTCGTCCGGGCACGGGTGGAACTGAAGGCCCGCCGCGTCGAACTTGCGGCTGCGGATTCCTTCGACTGTCCCGTCATTCAGGTTCTCGTAGGCGACGGCAACGTCTCTCGGCAGGCGCTCGCCATCCACCACGAAACTGTGATGCTGAACTGTGATGAGCGAGGGTCCTCCCGCCAGGTCCGTGACGGGGTAGTTGACGCCGCGGTGGCCTGTTTTCATGCGCTTCACTTTGCATCCGAGGGCGAGCGCGAGCGCCTGATGCCCCAGGCCGATCCCCAGCAGCCGAACCTTGCCAAGGAGCCCTGCGACCATCTTGACGGCGCGCATCTGGACGCGCGGGTCGCCCGGACCTCCGGCGACGATGACGCCGTCGGGCTTCCTGGCCAGCACCTCGTCGGCGCAGGCCGTGCAGGCCAGAACGTCTACCGAGCAGCCAAGGGCGGCGAGTTGCACGAGCAGGCTGTTCTTCACGCCCAGGTTGACGAGGACAATCCGGTGTTTCGTCGGGCCCTTCGGAGGCCGGACGCCTTCCCATGTCAGTCCCTCGACGAGGTCCTCGCCGAAGGGGGAGGGGGTCTTCTTGAGTTTTCTGGCGATCGCCTTCACGTCGAAGTCGCCGGAGACGATGGCCGCCCCCATCTCGCCGTGGTCCCTCAAGTGAACGGTGATGGCGCGCGTGTCCACCTCGCGGATGCCGACGACGCCGTGCTCCTTCAGGAAATCTTCCAGGGATCCTGTCGCGCGGAAGTTCGAGAAGGTTCGGCTGTATTCGCGGACGACGATGCCGCGGACGTGAATGCCGTCGGACTCGTTGTCCTCGTCGTTGACGCCGTAACTGCCGATGATCGGGTACGTGAAGACGGCGATGGTGCCGGCATACGAGGGGTTCGTGAGGAGTTCCTGGTACCCGATGACGCCGGTGGTGAAAACGGTTTCTCCAAGGGCTTCCCCATCGGCGCCGAAGGGTTTGCCTTCGAACGCCGTGCCGTCCTCGAGAATCAGCGCCGCCTTGTTTCCGCTCATACGGTCTCCGTCCCGGCGCGCCGGGACCCGGCGTCTGCTTGGCCGCGAACGCCTAGATGTACTCAATCGTGCTGGGCGGCTTCGGGCTCAGATCGTAGACGACTTTCGTCGCGGACGGGATCTCCCGGTAGATCCGATTCTGGATCCTCATGAGCACGGGCCAGGGCAGTTTCGTCGCCTTGGCCGTGATCGCGTTCTCGGAATCCACGCAGCGGACGGCAAGGATGTGGCCGAAACGCCGACGCCCGTCCTTCGTCACCCCCGTCGCCCGGTCCTCCAGAAGCACGCCGAACGCCTGGAACTTCTTGAAGCGCCTCGTTTCCTCCTCGACGATCTTGCAGGCCGCGCGGACGATCGCGATGCGCTCGGGGTTCACCTCGCCGAGGCATCGGCACGCCAAGCCCGGGCCCGGGAACGGCATGCGGGCGTAAAGGCTTCTCGGGAGGCCGACGGCCCGGCCGACCTTCCGCACGTCGGGCTTGTAGAGCGTCTTGAGGGGCTCGATCGTCGCGTAGCCGTAACGCCCCTTCGCGCTGATGCCGATCTGGTCCAGTACGTTGTGCTGCGTCTTGACGCCCTTGCGGGTTTCAACGATGTCGGCCGCGATAGTCCCCTGGACGAGGAACTGGGCGCCGGAGGCGCGCACCGCTTTCTGGAAGACCTTGTAGAACGTGTCGCGGAAGGCCTTGCGCTTCTTCTCCGGGTCCGTGATGCCTCGCAGGGCGCGGAAGAACTTCCTCGCCGCGCGGACGATCCGCACGCGGATGCCGAGGTGCGCGAAAACCGCGCGGACCTCCTGGGGCTCGTCCTCGCGCATCAGACCGTCGTCGATGAAGATGACCTTCAGACGGTTGCCGAGCGCGCGGTGCGCCAGGACCGTGGCGACGGCGCTGTCGACTCCTCCCGACAGGGCGCTGATGGCCCGGCCCTTGCCGACGGTGCGGCGAATGGCGGCGATCCGGCGGCGCGCAAATGCTCTGTGGTTCACTTTTTTCTCCCCTAACGCGTGTCCGACCTGCGAGGCGTACCCCGCAAGGTTGCTGGTCAGCCTGGCGGGCGAAAGGATAGCGGGCGCGCGCGCGGATTGCAAGCATACCTTCCGGAAAATTCCACCGCCCCGGTGCTGGGGGTTTGGCTAGATTTTCTGGCGAACGTTAGGTCTTTCTAGCGCGGGGCTTTACGCCCCGCGCGGAGCGGGGTCGGCGGCGGGATCATGCCGGAGATAGAATGACCCCGGCAGGCGTTCCCCGCCGAGCGCCGGCTGCGGAGAAACATTTCGCGTCCGCCGGCCAGAAGGTATAATGCTTCGCTTCCTGAATTGTTGCCCAGGGGGGCTTGGGAGAAAGGAATCACGCATGAGGCATGTCAGACTGCTCGGACTGCTCGGATTGCTGTGCCTGGGGTTGCTCGTGGGTCCAGCCGAGACTCTCGGCCAGGAGGCGAAACCGTTCGTCCATTCCTTGTTCGGCGACCACATGGTCCTCCAGCGCGACATGAAGGCGCCCATCTGGGGCTGGGCCGAGCCGGGCGAGAAGGTGACCGTCGAGATGGCGGGGAAGAGCGGCACAGCCGCCGCCGATAAGGACGGCCGATGGGAAGTCCGGCTGGGTCCCTTCGAGGCGGGCGGTCCGCACACGCTGAAGATTTCCGGGCCCCAGGCGGTGACGATCCAGGACGTCCTCGTGGGCGACGTGTGGCTCTGCGCGGGCCAGTCGAACATGGAGTGGGGCATGACGGGTAGCGACACCGGCGACGATATTCCGAAGGCCGATTTTTCGAAGATCCGGCAAACGAGGCCAGGCGGAAACTGGACCGTCTGCACGCCGGAGTCGGCGGCCGGGTTCAAAGCCGTCGGCTTCTATTTTGCGCGGGCGGTTCAGCGGGAGACCGGCATTCCGATCGGCCTGGTCAATAATGCCGTGGGCGGATCGCGAATCGAGCCGTGGGTTGACCCTGCCAGTGTGGCTTCGGCGACCGAAGTTCGGCCCGCGCTCGAAGGGGGTAAAAGCAGCCTGTTTATCGCCAAGACGCTGCCGCTCGTTCCCTATGCTCTGCGCGGCATGCTGTGGTACCAGGGCGAAAGCAACGGCAACGAGGGCGCAAGTTATCTCCACAAGTTGCAGGTCCTCATCGGCGGCTGGCGGAAGTTGTGGGGCCAGGGCGATTTTCCCCTCTATGTCGTGCAACTTCCCAATTTTCAGCAGGCCAATGACAATCCGGCCGGCGGCGACGGGTGGGCCAAGATCCGCGAGGCCCAGTTGAAGGCCCTCGCGATTCCCAACACCGGCCTGGTCATCACGATCGACGTCGGCGAGCCGAAAAACATCCATCCGAAGAACAAGTTCGACGTGGGCGAACGCCTGGCGCGGTGGGCGGTGGCCAAAGACTACGGCAAGAAGGGCCTCGTCTACAGCGGGCCGCTCTACAAGGGCATGAAGGTCGAGGGCAACAAGGTCCGCATCTCGTTCGACCACGTCGGCAGCGGCCTGATGGTCGGCAAGAAGGAAGGCCGGCAACCGACCGAGGAGGTCAAGGGCGGTCAACTCAAGCGCTTCGCCGTCGCCGGGGCCGACAAGAAATGGGTCTGGACCGACGCCGTCATCGAGAAGGACACGGTCGTCGTCTCCAGCCCCGACGTGCCGAATCCCGTGGCGGTGCGGTATGCCTTCTCCGGCAACCCCGAAGGCTGCAACCTTTACAACAAGGAAGGGTTGCCCGCCTCGCCGTTCCGGACGGATGATTGGGAATGAGGCGAGCGAGGAGGGGAACCGTGAGCGGCCCTGAAAGGGTGACGCGGCGATCGTTCATCAAGTGCGTGGGGGCGGGGTCGGCGGCGCTCGTGGCGCCGGCCGCCGCTCTGCGTGCAGCCGAGGAGGCGGCAGGCGCAGGCGGCCCGCGACCGAACATCCTCTGGATCACCAGCGAGGACAATGGCCCCTTCTTCGGCTGCTATGGGGACGCGTACGCGACGACGCCTAACTTCGACCGACTCGCGTCCGAAGGAGTGCTTTACCTGAACGCGTTCGCCAACGCGCCGGTCTGCGCGCCCTCGCGGTCGACGATCATCTCCGGCATGTACGCGTGCAGCCTGGGCACGCACCACATGCGGAGCACCTACGCCATCCCTTCGGATATCCGGTTCTTCCCCCAGTACCTTCGCGAGGCGGGCTACTACTGCACCAACTGCAGCAAGGAAGACTACAACATGCGGAAGCCGCCCGGAACCTGGGACGACTCCAGCGCCAAGGCCCACTACCGGAACCGCCGGGCCGGCCAGCCTTTCTTCGCGGTGTTCAACCTCACGGTGAGCCACGAAAGTTCCATTCACAAGAGTGCGCCGAAAACGTCGCACGATCCGGCGAAGGCGCCGCTGCCGCCGTACCATCCTGACACGCCGACGATCCGCCACGACTGGGCGCAGTACTACGACAAGGTCCAGGCCCTGGACGCGCAGGTGGGCGGGATCCTGGCGAACCTCGAGAATGACGGCCTCGCGGAGGACACGATCGTCTTTTACTACTCGGACCACGGCGGCGTGCTGCCGCGGAGCAAGCGGTTTCTGTACGACACCGGCACCCACGTGCCGATGATCGTCCGCTTTCCGAAGAAGTACCAGCACCTCGCGCCCGGGAAGGCGGGGACGCGGACGGACCGGCTCGTGAGTTTCGTGGACCTGGCGCCGACGGTGCTCGGCCTGGCGGGAATCCCGGTGCCGGAGAACATGCAGGGCGAGGCCTTCCTGGGCCCCGAGGCGCGCGAGCCGCGAGAGTATGTCTACCTTTTCCGCTCGCGCATGGACGAGCGCTACGACATGATGCGCGCCGTGCGCGACAAGCAGTTCAAGTACATCCGCAACTCCATGCCCCACCGGATCTACGGCCAGTATCTGGATTACCTCTGGAAGATGCCGGCGACGCGGTCCTGGGAAGAGGAGTACAAGGCAGGCTGGTGCAATCCGACCCAGAGCATCTTCTGGGGACCGAAACCCGCGGAAGAACTGTACGACGTTGCAAAGGACCCATACGAGGTGAACAACCTCGCGGCGGACCCCGCCCACGCCGACGTCCTCGAGCGCATGCGCCGGGCCTTGAGGGATTGGATCCTGAAAATCCGGGACACGGGTTTCCTGCCGGAGGGCGACATGGTCGAACGGACCGCCGGGACGACGGCCTACGAGTTGGTCCGCAAGCCCGGTTTTCCGCTGGAGCGCATCGTTGAGACGGCTGAGATGGCGACGGACCGCAATGCCCGCCATTTGCCGGAACTTGTCAAGCGCCTGAAAGACCCCGATAGCGCGGTGCGCTACTGGTCTGCCACCGGGTGCGTCGTTTTGGGCGAGCAGGCGCGTTCGGCATCGGACGCCCTCGCCGCCGCGCTCGCGGATTCCTCGGGGGACGTCCGCATCGCCGCCGCCGAGGCCCTCTTCGGCCTGGGCATGACGGACAAGGCCCTTCCCGTGCTGAAGCAGGCGCTGGCCGACAAGAATCCGCGCGTCGTGCTCCATGCTGTCAATGTGGTTCAGTGCTTGGGCGAGAAGGCGGCTGCGCTCTTACCGGCCGTCGAGCGGGCGATGAAGGATTCCGGCGACAACTACATCGATCGCGCGGGGGCGCACGTGTTGGAAACGCTGGGGAACAGCAACTCCGCATCCAGCCGAGTCCAAGGGTAAAGCACGAAATACACCCGAGGCGCAGGAGAAAGCCATGAGGCGAACGACCGGGCGTCGTCACATTTAGCCGCCCGATCGCGCCGCCTCATTCTGTCGCCAGCATCCGATACTCTCGCCCCTTCCGGGTTTCGAAAACAATCACGCCCTTTTCCGGGCTGGTCGCAGGCACGGTTTGACCCTGGCAGGTCAGCGTCACGGGCGTCGCCAACCGAACTTTGCAGGTTCCGCCGTTGTTGGAGCGCAAGCGCGTCTCGGTCAACTTTCCGCTTTTCCAGTGGATGTCCAGTTCGAATCCGCCGCGCGCCTTGATGCCCTGGACAGAACCCTCCGGCCAGGCGTCGGGGAGTGCCGGGAGCAGATGAATCTCGCCCAGGTGCGACTGGACGAGCATCTCGCACACGCCGGAAGCATAACCAAAGTTGCCGTCGATCTGAAACGGCGGGTGGAAATCAAAAAGATTCGTGTAGAAATTGTTCTGCAACATCTCCGAGAGCAGTTTGTACGCGCGGTTGCCGTCGTGCAGCCGCGCCCAGATATTGATCTTCCACGCCTTGCTCCATCCGGTGGCGCCGTCGCCCCGCGCATTCATCGAGACCCTGGCCGCCTCGGCGAGTTTCGGCGTCGTTAGAGGAGAGATCTGGCGTCCCGGATGCAGCGCGATCATGTGCGAGAGGTGGCGGTGCGTGTCCTTGGGTTCATCGCGATCCACCATCCATTCCTGCAACTGCCCCCACTTGCCGACTTGGGGGCCGAGCAGGCGCTCCCGCAGGGAGGCCGCCCTCTTGCGGAAATCCGCGTCGACGCCGAGCCGTTCCGAGGCCTCGATGGTGCTGGTAAACAGGTCCCAGATCAACTGCTGGTCGAAGGAGACGCCGTCTTCGGTCGGCCCGTGCTCCGGCGAGAAACCGTTGGGCGAAACCAGTTTGCCGTCCGGCAGTTCCTTCAGGTCGTCTATCCAGAACTCGCAGAGTTCTTTCAGCAGGGGATAGGCCCGTTTCTCGGCGAAATCGCGGTCCAGCGTGAAGCGGTAATGGTCCCAAATGTTCTGGGCCATCCACGCCGCATCCCCTTTCGACCACTTCCAGGTCGAGCCGCCGAAGATGCCGTTCTCGGCATGATTGATCCAGCCGCGCCTGTTGAGTTGCTTTTTGGTTTCCTCCCGTCGAACTTCGCGAATCGAGTTCAGCCATTCCGCGAAAGGCTCAAAACATTCCGAGAGGTTCGCCGCATCCACGAACCAGTAGTTCATCTGAATGTTGACGTCGCTGTGATAATCGCTCCTCCACGGAGGGCTGTTGCTGTTGTTCCAAAGCCCCTGGAGATTGGCCGGAAGCGACCCGGGCCGCGAGCAACTGATCATCAAATAGCGTGCGTATTGGAACGCAAGCAATTCCATCCCGGGGTCGGACTTGTTCCCTTTATAGGCCGCCAAGCGGACATCGGTGGGCATCTCTAACCGTTCTGCGGGACCCTTCCCGACATCCAACTTCAAGCGGTTGAACAGGGCCTGGTAATCCGCGACGTGTTCGGCAAGCAGGTCGTCGAACTTCCTTTTCGCCGCCGCGTCGAGTTTCGCGGTGATGCGGTTGTGCGGGTGTTCCCCTTTCCACCCCTTGTCGCGCTGGTTGAGGTAGTTGGTATCGGCGCAGACGAGCAGCGTGAAGGCGTCCGCGCCGTCCAGTTTGATCTTATCTCCCTCGGCACGGAGACTCCCGCCTTCATGCAGCACCAGCACCTGGGACTCATAATCCAGGAGAATGCCATAGCCTTGGGAGCCCTTCGGCTTCCCGTACAGGTAGCCGGCCAGCGACCCTTTCGAGGCCGTGAGGCGGTTGCCCTCTGCGGCGATGGTTGCCTCGTGCATGTCGGTCAGAGAGACCGTGGCGGTGTAGGCCCCTTTTTTATTTGCCGTGAAACGGAAGGCCATCACGCCGGCCGGATAACTGGAGAAGTATTGGCGTTTGTACGCCACGCCATCGGACTCGTAGGTGATCGTGTGAACCGCCCGGCGGATGTCGAGTTCCCGCCGGTATTGTTGCGGATTCGGGTGATTCATCTCGACATACACGTCGCCGAACGCCTGATAAGCTCCGGTATCGGTTTCGTCGCCGATCCACAGGCTGTCTTCATTGAATTGGATGTGTTCTTTGGAAACATCGCCGAAGATCATGGCCCCCAGGTTGCCGTTGCCGATCGGCAAGGCCTCCGCCGACCATTTTTTCTCGTTGGCCGGCTGCGCATACCACAGCGTCAGGTCGCCTTCCGGGCCGGCGGCATAACCCGGCATGATGAACAGCAGAACCGCCGCCAGGCCGATGACGCCACTTCGTGCAACTAACGGTAGCCGGTAATTCATTTTGATGCCCTTTCATAACCGTTCAGGCCCTCTTGGGGGCCTCGGATGCTCGCTGACCGGGCAACGCCTTCCATTCCGGCCACCCGCCACCTTCCGCGGCCATTGTGCTTGGTGGCGGCGTCGCAGTCAACGAAGAAAGAGGCGCGCCGGTAATATCGGGCGCGGCCGCAAAAAGTGGCAGCGCGCAAGCCGCGGCAGCCCCGGCGCGCCGGGGTCATCCCGACCGAATCCCGACGAAGTCGGGACGAGTGGAGGCTTGCCCTGAGCGCAGCCGAACGGGGATCTCGCCGTGCGTTGTTGTTTCCCCTCAGGAGAGACGGACGACAACGGATTCGCGGCGAGATGCCTCGACTTCGCTCGGCATGACAGCCACAACAACCGCCACAAAAAACGGCCATACCCCGTAATATCTCAGTTACGGGTGCTCGGGGCGGACGGACTGCCAGCCGCCGTGCAACAAGGCTTTCATCTCCTCGAGGACGCCGGCGGATTTGGGATCGTCGGCCAGGTTGTTCCACTCGTGCGGGTCGGCCTGGTGATCATACAATTCCACGCCGTCCTTGCCTTCATTCCATTCGGTGTAGCGATACCGCTCGCTGCGGGCGCTTCGGCCCATGGCGCTCTTGCTGCTGAGCCTGGCCGCCCGGCCGCCCCCGGGCCCAGTGCACCAGGCCCGCGTCCCCCTCGGCCTCGTACCGCCGAAGGATCCGCCTAACCTGACGGACGCTCAGCCGAACCCGTGCCGCCGCCTCCGCCTGCTTCAGCCGCCCCTCGGCCAACGCCGCCACCACCTTCAATCGATCCCGTTCCTTCCGGCTCATCCGCAGTTCCATCCTCGTCCTCCTCCCGGCCACCCGGCCGGAAAGAGGACAATTCTACTTTGCGGAAACCGGACATTATCACTTTGCGGCGACAGGTACCACGAGGCCCTTGACAACGTCACGCCGGATGATGTATGCCACGGCCGACGGAAACGCATCTTGAATCGGCGGCGGAAACTCAAGACCAGGACGCTGGCGCGTCGCCGGCGTCGGAACCACGGAATGCCCGGACTGAAGGAGCCCGGCCGGACCCAAAAACACTCACTTGCGACGAGGGCTTAATTGTGCCACTCTCGCTGACGACATACATCGAAGCCAACCTTCCCAAGCAGAGGGCGGTTCACGATTTTGTGGTTCCCAAGCAGTAACGCTGCACTCGAACTGGAGACGCAACGATGAGCAGACGATGGCTGGGGGCATGGGTTGTTGTTTCGCTGGCCCTTACGGCCCGCGCCAGCGCGGGACAGCGCGTCGAGACGAATCGCGTTGCCGAAATCGCTTTGGTCTCCGAAAAAACCTATGCGAACCCGTTCATGGAGATCCAACTCGACGCCATCGTTACTCAGCCGGACGGCAAGCAGTTGCGGGTGCCGGCGTTCTGGGCCGGCGGCAATCGGTGGTGTTTCCGTTACGCATCGAGCCAGCCGGGCCAGGCCGTGTGGCGGACCGAATGCTCTGATGCGGCGAACCCGAAACTCCATGGCGTCGAAGGGAAGCTCGACGTGGTCGCCTACGCAGGCGACAATCCCTTGTACCGCCACGGTCCGATTCGAGTCGCCAAGGACCAACGGCACTTTGAACATGCCGACGGCACGCCGTTCTTCTGGCTGGGCGATACGTGGTGGAAGAACTTGTGCAAACGAATGACGTGGGAAGGGTTCCAGGAACTCGCGGCCGACCGCAAGGCCAAGGGATTCAGTGTCGTGCAGATCGTCTGCGGACCCTATCCCGATGAAGGGATGTTTGAGCCGCGATGGGAGAACGAGGGCGGAAAGCCGTACGAGACCAGGGATTTCACGGTGGTCAATCCGGCGTATTTCGAGTATGCGGACCGCCGGCTTGAGCATCTGGTGGAGGCAGGCATCGTCCCGGCCATCGTCGGTGCTTGGGGGCGAAGCGACTGTAACAGTATGCAGGCGGTCGGAGCCACCGGCCTCATGCGGCATTGGCGGAATCTGGTTGCGCGGTATGGCGCCTTTCCCGTGGTCTGGATTCTGGCGGGTGAAATCGCGGATGGGACCAAGTGGGGGCAGGGACCGTGGGCCGAAGTGGCAGAATATCTGCGCAGCGTGGATCCCTACAAGCGCCCGCTCACCTGCCATACCTCGGCGGGTCGCCGCGGCGCTCCGGGGGATGAACTACTGATTGATTACGACATGGTTGGGGGTAGCCATGCCGCTCCGACAACCCGGCAGACCCTCTCGGTCTTCACCGAAGCGTATGGCAAGGCGCCGCCCATGCCGGTTCTCTGCGGCGAAACCGGTTACGAAGGCCACATGCAGTTCCATTTCCAGGATGTTCAGCGCCACGTGTTTTGGATGTACATGCTCAGTGGCGCGGCGGGCCATACGTACGGCGCGGCGGGCGTCTGGCACGCGAGCGTCGAAGGCGATCCGGGCATCACGCCCGTCTACGACCGTACGACCTGGCGGGAGGGGATGAACTACCCCGGCTCGACGCAGCTCGGGCTGGGCAAGCGGCTGCTCGAACAATATCCCTGGTGGCGATTCGAATCGCATCCGGAGTGGGTGGAAGACGGCTACTTTGCGGCAGGTATTCCGGGCGAGGTGCGTTTCATCTACATGCCGCGACGCAACGTTTATAATTGGAGCGGCCCGACGGTCAAGGACCTGGAGCCCGACGTCAACTGGCATGCCTATTACTTCGATCCCGCGACCGGCCGGCGATTCGATCAGGGCACGATCCAAGGGAAGACCGGGAACAAGACGGCAGAGCCGGTGGATTTCAAGAGGAACGTGCCATCGCCCCAGGACTGGGTGTTGGTGCTGGAACGAGTGACATCGTAAGAGAGGAACACGCTTTTTAGGAGAGGCAACCGATGAGAAACATGGTGCATCTGGCATTGGCGTTGTGTGCGTTGGCCCAGGGGGCGGCGCGCGCAGCCGAGGTGGGGCAATGGGAGGTGTTTGAAGCGTCCTACGAATCCAAGAAGACCTACGTGAACCCTTTTAATGACGTCGAGGTGGAGGTCGTCTTTCGCAGCGGGGTGAAGCAGTGGACCGTGCCTGCGTTCTGGGTGGGTGGCAGCAAATGGACCGTTCGCTTCGCGCCACCCGTGCAGGGGGAGTATGCGTTCCGCGTTCAGTGCACGGACTCGTCGAACCCCGACCTGAACGGGCACGAGAAGGCCCTTCGCGTCGCGGCCTACGCGGGCAACAACCCCCTGCTGAAGCATGGCTTTCTCCGCGTCAGCGCGGACAAGCGGCACTTGGAACATGCCGACGGCACGCCGTTCTTCTGGCTGGGCGATACGTGGTGGAAGGGGCTGTGCAAACGGCTCACGTGGGAAGGGTTCCAGGAACTCGCGGCCGACCGCAAGGCCAAGGGATTCAGTGTCGTGCAGATCGTCTGCGGACCCTATCCCGATGAAGGGATGTTTGAGCCGCGATGGGAAAACGAAGGCGGAAAGCCGTACGAGACCAGGGATTTCACGGTGGTCAATCCGGCGTATTTCGAGTATGCGGACCGCCGGCTTGAGCATCTGGTGGAGGCAGGCATCGTCCCGGCCATCGTCGGCGGCTGGGGGCGAGGCGACTGCGACGGCATGAGAATGGCAGGCGTGGACGGCATCAAGCGGCATTGGCGGAACCTGGTCGCACGCTACGGCGCGTATCCGGTGATCTGGATCATCGGAGGCGAATCGGGCGGGCCGCAGTGGACCGAGGTGGCACGGTACGTTCAGAAAATCGACCCCTATCGCCATCCGGCGACGGTCCATCCGTTCCATTCGGGCCGGCTGTCCGTGACCGACGAAACGGTCATCGATTTCGACATGCTCCAGACGGGGCACGGCGATTGGGACGCGGCGCGCGGGGCGATACCGAAACTCCAGGCCGCCTACGCCCGAACGCCGCCCATGCCCGTCGTCCTGGGCGAGTACTGCTACGAAGGCCACATGCAGACGGCATTCCAGGACGTTCAGCGTTACGTGTTCTGGGGGACCATGCTCAGCGGTTCGGCCGGCCACACCTACGGCGCGGCGGGCGTCTGGCACGCCAGCGTCGAAGGCGATCCGGGCATCGCGAGGGTTTACGACTTCACGACCTGGAAAGAAGGCATGAACTTTCCCGGCTCCACGCAACTCGGGCTGGGCAAGAGACTGCTCGAACAATATCCGTGGGCGCGCTTCGAGCCGCACCCGGAGTGGGTGGAAGCGGGCTGTTTTGCCGCCGGCATTCCGGGCGAAGTGCGCTTCATCTACCTGCCGCGACGCAACGTGTACAACTGGACCGGGCCGGTGGTCAAGCAACTTGAGCGCGACGTGCCCTATCACGCCTTCTACTTCGATCCCGTCAACGGGAAACGGTATGACCTGGGAACGGTCATCAGCGCCGGCCCGCCAGCCAGACCGTTTGAAGGGCACACACAACCCCTGTTGTTTGAGGATCGTTTTGAGGGGGCCGATGCCTCGGCCTGGAAGGACTACGGCACGCCGACCCATCGCAAGGACGGCCGCCTGGTCGGCACCAAGAACATGGTGACCATTCTGGAGAAGATCCGCGATACCGATTTGATGGCCAGTGCGGAGGCCAACAGCGACGCCGAAGCGGGCATCATCCTCCGCTTTCACGATGCCGACCACTATCTTGTGGCGCTGTACAGCCCGTCGCTCAAGGCGATCTTCCTGCACGACCGCAAGAACGGACAATGGGGTGAACCGCTTGGCCACATTGACGTGCCTGAAATCGGTCCGAAGATCCACCTGACCGCGGCGGCCTGCGGCAAATACGCGGCCATGGTCATCACCGACGGCAAGAAGACCTACTACACACCAATCGTCGAGGTCGGCAACACCACGCCCGGGAAGGTCGGCCTGTGGCTGTTCCAGGTCGGCGACCGCCAGGAGTACGGCCACTTTGAACTGTCCCGGGCGCAATTTGCTCCCAAGAGGAAAGCGGATAGTCTGATATTTTCCGACGAGTTCAGGGCGCCACGCCTGCCTTCGCCTCAGGATTGGGTTCTGGTGCTGGAGCGGGTGAAACCGTAAAGATAACCTTTACGATCTTGTGGTTCCCAAACAGTAACGCTGCACGCAAACTGGAGACTCAACGATGATCAGACGATGGCTAGGTGTCCTGGTCCAGCGATTTCCGTGCCATACGGTCCCCGAACAAGACGGGAGGCTTGGAGTGGAACAACTCGCGCGGTAAGCTCCGGCCTCAGCGAGAGTAACAAGGTTCCGGAGGCTTGCCCGTGTGCGACCACGGTTTCAGTGGTATTCCTCTGCCTTCCGGCTGGGCCAAGAACGTCAAGTCCGCCGTCCTGCACGTCATCTCCGTGGCCCAGTTCGCCCTGACCTACACCTGTGGCTGGGCTGCCAACGCCCTCAACCCTCGCGCCCGGCTAGCCCCGACCGCCAGGGCTTATCTTTACCCACATTTTTCAACGCATCGCGGATCATGCCGTTGCCGTTTCAGGCCCCTTCCAGGGGCCTTCGCCCCGCGAAGCGGGGGCTAGACCGGCCCTTTTAGTACTACTACGCAACTTTGCGCGGCGGGTCGGAGCCTGTCCCGAGCGGAGTCGAGGGGCACCCGCCGCGCAAACCCCGTTTTCGCAACTGAAAATGCATCTCTCTTGCACGGTTCCCCAACGACCGTTTTCTCTTCCACCGGAGCCCGCTTCAGCGGGCTTCCCGTTCTCCCTTCGGCCAGGAGGAAGCCCGCACGCCTCGTCCGCCTACGGCGAGATCTCGCTGTGCGGACGGCGACGCGGGCACGCCTCGCGGTCGCCAGACCTCGCGGTCTGTCGAACCCGCGGGCGACGCGGGCACGCCTCGCGGTCGCCAGACCTCGCGGTCTGTCGAACCCGCGGGCGACGCGGGCTGGAAGCGGGCTGAAACAACATCCAAACAACCAACAAACCGTCCTGGCACTTCCCGCCTGCCGGGGGTAAAACCCCCGGCCTACACGCCGCTTCGCGGCGCGAAGGCGGCTGAAGCCGCCGGAACGGCCCCTACTCACATCCCTGGAAGATGTGGGTAAAGACAAGACCGCTAGGGAGGGGTGAGGCACCGCGGAACGCGGAAAGCGCGCGCCCAGTAAACTGGGCGGCGAACCAATCGCGCGGGCGTTGGGGCGCGCGGGGGAGGGCGTTCTACTTGCCGGCAGCGCCGACCTTGCGGACGAGGACCGCCCAGTCCTTGCCGGGCTCGGCGGGCGCGGTGCCGAGGGCGCGCCGGCCGCCGCCCTCGACCGTCTTCACGGAGCCGTCCTTCAGGTTGCCGCCGCTGCGCGGATCATACCATTTCACCTCGAACGTTCCGGCGGCATCTGAGAGGTCGAGGTCCGTCGTCCCGCCGTTCTTCAGATAGACCGCGTAAATCTCGCCTTGCTTGGTGAAGCAGTAATCATCGTCGGCGCTCGTCTTCGCGTTGTCGTTCTTCATCTCCCAGAAGGGGAGATATTTCTGGAAGAACTCGAGGGCGCAGCGCGTGAGGTCCCAGAGATGGTCGCGACTCCGCCAGTCCTGGCACGAGAGGTCCGACTCGGGGTGCTCGTAGCCGAAATAGTACTCGACGCCGGCGCCGCCGGCCATGAGGTTGCCCCAGAGGGTTTCTTTGCGGATGCCGTCGTGTCCGAAGTCTTCCTGGTCGGTGACGACGCCGTCGTTGGCGGGATTCTGCTCGTCGTTGGCGACGACCCACGGTCGGCCGGCGGCGGCGGACGCGTCGACCCACTTCTTGGTCTGGACGTACACCTTGTCCCATCCGATCTGAATCGAAGCACCGGTGTACTTCGAGGCGGTTCCCAGCAGCGGACGGTACACGCTCTCCTGCTTGCCGGGATAAGTGTGCAGGACGACGTTGCTCCGGTAGGGGTCGTGGTCGTAGAAGTACTGAGCGAAGGCCTTGCGTTGGGCGTCGGTGTTGGTGTTCTCCTCGCCGATGTTCCAATTCAGCGCCAGGTGGTGGCTGAAGCGGGCAATGAGTTCGCGGTAATAGAGTTTCCGCTCGAGGCCGAGTTCGCCGCCGTCCAGCAACTGGTCGTTCTCGGTTTCCTGGGTCTTGAAGTGGAGGTAGAGGCCCAGGCGGTCGGCGTGCTCGAAGACGATCTCCCACTGGGCGAGTTTCGAGCAGTCGAAGCGGGTGCGCGGCGTCGAGCGGTCGTCGATGTAGGGGAAAACGTTCTTGTCATCGCCGCCGATGTTCATGGTGAGGAACGAGAAAGCGTTCATTCCTTTGGCGGCGAGGTAGTTGATGGCGCCGAGGATGCCCTTGCCCTTGCCGTTCTGCCACTGCGGGTCGCCGCTCCGCCAGTCCTTGACGTGGGGGCCCCAGGACTTTCGCCGCTTGCCGTTGTCCGGCGTGTTGTCGAAGCCGTCGTAGGCGAGGAAGTTTTCGGGGGCGTCGGCGCCGCCCTTGACGAAGTACTCGCCGGTCTCGGCGAACCGCAGGTGGTGCTTGCCGACGTACTGAAGCCGACCTTTGGCGCGGAGGTCGCGCCCGGTCTTGTCGGTCGGTCCGACCGCGAAGGAGCCGGTCGCGCCGTCGCAGAAGCCGGCGCTTGTGCCCGCCGCGGCATAGTCGCTGACGGCCACGTTCGCTCCCTTACGGAACGAGACTTCATAGGTCCACGCGCCGGTCTGGTCCGGCGCGAAGTGGACAAGCCAGACGTTCCCGGAGTCGGCGCTCGTTTCGGCCGCATTCCCGTCGGCGGCGTAGTATCCCGGCACAAGGTAAGTCGTGTCGCCGTTCTTGAAGGTCACGTTGAGGCGGTAGTCGGTGAAGGGATTAAGGTCGGCGGTCTCGGCGGTGTTAGGTCCCTCGAAGGCGATGGTGACCTTGTGCCACTTTTTGAGTTCTCCGAAGATCTTGCCGCCGCCGCGTCCGCCCGGGACGGCGGCGCCGATCGCGGCCGGGTGCAGGATGGCGACGAGGCCGAAGAAGGCGAGGATTGCACGGAGCAACCGGCCGGCGGACGTGGTCTTTATGGGTTTCAAAGATTTCCTCCTCTGGTATTCTACGGTTTGTCGCGGCCATTTTCCGGGAAGTTATTTCGCCTCGTCTGGTGGACCGGCAATTCGCCTTGCGGGGAGTCGAGGCGGCGGCCATAATGGCGCGGGACCGTGCCGGATGTTCCTAAACAGGAACCCAGGCGGGAGAAGGCGATGAAGGTGCTTTACATCGGGGGCACAGGCGAGATCTCGTACGCGTGCGTTCTGGAGAGCGTCCGGCTGGGGCAGGAGGTGGCGGTGTTCAACCGAGGCCGGTGTGAGGAGCCGCTGCCGGAAGGCGTCCGCCAGATCACGGGCGACCTGAACGACGAGGCGGCCTACCGCAAGTTGGGCGAGGAGTCCTGGGACGTCGTCTGCCAGTTCCTGGCCTATGAGGTCGAGGACGCCCGGCGGGACCTCAAGGTCTTCGGGGGGCGGTGCGGGCAGTACGTGTTCATCTCGTCGGCGTCCGCCTACCGGAAGTTGCTGAAGCAGATTGTCATCAACGAAGACGTTCCCCTGGGGAATCCGTATTCGTCGTACGCCCAGAAGAAAGCCGACGTCGAGGCGGCACTCCTGGACTGGCACGGCGAAGGCCGCCTGCCGGTGACGATCGTCCGCCCCAGCAACACGCACCGCCGGCGGTTTCCGGGCGGCGTCGGGACGGGCGACGACGCGGCCTGGCGGGCCGTCAACGGCAAGCCGTTCATCGTCTGGGGCGACGGGACGGGCATCTGGACGCTGACGCACAGCGACGACTTCGCCGTGCCCTTCGCGCGCCTCCTCGGAAACGAGCGTGCACTGGGCGAGGCGTTTCACATCACCCGCCACCTGGAGGCCTACACGTGGGATGCGATCTACACGGCCATGTGCCGGGCGCTTGGCGTCGAGGCGAAGATCGTCCACGTGGCCACGGACACCCTCATCCGCTACAACCGCGAGTGGGTCGGCTCGCTCCTGGGCGACAAGTGCTGGTCGGTGATGTTCGACAACTCGAAGGTCATGGCCGTCGCCGGAAAGTTCGAATGCAAAGTAAGTCTGGACGAGGGCATGGCCGGGGCGGCGGAACACTTTAAGAAGCGGTTGACCGCCTACAAGCCGGATGCCGCGAGGCACGCGCTCTTCGACCGCATCATCGCGGAGCAGCAGGCGCTGGGGACGTAGCCGTGCCGAACGGTGGCACAGAATCCTTCCGTGTCCGGTTCCGCCGGTTCGGGTTGAGTCGGGACAAAGGAGAGGGAACATGCCTGCCTGGAGTCGCCGCGCCTTTCTGAAAGCGGCAGGACTTGGCGCGGCTGCCCTGGCAACGCGCGGCGCGAGCGCGCTCGGCGCGGAGGGTATCCGCAGGCCAAACATCGTTTACATTCTGGCTGATGACCTCGGCTACGGCGACGTCAGTTGCTGTAACCCGGAGTCGAAGATCAACACGCCGTGCATCGATTCCGTCGCTGCGGACGGTGTCATTTTCACGGACGCGCACAGCGGCTCGGCCGTCTGCACTCCCACGCGGTACGGCATCCTGACCGGCCGGTACTGCTGGCGTTCGCGCCTCCAGTCCGGCGTGCTCGACGGGTACAGCCTGGCGCTGATTGACGCCGAGCGGCTCACAGTGCCCAAGTTGCTGAAACAACACGGTTATCACAGCGCCTGCATCGGCAAATGGCATCTTGGCATGACCCTGCCCGATGCCAAAAATCTCGCCGACTCCATCCAAAACGGCCCAACCACACGCGGCTTCGACTACTACTACGGCATTGCCGCCTCGCTGGACATGCCGCCGTTTGCGTTCATCGAGAACGATCGGTTCACGCAGGCGCCGACCGTTACCAAGAAGTGGCTCCGCACCGGGCCAGCGGCGCCGGACTTTGAAGCGGTGGACGTGTTGCCCACGCTCACCCGCAAAGCCGTCGAGTACATCACCAAAACCCAAACACCCTTCTTCCTCTACCTCGCACTCAATTCGCCCCACACGCCCATCGTGCCGTCCGCGGAATGGCAGGGCAAGAGCTGTCTCGGTAAGTATGGTGATTTCGTCATGGAAACCGACTGGGCGCTCGGGCAGGTGATGAACGCGCTCGACAAGGCGGGTATCGCCGACAACACGCTCCTCATCTTTACCAGCGACAACGGCTGCTCGCCGGCGGCCGGTGTGAGTCAACTGGAGAAACAGGGGCATTTCCCCAGCGCCAACTTCCGCGGCTACAAATCCGATATCTGGGACGGCGGCCACCGCATCCCCTTCATCGTCCGCTGGCCCGGTGTCGCCAAGCCCGGCAGCGTGTGCGGCCAACTCACTTGTCTCACGGATTTGATGGCGACCTGTGCCGATATTCTCAGTGCGAATTTGCCGGACAATGCCGGTGAGGACAGCGTCAGCATTCTGCCGCTATTGAAGGGGCAAGATCGACCGGTGCGGAAAGCCGTCGTGCATCATTCGATTAACGGCATGTTCGCGCTCCGGCAAGGGAGCACGAAACTCATCTTCGGCGCCGGCTCCGGCGGTTGGAGCAAGCCCGGTGATGACAAATCGCCGGTGCAGTTGTACGACATGACGCAAGACGTTGGCGAACGCCAGAACCGGCAGGCCGCCGACAAAGACGACGTCGCACGGCTGACGAAACTGATGGAGAAATACATCGCCGATGGCCGCAGCACCACCGGCCAGCCGCAGAAGAACGACGCCACCATCAAACTCTGGAAAAATGGCAGCCCAGCCGCCGAAACATCCGAATGAAAGAACAAGCAACGAAACGCATTCTCCTTATCCTGGCCGCCCGGAGGGTCGCTCCGCTCGCCGCATTACGCCCCGCCGATGCAACTCTACAACATGCAGGACGACCCGCGCGAGCGGGAGAACCTCTACGCGGCACACCCGGAGATCGTGGCCCGCCTCAAGGACCTGCTGGAGAAATATCAGCGCGAAGGGCGCAGCGTTCCGCGGCGGGGGTGATCCGAAGACGTGAATGCCCCCCGGAGGCGGCCGTCGCCGCCCAGGAATAGTACGGCGAGCGGGAAGTGCCGCGGCGGGTACGTCGTGCTCACCCCGTTCATCGGCGCTTGACCGTTGCGTGCCTGCAAATGGGAGGAAGCAGACGATGAAACCAATCAGCCGACGCACGTTTCTGCGGCAGTGTTCGGCCGGCGCCCTCGCCCTGGCGGCGGGCGCGGCCCCGCCGCTCGGCACGACCGGCACCGCGAAGGCATCGTCCACCGTGAGGGTATTCTGGTCTCGCGCCGCCGAGGCCGGCAGGACAACCGCCCTCAACATCGGCTCGCGCCGCGAGTTGTTCGTGGACGATTTCCTCTTTGAGAGCATGACCGGCGCGGAACTGAAACTGCATCAACCGGAGCCGCGCGACGTCGCGCTCGTGTGCGACCAGCCGTGGGAAGGCAACACCTCGGCCTACTACGCGATCTTGCGCGCCGACGACCGCTTCCGTATGTACTACCGCGGTTCGCACTTCGACGAGAAGGCGAAGCAGGCGGCGCATCCGGAATTCGCCTGCTGCGCCGAGAGCCGCGACGGCCTGAAATGGGAAAAGCCGGAGTGGGGTTTGTTCGAGTTCAACGGCTCCAAGCGGAACAATATCATCTGGACCGGCGCGGGCACGCACAACTTTACGCCCTTCAAGGACGGCCATCCCGCCTGTGCGCCCGACGCGCGTTACAAGGCGCTGGCCGGCGGCACGACCACGCTCGACGGCAAGAAGAAGAGTTGCCTGAATGCGCTGAAGTCGGCGGACGGCGTTCGCTGGACGTTGATGGCCGACGCCGTGATCACCGCGGGCGCGTTCGATTCGCAGAACCTCGCCTTCTGGGACGCCGAGCGCGGCCATTATCGGGCCTACTGGCGCATCTTCTCGGCGGGCGTGCGGGCCATTCGCACGGCGACCTCCAAGGACTTCATCCACTGGGAGAACCAGGCCGACCTGCAATACGCGGACTCGCCCAACGAGCATCTCTACACGAACGCGATTCAGGCCTACTGCCGCGCGCCGCATCTGCTTATCGGCTTCCCGACGCGCTTTTACCCGAAGACCCAACAAGTGGAACCGGTTTTCATGACGAGCCGCGACGGTGTTCTCTTCCGCCGATGGAGCGAAGCGCTCATCCCCCCCACCGCGCCGAAAGACCGCGGCGGCAACCGCAGCAACTACATGGCCTGGGGCCTGCTCCAACTGCCCGGCAACGACCGCGAACTGTCGTCCTATGCCACGGAAGCCTACTACACCGGCCCCGGCAGCCGCGTGCGCCGCTTTACCTTCCGCACCGACGGTTTCGTGTCCGTGCGCGCCGAGGGCGAAGGCACGCTCAGCACCAGGCCGCTGACGTTCACCGGGTCGAATCTCTCGCTCAACATCGCGAGCAAGGGGCCCACGCGCGTGGAGTTGCAGGACGCGGGCGGCAACCCCTTGCCAGGTTTTGCCCTCGACGACTGCGCGCCGATCACCGGCGACTTTATTGACCACGTCGCCGAATGGAAGGGCGGCGCCGACCTGGGCAAACTCGCCGGCCGGTCCGTGCGGCTGCGGTTCGTGCTGAAAGACGCGGACCTGTTCTCGATGTGCTTCAGGGCCGCCCCCGATAGGGAGAGGCGGCCCTAACCGGGGTCGCGGTCGCCCGAAGAGGAAGGCTTGCATTTGCGGGCCGTTGGGGGTATGCGAAGGGGCGGTACTTGCGGACCCGTAAAGGAGCACTCCATGAAGCGCGCCCGTCCTTCCATTGACCCTGACGTCGAGCGGCAGTCGCCGCGCCTGTCGCGCCGCGCTCTTCTGGCCGGGGCGGCGGCGGCGCTGGCGGCGCCGTACGTTGTGCCGGCCTCGGCCCGCGGCGCCGATGGCCGTGCCGCGCCCAGCGAACGCATCGGCGTGGGAATCCTGGGCATGGGCGACCGCGGCAACGCCCACCTGAAGTCGCTCATCCCAAACGCCGGGGTGCAGGTGCTGGCGGTGTGCGACCCGTTCGAGGACAAGCGCGAGGCCGCCAAAAAGTTCGCCGAGACAGCCTACGCCGACCGTGCCGCCAAGGGCGAGTACAAGGGTTGCCTGGCGACGAGCGATTTCCGCCAAGTCCTTGCGCGGCCGGACGTCGATGCCATCGTCATCGCCGCCCCCGAGTTCTGGCACGGTCTTATGGGCGCGGGGGCTGTCGCCGCGGGCAAGGACGTCTACGGCGAAAAGGCCCTGACGCTGACGGTTGCCGAGGGCCGGGCCCTGGTGTCCGCCGTCCGCCGATATGCCCGCATCTACCAGGTAGGGACGCAGCAGCGGAGCGACCGCAAATTCCGCTTCGCCTGTGAACTGGCGCGCAACGGCTACCTGGGAAAACTCCGCAAGGTCGAGGTGGCGGTTCCGGGCGGTCGGGCCCTGCCCAACGCCGAGCCTAAACCCGTGCCTCCGGGCCTCGACTACGAGATGTGGCTCGGCCCCGCGCCGTGGACGCCGTACAACGACCTGAAGTGCTCCTTCAACTGGTACTTCATCTACGATTACTGCGTGGGGTGGATCCAGTCGTGGGGAGTCCATCATATCGACATTGCTCTGTGGGGCGCGCCCGCGCTCGCCGCCGGGCAGGTCCAGGTCGAGGGCACGGCGGTGTTCCCGACCGACGGCCTCGCGAACACGTCCGTCACGTGGAACGTGAGCGTCGTCACGCCCGACGGCCTGCACCTGCATTTCACGGACGAAAAGGCGCAGCGGCACGGCTGCCGGTTCTTCGGCGAGGAGGGCATGGTCCATGTGGACCGCGGGCGCCTGGAGGCCGAGCCGGAGTCGCTCCTGAAGGTGGCGCTTCGGCCCGGGGACAAGCGCCTGTACGAGTCGAACAACCACCACGGGAACTTCCTGGAGTGCATCCGAACGCGGCGCGACCCGGTCTCGCCGGTCGAGAGCGGCCATGCAGCCACCACGCTGACCATCGTGTGCGACATCGCCACGCGCCTCGGCCGCAAGGTCACGTGGGACTGGCAGGCCGAGAAATTCATCGGCGACGAGGCGGCCAACCGGTACCTCAGCCGACCGATGCGCGCCCCGTGGAGCCTGTAGGGGGCCGAGGCAATGTTTGTCAGACGCCCATTCCTTCGGCTTCGCTCAGGGCAGGCTTGATGGGCGCGTGTTGCCGCTCGGCGTTGTCCGCCGGTGTGCCGAAACCGGGGCATAAGCCATGAAACGCCCAACTCGCTTCGGCAGGTGTGCCGCGGCCGCTCGTATCGACGTTCCGGTGCTTGACTGGTACAGGGAGGCGGCGTTGTTCACGGGCGTTCCGGTGGCGCGGAGGGGTGCACTCCGGCCGCCGGCAGGACGCCTGTCTGAGGAAGGGAGTTCTCCTTGAATCGTCGGACGATTCTGCTGGCGAGTGTGGCGATGTTGGCGTGGCTCTCTGCGGCCGGGGCAACTGCTGCGGAGCCTCAGGCGAGCCCGGCGACGTTCTACGTGGCCCCGAACGGCAACGACGGCTGGTCGGGCGCGAAGCCCGCACCGGTCGGGTCGGACGGCCCCTTGGCCACGCTCCAGGCGGCCCGCGACTCCGCCCGTCGCGCCGGCGCCGCGGCGATTCGCCGCATCGTCCTGCAGGCCGGAACGTACACCCTCGGCAGTCCGCTGACGCTGGACGCCCGGGACTCGGGCCTCACCATTGAGGCGGCGCCCGGCGCCAAGGCGACGCTCTGCGGCGGCCGCCGTCTGACCGACTGGCAGCGAGACGGCGACCGGTTCTGGTCAGTCAGCGTGCCCGACGTGGCGGCCGACCGGTGGGACTTCCGCGTCCTTGTGGTCAACGGGCGGATGGCGCCCCGCGCGCGGCTGCCGCAGACCGGAAGGTTTAAGCACCTCTCCGAATTCAAGGTCCGCTGGATGAGTTCCACCGGCGGCGGCTGGCAACGCAAACCGACGCCGGAGGAACTGACCACCCTCCGGTACCGTCCGGAAGACCTCGAACCGTGGCTCGACCCGCGCAACGCTGAGATCACCGTCTATCACATGTGGGACGAATCGCTCGTCGGCGTGGCCTCCGTGGACCGCCAGGTCCACACGCTGACGTTCTCCAAGCCGTCGGGCCATCCGCCCGGGGCCTTCGGCGTCAAGGACTACGTGGTCTGGAACGTCCGCGAAGGCATGACCGAGCCCGGCCAGTGGTACCTGGACCGCGCGGCCGGCAAGGTGGTCTACTGGCCGCTGCCGGGTGAAGACCTGACGCGGGCCGAGGCCTGGGCCCCTGCGGTGGAATCGCTGATCCGCCTGGAGGGCAAGAAGGGCGCCCCCGTGCGCGCTGTCACGATCCGGGGTCTGTCTCTGACGGTCACGGGCATCCCCTTGGCGCCGGGAGGCTTCGGCGCGGACAAGTATGAGGGCGCGGTCACACTGAGCGAGACCGAGGACTGCCGCCTGGCGGACCTCGCGGTCTTTCACGTCGGGGGGCAGGGCGTCAAGGCGTCCGACTCCGTCAGCCTGCACGTCGAGAACTGCGACGTGCACCACACCGGCGCCGGCGGCATCGTGGTCCGCGGCAAGGGCCTGGTCGTGGCCGACAACCTGGTGTACGACGTGGGCCTGATATGCCCGAGCGGCATCGGCATCTTCGGCGGCGGGCCGCAGAGCCTGGTGGCGCACAACGAGGTCCACGACACGTCGTACTCGGCCGTCAACTTCAGCGGCGAGGACGTACGCATCGAGAGCAACCTCATCTACCGCGCCATGAAGGTACTCCACGACGGGGCCGGCATCTACTCGTTCAGCCCGAGGCGGCTGGTCATGCGCGGCAACTTCATCCGCGACATCACCGACACCGGCGGGTACGGGGCCAGCGCGTACTACCTGGACGAGCGGGCCGAGGACTGCCTCGTCGAGGGCAACCTGGCGTTCGGCGTGGCGCGGCCCTCGCACAACCACATGGCCGTCAGGAACACGATTCGCAATAATTTCTTCGTGGCCGCGGGCGACGCCGAGATCACGTTTCCCCGGTCCTCGGAGTTCACCTTTGAGAAGAACGTTGTGGCGGCCGGCGGCAAGATCACGTTCACCAACCCCGCCGCCATGAGCACCTTCAAGGATAATATGTTGTGGAGCGGGGTCGGCAAGATCGAGGGCGTGGCCCTGAGAGACTATGCCGCCGCGGGTGCCGAGGCGATGGCCGTGCCCGGCGCCGACCCGAAGTTGCTCCCCGGCGTGGAGAAGGGCGTCTGCCGGTTCGCCCCCGACTCGCCCGCCCTGAAACTGGGCATCCGGCCGATCGACGTCTCGGGCGCGGGCCGCCGTACGCCCCCGCCCCCGTCCCCGGCGCCGGCGACCGCGAAAGTTGACCGATCCTCCAGCAAGGCCGAGGTCCGTGCATTGATGGTGACGGGCGTCGACTATCCCGGTCACAAGTGGCGCGAGACGGCGCCGGTCCTGCGGAAAGCCATCGAGAAGGATGGGCGGTTGGCGGTGGACGTGGTCGAGGACCCCGCGTGGCTCGCCTCCGGTGCGCTGAACGGCTACAAGGTGCTCGTCCACCACTGGATGAACTGGGAGGTGCCGGCGCCCGGCACCGAGGCGCGCGAGAACTTCGCCCGCTTCGTCCGCGACGGCGGGGGACTCGTGCTCGTCCACTTCGCCTGCGGCGCCTGGCAGGACTGGCCCGAGTTTGGAAGAATAGCCGGACGGGTCTGGAATCCAAAACTCCGCGGCCACGACCCGCATGGATCGTTCACCGTCGAGATCGTCGACACGGAACACCCGATCACGCGCGGCATGAAGGCGTTCCAGACGGTCGACGAACTCTACACGTGCCTGGCGGGCGAGACGCCTGTCCACGTCCTCGCCAAGGCCACGTCGAAGGTGGACAAGGAGGACTACCCGATAGCGTTCGTGCTGACGTACGGCAAGGGCCGCGTGTTCCACTGCGTTCTGGGCCACGACGTGCGGGCGTTCGAGACGCCGGAGGTGGTCGAACTCTTCCGCCGCGGCACGGCGTGGGCGGCGGGCCTGGAGCCAACGCCCGGTAACGGAGGCCAAGAGCCTTCCGCATCGCCCTTCTAGCGCTACTTTGTCAACTCCGCTCCTCGACAGGTAAGCGGAGGCGCGGTGGCCATTCTTGGCCACCGCGCGGCGGGCAAGAATGCCCGCCGCGCTATCCCTTCTCTCGGCGGCGCGAAGTTGACAAAGTAACACTAGCCGCGAGGCGTAGCCGAACGCGGTCGTCAGCGAGATCTGGCTGTGGGAGAGTGGCGGGGCGAGCGAGCCGCACCCGAATTAGACCGGTCCGTCCGCCGGTGAACGGTGTTCGTTCTGGCGGGGGCGGGGAGAGAACAGGAAGGAGACTACCCATGCGAAGACTGACGGGAGTTGCTGTGCTGTGTTTGGCGGCGGGTTTGGCGGTCCTGTGCGCGGCAGCGCCGGTGGCAACCCCACCGGCCGGAGCGCCGCCCGAGAGCCTCCAGAAGTGGCGCGACATGCGTTTCGGCATGTTCATTCACTGGGGGCCGGTCAGCCTCAAGGGCACCGAGATCGGCTGGTCGCGGGGCAACCAGGTGCCGATCGAAGAGTACGACAACCTCTACAAGCAGTTCAACCCCACGAAGTTCGACGCGGACGAGTGGGTCAAGACGGCCAAGGAAGCCGGCATGAAGTACATGGTGATCACCACCAAGCACCACGACGGCTTCTGCATTTTCAACACGAAGCAGACCGACTACAACATCATGAACTCGCCTTTCCATCGCGACCCCGTCAAGGAACTGTCCGAGGCGTGCCGCAAGCAGGGGGTCGCCTTCGGGACCTACTACTCGGTCTGCGACTGGCACCATCCCGATTTTCCCCGCGGCAGCCCCGGCGGCAAGACGCGCAAGCCCAATCCCAACCTCGACCGCTACGAGCAGTACCTGCGCAGCCAGGTCCGGGAGTTGATCCAGAACTACGGGCCGCTGCTGACGCTCTGGTTCGACGTGCCGCAGGAATTCGACGCCGCGCGCGGCCAGCGCGTCGTCGATTTTGTCCGGTCGCTCCAGCCCGATATCCTCATCAACAATCGCACCGGCGTCCCCGGCGACTTCGACACGCCGGAGCAGCGAATCGGCAAGTTCCAGATCGACCGACCCTGGGAAACCTGCATGACCATCTGCCGCCAGTGGGCCTGGAAGCCGGACGACGCCCTGAAGTCGCTCAAGCAATGTCTCGACGTACTCATCAACTGTGCGGGGGGCGACGGGAACCTGCTCTTGAACGTGGGCCCGATGCCGACCGGCGAGATCGAGCCGCGCCAGGTCGCACGCCTCAAGGAAATCGGACAGTGGCTGGCCAAGTACGGCGAGACGATTTACGGTACGCGCGGCGGTCCCTGGCAACCGGGACCGTGGGGTGCCGCCACCTGCAAAGGCAACACCGTCTATGTTCACATCCTCCAGTGGCCGGGCGATAAGATCGCCCTGCCGGCCCTCGCGAGAAAGATCGTTTCGAGCGCGGTCCTGACGGGCGGCAAGGCGGAGGTGAAGCAGGCGGGTGAGGCGATCGAGATCTCCGTCGCGCCGGCCGACCGGCAGGAACTCGATACCATCGTTGTGCTTACCCTCGATGGTCCAGCCGCCGAGAGCGCTCTTGACCGCACAGGGGGCGCTCCGAAGTAACGTGGAGGTTTGCTTGGCAAGCCGGACGCGTGAGAGGTGTGAGGTGAAAGCAACGGAGATGCTGCTGGGCTTGTTGCTGCTGTGCACCGTTGCTTTAGGGGCAGGCCAAGCCCTGGCGGCTGCGCCGCCCGCCCCGAGTCTCGACGCGAACCTGAAGGCTTTCCGTCTGGCCATCGAGGACCTCAGCCAGGCGTTCGCCGGCAAGTACGCGCGCGGGCCGGAGTTTCTGAAGCGTCTGGAGGCGCTCGAGAAGCAGGCGGCGGGCGGCGCCGGCGATCCGAGACTTGCGGACGAGTTCCGCGCCCTTCAGCGCGAGGCGCTCCTGGCGAATCCCCTGATCGACTTCGACCGCCTCCTCCTCGTCAAGCGGGATGAAAAACAACTCGGCCTGCCGCAGAACTGGCAGGGCAATTGCGCCTTGCCCAAGACCGGCTACAACAACGAGATCGCGGTCCTCTCGCCCGTCAGTCCCGACGGCAAACTCACGACGCTTTACCAGCCGGACGCGGGCAAGTTCGTCGGCGATGTGGACCTCGCCTTCGACGCCGACAAGATGCTCTTCTCCTCCATCGGAGAGGACGGCCGGTGGCATGTCTTCGAAATGGGCGCCGACGGCAAGAACCTGCGACGGATTACCCCCAGCGAACCGGAGGTCGACTGGTACGATCCCTGCTACCTTCCCGACGGCCGGATTATCTGCGCCTCCACCGCCGTCTTTCACGGCGTTCCGTGCGTGACGGGCAGCAACACTGTGGCCAACTGCTTCCGCATGGATGCCGACGGTAAGAACGTTCGCCAACTCGGCTTCGACCAGGATCACAACTGGTGCCCGACCGTTATGAACGATGGCCGCGTCATGTACTCCCGCTGGGAATACTCCGACGCGCCGCACTACTTCAGCCGCCTCCTCTTCCGCATGAATCCCGACGGGACGGGACAGATGGAGTACTACGGCAGCAACTCCTATTGGCCGAACTCCATTTTCTACGCCCGCCCGATCCCCGGCCATCCGACCAAGGTCGTGGCGGTCATCTCGGGCCATCACGGCGTGCCGAGAATGGGCGAACTCCTGATCTTCGACCCGGCGCGCGGACGCCACGAGGCCGACGGCGTCGTCCAGCGGATCCCCGGCTACGGCAAGAAGGTGGAGCCCATCATCGTGGACAATTTGGTGGACGATTCCTGGCCGAAGTTCCTCCATCCCTATCCGCTGAGCGACAAATACTTCCTCGTCTCCTGCAAACCGAACGACGGGACTCCCTGGGGCCTCTACCTCGTGGATGTGTTCGACAACATGCTCCTGATTATCGAGATGCCCGGCTACGCGCTCTTTGAGCCCGTGCCGTTCCGCAAGACCCCGCGCCCGCCGGTCGTCCCCGACCGCGTGAACCTCCAGACCGACCAGGCCACCGTGTACCTGACGGACATCTACTCCGGCCCGGGCCTGAAGGGTGTGCCGCGCGGAACGGTCAAGAGACTGCGGCTCTACGAGTACCACTACGCCTACCCGGGGATGGGCGGGCACATCAACATCGGCATCGACGGCCCGTGGGACGTTCACCGGATCCTCGGCACGGTGCCGGTGCTGGAGGACGGGTCGGCGGTGTTCAAGGTGCCCGCGAACATGCCCATCGCCGTCCAGCCGCTCGACGAGAAGGGCCAGGCCATCCAGGTCATGCGGAGTTGGTTCACCGCGATGCCGGGCGAGGTCCTCTCGTGCGTCGGCTGCCATGAGAAACAAAACGCCGGTCCCCCGCCGGCGGGGAATCTCGCCGCGCGGACCGCGCCGGCCGAGATTGTGCCCTGGTACGGACCGGCTCGCGGCTTCTCGTTCAAGCGCGAGGTTCAGCCGGTGCTCGACAGGTACTGCGTCGGCTGTCACAACGGCCAGCAGGGGCGCCCGAACTTCACGGTGGACTGCGCGAGCCCGTTCCGCAACTTCACGTCTTCCTATTGCGAGTTGCACCCATACGTCCGCCGGCCCGGTCCGGAGAGCGATTACCGCCTCCAGAAACCCTACGAGTTCCACGCCGGCACGAGCCCCCTCATCCAGATGCACCGCAAGGGCCACCACAACGTCAGGCTCGATGACGAAGCCTGGGACCGGCTCATTACCTGGATTGACCTGAACGTTCCAGACCACGGCACGTGGGGCGAGCACCAAAAGATCGCCGGGAACTACCACGACCTGCGGCTTCAGATGCGCACGAAGTACGCGAACCAGCCCGAGGATCCCGAGAAGATCTTCAATCCCTACCAGCCCGGCTTGGTGAAATTCGTGCCGCCCGCGCCGGAGCGGCAGGCCGACGCTGCGCTGATGCGCCTGGTGTCGTGGACCTTCAACGCCTCCGAGGCCAAGAAACGCCAGGAAGCGGCGGGACTTCCCTCGGAACTCAAGGTGGACCTCGGCGGGGGCAAAAGCCTCGAACTGGTTCTCGTTCCGGCGGGCGAGTTTGTCATGGGTGACGGCGCCGGCTTCGCCGACGAACAGCCGCTCACGCGCGCCAAAATCGGAAAACCGTTTTACCTCGGCAAGTTTGAGGTCACGAACGCCCAGTACGCCCTGTTCGACCCCAACCACGAGAGCGGCTACATCAGCATGTACAATAAGGACCACGCGACGCGCGGCGAGCCGGCCGAACAGGAAAACCGCCCTGTCATCCGCGTCTCGTGGAAAGAGGCGATGGCGTTCTGCGATTGGTTGTCCATGAAGACGGGTAAGCGGTTCAGCCTGCCTACCGAGGCCCAGTGGGAATACGCCTGCCGCGCCGGCACCGCCACGCCGCTCTCCTACGGCGACGCGAGTGTCGACTTCGGCAAACTGGCGAACCTCGCCGACGAGGCGGTTACCGGCCTCCTGAGGGGCGACTCCCCGAAGTGGATCCCGTGCGCGAGCAAAGTCAATGATGGCGCCGTTGTGACGGAGAGCGTCGGCAAGTGGGCGCCCAACCCGTGGGGCCTGTACGACATGCACGGCAACGCGGCGGAGTGGACGCTCTCCACGTATAAGCCGTATCCTTATGACGCCGCCGACGGTCGGAATGACGCGAAGGCCGACGGCCTCAAGGTTGTTCGCGGCGGTTCGTTCTACGATCGGCCGGCCTGGGCGCGGTCGGCGCTGCGTTTGGCCTACGAGCCGTACCAGGCCGTGTTCGACGTGGGCTTCCGTGTGGTGTGCGAGGCCGATGCGGCGAAGGTGCCGGCGAACGTTGCACGCGCCGAAAAATAACGGCCTCGCGCGGGGCGAGGAAGCCAGATGCTCTGTTGAAAACATCCAGTCCTGTCCCCTCTCCCTTGATGGGAGAGGGGCAGGGGTGAGGGTGAATGCCGCACAGCAACCTTAATTTCCCCTCACCCTACCCTCTCCCACAGGGGGAGAGGGAGAACAAAAGCATGTTTTCAACAGAGCA
>Ga0315289_10001704_pt1 | contig 34126 bp, 36 predicted proteins | sample YL17G11_40_MG_FD_203452 | JGI IMG/M metagenome (GOLD analysis project Ga0315289, IMG submission 203452) | Sediment microbial communities from Yellowstone Lake, YNP, Wyoming, USA - YL17G11_40 | ecosystem: Environmental > Aquatic > Freshwater > Lake > Sediment | place: USA: Wyoming | collected... | reverse complement strand
TTATTTCTTTTCCATGTAGTACCGTCTGTAACGGTCCCAGAGCTGATCCGTATGCTCCTCAATTACTTGAAGCCGTTTCGCATCCCGCTCTGGTTTAAACAAATGACTAAATCTCCCCTGATACTTCATCCAATCCTCAACAGATTTACGCTCAACCTTTTTTTCCAAAAGAAGCTTACTTTTTCCGTTAAACACCATCACATCATTTTCACATTCCCACAAAGCCCATGCACCTGAGTCCACTGCAAGTCTGCCCATCTCGACCGTTTTATCCATGCTAAACCGCCACCCCGGAGGACACGGAGCAAGAATTTCAATATATTTCGGGCCTTTCATGTTCTTTGCCTTAGTTATCTTGCTGATGAGATCATCCGGATAGCTAATACAAGTCTGTGCAACATAAGGGATGTGATGGGCAAGAACGATTTCCCCCATCTCTTTTCGAAACTCAGTTTTTCCGCCCACTGTTGTCGTAGTCCATGCCGCGTACGGTGTTGCACCACTACGCTGGATACCGGTGTTCGAATAAATCTGATTGTTGTAACAAATGTAGATAAAGTTGGTGCCACGCTCCAGAGCGCCAGAGAGCGCCTGAAGACCGATATCATACGTGCCACCATCCCCAGCCCATGCGGCAACGGTGATATCCTTGCGACCTTGCTGTCGTAGCGCTGCCTCAACACCAGAGGCACCTGCTGCTGCAGCCTCAAAAGCAATATTCATCACAGGAACATCAAAGGAGGTGTTCGGGTACAGGCTTTCAATAACTGCAGTACAACACGCAGGAACCACCATAATTGTCTTTTTCCCAAGAGCTTTCAGAACCATCCGTAACCCAATCGTAGCAGGACATCCCGGACAAGAAGCATTTCCTTGCAGAAGACATTCGTCCATGGGTAAATCTTTCAATGCCATGCTTTAGACCTCCATCCCATACCATTCTTGTTCTTTTGCTGCTCCTTTCATCGATTTTGTACACATCGCTTCAATGTCCTGATACGTCACGTCTTTTCCGCCGAGCCCTGCGATAAAACCATGTACTTTTGCATCAGATTCACTGTATAAAGCTGCCTTTACTTCATTGAACAGTGCTCCTTCCGATCCAATGGAGATATTACGATCAATCACAATCAGGTCAGCTTGTTTCCCAAGCTGAATTATTTCTTCTTTAGGGAATGGTCTGAACACACGAACACGTGCAAGACCAATGTTCATGCCTGCTTTCTGCAGTTCATCAATTGCCATCTTACTTTCCGCACCGATTGCTCCCATGGACAACAGGATATGCTCAGCGCCCTTACATTTATAATATTCGAGAAGGTCTCCATGATAATACCCGGATAGTTTCTTCCATTCCTCTGCTATCTGCGGAATCAGTTTTTTCGCGTTGTTTTGCGCATCCTGCATTGCCCATCGCACCTTGTAATAATCCGCAGGCCCGATGATATTCCCAAACGTCGTCGGGTTATCAATATCAAGCTTCCACTGAGGGACATATTTTCCTAGATACTTGTCAATGACTTGCTGTGATGGAATCTGTGCAGGCATCGACGTATGCGAGAGAACAAACGCGTTGAGGTTCACCATCACCGGTAAAACAATTTTTGCATGCTCCGCGAGCTTAAACGCTTGGATAACCGTATCGAAGATCTCCTGATTACTGCTACAATAGAACTGAATCCATCCTGTATCCCGCTGGGAAATAGAGTCGTTCTCATCAACCCAGATGTTCCACCCTGGGCCGATAACACGATTAATATTACACATCACAACAGGCAGTCGCGCGAGCGCTGCCCAATGCAGCATCTCATGCATGAGTAACAGACCATGGGAGGAAGTTGCAGTAAACGTTCGCGAGCCTGCTGCACTGGCTCCTATACATGCACACATCGCGGAATGCTCACTTTCCACACAAATGTAATCACCTTTGAATTCACCTTTGGCGACATACTCTGCTATGGCTTCGACAAGTGTCGTCTGAGGCGTGATGGGGTAGGCTGCGACAACCTCTGGTCTTGCCATGACAGCGGCTTTTGCGGCAATGCGGTTCCCGGTGTCCATCATGATTGTCATTTTTTTTCTTCCTCCTCACGTTTCATGATAATTGCTTTGACGTTGCATTCGTTGGCACAGATGCCACAGCCTTTGCAGAAGTCGTAATCAATACTTACCGAGTCGTCCTTTTCCCGTCGGATGCTTCCCTCAGGGCAGAAGATCCAGCAGCGGAGACATTTGACGCATTTTGTTTTATCAAGAATGGGTTTGAACACCCGCCAGCTTCCAGTTTTCCCCATCGCCCCTTTTTTAGGATAGGAAAGGCTTGTTACCACAGGGTATTTCTTCAAAAGTTCACCTCTGTGTGATCAAACGCATCTTGGGTTGCTTTCACGTTGCGTTCACCAAGCTCTTTTTTACCTGTCCATTTACTCCGGATCACATTTTGAATCGAGGGTAGGGTAACACGATCTAAGATCTTTGGAACCGAACCAAGAATCGGTGTGTTGACCACAGGGATGCCACCGACGAGAATCTCGTGTTTCAGCGCAATACCTGTGGCATCGACCGTTGCGACATGATATTTTTTAGAAAAAGCAAATGCATCAGGTTTTTTTCTGGTGTTAATAAGGATTTTTCCATCGTCTTTCACCCCTTTGAGCACATCAACGAGGTCCATGATGCTTTCATCAAGAACAATGACGATATCTGGATTGTAGATCTCACTTCGTAAGTGGATTTCGCCGCCAGAGATTCGAGCGAACGCTCTGACAGGTGCACCTCGTCGCTCAGCACCAAAGAAAGGAAACGCTTGTACACCTTTGTTACCATCTTCTAAAGCTGCCGCAGCAAGAAGGTTTGCTGCAGTGACTGCCCCTTGTCCGCCTCGCCCATGGAAACAGATTTCAACTAATGATTTTGACGACACCATGGTTCCTTCCCGCAACTCGAAATGAAGATGCCCCATATAACTGTTTTGAAAGAGATAAATGTCATTCTTACTTCAGAGCTTTAAGCTTAGATTCCATCGTTGCTTCTTTATCTCTTCGATCATCGATTTTTAACTCGGTGATAATTCGTTTGGCTCCCGCGGCAACAACAGCAAGATGCGCTTTTTGAACTACCTTAAACAAGGTTTCTACATCTTCGGTTTCTATGACCGTTGCCATCGGGTTTGTCTGAAATTTTACTTGTTCTTTCTTCAGGGTTTCTAGCACGATCTTTACGTATGTGCTGACACTGGTGCTTTTCCCAAGCGGTGCAATGCTGAGTTGTGCAATAATCATAAACTACCTCCAGTGGGTCCCTAACTTTTAACTTCTCTTTAATGTTTTGATTACCACGCGGAAGAACTTACGAAAATTGATATATATTTAAATATATTCTTTTGTAGCCTTTTAAAAATATATGGAACAGAACTCGAAAGAAATAAAATACGATAGGGCCCAACTCATTAAAAATTCGCACTAAAAAAACTACAAAGGGAAAAAGATGAAAAAACCAGGTCAATAGGTGACGTCACTACATTAATCGATCAAGCGGGTCCCTGTTCCGCAAGGTACCTTCATCCATGACCTTGAAATCCGACTTATCCAAATCCTTCATTTCTTGATTCACGAGATCCAAAATCCCAACAATAGAAATAATACTCAGCTTGTTATGATACCTACGACACGCCTTCAACAACTCTCCATAAAGCCGGGTCTCCATAGCCTTATATTCAAGCAATTTCGAGCTATCAAAAACATTTGTCGGTCTTTCTTCCGATTGTTGTTCTTCCTCCATCTCCAAACCTCACATGCTAGAATGCCCAAGTGATTTATATTAGTATTTCTTTTAAAAAAAAGAGAAGGATGATTACCGGAGAACTTCTTTTTCATGCAGCCTCTTTTTCATGAACTCTTCCATCTTATCAAAGGCTTGCTCCAGTGTTTCCATCGGCGGAAGAATCACTGCCCTAAAATGCCCTTTCCCATACGTCGTGCAAAACCCTGAGCCATTGACCACAAGCACATGTGCCTCAGATAGCAAGTCAAGGACGAACTCTTTATCATTCTTCCACGGTCCTTTCCCCATCGCCTCAATCTTAGGGAAGATGTAGAAAGCGCCATCAGGTCTTGCGGTTGAGATGCCCTCAATTTCGTTTAGTCGTTTGTAAGAGAAATCACGGCGTTTTCGCAACTTGCTATTCACCTGTTCAATATGATCCTGAGGACCTTTCAGCGCTTGAATGCAGGCTTGTTGACACACCGAGTTTGCACAAAGCCGAGACCGAGCAATCCGCATAAACGCATCCTGGGTTTCATCAAGTTCGCCATTATGTTTAAACATCGTGTAGCCCATTCGCCACCCTGGCATTAGATAGACCTTGGAAAACCCGTTGAAAGTAATGATCGGTACGTCATTTGCGAGGGATGCGGTTGCATGTTGTTTCCCGTCAAAGGTTAAATCGTCATAGATTTCATCAGAGATCACATACAAATTATGCTCCCCTGCGATGTCCAGGATTTCTTTGAGAACCTTTTTTGAGTATAACGCGCCTGTCGGGTTATTTGGATTAATCAGAACAACACCCTTGGTGCGTGCAGTAATCTTTTTGCGGATATCCTCAACATCAGGCTGCCAATTTTCCTTCTCAATACAATGATAAGGAATAGGGGTTGCGTCGTTAAACTTCGTAATAAGTGTGTATTGTGGATATGTCGGGCCAGGGATAAGGAGCTCATCATTGGGATCCAAGGATGCATTGAGTAAAATTTGAAGCCCTTCGGTCACCCCTGTGGTTACACAAATATCATCAGGTTTGTATGTAACGTTATTTCTTGTTTTTTCTCGGTCAATAATCGCGTTTCGCAGCTCAAGGTACCCCTCGGAAGGTGCGTACCCGTTATGGCGACTGTTCGCTGCCTGAAATAGCGCGTCTCGAATATGCTGTGGTGTGTCAAAATCATACGCGTTCGGATCACCGATATTGAGCTTTAAAACCGTAATACCTTTTTTTTCTAATGCTTTGGCAGGAATCAATACATCACGAATTGCATACTCAACGCCTTGTGCACGCTTCGACGCTTTGATCATCATATTCTCAAGACCCCAGATAAGAAATCCGCATAAATACTTGATGGTTTTCCCAGAGAGAACAAGGTATAAAAACAGCAAGAAGAAGGTAGTTCCTCTCCTTTACATAGCGTCCTCTTTGACCATACAGATAAACATGTTCCTATCTTTCAGGTATTTAATATGTTCACTTACAAACACCGAGGAGCCGTCTTTTTTCTTATGAATCGTTTTTATTTCCAATGCTCCCTGTTTCTTTATTTCTTCCAGGTTTGCTTTGATTTCATCATGTGACTCAAGGTACGCTACATCAGAGACATTCAAGGATAACATCTCGTTTTTGGTATACCCAAGTTTCTTCTGAATATTATTGGTGCAGTCAATGATTTTTGCGTTCTCATCGAAAATATACATATAATCAAACTCCGACTCCGTGACCACATTGATCATTGGTTCCTTTGATTGAGGGTTTTTCAACTGTTCATTTAACATAGTATGCATCTGAGCGTCAAGATCCGCTAGTTTCTTGTGAAGATCCTGGATTTTTTCCTGTGCAACCAGCTGTTCAGTCGCATCCCTGCTGAAACACCTCAATCCTTGGAAATTCCCCGTGGAATCAAACACCGGAATAAGATAAGAACGCACCCATATGGGATGTTTATCTGTCTGGTGAAGCCAATAGAGATCTACTTTGTTCGTAGTATCGGTTTTCTGCTCGGATAACTCGTGCACGACATCTTTGAGTTTTTTTGCCTCCTCGCCAGGTAAAAACCCAAAAATATCCTTTCCGATTATTTGCTCAGAAGTACAACCCAGGGCCTCAGCAACTTTAGCTGAACAGACCGTACAGGTTCCTTTGTTATCAATCTCCCAGATCCACCCATCTATTTTTTTTAAGAGCTGTTCAAATTTCCTTTCTGCCTCCTCTTTTGCTTTGATAACTTCTTCAAAAATATCCTCTTTTTTTAACCCAACCTTATGAATAGCAAGTTTTAAACTTGCCATCACACGATCGAGCGACGCGGTTAGATTATTGATCTCATAAATCTCGCTTCGCTCTAGCTGCACTTCTAAATTTCCTTTGCTAATCTCATCAATGTTTTTTGTTAATATCACCAGGGGCCTGGAGATAAAATACGAAATCACATACCCGACCGAAAGCGTGATCACCAGGATTAATGCGAGGAACGCAGAGGCGATCTGAAAATTTTGTAATCCGCTAATCATCGCAATAGGTATTATCGATATCGCCAGACACATAATCATTAACAAATGTCTTAATCTCATTTTTTTTCACCTACTCCATTCTTTTTCGTCTTCATTGACCCATTCTATGTCTTCTTTTTTAAAGTCTATACCAAACACCTTCCCTATATTTCTTTTAAACTCATCAGCATGTTCATGACGCAGAATCTGCTGTTCCTCCAATGTCGTGATATAATCAAAGAGATCCTGTTTTCCAAGTGAATGTTTGTTTTTCAGTTCATTAAACTCAACAATCCCCATGGGTCCCAGCGCGGCCATGAACTCTTCCCGTACTTTTTTTTCTATTACTATTTTTGGGGAAAATAAGACCTTTATTGGTTCGATATCGTCAACCGGCGTTAAGGGAACTGTGAAATAAAACGTGCTGCCTGCTCCTAATTTGCTTTCCACCCATATCTTTCCTTTTTGCGCCTCGATAATTCCCCTACAGATCGTCAGCCCCAATCCCGTGCCACCATATTTTCGACTCAGGGTTCCTTCAACTTGATAGAACGGTTCAAACACTCTTATCTGATCCTCTGCGTTGAGTCCGCAACCTTGATCTCGCACAGAAAACACGATATGGTCCATTTTTGTCTCCGCATGGATTTCTACAGTGTTGTTTTGTGGTGAAAATTTAATAGCGTTATGAACGAGGTTGTGTAACACTTGGCTGATACGATCCGGGTCAGCATCGATGATCGGCAGTACACCCACCTTCACAACAAGAGTGATGTTTTTCTCCTTAGCTAAGCCTTCCATGATCCCTACGGTTTCCTGGATGGTTTGCGCAAGATCTGTTTTTCGGAACGCGAATTTCAATCGTGCTGCTTCAATGCGTGAGATTTCAAGGAAATCCTCGATGATTTTGTTAAGTCGGTCTGCGTTTCGAATGATGATATCAAGGCTTTCTTTCTGTTTTTGCGTTAGATTCCCAAAATACTCTTGCTGTAGCATCTGCAGCTGTGCTTTTAAGGGTGTGATGGGTGTGCGAAGCTCATGCGAGGTAATACTAAGATACTCTGATTTTGCTTTATCGAGTTGGAGTCGTTCCTCTTCCATCTTACTTAACGCAAGCGCACTACGATTGAACGCTTCGCTGAGGTGCGCAAGTTCATCGTTTGTTGAAATAGTTGCTCGAATCGCAAAATTCCCCTTCTCCAACTCTTGTGTTGCTTTGTACAGATCCTTAAGCGGCTTGGTAAATGAACGGGAGATAAACAGGCCGAGCAGTGTGGTATTGACCGCAATAAGGATGATAATCATTACTGCAGCGTAATTGAGGAGCATGTGTTGTTGCGTGGAAATCTCTGTGTTATCTGCAAGAAGGGAAAGCGAAATCGAATAGAAATACCAAATACCGATTGTGGGGCCAACCAGGCCAACTAGTAAGAACACCATGGTGAGTTTGACGCTGATCCGACCCAGGAAAAAATTTTTCAAATCCCATGGTTCCTTTGGCATTACACACCGGACCTCCTAAAAGATTTGAACTCCACGATATCCGTGCTGGTTTGGTATTGTGTTTTCCCCGGGCTCATCCCATCCTCACCTTTGGTACATACATTTGTCCTTAATGAATTTTTATCTTTCTCAATAATTTCTGTGTTATGATGTTTTTAATCCGGTTTGTGTCAACAGCTCGGAATGCAGCTCGATCATATGCAAGTTGACGCCCATTTCCTCGATTCGTGTGAGATATCTTTTATCGAGAGACATTTTAAACTCCTGGACGAATTGATTCCCGAGTTTTTCCCCCAATGAATCCACGATTGTCTCCAAAAGCTTTTGAATCGCTCTGCGGGCATCTGTCTCGCTTATAGAATTGAAATTATTCATGATGGTAATATGGTAGACGTCTCCTTTGTCAGTTGTCGGGTTTATTTGTATGTATTTGAGAAATTCATAGGTACTATTGGTTTTTTGTAGGAAGGTGTTCACCGCACAAATCGCGTAATTCTCCGTACTTACCTTGCCCAGAACATCGATCAATGCTTTGATTACCTGTTTGAAAATCGCTTCATAACCGACGCCATGTGCAGCAAACGTGACCCCAAGTTCCTCCAGTTTTCCAAGGTACTCGATATTGAGATGTGTTTTTAGGTCATCTACAATGGAAGTCCGGCCGAGGTCAAGAAGTGATTTGTCTGTTTCCTGGATGATGGCCTGTAATGCTTGACCGAGAATCATGGAATCAATAGTATTGATCTCTTGTGATATCGCCACTTCATCTTCACCTAAAGTATATCGGATATCATTGATTATAATGAACTCTAAAAACGAGTATTGTTCTTTAAGCGCATACACCCTTCTTGCAAGTAATTCAATAGCATACGCACGTGAAGTTTGTTTCTCCATAAGATCAATCATGGTTTTTAACATCCGTCTTATCACATCTGATTTTTCGATATGTAGAAGATTGAAAGATTTTCGGTCAACGATAAACGTTGACTGCAGAAATGTTAAATCAACATCCATGGTTTTCACTAGGCGAATGTCATAGTCTGTACCAATCTTTTCTCGAACTTCTCTTATGAAGAAATATCCTGCTGTTTTCCCCATGGATTTCATGATGATTTTCATCAGATCTTTTAATGCAGATCCAACGTCTTTAGGATTGACGTTGTTTAATTCCTCTTGGGTGGACACGCTACTTTCGAGTTCTAAGAACCGCGTGTCTCTTATTTTCACATATTGAAAAAAAGGGTAGGTGGGTTGAAGTTTTTTTATCATATTTCGTATGGTTACTGCTGCGTACTCCTCTGAGGTTTTTCTGCCGATAATTCTGATGACTGCTTGTAAAAACTGTCGGGTAATATCAGCAGTATCTAGCATAACGTCTCATCAACTCTTCGCGGTAATGAACTACTCGAGTAGTTCCCATCCTTGTATCATATAACACCGAGGTTATTTAAATGTCTTACTTTCGTGAAACAACAAACAGGTGTCGCATAATCTATTTTAGGAAGTATGTCGATATGGTTACTTACCATAGAGAGAGTATGTGAGGGTGTGCGATGCCAAAAAAGGTCATGGTTGTCGATGATGAGGAAGATATTCGTATTTCTGTTGGCCAGGTGCTTGAGATCTGTGGATATGAGGTCATCAAGGCTGAGAATGGTGCTGATTGCTTACAGAAGCTAACACAAGGTGTCCCTGATTTGGTGATCCTTGATATTATGATGCCAGGGATGAGCGGATGGGATGTTGCTGCACGTATAAAAGAACATGATTCGTGGAGGAACGTTCCTATCGTGTTTTTAACCGCGAAAGGAGATGAAATGAGCGTTGGTATGGGAAGTCTTGCTTCTGAAGAGTACATCGTGAAGCCCTTCGATGTCGTAAAACTCAAAGAAAGTATTCAGAAAATCCTAGGATAATTTTTTTTTTAATCCATCGGATAGGATGGTGCATCTGATCGTCTTTTTTGATGCTGGCATTCGGTGCAGATTCCATGGCGGCGGTCATAGCATCGTTCACATACGAGTCGTCCGCACAAATGACAGGTGTACATCGCTCCTGGTCGTCCGCACATGCTACATAAACCAACAAGGTCAGTCATGCGTCTTCACCTCCCTAACATGATGAGTTTTTTTCGGAGTTCTTCCAGCGGCATATCAGTGATGACAAGGGGTATGTTTTCACGTTCTGCGAGTTGCACAGCAAGTGGGTCTACCCCCCCAGGTTTATGATATATGATAAGTGAGGGTTTTACCGGGTGAATCCTTATTGCGATCATCGGGCTTCTGCCAAACTGGATTTTCGTAAAAACCAATGCCCGCTCTGTGCTCCAGCCGTACAGGTTCGGGTAGTTTGCTGCGGTAAGGGTCTTAATGGTTTCAATACCGTCGATGAGCGTAAACCCTTTAATTGTGCGGTCAAGGCTGATACGTTCAGAAGTGACGACCTTTCCTTTGATCTCTTTAATTAATTTTTCGACAGGGATCGGATAAGGGTATTCCATGATGTCGATGATACCATCCTGTGTTTTTACCATGAACTGATATTGCTGGATGATAGCGCCGCCATGTTTTTTTTCATCGATTTCAATAAGTGCTTCTACTATTTTTTTTACCGAGTGGATCCCTGGGGATTTTCGTCTGCCTGATTCGTAATCACTAATCACGCTTTGTGCAAATCCGAGATGACGTGCAAGTTCTGCTTGTGCGATGGTAAAGGTTGTGCGCCATTTCTTCAGCGTTTCTCCTGGTTTTGGGCTGAGGGTGATTTCCCCTGCGATTTTTTCTGCTAGTAATTCTTTGACGCCCATATCATCAGTGCCTCGTTTATCAGATGAAACTTCTCGATATGACGAATGATATATCGACAATATATTAAAAGGTTGTGTCAAAAACATATAATGCCGTAAGCCTCTTTCCAAACACTTGGAACTTGCAACCGAGCGTGACCCCCACAGGCATAGCAGCCGTAACCGAAGTCACCATTCGAAATCGTTACAAGGAACTAGCACAAAAACTAGGAATGGGACTTGTCCTGTAAGTTTTCGGTTCTTTCTATTTACTCTTCTTTTTATTTGTTAAGAGTATTTCAATTGAAGATACATTGGAGGTTCTGCCTTCTTCATTAGTGATACTTTCAGTTCCAATTTTTATGTCTGCTAGTTTTGCGTCTTTCATAAACCGGTTTCTGACAATTTCCGCTGTATCGACAGCCGTACTTATCGACCTGCCTCTCGCTTTTATGACAACCTCATCCGAACCACCACTCTGAAACTGTGTTATCACTGCAAGCACATAGCTCATCGGAGGCTTACTTCCCACATATATAACGTTTCCATCGTTTCTTCTTTTTTCAGCTGTTTTCGCTTCTGTTGTTTCTTCTGTCACAATTTTTCCCTCGATCAAAGTACAGGTCTGTAACATCTGCCTCTTTAAAAATCTATGACCAGCAAATAATGATAATGGTTTAAGGAATAAAAAAAGAAAAAAAGAAATTAAAATTAAGATTGATAAAATCTAGATGATTTCTAAAATTTTATCTAAAATCTTTTTGGCCGATGTTTCTGATAACAGTCCTTACAATAGACTGGTCTTGATCCATCAGGTTTGAAAGGAACTTCAGTTTCCTTACCGCATTCTGCACAAGTCACCTTATGCATTTCTCTTGGTGGTCCATCAAAACGACCGCCACTACCACTTTCTCTATACATGTTATTCATCTCTTTTTTATTTGAGGTTTGTATTAACATCAAGTATTTAAAAGTATGGGTTGAGCGTAGGTGGTAAGCCTCTTTATCACCCCTGTTGAATGCGAAATTTAAGAATTTTTATAGACGTAATCCTGCGTGGAAAATCCCCTCATTTTTAGAATCAATTACATAGGCATATCAGACATCCTTCGTACTTGTAGTATTTCAAACTGCTAAGGATATTATTCGTTTTGCCCTTCCGCTTTCAGGGCAATTCCGGAAACAAAGAGGAATGGTTTGTGATTGTTTATTGAAGGTATATTTATGGTAATTCCAGTAAACCAGCTTAGGTTTACGCCACAAGGTGTTGCACCTACTTCTACTCTTTTATATCCCATAAGTCCTACACTAGATATCGTTCCATTTTGCAGAGATATTGCTCCATAGGGCGCAAGTATTCTAAATGGAATTAAATCAGTTAATAACATGGTGAGTACTAGAAACGGCAATAATACTAGAAGTAGAATTAAAGCTGCGATGGGATTTGACACATTTTGTATTGCATGAACAATCCCGTCCCATACTTGTAAACCTAACCACCAAAGCATGATCCCTTCACCAATAGCATTGAAATAACAAAAAGAATTTGAGATATTAGCCCCAGTTTGACTTGTGAGGTATTGAGTAAATTTTGTTTTTTCTGTCAGTGTCATTCTGTTATCATTTGGATAGAATTTTTGGTAACTGTTACCAAAAATTCCTTTTTCATTGAGAAGAGCCTCATATTTGGAAATAGCTTTGTGATCATTCCTCTGCTGTGCGTCATATAATGCAATGAGATCTTGTTTTATTTGTTCAGCCTCGGCGGATGTTACCCTGGTGTATATTTGTTCTGGTTTTTTTCCCAGATATCGATTCACCTCAATAGTAACGAGGTCGTTTTTTATAGTTTTAAAATTATTGTTCTTTGAGGCAAGAGCCGGGGAGAAAGCCGTTAATAGAACCAGCATTACCATAAACAGGCTTGCAATTACGATTTTTTTGTTCATTTTTTTCCCTCTATATAGATAATAATAAGGACCCTATATTTAATTCTTTATATGAAGCGATTCAGATTAAAAATATTTTTTTTTACGACATAATTATAAATAAGGCGAAAAGTATTTAGAGAACGTAAGAAAGCTCTATTCAAGACATGAGAATGTCCTATGCAGGGTGTATATATAGGCTGTACGCCTCTCTAGTTTTTCAGCCTTTATCCGTATTTAAACACCCATTCCATGAAATTCTGCCCGGACTCAACGTCAACATTCCCTGCATTAATCTCGTTCTTCCCATCATTGTCACAATCACCGATGCAAACGACCGCCATCCACCCCCAAGTCGGTAGAACAGCTTCTTCAACGTACGTCGTTCCATTCCACTGCAAGATATGGGTCACCCCAGCACCAGCACATACCTCATTGAGGCCATCGTTATCGGTATCACCCACATCAATACCTTCAATAATCGGGTCTGCATCCGGCCAGGAGACATCAAATTGTGTCTCATACCCGGTCCCATTCCATTTAAAAATAGTAATATGAGGAGCATAATACCCAAGCAATATCTCAACTTTCCCGTCATTATCACAATCCTTACAGACAATAGAAAACGGGGAATCCTGCTGATGCATTGCAGAAAAAATCACTGTCGGTTCAAACACCTTATTTCCTGCATCCCATTTCAAAACAACAACCCTATTTGAATAGGCACAGACAATTTCATTGAGTCCATCGTCGTCAACATCACCAAGACCAGCCATGTACACATAGCCATCGACATTCGGATCCTTCCACCCAGCTACTTTCTGAAGCCACAAACCGTTCCACCTAAAAACAGTTATCTCCGGAACAGGACTTGAAGATCTACCAGGGCCACCACTCATAATGACCTCATTTTTCCCATCGTTATCACAATCACCAATGTAACAATCAGCGCTACCACCACCATTCATAAAAATCCAGGGGTTCATCCCGACCATCCAATACTTTCCAACGAAATACTTGTACACCGCAGCATACCAAGTTACTGCAATCTCATTTTTTCCATCATTGGTCACATCACCAATTGCCATACCACCAGCATCACATTGTACTAAGGGATAGAACGGCGGATGCAATGTCCGAACCTGTGTATAGTTCTGCTTTGCATCATTCCATTTCATGACCCGAACAGCCTCATCTCTTCCACTGATCAGGAGCTCGTTTTTCCCATCGTTATCAGCATCCCCAATTGGTTGCGGCCCCTGGTACCGTGCGCAGGTCCTTGGGTCAGTACCATAATTCAGCGACCACTGGAGACTATAGCTATTGATTTTACCCTCGGATGTTGTTTTTTTATTGATTATATTTGTTTGTCCGATAGCACCGGTGATGCCTATACTACTCACCGTAAGAATACACACCACTATCAGGATAGGGATTTTTTTCTTCATATTGCCCCTATTATATTTTATTACGTAACATCCATATAAACATATCGTTTCCCCAGATATTTTCAGAGTTAAACAAGGAAGATAAAACTTTAAACCTTTTGTCCATTCCAGACAAGCAGCCTATGGTAGAATCAGGAATGCAAAAAGAATATGACCTGCAATATTTCCACACCAACGGATATATCCGCAAAAAATGCAAAGCCTGCGGCGACTACTTCTGGACACTGGACAGCAGCACAGAGTACTGCGGTGATCAACCATGCGTTCCCTTTAGCTTCATTGGTAATCCTATCGCAAAAAAACCATTAACTCTCGCAGATGTTCGGGAAAGCTTCCTTTCCTTTTTTGAACAACACAATCACTCCCGATTACATTATCCGGAAACAGGACAACGCTGCCCGGTCGTCGCACGCTGGCGCTCAGATATTTACCTGACCATCGCCTCGATAGCAGATTTCCAACCTCATGTGACCTTAGGAGTAGTTCCTCCCCCTGCAAACCCATTGGTAATCTCCCAGCCCTGCATCAGGCTTAATGACCTTGAGGAGGTTGGACGAAGCGGCAGGCATCTGACCACCTTTGAAATGATGGGGCATCATGCATTCAACAAAAACATTAGTGAGATTTATTGGAAGGAAGAAACAGTCGCGTATTGCGACGAGTTTTTCCGAAAAAAAATTGGGATACCCCGCGAAGCACTCAACTACAAAGAACAGCTCTGGATAGGTGGGGGAAACGCGGGTCCCTGTGTCGAGGTTCTTGCAGGAGGGCTAGAAATCGCCACCCTCGTGTTCATGAACATGAAAGAAGATGAACACGGGAACATATCACTCGAAGGAAAAACATACTCGCCCAATCCTCTCAACATCGTGGATACCGGGTATGGGCTTGAGCGGGTCGCCTGGACAACAACAGGAACACCGACGGTGTATGAAACAGCGATTCCGAAAATGATTACGTTTCTACGCAAGAACACAACCGATGCCACTGATATGGCAAGCATCTACGCACTCGCAGACCATTCCAAATGTCTCAGCTTCATGCTGGGGGACGGCATTGTTCCCTCAAACGTCAAAGCAGGATATCTCGCGCGACTCATTATCCGTAGATCCTTACGTTTCATTGAAAAACTCCAGCTTGACCTGACCCTACGACAGATCGTGGAACTTCAGCTGGATTTTCTGAAAAAAGAATTCCCATCATTGAAAAAACAAAAGGATCAAGTCGGTGAAATTCTCGATATCGAAACCAAACGATTCGCTGACACCCTATCAAAAGGAGAAGGACTCATTAAACGGATCCTTAAAGACAAAGAAACCATTGATACCAATGCTTTGATGATGCTCTATGACACCCATGGCATGCCACCTGATGTTGTGCAAAACATTGCTAAAAATGAAGGAGCAGCAGTAAGCATTCCACAAAATTTTGACTCGATGATTGCCGAATTACACTCCCATGAAAAACCAGAAGAAGAAACACAAGAAGTCAGAACTGATCTTCCTGCGACACAACCGCTTTACTACGATGATCATTACACCAAAGAATTCGATGCCACCGTAGTCTGGAAACAAACAACGTCGCGAGGAACTGAAGCGATCCTTGATAAAACCGCGTTCTACCCGGAGGGCGGAGGACAACCCGCTGACAAGGGAGTCTTCATTGTTCATGGAAAACCAATAACGGTAAAACACGTTGAAAAAACAGGAAACTCCATTATCCATATCCTTGAACAACCCGTAAATATTGGGGAAAAAGTTCATGGAAAAATCGACTGGGACCACCGCTACACCCTAATGAAGCATCACACCGGCACCCATGTCGTCAACGGCGCGCTTCGTAAAATATTCGGCGAGCACATATGGCAGGCAGGCTCCCAGCTCGGGGTCACGGAAGCGCGATTTGATTTTGCACATTATAAACCCATTGCTGAAGATGAAGTCAAAAAAATCGAAGACCAGGCCAACGAACTTATCAAACACGCGGTTCCTGTTGAAAAAAAAGTGATGCAACGAAACGACGCAGAGCGAGAACACGGGTTTCGCCTCTACCAAGGCGGCGTCCCACCAGGCAACCTTATCAGGGTGCTCTACATCCCAGGTATTGATGTCGAGGCATGCGGGGGAACACATCTGAACAACACCAAAGAAGTCGAAAAAATCCGCATCCTCAAAGCAGAGCGGATCCAAGATGGTGTGAACCGTATAACGTTTGCAGCAGGAAAAATGGCGGACGCGTATCAAAAAGAGGAAACTGAATTATACGCGCGAGTAACTTCGCTTCTTGCTCCAGTATATATTATTACACATCATAAGGACGTCTCTGAACAGCTACGAGCTGCTGAAAAGTTCTTTTCTGTCTCCGCAGATCAGTTAGAAAAAACACTGCAGCGGTTTTTAAACGAGAGTGGGAAGAAAACAAAAACAACAGTCCCAAGTCTAAGGGAGGCATGCATTCATTTATTTGATGAATGGAAAACAACGCAGAAGCAAAAAAAATCAGTCTCTTCAGATACCGTTCAACAGTTAAAAGATAATGCTCAACTCATTTCGAAAACTAGCATAAAAATCGCATCTGGTATCTGTGACACTGATGCGATTGCGACCGCGGTAGCCATTATCAACGAACCAAATTATGTTGTTCATATCTACGATGGTAAGAAACTCGTCTCTGCAGCATCAGAAAATGTTCCTATTGATCTGCGGGAGATCGCACCGGAGCTTGGAAAACTTCTTGGTGGCAGTGGTGGCGGGAAACCAAAACTTACGCAATGCGGTGGACCAAACAAAGAAAACATTCAGGAAGTGTTAGAGAAAGCAAAACAAATGACGATACAACAATTAAAAAACAGTAATAAAAAATAAAATAATTTTTTTTTAGAGTGGTTTTACCACGTGGAATGCAGTGACAGCGACAATGGTTGCAACGCACGCTACTACCACGAACCATGGTGGGATCTTAAACGCGGTTTTTTCCTCTGCATCAAAGTACCGGATCAGACCGGCTCCAGAGTGGAACCCTTCTCCTTTTTTCTCTTGTGCCATACGATCACTAACTACCAAGCATCCTGTCATAGTATTTGAGGTTTACGATGCTGTTTTTTCACATCGCAACGGTAGGAAGAGCAAACATCTAAATATCCTCGATAGATACGTAGATTCGAGGGTGTAACCATCATGAAAGAAACAGATTCTCTAATTAAGAAAGCGTTAAAATACAAAGAGAGCGGACTGACCGATTATGAAATCGCAGAAGAACTCAACGTCTCAAAAGAAACAGCGACATGGCTCCTTACCAAAGGAAAAGACAAAAAACCAGAGGGTGACCTCAAGGTTGGCTGGCGCTCTATCGGTGTTTCCCCATCCCGTATCGGATCAATTTCCTATGCCTTAGCAGATATCATCCTTGAAGAAATAGAGAAACGAGAACTCGAGGTTGATGCTGTGGTGGGTATCGCTATCAACGGGATTCCTTACGCGACCTATATTGCTGAGGAACTCTGCCTTGACTTTGCCGTGTTCCGGCCCCATCATGAAAAAACAGGTGCATTCTGTTCAAACTACGCGACCGTTGCTGGCAAACATGTGATCCTCGTGGATGACGTGGTAGGATCCGGTGAAACATTTAAAAGCGCAATAAAAGCAATAAAAGCAGAGAAAGGAATTCCTGTCTTATGCATCTGCCTCCTCAATAAACGCTCCATGAACGATGTCGGCGGTGTACCACTCCGTTCACTGATCAGAGCTCGACCACTCTAACCCAGACAAGACGTAAGGAGTATTCCATGCATTGGGCAGATGTTTTAGCTGATGAACTACAAAAAAAACAGATTAAACATGTACTCGCAACCGGGATTACCCCCTCAGGTCCGATCCATATAGGTAACATGAGAGAGATCCTCACGACTGACGCAGTCTACCGTTGCCTTGTCGAAAAAGGCGGTGACGCGGAGCTTATCTACATCGCAGATGACTACGACCCGCTCAGAAAAGTGTATCCTCATTTACCAGAATCCTACGCCCAGTACGTAGGTCAACCACTCTCTCATATCCCCTGCCCATGCGGAGCTCATAAAAGTTACGCGGAACATTACCTGCTGTCTTTCTTAGACTCCTTGCAAGAGATTGGGGTTAACCCAAAAGTATACCGCGCCAGTGAAATGTATGAGACTGGAGCCTATACCGATGCTATCCAGGTTGCTTTAAAAAACACGGAGAAAATCAGACAGATCCTTGAGAAGCTATCCCAGCGTCAGCTACCCAAAGACTGGATGCCTTTTAATGTCAGATGCGAGTCATGCGGGAAATTCTCCTCCACAACACCAATTCTCTATGAGTACCCGACGATAGAGTACACCTGCGCATGCGGTCACTCTGGAGAAATAGACGTACGCAAAGGCGGTAGCGGTAAGCTTCCCTGGCGGGTGGACTGGCCTGCGCGCTGGAAGATGCTTGGGGTCACGTTTGAGCCCTGCGGTAAAGACCATGCGACCGTCGGTGGCTCCAGAGAAACCGGTGCGAAAATCGTTGAAGACGTCTATTCATACCCAGCACCTGTCAACCTTGTGTACGAGTTCATCCTTCTCAAAGGCATGGGTGCCATGCACAGCTCCAAAGGCACCGCGATCAGCGGGGAAGAAATGCTGAAAATGACTCCTCCTGAGGTCCTTCGATTTCTCATCATGAAAAACCAGGCGAATAAACATATCGTCTTTGACTCAGGCCTAGGGCTGCTCACCTTGGTCGATGAGTACGATAAAGAAGAAGAGGTGTACTTCGGCAAAGAAGAAGAAGCAAAAGGGATGAAAGAATTCAAGAGAATATACGAGCTCTCTCAACCCTATCACATTCCGAAGACCATCCCGTTTCAGCTACCGTACCGTCATCTCGTCACCCTTATCCAGATTGGAAAAACATGGGATGATGTCAAAGATATAATGCTGAGAACCGGTCAGATCCCCAAGAAATTCAAAAAAGAAGATGAAGCGCATCTGAAACAACGAGCTATGCATGTCCGCTACTGGCTTGACCGATTCGCACCTGATGAGATGAAATTCGAAGTCAAAAACACGCTCCCGAAGATAACACTCACAGCAGAGCAAAAAACCGTGCTATCGATGTTCAAAGAAAAAATCCCTGCTTTTACCTGGGAGCCTGAAGCAATACACAACGCGATCTACGAGATATCTGAGGCAACAAAAATCCCGATAAAATCCGCATTCCAGGCCTTCTATCTAGTGATCCTAGGGCAGCCTCAAGGACCACGAGCCGGATACTTTTTATCAAACCTAAAAAAAGAGTTTGTTCTGCAGCGGGTAACAGAAGCAGTTAAATAAGACAGTGGCTCTTCGAAAATTTGCCATGAACATCTATGTGGAAACCTACGGATGTACCGCAAACAAAGCAGATGAATGCTTACTCATCGGTCTTCTTAAACAAGGAAAGCATCGGATAATTGACAACATCCCAGATGCTGACGTGCTTATTCTCCTCACCTGTACGGTCATTGGGACAACCGAGCAGCGCATGTTGTCTCGACTCAAAGTTTTTCAAAAAACATATAAAAAAATCATCGTCGCTGGATGCATGCCTGCAGTACAAGCAGATCTCATCAAAACCGTAGTTCCCAATGCGGATCTCCTTTTACCCAACTCTCTACAGTACATTAATAATATTATCAGTATCAGCAAAAAAAAACCAACGTTTAGCGAAAGTAAAAAAACGCATCTTCCTAAAGACTTTAAAGGCGTCATTGCGCCTATCTCTATTGCAGAAGGATGCCTTTCCTCCTGCTCGTATTGCATCACCCATTTTGCGAGAGGAAGATTACGAAGCTTCCCTTTCGAAGAGATTGTTGCTGACGTCTGCTCTGCACTCAACCAGGGATGCAAGGAAATCCAGCTCACCGCACAAGACACCGCCTTATATGGCCTTGACTCTAAAACAAACCTCGGGGAACTTCTCAGGCAAGTCTGCATGATAGAAGGATTGTTTCGCGTTCGCGTTGGTATGATGAACCCGGCAGCACTCCAAAAAAATCTAGCATCAATACTTTCCGCATACCAGCATCCGGTGATCTATAAATTCCTGCATCTGCCTGTGCAATCAGGTGATGACGACATCCTCAAAAAAATGAACCGAGGATACACCATGAAGGAATTTACCCAAATCGTTAACCGATTCAGAAAAAGCCTCCCCACTCTTACGTTGTCTACCGATGTTATCATTGGGTTTCCTACAGAAACAGACGAGCAGTATAAAAAAACCATTAAACTGTTACAGAACATTAAGCCAGATATCATCAACATCACCAGGTTTTCAGCACGCCCGCTCACCAAAGCAAAAACCATGAAAGGACGGATACCAACGCATATTGTCAAAGAACGATCAAAGGAAATCACAAAGGTGTGTTCGAACATATCCTTGCAAAAAAACAGAGAGCACATCGGAAAAAACTATACCGTACTTGTCACTGAAAAAGGAAAACAACAGACATTAACAGGGAGATCACCAAACTACAAACAAGTCGTTCTCAAAGAACCGGTTGCGATCGGGAACTTCGTTAACGTCAACATCATCGATGCGACGGCAACCTATCTGGTCGGAAAACTTATATAATATTCACTTGTTTGTAGGCTTCGTGGTTTGAGGATGATTAGAATAGGGATAAACGGTTTTGGAAGAATAGGACGAAACGTACTACGAGCAGCAATGCAACACTCACAGTACGGGAAGAAATTTGAAATCATTGCCATCAACGATCTTGGGAACACTGAGATTCTTGCGCATCTTCTCAAATATGATTCAATCTACGGGAAATTCAACGGAGATATCCAAGCAAAACCTGAGGGCGTTGAAGTCAACGGACATCTCATTGCATTCTTCTCTGAAGTAAATCCAACAAACCTTCCCTGGCGGAAACTTGACATTGATGCTGTTATCGAATCAACCGGTGTCTTCCGCACACGCGAAGGTGCCTCAAAACATCTTGAGGCTGGAGCAAAAAAAGTCATTATCTCAGCACCTGGAAAAGACCCTGATCTCACCATCGTTCTCGGTGTGAATGAAACAAAGTACGACCCGAGTAAACACCATATCATCTCCATGGCATCCTGCACTACCAATAGTCTTGCGCCACCCGTGAAAGTCCTCCATGACACCTTTGGTGTCGAACAAGGATTCATGACCACGGTACATTCCTACACCGGTGACCAGCGTATCCTAGATTTCCCGCATAAAGACCTCCGACGTGCACGCGCAGCAGCGGTCTCCATTATTCCCACGACAACCGGGGCAGCAAAAGCAGTAGGGCTGGTGATCCCTGAGCTGAAAGGAAAAATAGACGGGATCGCACTTCGTGTCCCGACACCTGATGGATCCATTACTGATTTTACCTGCATGCTGAAAACACCAACAACCGCAGTAGATATTAACAACGCGTTTAAGAAAGCATCAGAGACCTACCTGAAAGGTATCTTGGAATACACTGAAGAACCTCTTGTTTCCGTGGACATGGTTGGAAACCCACATTCCGCAATCATCGACGGGCTAAGCACCAAAGTCATAGGAGAAAAAGGAACGTTAGCAACAATATTCTCCTGGTATGATAACGAATGGGGGTACTCCTGCAGGATTGTTGATTTGGTCAACTACATGTTTAATGAACGATGGGTTCCCATGGAACCCGTAAAACAACTATAATTCAGTTTTTCCCAAGTCTCCTCATTTTCAAAATATTGAGGGCTAGTTCTTTAAAAACATATCCAAAAACTATATGTTTAAATAAACACAAATGATGTAGGAGAGAAAGAGGAGGATTTATCATATGAAAGACTACAACACCTTAGATGATTTTAATATGGAAAATAAAACCGTGTTACTCCGCGTTGACTTTAACATGCCACTGGATAAAAAAACACTAGAAATCACCGATGACACTAGGATTAGACTCGCGCTCCCAACCATACAAGAACTCATGAACAAACACGCGAAAACCGTTATCCTTGCTCACCAAGGAAAACAAGGCAGCTGGGATTTCATCAGCATGCAAAAACATGCACAAACACTCCAAAAACTCCTTGGAAAACCCGTCACCTACGTTGATGATATCTACGGAGAAAAGGCAAAGTACATTATCAAAAATATGAAGCCAGGCACCATCGTTTTTCTCGACAACGTCAGAAAATACCCAGCGGAAACAGAAAAGAAAAAACCAGAGGAACATGCACAATCAGATCTTGTAAAAAACCTCTCGCCACTTGCTAACTACTATGTTAACGATGCCTTTGCAGCAGCACACCGCGCCCAGTGCTCCCTTACGGGATTTACTGCAGTGCTTCCCTCCGCAGCAGGAAGACTACTGGAAAAGGAACTCACAACCCTGGAAAAAGCAGTAAGTCACCCGGAACATCCTTCCATTTTCCTCTTCGGTGGAGCAAAATTCGCTGATGTCATCGTTACTATCGATCGCGTCCTCACCAACAAAATAGCTGACCATGTGCTGCTCACCGGACTTACTGCTAACGCATTCCTGAAAGCCAAAGGGCTCAACCTTGGTGAAAAAAACGAACAAGCATTCAGTGAGGAAGGAACACCAGAAGTATTCGCTGAAATTCAAAAAGTCTATAAAAAATTCGAAAACCAAATACATCTTCCTGTTGATTTCGCAATAGAAGAAAACGGTAAACGTAAAGAAATAACAGTATCACAACTCCCTGCAAATAACAGCCTTTTCGACATCGGAGAAAAAACCATTCACGACTACAAAAAAATACTTGGAAATGCAAAAACCATCTTCATTTCTGGTCCCTGCGGTGTGTTCGAAAATCCTTTATTTAAAAAAGGAACCGAGGACATCTTCAGATTCATCACTCAAACCAAGGCATTCTCCATCGCAGGTGGAGGGCACACGGTCGCCGCAATCGAACAAATGAAACTTCATGACCGCATCAGCCACATCAGCACTGGAGGAGGAGCCTTAGAAAAATTCATGATGGGGGCTAAACTGCCGGTTGTCGAAGCACTCAAAGCAGCAAAACAACGACAACTCATTCACGCCAAATAACACAAATGCAAGGCAAATAATTAAAATACCCTTTCTTTTTCTACCACTCTCACATAGGGGCTGATAGATCAGCGGAAGATCGCCGCCTTCGCAATTCGTCTCCCCTTAACACATCTTCCAGGAGAGACGAAAGGTTAACGCCCATTGTCCTAGCACGTGCGATTAATTGATCGTCAACCGTCAATGTGAGTTTCACTTTCACCATGCCTCCATTATTATTTTACTGACTATTTATTTTTTTGCCTTGCCTTCCTTTTCGAAGTAATCTTTTAAAAGCTTCTGTATTAACTCGCTTCGATCTCCGTGTTTTACAACCTGGAAATATAGATCGTCTGGTAGGTAAATACTTACTTGTGGCAATTTTAACACTCCTTACTCCATATTATGTCTCTCCTAGCTTATATACTTATCTACTTAATGTATCAGTATGTAATTATGTCATTATTTTTTAAAATTCATACTAGATCGTGTTCGTAATATGTCATTTAAAAGACTTTTATAGTGAAGATGAAATATCGTAAAAATATTAATATTTTACTCCAAAATTTTTAGTTAAAATCTCAATACAATCTTCATCTAGAATCTCTAAAATTTTTTTTCGTTTTGATGGATATTTGTTTAATAATTTTGGGTTATAAAGTATAAATGATATTGTAGTAATACAGGATACATTCCAGAATACTGTATGCCAGTAATTAAAATTTTTTTTATTATATTTTCTAGGTTTTTCCTCTAAATCTATATTTAAAATTTCAGTTCTCCAAACACCCCTCCCATGTATATATGCAGATAATTCCATATATACATTATTCATCCAAATTTGAAGAGTTTTTTCCTTCTCTTTTTTTCGTTTCTTAATTAATTCCTTGTCGAATTTAACAAATGTAGGAAATTTAAATAAATATTTCAAGAAGTCTGACATATTTAGCATAAACCAAAATTGAGGTTCGTCTTCATATAAAGATCGTGAAAATTCTACTCGGTGATCGTTGTAATATATTCCATATAAACTATCTTCAAACCAACAACGAAGAAGAGATATTGCTGGCCTGTAATATCCCTGTGATGCTAAAATGATGGACGCTTCGATAGTTGGATAACATTCAGCATTTAAAAAACCCATTGGACTATCGTATCCTCCATATTCGCCAAGGCCCGTTTTATATCTCTCTTTGATAATTACTGTAAGTTCATCCCAGGTATCATAAAGATCGTTTATACTTCTTATAATTTTTTGATTTTCTATAACGGTTTGTTTCGGAATGTTTTTATTTGTTAATTCTATGTCTAACGCCTCTATTGTTTTCTCCCTTTTTAATTTGATTTGTTTAATCATAATTCATAACAGATAAACATCTTTCAAATATAAAAACTCATTAGAGGTTTTGTGTAAAGAGTCACTTATCTGTATAAAAAGTCAGTCGTTTTTCTGACTTCTTGCACAAAGCCGCATTTATCAAAAATTTATTATACCACTTATAGATTATTTTATCTAAATAAAAATTGGGAACTGTGGTGATTATGAAAAAATGTGCTCTTGATGATGCGGTAGATCGGATGGTAAAATCAAATAGGTATGTAAATAGCCGCTTAGCTTTTAGAAACGGATATGATCGGAATTTTCGTCATCAAGAAAATCCGGCAGATCATTTACGTGCTAAATATGGTGAATGTGTTTGTAATCCAGATGATGATACTAATAGTAGTGCAACATGTATATGTCCGATAAAATTTGAACAACACGATGATAACTGTTTTCCGTCAGGTCCGTTAGATGTTGAAGGATCACTTTGTCATATCACCACTGACATAGCACCCTATATCAAAGAAAAATTAAATAACTATTTTGAGGATGATTAAAAATCCATTTCAACCGACTGAGACACTATGGAATCTTCTAAAAATAATTTCGGTTATAATACTATTACTTGTAATAATATCGGCTATTTTACTTTATGGATTTTCATACCGTGGATTAACTAATCGCATTGTGACTTGGGGTATTGTTTCATTATGTGTCCTTGCGGTGATTTTTCTAGTAAAAAAGTGGTTTGAGAGATAAATAGATCGTTAATACTAGACCTTCTGCGTGGTTTTCTACGATGAAAGGATAATCAACCCAAGATACATTTTTAAAGAAAGAAAAGTTACAAGATACAAGGTGGAAACAAAATATGAGAGGTAGATTAGTAATAGGAGGCATCATATTAATTATAATTGGAATAATACTGTTATTTATTGGTTTCAGCATGGTTGAACATGCTAATGGAATTAGGGCGGAATACGGTGGTTATACACTTTGGCCTATGGAACTTATTACTGAAGAATCCTTAAATAGAGGATGGGGACAAACATTTGAGTTTATTGGAATTGGAGTGTTAGTATCAGGCATTCTACTGTTTATCGTCGGGTTAGTAATTCAACCAAAAAAGGTACATTACGAAAGTAAAAAGATATTTTCAAATAAAGAAGATGAATTGAGAAATGAAGTAATACCAAAAATATCCGAACAAAAACCACAAGACGAGGCAATAAAAATAATACAATTAAGGTATGCCAAAGGTGAAATCACAAAAGAGCAATATGAACAGATGAAAGAAGAGCTAAACGATTAACACAAAACATGAGTAAGGATATGTTATTAAAGAAGATAAGGATTTAATGTGTGGGATGATATGATAAAATGAAAAAATATGTAATAATTATAGTAGCAATATTAGTAATCATTATCATTGGTGTATCTCTTTTCATCTTTCGATTACCTGGCCCTATATCAAATTTCGTAGACGGAGTTAAATATATTAAAATTGAAAATGATGCCGATAAAACACTTACTTATCAAATAAAAAATAATGGCTCTGGCTCAGGATATAATATTGCAATGACTATTGAGGCTTATGGAGATATCTATGTTAATGGTACAGATGCATACGACAATATTTTACATGAAATAGAATTCATACCAGAAATCAAAGGAAATGAATTATATACGGGAGTAATTAAGAATAGTTGGACCGCCGATCCATTTGATTATTCCCAGATTAGATTTAACATCAAATTTGAATACGGCAGTCAGCGAGACGAATACAAAACTGGTTCTATTGATTGGCCTGGTATACTGGTGTATAGGGCAAATAACGTTTTTATTGGTGAATGGAACACATACGCTGAAAGTACGATATGATATATTGATAGTAAACTGAAAATCACGCAAGATTAAGTTTTAGATGTATCTGTTCTCCGTGCATGTTCTCGGAAAGATACCCAATTATTTACCTCAAAGTCAATTTCTCACAATAACTTTTTTATTTGATCGATTCAAAGTTCTTCGTTTGCAGTTTAGTTAATTTTTAGCTGACATATTTTTATTTATCAATTATTATTTAATAAAAAACGATTAAGAATTATGTAGCCAAATAGAACACAAAATCTGACTAATCTAAATACAGACGCCATATAGAGGCGGCGATATATGCAACAGGAGAGAAAGTATGAAAAATGCTATCTAACTTGTATACAAAAAAACGATAAAAAAACACGCGCAAAAATTACATTTATTTTTTTATAAATATACTATAATTTTTATTGGTTTATTTGTATACCCCCATATTATAAAACCCGCAGAATAAAATTAGAGAATCGGGTAGTGGTTTTTATATGACTACGTAATTACTAATTAAAATTAATTACGTGTTTCTCCTGTTAGAGTTATTACGTATTAATTACGTGTTTAAGAATTTAATTACGTGTTTTGATATTTAATTACGTGAACACGTAATAACGGCAAAAAGTGCTATTTGCGGGGATTTTGAACAACCTCCGAACCGGCGATCTTGCCCTATTTTACCAGTTTACCACCCACATTGGTTTCTTGCCATTTACTCCGAGAAATCCATCAAAATACCCACATATGTGCTGAATACGGGGGTATGGGGGTCACCCACATTGTATGAAATATACTACTATGATTTTTTTATTTTTTATATTATGTGCTGTAGGGGAACCCCCCGTCTTACGCATGAATGTGGGTGAAATGCCAATCCGACAGGAGTAAATCATGTTTTTTCAATGTGGGTGTTCTCGGAGAACTCCAGGAGGGAAAGACCCACAAAACCCCTTGATCTAATTGCATGACATACCTTGACACTGCAATTAATTCTCCCCTGTTGAATTGTAAAAGTATTGTTTTAGTATATAACCTTATGGGTATTTCGATTACCCTTACAGGTGTGGGACAAAGTAACATGGAGTATGAATCAAATGGGAAAAACCGATAAAAGAATCGTTGTGGTCTTGCGGGAATTATCTAATAAGAAGAGTTTCTCCAAGACGGATGAATTACTCATAGAACTACTACTCGAGTCACATGGGATAAAAGCTCGGTGTCGCAATGGTCTATTATTTATTGATGACCCTGAAGCGGGCAAGGATGGTATTTGTTTATCCCAGTTTTTGAAAGAGTATTATAAAGAAGTAACAAAAAAGGAAAAAATGGAGAAGGTGAAATAGATGTTCGATGAATTAAGAAAGAAAAAAGTTGAGGCAGATTTAGCAAAAGCAATGGCAGAAATGGATGCAATCAAAGCAGAGGAGGCCCGAATCCAGAAAGAAAAGGACGATAAATTAAGAACACGAAAACGGATTGAATCACAATATAATTTAAACTGTCAGAAATTTCACGCACACAGGCCCGCAGGTGACCGGTTCATTGCATTCTTAATGAACGCTGTAGCATCTAGCGATCCAGCATCATTGAGTGTTGAAGTTCAAAAACTATACGGAGTAGTTGAAATCATGGATGCACTCTCAAAGATGGGAAAATCACCGGCTAAAAAACCACGCTTCGATGCTGAAAACAATTTGTTAACAGATTAATCAAGATTTTTCGGTGATCTACTATGATTGAACAAACATCAGAAGAAAAAGTAAAATCAGAAAAAAAACCAAAACAAACAATAATCAACACAACTTTAGTAATTCTTGAAGGAAAAGTATATGAACAGATTTACGACCCTGCAAAAGCACAATGTGAATATGTATCGTGGAATGCTAAATTAAATGAATATGTTTATCAAGAGTCAGTTACCGATTCACTGCGGAAAATCAAATACGTTCCGATCTGTGAGGAATCAAAGTGGGTTAAGAACGGCTTCATTCCATTACCATCGAAGCCGGAGAACTATATCTCCTTTAAACATTTAGTTGATGAGATTAATAAGTTCACTGAGAAGTATCTTGACATTCCAGAAGAACGCAGACAATTGAACACGTATGCTATTATATTATCATATATGACCGAAAAGTTGCACTCGATTCCTTACTTGCGATCTGTTGGAATGAAGGGGGCGGGCAAGTCACGATTCTGTGATGTTTACGGTAACATTGCATACAAACCGATCAACATCTTACTCCCAAACATCGGTAATATCTATAGACTACAAGACACCTATCACGGAGTTTTAGTTATCAATGAGGATATCTCCCCGATTAAGGGTATTAACGACAACAAAGAACTCTTTACACTCTTGTGTTCGGGAACAGAAAGAGGTCACCCCGTGCCTCGTTGTGTTGGTGATAAGAACGATGTTTTTCCTTTTGACCCCTTTGGTTTGAAAATACTGTCTTCGTATAAAATATCGAATCATGGTGCTTATGAATCAAGATGTCTAAACACTGAAATGATAGGAACGACCAGAAAAGATATTCCTGTTTCCCTCGGTGTTCGATTTGAAAAGGATTCCTTAAAAATTAGGAATATGTTGCTCGATTTTCGGTTAAAAACATTCAATGACGATTTCGAGACTTACTCGAATCAAACTATGGGTTTCTGGTTGGGTGTCAGTAACAGAACGGCTCAGTGTTTGCAACCACTTTCATTTTTAATTGCATTTGACCCAGAAATAAAAACATTCTTGTTACAAGTTGCCGAACAAAAAAACGTCGAGGATATTACGAGAGACTCTGAAAGTTTCGATGGTATAGTATTTTTAAAATACCTTGAAATTGTAAGAACTAAACAATCGATTGATGTTAGTATCGGTGAAATAAAAGATTCTTTATTAAGTAAATTTCCTGATATTAAACCTCGTGGTATTGCCAGTTCCCTTAAGGGTTTGGGTCTAAATACAGAACGTGGATATTCCGGTAATAAACAAGTAACTAATGTTTTACCAAACATTGAACGCATTGAGATTTTAGTGAATACTTATTTATTTCCAGAGGAACGATTAGACGCAATCACCAATTATAATAATGTGGTGAACGGGGTTAAGGTCGAAACAGAGACAAACGTGGAAACACAACCGCAACAAAAATTAGATGTTGAACTGTCATTACACGATAAAATACAGAGTCTATTAACTTGCATTGAAATGAACGATGACGGGATGACCATTGAAGGATTGATCGGTGAGGGCTTCGATAGTGCTTTTTTAGATAATTGTTTAGATCAAGGAGTAATAATTAAAAATCCAAATGGTAAAATTGTGAGGGGATGATTATAATGAGAAGGCCAAAGAGTGAGATTAATGTCATTAAAACACACGTAAAACAAATACTAAACGAACAGCCCAACGCTAGTTTAGCAACAGTCGACAGGTTATTACAGGAACGTCACGAAAAACACGTTTCTGATAAAACCCTAGCAAGTATGGTTTCAGAGATAAAGACCGAGATCGCACACGCACCGGATGATAGCACCATTGAGTATGACGATAACCCAGAAATCATAGAGATTAATTTGAGGATTGAAACACTAAAGAAGGACTTCAAGAACGCTGAATCCGTTTCCGATAGATGTAAACTGAGTGGTCAACTGGATTCCGCACAGAAAGCAAGATTAGAACTCAAAAAAATTTTAAGTGAGATACAATTAAATCAAAACAATGTAGAGAGAAAAACGTATATTATAAAATTCGGTGAACCGCAAGTTATTAAAAAACCAGTTGAAGAAAAAAACAGGGGGTAATTAAATGAGTATATCTGAAACAATGGATGTTAAAAAATATGAGGCAGACGTAGCGGAAGCATGGGAAATCGCATTACGGATAACACATAAGCTGTTTTCCCAAGAACCAATAAATGAAAATGTTCTTTTGATTATTTTCAAAGACCTTCTCCAGAGTGTGTAAATGGTGATTAAAATGAAAAACGTGAAAATAACATTAGAGGAAGCGGATAGGGCCAATGAAACATATATTTCTGCACACTTGCCACCACAAAATATTGAAAAGCATATTTCCGAGATCGCAACATTGGATTTGGATACCGTCATTTCGAAACAGATTCGTGTTTATGGAACGGTTAGAACGGTGTCAATTGAATTCAACTATTTCTTTATTGAACCAATAGAATATGACAATGCTTTCTTTCGCTGTGAATTTTACTGTGATGATTCAAAAACAGAGGGTTATATCGTTCCCATGAACGATGCTAAGGTATCTTTTCTTCTTGCACGATCCGGCACTCAAATTTACGCATACTCAGTAAACATTATACCAAAATGGAGAAATAATTAATGTTGCGAAAGAAGGCATGTAAATGTGGTTCTATTTTCAAGACAGAAACAAATGAAACGAAATGTCAAAGTTGTGTTAGGTTTAGAGACTATCGATGTTCAAGACCTCAATTTGACAAAATTATTCCACACGATGAAATTCACTTCGCATTCAAAAGTTCCTGGGTTAATACTTGGCTTGAAACACACGATAACGTGAAAATCCTGGGAAATCATGCTAGAAATCCAAATAGAAACGATTACAGCGTAGTTTGGGTGAACCTATTTAACTTTGAACCAAGAAGTCCAACAGTCTACAAAGAGATAGCCCAAACAATAGCACACGAATACGTCCATAAATCTTTATTCGATCTGGGGGAATTTGAGGCTTCAATAAAGTGGGATTTTATCGCACGAAAAATCGAGAGTTGGATAAATAATTGAGTTTGAAAATTGAAGGAAGACACCGAATGGGGATTGAGCAAGGTTGATCCTCATTCTTTCTTCGATGATTAAATAAAATATGGAGTTGTGAAATATGAGTGAAAATGAAGATATGAAAGACGCACTATTAATATCAAGACTACAAAAGCAATTAGGTCGACCCGTAACGGATGACGAAATAAAGTATGTCCTCGGAATAGAGAAAAAAAAACGGTCTTAATGAAGCAAGGGCAAAGGTTGAAAGACTTCGAAAGGAGAAAAATGATAAGGCATATATCAAACGAAAGCCAATGCGTGACGCTTGCGGTAGACTAATAACAAAGCCAGTAAGAGATCAGTATGGTCGATTGCTCAATGACGTGGATGATTAATCATGGGGAACTTTTAAATCGCTAAAAACGGTCTTATTATCCTCCTTCTGTTGGTGAGATAACGTCTCAGAGGGGTTAAAAACAGGGTTTAAACGTAAAATTTACAGGGTGTCTACAGATTACCAATCATATAGAGTTTATTCAAAATAACACCGAATCTGTTAAGATTTCATGCAAGAACGCCGGAAGGTGCTAAAGTTTCCCTTGACGTGCTCTTTCAAGTGCTTTATATATTGCTTTGTCTCCCCGTGGATTACCCACGAATAAACAATGTCTCCGCTTATATTCCAATTGATTATTTGTCAATCTATATGTAATACTATGAATCTCACAGTATTCCCAAGGTCTACCCGCCTTTCTAGTCTCAGTTAACACAACATTGCACTTTGGATTCTTGCACACTCTAACCGTGTCCTGTTCTTCTGTTTGTCCTGTTGTTGGTTCAATTATTTCCTCTGTTACTATTCCCTTTGATTCTAATTCTCTTACATATCTCATAACTGTATTTCTATGTGTTTCCTTGTTTATTTTTTTCAGTTGTCTTACTATTTCGTTTATTGAATCTCCTTTCAATACCATTGATTTGATGATTGATTTACGGTAATCCATCTCCTTATCTGGTCTTCTACACGGTAGAAACCCAGGATAATCATGCATCTGTATGCGTTTACAAGTTCCACACTCGCCTTTTTTCATAGTTTCCACTCTAATTAAACAAATTCAAATGAAGCACCCATCCGGTGCTATTTGGTCCTCCGTCTATTATTATGTTTCTCATCATTTTTAACCTTTTTGCCTATCTTTATCGCATAATTTTATCATAGATTTCTCGGAGTTCATTGTCGCTTAGACTCAGGTAGTGGCTAGTATCCACTGTTTTGTTAGCGTGACCCATTAAAGCGGCCTTGGCCCCAGATGGTCCTAGATTCTTCTCCCAACGACTCGAGAACACCTTTCGAAGCAACTTACAGCGAATAGGAGCTTGTCTAAACTTTTTCTCAATAGTAATCTCATTCCAAAGATGTCTCCTCCGATTCTGTCTCTTGAACTCTGAAAAATATTTTTGTAGAATCTTCGCTGTCTTCTTTGTAAAAAACGATATTCTAATCGATCCATTGTTCTTTACATGATGATTTTCATCGCACCGAACATACACGATTCTATTCTCAAGATCAATATCTTCGAGTCTTAATTGATAGAGTTCTTCCGCACGTAAACCAGAATCACACCCCAGGTGAATCAATGAGGTCATTTGCAGATCACTCTTAAATATCGCCGCTGTTGAAAAGAGGTGATCTTCAGGCACTCTTACAGGAGTATAATGAACCGTTTGCGGGTGTTCGATCTTTTTCGCCCAAGGAAGATCAAGATACACTAAGAATTTCACGATCTGAAAGAACTGCTTGTTATAGTATGCGGGTGATTTGTTCGACTTGATTCCATTGAGATACTCCAAGGTGGATGAAAAATCAACGTGCCATTGCACCGCAGAAAGGAACTTAAAGAGGAATCTTTTTACCTCGTAAGTGTGTCCAGTTGATACGCTTAAAGCCCGATTTGTCATATACGTGTTCAACACGTGTTCGGGCACATTTAGAACATCGCCAAAATTTGATAAATCTTTCCTAAAGATTTGGGCTGATAGATCAGCGGAAGATCGCCGCCTTCGCAAGGCGGAGGCCGCGGGTTCAAATCCCGCTCAGTCCATACCTCCGTTTTCAACAAGATTAGAATACATAGGTTTTTTAATTTTCAAACCATATTATATTTTAATAATGAGAAAGAAGGAAGCATCCATGTCAAAAAGCAGTACCCAACAACTCATAAAAGATGAACAAAAAATCATGGACGTCCTCCAACAAAACGCAAACGAAAGTATTGAGATGATCGCAAAAAAATGCGGGTTTTCTCAGCAGAAAGTCTGGCGTATCATTAAAAAACTCGAAAAAGAAAAAACCATCTGGGGCTACACCGCGATTTGCGACGATGAAGCATACCATAAAAAACACTTCACCATGCTGATGAAACGAACAACCGTACCCCTTGATAAAAAGGTAATAACAGAGATACTGACGACACGACTTGATGATCTTATCCCTAGTGCGATGATCCATATGGAAAACATTGAATACGTTCATGGATGTTTTGATGGAATTTTCACGTTTCAAGCAGATGATATTGTGACCGCGAAAAAATTCTGCGAACGGTTCAACGCGCGCTTTAGCCCATATATCGCGAATCTTGAAATCCTTGAAACCATCCTTACTATTCGAAAACAAAGCCTAAGAAACCCGCGGATTAAAGAACAAATCAATTATCTTTAGCACAGACCTAGCAGGTTATCATCACTTGTAGAACAAAAGTTACCATCGGCTCAATCGTTCAGTATTAAACATTTTATGATGTTTTTTTCAAATCGGTGGCTTAGAAGCATAAAAATTATATGTAAGATTTATATATGATAACTATATATGGTGAGGTTACCTCGAATAAAAACCTCATAATATACAAGTCCCGGATCATTCCGGTTGGCCTATGAGACTATGTCATTGAGACAATCTGTGAGTAGGCCCTTTCGAATCTGGGGAACAATTTGGGTGTGGAGGTTCAAGAAAATCAAGATGCTCTATGAGGAAAACGTCTTGCGCACTCTTGAATCTGACGATCGACGTGTTGGTGAAATTTAATTCACCCACCAATTCTATAAACCAATAATAATAGTGTGCCAGATTCTGGTTGATCCTGCCAGAGGTCACTGCTATTGGGATTCGACTAAGCCATGCGAGTCGTGAGGGTTCGGCCCTCGGCAGACGGCTCAGTAACACGTAGAT
>Ga0315289_10001703_pt1 | contig 34139 bp, 35 predicted proteins | sample YL17G11_40_MG_FD_203452 | JGI IMG/M metagenome (GOLD analysis project Ga0315289, IMG submission 203452) | Sediment microbial communities from Yellowstone Lake, YNP, Wyoming, USA - YL17G11_40 | ecosystem: Environmental > Aquatic > Freshwater > Lake > Sediment | place: USA: Wyoming | collected... | reverse complement strand
GTAAAGCAGGCGGTCGCCGTATTTAAAAATAAGAAGAAATGGGCTCAACTTATAGACAGGGCAATGAGATATAATTTCTCCTGGGAGGAATCGGCTAAAAAATACCTGCAGTTGTATGAAAAGGCAAAAACAGGATAAAAAGCAAATCATTCTGGGGCTCACCGGTAGTTTTGGTAGCGGTAAGACCACGGTTGCCAGAATTTTCAGATCTTTCGGCGCTTATATCATAGATGCGGATAAGTTAGCGCACAACTGCATTAGCCCGGGGACCTCGGCCTATAAAAGAATAATCCGCGTCTTCGGTAGAGACATCCTGAATAAAAACAAGGCAATTGACCGAAGAAAATTAGCCGCAATCGTATTCAATAATAGAAATCTCTTATTAAGGTTGAATAATATTGTGCATCCGCAGGTTATCAGAACCATTAAGAGTAAAATAAAATCTTCGAGAGCAAAGATTATTGTTTTAGACGCGCCCCTGCTACTTGAGGCAGGTCTTAGGAAAATTGTGGATAAACTGATTGTAGTAAAAATAACCCGGGAAAAACAGATTAAAAGGATTCAAGATAAAACTTCGCTTGATAAGGCGGATATATTGAAACGGATTAAATCCCAGATTTCGCAAAACGTGAAGTCACGTTTTGCGAATTTTGTAATAGACAATAGCGCTACATTACAAGAAACCAAGAAACAGGCAGAACGGATAAGGAGGTTACTGTGGAAAAATTAGATATCGGAAATCTAAAAGAAATGAAGATTACAGAGTTAAGCAAGAAAGCCCGCGAATTAAATATCAACGGCATAAGCGGCGTTAGGAAACAGGATTTAATCTTCAAGATACTGCAAGCCCAGGCAGAAAAGGAGGGCCTTATGTTCGGGGAGGGTATCTTAGAGATACTCCCCGAAGGATTTGGGTTCCTGCGCAGCCCTAATTACAATTATCTGCCCTGCCCGGATGATATTTATATATCTCCATCGCAAATAAGAAAGTTCGATTTAAGGACCGGCGATACGGTCAGCGGTCAAATCAGGCCCCCTAAAGAAGGAGAGAAATATTTTGCGCTTCTTAAGGTTGAGGCAGTCAACTTCGAGAATCCCGAAGAAGCAAAAGAAAAAGTGCTTTTCGATAACCTCACCCCCGTATATCCCCGCGAGGCATTTAATTTAGAGACAAAGCCGGAAGAGACATCCATGCGGGTAATGAGTTTACTTACGCCTATCGGAAAAGGCCAGCGCGGTCTCATTGTTGCGCAACCCTACAGCGGAAAGACAGTGCTGTTGCAGAAGATTGCCAATGCTATAACCGGTAATAATCCCGATGTGATATTGATCGTGCTCCTGATAGATGAGCGTCCGGAAGAGGTTACCGATATGCAGAGGAATGTTAAAGGCGAAGTCATATCATCCACATTTGACGAGGCGCCGGAGAGGCACGTGCAGGTTGCGGAGATAGTCCTTGAAAAAGCAAAAAGGCTCGTAGAGCACAAAAGGGACGTGGTAGTTCTTTTGGATAGCATAACGCGATTGGCTCGCGCATACAATGCGGTTATGCCCCATAGCGGCAAGGTATTATCCGGAGGCATAGATTCCAACGCCCTGCAAAAACCAAAGAGATTCTTCGGCGCTGCGCGCGCGGTTGAAGAGGGCGGAAGTTTAACCATAATTGCCACCGCATTAGTTGAGACCGGCAGCCGTATGGACGATGTAATCTTTGAAGAATTCAAAGGCACGGGCAATATGGAATTGCAGCTTGACAGAAACCTGTTCCAACGCAGGATTTATCCGGCCATAGATATTAAGCGTTCCAATACCAGGCACGAAGAATTACTGGTAAAGTCGGACCAATTGCAGAAGATATGGATTCTAAGAAAGGTATTGAATGAGCTCAGCAATGTGGAGGCAATGGAGCTTTTAATTGAGAAGTTATTTAAGACAAAGAATAATGAGGAATTCCTGAACAGTATGAACCAGTGAAGAAGCTGTGCAGTAGGGACTGTCCCCGAAGGGGACTGTCCCTAAAATAGGAGGGGAATAAATGAAAGACAAGATTCATCCAAATTACAAAGAAAGCACGATTATATGTGCCTGCGGTGAGACAATCCATACCCGTTCTACCAAACCAAGCATGCGGGTTGAGATATGCTCAAAGTGCCATCCGTTTTTTACAGGTAAGCAGAAATTGCTGGATTCGGCAGGGCGAGTGGAAAAGTTTAGGAAAAAATACGGTAAAGCTAGACAAAGTGCTAGCTAAGCATTGCCAGTAGGGACATCAACGCAGGGGACTGTCCCACGACAAGCTAGCATAGATTGCTAGTGGTGCGAAATATGTTCGAACAGTTACAAAAATTGGAAAATCGATTTCAGGAGTTAGAGGGATTTCTCGGTTCTCCTGAAGCTTTCGCCGATAAAGAACAATATAATAAATATGCTAAAGAATTATCAGGCCTGAAAGAGCCTGTTTCTTTGTTCAGGGAATATAAAAAGGCATCCAAAGAGATAGAGGAGCTGGAAGCCGTATTGAAGGAAAAACACGACAAAGAATTTATAGAGTTAGCAGAAAAAGAGCTCAAGGATTTAGAGGCAAAATCTGCGGATTTAGAGCAAAGGCTGAAGAAAGTTTTGGCAGGCAAAGATGAGGATGTAGGACGGGATATAATAGTCGAGATAAGGCAGGGGACCGGAGGCGATGAGGCAGGATTATTTGCCGCCGACCTTTACCGCATGTACACAAAATACGCTGCACGCAAAGGATGGCCCGTTGAATTAATGTCAAGCAGCCCGAGCGTAGTAAGGGGCTTTAAAGAAGTGACTTTTAGCGTAAAAGGAAAAGATGCCTATAAGAGGCTTAAATTTGAAAGCGGTGTGCATCGCGTCCAGCGTGTTCCCACAACAGAGGCGCAGGGCCGCATCCATACCTCGACGGCTACCGTAGCGGTATTAATAGAACCCGAAGAGGTTGATTTGGCTATCGAACCAAAAGACATAAGGATAGATACTTATAGGTCTAGCGGTCCGGGCGGACAACACATGCAGAAAACCGATTCTGCGGTGAGAATCACGCATATACCCACGGGTGTCGTAGTTGCCTGCCAGGATGAACGCTCACAGTTAAAAAATAAGAATAAGGCAATGAGGATTTTACGCGCCAGGCTGCTTGATATGAAACAGGAGGAGGAATCCAAAAAAATTTCTCAGGAGAGGAAAACCCAGATAGGTTCAGGCGACCGCAGCGAAAAAATACGCACCTATAACTTTCCTGACCGTCGGGTAACCGACCATCGTATAAATTTTACATCGCATAAATTAGAAGCCATGCTTGAAGGTGATTTAGATGAGCTTTCAGATACGCTGTTAAAAGCAGCTCAAGAGAAGAAAGGAAGGGCGGGGTGAACGAGCCTGAGCTTTTGTTTACCGAAATACTGAACTGTAACAGGTCATCCTTATTTTTAAACAAAGAATCTCCTTTGGATAAAGATAAGTCAATCCTTATAGCTTCGGTTTTAAAAAGGAGAATTAAGGGCGAGCCCATCCAGTATATACTGGGCAAGACAGAATTTATGGGCTTGGAATTTAAAGTAAACAAAGACGTATTTATACCCCGTCCTGAGACGGAGATTCTGGTAGAAAAAACATTGAAAGTCGTTCGTGAGTTAAATATACTGGATATGGGAACGGGTTCTGGTTGCATTGCTATATCTTTAGCTACACTTTTGCCTAATGCAAAAATAGATGCCATAGATATATCAGAAAAAGCGCTAAAGATAGCCAAGGAAAATGCAAAATTAAATAATGTAAATATTAATTTCATTCAAGGTGATTTATTTACCCCTCACCCTTCACCCCTTACCCCTTATGACTTAATTGTAAGCAATCCGCCATACGTTCCCACTGCAGAGATTGAAGGGTTACAGCCGGAAATAAAATATGAGCCAGATATTGCCCTGGACGGCGGCAAGGACGGGTTAGATTTTTATCGCAGGGTCGTTACCTGCGCGCCAAATTATTTAAATAAGGGCGGATTTTTAATTATGGAGATGGGATTTAATCAAAGGCCTGCCGTAGAGAATATTTTTCAAAAATCAGGAAATTTTGAGATAATAGAAGTTGTAAGGGATTATAACAATATAGAGAGGGTTGTAGTTACAAGGAAGATAAGGGAGGACATAAGTTATGGAGCCATATATTAAAGGTAATCTAAGCGACATAACTTATCTGTCCGAACTTACCCCGCCCTCTATGCTTAACATAAATACTCTATTTTGCTTAGAGGGCGGGGTTAAATTCGCACAATAACTTACTCACACTGCGTGTTCGTAAGTTATGTGCTCATTTAAAATGGATAAACTTGTTATTGAAGGCGGAGTAAGGCTTAAAGGCGAGATTGCGGTCTCAGGCGCAAAAAACGCTGTATTACCGATACTAGCCGCGACGCTCTTAACCGACGATGCGTGCATTATTAAAGGCGTGCCAAATCTGCGGGATACCTTCACGATGCTTAAGATTTTGCGCTCTTTAGGCAAAATTGCCGATTTAGATAAAGGCGTAGTAACAGTTTCAAGCGGCGCAAAAAATACAAATTACTTTGCCGACTATAAGCTTGTTTCTACAATGCGGGCGTCTTTCTGTGTTTTGGGGCCGCTTCTCGGAAAACTTAAGAAAGCAAAGGTGTCTCTGCCCGGCGGCTGTATTATAGGCGTAAGACCCGTGGATTTACACCTTAAAGGGATAAAAACCCTGGGTGCCGATATTAGTATTGAATCCGGTTATGTAGTGGCAAGAGCAGAGAAACTTAAAGGCGCGCATATGTATTTAGGCGGTGTTTGCGGCTCATCGGTTCTGGCTACAGATAACGTAATGATGGCTGCGGTATTGGCTGACGGAAAAACCATAATTGAATCCGCTGCTTGTGAACCGGAGGTCCAAGATTTGGCAGAATTTTTGATTAAGATGGGCGCAAAGATAAAAGGTCACGGGACGCCGATTATAGAAATTGAAGGGGTAAAGTATTTACACGGAGCAACTCATACTATAATCCCTGATAGGATAGAGGCAGGCACCTTAATCATTGCCTCTTTGATTACTCATGGCGACATCTTCATAAAAAACATTAATTTTGCGCATCTGGGCGCGGTAATTGATAAATTGGAAGAGGCGGCGGGCGCCTGTATAACCAAGACAGACGGGTCTATGCGTGTGCGCTATAAGAGACGGCTTAAATCTATAAATGTTACTACTCTTCCCTATCCGGGTTTTCCCACAGATATGCAGGCACAGATTATGGGACTGATGAGTATAACACCCGGCATAAGCGTGATTAATGAGAAGATTTATCCCGATAGATTTATGCATGTAGCTGAACTCAATCGTATGGGCGCGCATATTCAAAGGGAAGGCCCCCATGCAATTATAGAAGGTGTCAAGGAATTGTCAGGTGCGCCGGTTATGGCATCAGACCTGCGCGCATCAGCCTGTCTTGTGTTAGCGGGGCTGGCTGCCCGCGGCAGGACATCGATATCCAGGATTTATCATTTAGAGCGCGGGTATGAAAATATAGATGAGAAATTACAGAAATTAGGCGCTAAGATTTGGAGAGAAAAAGAATGATTTTGATGATTGATAATTACGATTCTTTTACCTATAACCTCGTCCAGTATTTAGGCGTGCTGGGCGCAAATATCAAGGTATTTAGAAACGATAAGATAACGATAAAGGGGATTAAGAAGTTAAAACCCGAAAAAATTGTTATCTCTCCCGGACCGGGCAGGCCCGAGGATGCCGGTATTTCCTGTAAGGTAATAAGAGAGTTTGCAGGCAAGATTCCCATACTGGGGGTGTGTCTTGGCCATCAATGCCTGGGGTATGTCTACGGCGGCCGTATTATCGGCGCTAAAAGACTTATGCACGGAAAGACCTCTCTTATTTATCACAATCGCAGAGAAATATTCAAAGGCATCCCCAATCCTTTTGAAGCCACGCGCTATCATTCTTTGCTGGTGGACAGAAAGAGTCTGCCAAAATGTTTGGAGATAACTGCCTGGACAAAAGAACAGGAGATAATGGGCTTAAAACATAAAGAATATCCTTTATGGGGAGTGCAGTTTCATCCTGAATCTATCCTGACTAAGGCAGGTAAGGATATATTGAATAACTTTTTAAAGCAATGATACAGGAAGCAACAGAGATATTATCAAGAGGAAACGATTTAACTGCTTCTCAGATGGAAGCGGTTATGGAAGAGATTATGACGGGTAAGGCAAGCACCCCTCAGATTATTTCATTCTTAAAGAATTTGAATAATCAAGGCGAAACTTCGGAAGAATTAGCTGCGGCTGTTTCGGTTATGCGCCGTCATGCCACAAAAATACGCACAAAACACAAAGTTATATTAGACACCTGCGGAACGGGCGGAGACAGGAAACACACTTTTAATATTTCAACGGCAGCGGCTTTTGTAGTCAGCGGTGCCGGCATCGCTGTTGCCAAACACGGCAATCGTTGTGTATCCAGTAAATCAGGCAGCGCAGATGTCCTGGAGGCGCTTGGCATAGATATAAATATGACCAAAGAAAAAATAGAGAAGTGTCTTGATGATGTGGGGATCGCCTTTTTATTTGCGCCGAATTTTCATCCCGCAATGAAATATGCTATGGAGGCAAGAAAAAAAATGGGCGTAAGGACTATTTTTAATTTTCTCGGGCCCCTGAGCAATCCTGCGGGAGCTACCCATCAATTGGTAGGAGTTTATGACAGTAAATGGGCGAATATCTTAGCCAATGGTTTGAAAGAAATAGGGATAGAACATGCGTTAATTGTCCGCGGAGACGATGGGCTGGATGAAATAACCACCACAACTAAAACCTCGATTTTAGAGGTGCAAAGCAGGGCATTAAAGCCGAAATACGAAATAAGCCCCGAAGATTTTGGTTTTAAAAGGTCTAAACCTGGTGATTTGAGCGGCGGCATAGCTTCTGATAACGCTAAGATTCTGGTGGATGTGCTAAATGGTAAATCAGGCCCCAAGCGCGATATAGTAATACTAAATGCCGCAGCCGCGATATATGTGGCAGATAAAGCAGAATCCATAAAAGACGGCATAGGGCTTGCGTCTAAATCAATAGACTCAGGCAGCGCGTTAAAGAAACTGGAGTTACTCAAAGAATACTCACTGCAAAACGCATGAAAAAAGCGGATATCCTGAAGGAGATTGTCCAAAAAAAGAAAGAGAAAATTCTCTTAGCCAGGCAGCAAGTTCCCGAAGATGATTTAAAATCCAGGGTCCAGGGCCTTGCGCCAACGCGCCCCTTTATAGAAGCAATACATAAGCCGCGCACAATTTCGCTTATTGCCGAGATAAAAAAGGCATCGCCTTCCAGAGGCATAATACGCCAGGATTTTAACCATCAGGAGATTGCTAAGGCCTATCAGGAAGCCGGAGTTCAGGCAATCTCCGTATTAACTGAGGAGGATTACTTCGCAGGGAATATCTCATACCTTAGCGAGGTTAAAAATCTGGTAGATGCGCCTTTGTTAAGAAAAGATTTTATCCTGGAGGCGTATCAAATTTATGAGTCACGACTTTACGGTGCAGATGCAATACTTTTGATTGCAGATATACTTACCAAAGATAAACTGACAGAATTAATGCAAATAGCAGATGGATTAGGCCTAGACTATCTGGTTGAAGTCCATGACGAGAGAGAATTAAAAAAGGTTTTGAATTTAAAAGTTCCGCTTATCGGGATAAATAACCGCTCCCTGCATACGCTGGAAGTAGATTTTAAGACCACAGAAAAACTTTTCCCCTTAATCCCTAAGGATAAAGTTGTGGTTGTAGAGAGCGGTATTAAAAGTTATCAGGATGTTTTGTTCTTGAAGATACTGGGTGTTCATGCGGTTTTGATTGGTGAGGCATTTATGGAGGCCGAGGATATAAAAAAGAAAGTCCAAGAATTAATGGGATGGTAAACCCCCGCACCAATTGAGGTATGGATATGTTTTATGTGTATATCCTAAAAAGTAAAAAAGATAATAATTGTTATATAGGTTCTACCAAAGATTTAGAACGAAGAGTAAAAGAACATAACGCAGGCTTAGTTTTTTCAACAAAATTAAGAATTCCATTTGACCTAGTTTATTTTGAGGCATATAAATCCGAAAACGATGCAAGGCAGAGAGAAAAAAATCTTAAGATAAAATCTAGAGCATTTGCACAATTAAAGAGACGTGTTAAAGAAAGTATTAAATTATGACAATTGGTGCGGGGGTAAAAGTAAAGATATGTGGTATAACTAATTTGAAAGATGCAAAGGTTGCGGTGGATGCCGGATGCGATGCGCTCGGGTTTGTTTTTTATAAAAAAAGCCCGCGTTATATTCCGCCGCTTAAGGCAAGACAAATAATTAAAGAACTGCCAAAAAATATTATAAAAATCGGCGTATTTGTTAATGCCAGAGAGAAAACAATAAAAAATATTGCTAAATTGTGCGGACTTGATATACTGCAATTTCACGGAAATGAATCTCCAGAATTTTGCAAGAAATTCTGCGGCTTTAAGATTATCAAGGCCTTCAGGGTAAAAGATAAAGTAGATTTATCAAAAGTATTAAGATATCGGACCTTTGCCTATTTATTTGACGCGTTTGCAAAAACCGGATTCGGCGGAACCGGGGAAAAATTTGACTGGAAGCTGTTAAGCCAGATACATGATGATATCAAATGTCCTGTATTTTTATCAGGCGGACTTAATGAGAAAAATGTTAAAGAAGCCGTAAAATCTGTGCATCCGGACTGGCTGGATGTTTCCAGTTCTTTAGAGGTAAGGCCGGGTAAAAAAGATTCCAAAAAAGTTAAAGAGTTCATTGGGCAGGTGAAAGCTAGTTAAAGTGCTAATGAAGCATTGCCAGTAGGGACTGTCCCCGAAGGGGACTGTCCCACGACAAGATAAGCATAGTTTGCTAGTGGTGCAAAAAAGTTAGCATAAAAATGAAAAAATGCCCCTTTTGCGCGGAAGAGATACAGGATGACGCGATAAAATGTAGATTTTGCGGAGAGCATCTTAAAAAGAAGTGGTGGAAAAATTGCTTTTTTAGTTGCCTTATTGCGCTTGCTGTTTCATTTGTATTGACAATCTTATTTATATACCTTAGTTTCCTAACCTTTAAATTTATTATTTATAAGATATTTTTCGCTGTGCCGAATTCCCCGCAACATTATCCCCCATTTACCGGACAGGGCATAGAGGGGATATTGAAAGAGTTCGGCGAGATTTTCAGGGCGCTTTGGGAAAGGTTGAAAGAATTCTTAGGAGGTAGGTATGTTACCTGATAGAAAAGGTCATTTTAACGGTTTTGGCGGCAGGTTTGTCCCTGAGACGCTGATTTCTGCCTTAGATGAATTAGAAAAGGAATATAAAAAGGCAAAGCGCGATAAAAAGTTCATCCTGCAGCTCAACTATTATCTTAGAGAATATGCCGGCCGTCCCACGCCGTTATATCTTGCCCAAAACTTAAGTAAATATTTAGGTATAAATAAGGTATATCTAAAAAGAGAAGACCTGCTGCATACCGGAGCGCATAAAATAAATAATACCCTTGGCCAGGTGCTCCTTGCGCTGAGAATGAAGAAGCCGCGCATTATTGCTGAGACAGGCGCAGGCCAGCATGGCGTAGCTACTGCTACGGTTGCGGCTTTGTTTGGCCTTAAATGCGATATCTATATGGGCACAGAGGATATTGAAAGGCAGAAATTAAATGTCTTCCGGATGAAACTGTTAGGTGCAGGCGTAATACCGGTTAGAAGCGGGTCCAGGACTTTAAAAGATGCTATGACCGAGGCACTAAGAGATTGGGTAACTAATGTACGCACAACCCATTATATTATAGGAAGCACTGCCGGGCCGCACCCTTATCCTGCTATGGTGCGCGATTTCCAATCTGTGATTGGCCGCGAAGCAAAACAGCAAATTCTTAAAAAAGAAAATAGGTTACCCGACTATTTAGTGGCTTGTGTTGGCGGTGGCAGTAATGCAATGGGTTTATTTTACCCCTTCTTTAAAGATAAGAAGGTAAAATTTATCGGCGTAGAGGCAGCAGGCCTCGGGCTTGCTTCGGGTAAACACGCCGCTACCCTGGTAAGCGGCAAACCGGGTGTTTTGCACGGTTCAAAATCCGATGTCCTGGAAGATAAATTCGGTCAGATTAAAATCGCTCACTCTATAGCTGCTGGTTTGGATTATCCCGGAGTGGGTCCGGAGCACGCCTATTATAAAAAGATAGGCAGGGCTAGTTATGTGGCAGTGAATGATAAGGAGGCGTTAGAGGGTTTTAAATTACTCTCTGAGATAGAAGGGATTATTCCGGCTTTGGAACCCGCCCATGCTATATTTTATCTAAAGAAACTCAGCAAAGGCATAAACAAAAATTCTGTTATTATAGTAAACCTCTCCGGAAGGGGAGATAAAGATACCTATGTAGTTGCACAGAGGTTAAAGCTATGAACCCCGTTACAAATATAGCGTAACGGGGGGAAGGAGGATTTGTAACGGGGTGAATAGGATCGACAGAAGATTCAAACAATTAAAAACAGAACATAGAAAGGCATTCATTGCTTTTGTCACCGCAGGATATCCGAATTTAAGCGTTACGGAAAAATTAATCTTAAAATTTGCTGAAATAGGCGTGGATATTGTAGAGCTGGGCGTGCCCTTTTCTGACCCCCTGGCTGACGGGCCCGTAATCCAGGAGTCGTCGCAGGAGGCCTTAAAGAAAAATGTCCATCTAATCGATATACTGAACCTGGTAAAAAAAATCCGTAAGATTACGGATATACCTGTTTGCCTTATGACATATTACAACCCTATATTTTGTTTTGGCAAAGAAAGATTTATCAGAAAGGCAAAAGATTGCGGGGTAGATGGAGTAATTATCCCTGATCTTCCGCCTGAAGAAGACCGTTCATTTATTAGATGCCTAAATAAGTCGGGTATTGATGTGATATGTTTTCTTTCGCCTACCAGTAGTTTAGAGCGCATCAAATTTATATCAAGGGTCTCCAGAGGTTTTATTTACTATGTTTCTTTAACCGGCGTTACCGGGATGCGCAGGAATTTATCCCAGGACCTTATTAGTAATGTAGCAAAGATTAAAAAATATACGCGCAAACCCGTATGCGTGGGTTTTGGCGTATCCAGCCGTTTTCAAGTAAGGCAGATTTACAGATTCGCCGATGGCGTAATCGTGGGAAGCGCTATCGTTAAGAAGATTAAGGATAATATCGGTGCGCCCGATTTGGTGAAAAAAGTAAGTGCTTTTGTGAAGGGTTTAGAAGCATGAGCCAACAATATAAGAAAACAACATTAGACAATGGATTAAGGATTATTGTTCACCGGATGTCGGGCAGGATGTCTTTGGCTTTGGGTATTTGGATAAATGTGGGCGGGAGGTTCGAGTCGGACAAATCCAAAGGCATATCTCATTTTTTAGAACACCTTCTTTTTAAAGGCAGCAAAAAATACTCCTGCCGCAAATTAAAAGAATCTATCGAGGGGGTGGGAGGTGCCTTAAACGGCTTTACCACTGAAGAGCTAAGCTGTTATCTGGTAAAAATACCCGGCCGTTACTTAGAATTAACCCTGGATGTTTTATCTGATATGGTGATAAATCCGTCTTTGCCGGCTCATGAAGCAGAAAAAGAGAAACAGGTTATTTTAGAAGAGATAAAAATGTATAAAGACCAGCCTGCCAGTTATGTTTATGAATTATTAGATGAACTCCTCTGGCCTAACCAGCCCCTGGGTGCGCCTGTAATCGGGACAGTCGAGTCTGTTACCGGAATAACAAGGCAAGATTTAGATTTATTTAAACAGGAATATTATACCCCGGCAAATATCGTAATCAGCGCTGCCGGTTTATTAGAGTTTGATAAGTTGACAAAAAGCGTAGTAAAATTCTTCTCGCGCCAGAAGAAGCAAAATATAAATACATTCTCTAAGGTTAAAGAAAAACAGAATACTCCCCAGCTTAAACTTTTCCATAAGGATACAGAGCAGACCCATATGGCTTTGGGTTTTCACGCTTTTAAACGGGACCATCCTTTAAAGCATGCATTGGGAATACTGCACGTAATATTAGGCGCTAATATGTCAAGCCGCTTATTTGATGAGTTGAGAGAAAAGAAAGGCCTGGCCTATGAGATTGGCACGCTGGTTAAGCGTTTTCATGATACGGGCGCGTTTATGGTGCATGCCGGTATCGACAACCGTAAAGTGCCTGAGGCCTTAAAATTAATCTTAAAAGAACTGCAGAGATGCAAACACGAACCCGTAACCACCGACGAGTTCAGGCGCGCAAAGGAATTTTACATTGGCCAGCTTATGCTTGCCTTGGAAGATACGTTAGACCATATGCTTTGGATAGGAGAGACAACGGCTACGCTGGATAAGACCTATTCCCTTGAGGACATAATTAAAGAGGTAAATAGAATAAACAGGGAAGATGTCCGGGAGGTCGCTAAAGGCATATTTAAAAAAGAAAACTTAAATCTTGCACTTATCGGTCCGTTAAAGGATAGCGAGAAACAGATATACAGCGAGCTTGGCATAGATTAATAAAATGGAACCCATATTATCTATCCCCCAAATAGTATTTATATTGGTCCTTGCGGTCTTTTCATTTTTCTTTTCTCTTTCAGAGACATCAATAATCAGTTTAAGTAAGATACGCCTGCGCCATATGTTATCCAAGGGCATTAAACGCGCTCAGCATATCCAGCGTTTGGTGGCTAATTTAGATAAGTTTATCGTGGCTATTTTAGTAGGAAATAATTTTGTGAATATCGCCATATCCGCTATTGTGACTGCGGTATTTGTCCGTATATTTGGTTTTAATTGGGGAGTAGTCATATCAACGTTCACAACAGCAATGTTTGTGCTTATCTTCTGTGAAATCACCCCTAAAATACTGGCCATAAAACATACGGAAAAACTTGCCCTATTTACCGCGCCTCTTATGGAGCTATTTATTAAGATATTTCATCCTATTATCAGCGTATTCATGGGAATAGGCAATTTTATTTTGAAAATATTAGGGATAAAATATTCTAAAAAGTCGCCTTTAATAACCGAGGAAGAATTGCGGGTGATGATAGAGATGGGAAGAGAAGAGGGTGTTGTAAGCGACGAAGAAAGGAAGATGCTGCATCGTATCTTTGAGTTTGGCGATACCCGCTTAAGCGATGTGATGATAGCGAAAGAAAAAATTATCGCTGTCAATATCAACAATACCCCCGAAGAATTATTGAATATTTTTGTGGAAGAGGGGCATGCGCGGCTTCCTGCGTATAGCGGCTCTATCGATAATATCGTGGGTATTATTTATGCCAGGGACTTACTCTACATACTGAGGGATAAAGGTTTGTTTATGTTGCAGGATTTAGTGCACGAAGCCTATTATGCGCCGGCTACGATGCGTGTGAATGAGCTCTTGAGAAAATTCCAGGCAGATAAAATTCAGATTGCGATTGTGGTTGACGAGTATAAAAAGGCTCTTGGCCTTGTGACGCTGGAAGATTTGACTGAAGAGATTGTCGGTGAGATCGAAGAAAAACACAGCAAACACAATTTTAAATAAGAAATAATTGGCACATTCGGCGACCCCGCAATTTGCGGGGTCGCTCTCAGTGTCAACACTGAGTATATGAAAGTTTGTAATTGGAATATACGAATGTGTTGACAGCTAAATTAACCTATGCTAATATTATGGCAATATGTTTATTAAATATCTGACTATCTAAAGAAGGAGGATGCAAATGGCGGAAACTGGATATTGCGTAAAGTGCAAGAGTAAAAAAGAAATGAAAGATGAGCAGAGAGTTACCATGAAAAATGGTCGCTTAGCAGTAAAGGGCAAATGTCCTGATTGCGGTACAGGTATGTATAGGATTTTAGGAAAAAAATAGTGCTTGCGTTAGCACAACGTATTGCAGCGACAGCTAAATCAAAAAAAGCGGTAAAAACAATCATCCTTGATATGCGAAGCGTTTGCGGCTTTTGTGATTACTTCGTTATTGCAAGCGGTGAGTCGCTGAGGCAGGTAAATGCTATAGCGCAAGGCATACAGGAAGATTTAGATAGAGATGGAATAAAATCTCTCTCAAAGGTTTCACCCAATGACGAATCAGGGTGGATAGTCCTAGATTACATTTCTGTTGTGGTCCATATATTTTATAAACCGATGAGAGAGTTTTATTCTTTAGAGCGCTTATGGAGCGATGCAAAAAAGGTCAGGATTCTCAAAGACACAGGACTTACTGGCACAGGTAATAAAGGATTCATTAAAAGACCTCAAATTAGATAGACTCTATAACGAAGATTTATATCTGGACACGCCCACCGACCCCCGATTCGGGGACCTTTCGACCAATATCGCCTTAAAATTAAGCAAGCTGATTAAGAAATCCCCTCCCCAGACCGCTAAAGATATTGTAGATGCCATAAAACAAAACTTAGAAAAAAGCCCTGATAAAGATTATGTAAAAGAGATTAAGGTTGAGGGCGCGGGATTCATCAATTTCTATTTAAATGATAAATACTTTTACGAGAAACTTAAAGATGTAATCATAAAGGGAAAGGCGTCTATCCGCAAAGACTGCGGCTTCGGTAAACGGGTTTTAATTGAGTTTGTGAGCGCAAATCCTACGGGTTCTCTGTCAGTTGCGCATGCCAGGCAGGCAGCTGTGGGAGACAGTTTGACAAATATATTGGATTTTTTAGGCTTTAAAGTTAAACGGGAATACTATCTCAATGACGAAGGTAACCAGATAAACATACTGGGTAAATCTGTGGAGTTAAGGCTTGGGGAATTAAATGGCCAAAAAATAGAATTTCCTGAGAACTATTATCAGGGAGAGTATATTTATGATATAGCAAAAGAAATCAGAAATAGAAAATTAAAAATCAAAGATTTTTCAGAGTTCGCAGTAAAGTACATATTAAACATAATAAAAAAGGAGCTTGATGATTTCGGAATAAAGTTTGATTACTGGTATTCCCAAAAAAAGCTGAGAAAGAGCGGAAAGACAGCCAAGGCATTGAATTCTTTAAAGAAAAAAGGGTTCTTATATGAAAAGGACGGGGCTGTCTGGTTTAAATCTACGGCGTTGGGAGACGATAAGGACAGGGTATTAATAAAAAGTGACGGCTCTTATACGTATCTGGCGCCGGATATTGCCTATCACGAAGAAAAATACAGGCGCGGATTTAGTTGGCTGATAAATCTCTGGGGCCCTGACCATCACGGTTACATCAACAGGCTCAAGGCCTCGGTTCGGGCATTCGGCCATCCCCCGGAATCCCTGGCAATTATTATTGTGCAGTTAGCCTCTATCACAAGGGAAGGGAAATCCATAGAAATGTCTACCCGGCGCGGCCAATACATCACTTTACGGGAAGTGCTTGATGAGGTGGGAAGGGACGCCTCGAGATTCTTCTTTCTGATGCGCCGGACATCAAGCCACCTGGATTTTGATCTGGATATCGCCAAAAAACACACGCCGGAAAACCCCGTCTATTATGTGCAGTATGCGCATGCCAGAATCTGCAGTATCCTGCAAAATAGCTCAATAAAAATAAATAAAAATGTAGATTTATCCAGCCCTTCCTTAAAGGATAATATAAGTTTGAAGGAAGGGCTGGATTTATCTTTATTAAAGGAAAAAGAAGAGCTGGAACTCATAAAGAAGACATTGCAGTTTCCCTCCATATTAAATATCTGCTTAAATACCCTAGACCCGTATATGTTAACAGTGTATCTGCAGGAGCTCTCAGAGGCCTTTCATAAATTCTATGACCGGCACCGCGTGTTAGGCCAGGGTGATTCATTGACCAGAGCGAGGCTTGCCCTTATTGAGGCAGCAAAGACCGTTATCTCAACGGGCTTAGAATTATTAGGCGTATCCAGGCCTGAGAAGATGTAATCTAAAATATGAGCAGCCATAAGATATTAAAAATCTCCACACCCGATATCGCACTTACGGATAAATTAAGTAAGGAGCTTTGCATATCCAAGATTCTGGCACAAATATTAGTCAATCGCGGTTTAAACACCATTGATGAAGCAGAAAAATTCTTAAATGCAAGCCCAAAAAATCTTTTGGACCCTTATTCGTTTTCTGATATGCATAAGGCAGTAGGCCTAATAAAGAAGGCAGCCGGAAATAAAGAAAGGGTGATGATTTTCGGCGATTACGATGTAGACGGCATAACCGCACTTACTTTATTAAAGAGCACACTCCTAAATTTGGGTATAGATGTAGTGCATTATCTGCCGCACAGGATTAAAGAAGGTTACGGCCTTAATAAGAATATCCTGCATCTTGCCAGGCAGAAAAATATAAAACTCCTGATTACGGTTGATTGCGGAACAAGTAATTATAAAGAAATAGAGGAGCTTAAGAAGCACAATATAGAGACAATTGTAACTGACCATCATGAGCTTGGGCACACGGACCTGCCGCCGGCCTCAAGCATTATTAATCCTAAACTAAAAAATTCAGGTTACAAATATAGAGATTTAGCTGGCGTGGGCGTAGCTTACAAGCTCTGTCAGGCACTCAGCGGCTCAATGCTGCTTGAAGATTTGGATTTAGTTTCATTGGGCACAATCGCTGACAGTGTTCCGCTTACAGGCGAGAATCGCGTCATTGCTAAAGAGGGTTTATCCAGGCTCCCCCGGACAAAAAGAGAAGGTTTAAAGGCATTAATAGAGAGCGCCGGCATAAAAGACCGCAAGTTTAGCTCTACCTTTGTCAGTTTTATACTCGGTCCCCGCATTAATGCCAGCGGCCGGCTGGATTCAGCCGAGGTCTCCTTAAATTTACTGATGAGTCAGGACAGGGAAGAGGTAAATGAACTGGTTAAAATTGTAGAGGCGCATAACCGCCAGCGTCAGAAGATAGAAAATAAAATGTTAGAGGAAGCTGAGGACTTGATTAACAAGGAGATTAATTTTAAGGAACACAAGATTATTGTTATTGCCAAAGAGGGCTGGCATCAGGGAGTTTTAGGGATAGTGGCATCTAAATTAGCGGATAGATTTTACAGGCCCGCAATCGTTATATCTTTGAACGAAGATTTATGCAAGGGCTCAGCCCGTTCCATAAAAAACTTCCATCTCTTCAATGCGCTTTTAGAATGCAAGGAATTCTTGAGTGCGTTTGGCGGCCATGCTCATGCCGCAGGCCTTTTGATTACCAAAGACAGCATAAAAGATTTTAAGCATAATATTAACCGGATAGCGCACGAAAGATTGTCTTTGGAGGATCTGCTTCCCAGTTTGGATATCGATATAGAGTTAACCTTGTCTGATTTAAATGAGGAGATGATTTGGGAATTGGAGAGACTGGAGCCCTTTGGCAACGGTAACCCCGAGCCCTTATTTTATACCAGGAATCTTAAAAGAAAAGGCGAGCCGCAAACCTTAAGCAGGGAAACCTTAAAATTCTGGGTTAGCGACGGGAATGTTACTTATCAGGCAATAGGATTCGGAATGAGCCATTTTAAAGACAGCCTCATCAATGCCAGAGATTTTGATTTGGTCTACACTCCTCGAATAGATAATTGGGAAGGCGATTCGTCGGTTCTTTTAGAGGTCAGAGATATATTTTTCAGGTAAGTCCCATTAGAAATCTTGTGTTTTTTGCCTAGGAGTCTTGGTATTTCTAACGGGATAAGTTTAAGCTTTTTGAAAGTTACCTTTTTTGATGCATTTTGCGCAGACATAGACGCGCTTCGGGTGGCCTGCAATTAAGATGCGCATTTTTTGTAAGTTCGGCAGGAATCTGCGCATAGTCCAGCGGCTAATCTTGCTTCCTGTACCGCCTTTGCTCTTATACTGGCCTTTCCGGGTAACCAGTTTTCCCGTGAGTTCCCCTTTTTGGCATAAAGCGCATTTTTTAAACATATTTATTTACTCCTTATAGCAGGTAAATAAGTATACTTGAAAATAAGGTATTGTCAAGATACAATAATAATAAGCATGAATAAGATTTTAGAAGGGCTAAATAAAGAGCAAATAGAGGCGATTACGCACAAAGCAGGGCCTCTGCTTATCATTGCCGGTGCAGGAACCGGCAAGACCACGGTTATTACCAATCGCATTGCCTGGCTCTTATCCGAAGGGTTGGCTAAGACCAACGAAATATTGGCGCTTACTTTTACGGATAAAGCAGCCCTGCAGATGGTTGAGCGCGTAGATATCCTTGTCCCTTACGGCTATACTGACATCTGGATTTCCACTTTCCATGCTTTTGGGGACAGGCTTTTACGCGAAAATGCGCTTGTGTCAGGCATTGACCCGGATTTTAAGGTTTTAACCCGGCCTGAAGCAGCGGTATTTTTCCGTGAGCACCTTTTTGAATTTAAGCTTTCTTACTACCGGCCCCTATCTGACCCCACTCGTTTTATTGAAGCACTGATTTCAGTATTCAGCCGCGCCAAAGACGAAGACATCGCACCTCAGGAGTATCTTACCTATGCACAGAACCTGATGTTAAAGGCAAAAGAAAATCCCGACGATGAAGCACTGCAGGAGGAAGCCCTGCAGCAGACGGAAGTTGCGGCAGCTTACGCTAAATGTCAGGAACTCCTTGCCAGGGAAGGCCTGGTTGATTTTGGCAACCAGTTTTACCTGGCCCTAAAACTCTTAAGAGAACACCCTTTGGTTTTAAAAAAATACCAGCAGCAGTTTAAATATATTCTAGTGGATGAATTCCAGGATACAAACTACGCCCAGTTTCAAATGGTAAGATTGTTAGCCGGTGAAAGTAAAAATATTACGGTGGTTGCTGACGATGACCAGTGTATCTACAGGTGGCGCGGGGCAGCTTACAGTAATGTCCTGAATTTTATAGATAGTTTTCCAGATGCAAAAAAAGTAAGCCTGATTCAGAATTACCGCTCAACCCAGCCCATATTAGACAGCGCATATCAGCTTATACAATACAATAATCCTGAGCGCTTTGAGGTAAAAGCAGGCATCAATAAAAAACTTATCGGTTTAAGTGAAAAAGGAGAATCCCCCAGGCATTGTTATTTCGATACTAATTCTGCCGAGTCAGACTGGGTGGCTGAAACCATTAAAGAAAAAGTAAAAAACAAAAAGTTTGTTTATAAAGATTTTGCCATCCTTGTGCGCTCCAATTCAGATGCTAAAGCCTACTTACAGGCGCTGAATATGCAGAATATACCCTGGCAATTTAGCGGTAATCAAGGACTTTATTCCCGGGAGGAGGTAAAACTCTGCATTAGTTTCCTGCGGGTGGTGGCTAATCATTCAGATTCCTTGAGTTTATTTTATCTGGCAAGTTCTGAAGTTTATGCATTGAGCCTTTCGGATTTAAGCCTGTGCATGCACTATGCCAAACGCAGAAATATGCCCCTGTATTTAGTATTTAAAAACTTGGGCAATACTCCGGGATTATCAGAAGTTAGTGAAGAGTCCCGCAAAAAAATAAATGTTATATTATTAGACTTAGAGAAATTCCTTAAGATTTCCCGCCAGGAGACCACAGGACGGCTTTTATATAGTTTTTTAACTGAAACCGGATTTCTTAAAAAACTAACACATGATATCAACTTAGAAAAAGAAACCCAGATTCAGAACATTGCTAAATTCTTTAATATCGTGCGGGATTTCGAACTGGTGGCAAAAGAGGACCGCGTCATAAACTTTGTGAATTATTTAGGCCTTCTAATCGAGGCAGGGGATGACCCGGAAACTGCGGAAACAGATTTAGATATGGATGCAGTGGATGTGCTTACTATTCATAAAGCAAAGGGATTGGAATTTGGCGTTGTATTTATGGTGAATTTGGTTAACGCAAGATTTCCGGTGTCGCATCGCAGGCAGAGCATCGAATTACCCGATGCGCTTATAAAAGAGATATTGCCTACAGGAGATTTTCATATGCAGGAGGAGCGCCGTCTGTTTTATGTAGGTATGACGCGCGCAAAAGAAGAACTATATTTGACCAGCGCCATTGATTACGGAGGAGCCAGGATGCGGCGCATCAGCCAGTTCATTGTTGAGGCGTTGGGCGAAGAGGTAAAAGAAAAGGAAAAGCAAAAAACCAGCGCCTTGCAGGCAATCGGGCGCTTTGCCCTGAAAAAAGAGACAGCTAAATCCAGGATTCAAGAAATCCCTCAGGAGGAACTCCTGAATTTAAGTTTTTATCAGATAGACGATTACCTGAGCTGCCATTTAAAATATAAATATGTGCATATTTTACGCGTTCCCATAATGGAGCACCATACAGTTATCTATGGACGGGCAATGCATGATGCGGTAACAAAGTACTTTAAGTCAAAGATAGCGAGTAAAAAGATGGAAGTTGCTAGTTTATTAAATGCGTTTAGAGAGAGTTTCGACCCGCAAGGTTTCCTGGATGAGAAGCATCAGGAAGAACGTTTCAGGATAGGCCAAGAGGCATTAATCCGTTTCTTTAATGATGAAGAAAAGCATAATTCCAAACCCCTGTACATTGAAAAAGAATTCTCTTTTACATTTGAAAATAATAGAATTCGCGGCCGTTTTGACCGCGTGGATATGGAAGAGGACGGAGCGGTAATTATAGATTTTAAGACCTCTGAACTAAATAAGCAGAAGGATGCGGATAGGCGCGCAAAAGAAAGTGTGCAGCTTGGCATTTATGCATTGGCTTACCAGAATATCTTCGGAAAATTACCCAAGAGAGTAGAGTTGCATTTCTTGGAATCCGGCCTCATAGGGACCGATAAAAAAGACGAGGATGATTTAGGAAAGGTAAAAGAACAGATTAAAGAAGTATCGGTGGGTTTACGTAAACGTATTTTTGAGCCGACTCCGGGCTATATGGTATGTACCTATTGCGCCTATAACCAGATCTGCCCGTTTGCGATGATTAAATAAGAGGATGGAATAATCATGAAAGATATTATCAATGTCGGAATTGAGGCGGCTCGTGAGGCGGGGATTTTTTTAGCTGATAATTTTGGAAAAATAAGCCGGATAGAAAGTAAAGGCGACAGGAATTTAGTCACAAATTTAGACAGGCAGGCAGAAAAAATTATCGTTGATAAAATTAAAAGCAGATTTCCCGGTCACGGAATCATTGCTGAAGAAAGCGGAGAGCAAAACCCCGGCAATGATTATGTCTGGATAATCGACCCGCTCGACGGAACGCATAACTATATCCGCAATATCAAATTGTTTGCGGTCTCCATAGGCATTGTTCATAAGCAGGAGTTTGTGGGAGGGATTATCTATGCACCTGAAGGTGAGGAATTGTATGTGGCAGAGAAAGGCAGCGGTTCATATAAGAATAATGTCCGGCTATCTGTATCTTCAAAAAGGGATTTAAAGGATTGTTCTCTATGTTTTGATTCCAGTATAAGGAATTCTGCCGATACTATGCTGGCTGTTTTAAAGGATGTGGCCTCTTACGCTTTCAATATAAGGATGTTTGGTTCATCTGCCATTACCCTCAGCTATATTGCCGAAGGCAATATTGACGGGACAATTGAATTCTTTGATAAACCGTGGGATTTTGCAGCCGGGGTTTGTATAGTGGAGGAGGCAGGAGGAAAACTTTCGACTCTGGAAGGTAGACCCATATCGCCGGATACCACCGGCTACATTGCCTCCAATGGATTAATCCACGATAAGTTGAAAAATACCGTTGTCTCATATCTTGGAAAAAGGAAAACGGATTGAAGAGAATAAATAAGATTGCGATATGGATTTTGCTTATACTATTTGCTATTTTTATCAGTTGCAGTATAGCTATTGCATTGTATGGTAAGAGGATAGTAGTCAATCTTATAGAGCAGAATCTGAAGATGAAGGCAAGTTTGGGCGGCATAAGCCTGGGATTGCCTTTTTCTATTAATCTGACAAATCTTGAAGTAGGAAATCTACTTAAGGCTGACACAATCTCGGTTAGCCTTAACAGATTAACCCTGATTAACGCCGTGATTAACCTTGAACAAAGCCAGGACGGCACTCTTAATTTACCCCGGTTCAAGCAGAAGAATAAAGTTGCGCCGGTTTTCTTAACAGGATTGGCTATAAAAAACGGCGAACTTATTTTTACCGATAAAAAAGTAAACCCTGAAGGGTACAGGATTATAGTCGGCAAGATTAATGCCTATATTTCTAAAGTAATGCTTCCTCCCACATCGCTAAATACAAAATTCAAACTCTCTGCAACTCTTATGGATTCAGATGCCAGGGTATTAGGGAGCGCCGATACTTCAGGCTGGATTGATTTTGGCCCTAAGAATATGGATGCTACTTTACACATAAAAGATTTAGATATTACTTATTTTCACCCCTATTACGGAAACTTTATCTCGGACAAAAAACTCTTATCAGCAAGGCTTAACCTTACGTCTATATTAAAGGCAGAGAACAATGATTTAACGATTACATCAGACTTTAAACTTTCAGATTTAGTTTATGCTAAGCAAGAGCAGCCAAAAGAAGCAGAGTTGCCAAAGTTCGATTTACTCAAGAATACCCTGGAGCTTTTTACCGATGCAAGAGGAAATTTGAGTCTGGATTTTACCATAAATACAAAACTGGATAATCCCGGCATAAATATTTCCGAACTAAAGAGGGTTGTATTGAACTCAGCAATCAAAAATCTTTCAAATCAGCCTCCAGAGGCATTAATAGAAAAAGTTACTAATACCCTTGAGCAATTTAAAGATTTTGGCAAAGAGCTGAAAAATATCTTCAAGAAAAAAGAATAAACAGTATATGGCTGATTTTAGAGTGGGATTAGATAAAGAGAAGGCGCTTAAGCAAGAGATGTCGCGTCTTGGCGTAAAGGAAGAGGATATTGTCGAAAATTTTGTAAGGAGCAGGGGCCCGGGCGGGCAAAATGTCAATAAAACCTCTACCTGCGTGTATTTAAAGCATATACCCACCGGGATTGAAGTGAAATGTCAAAGGGAGCGTTCGCAGGGCCAAAATCGTTATCTCGCCCGTAAACTTTTGCTGAAAAAAATCGAGGCCTCCGTTTCAGGAAGATTATCCGAAGAGAGGCAGCGTCTTGAAAAGATACGGCGACAGAAGCGTAAGCGGCCTCGGAGGCTAAAATTAAAAGTCCTGGAAGAAAAGCGCAGACACGCCCAGAAAAAACTGCTCAGGCGAGGTGTCCGTGAGATAGAATAACAAAAATAGATATATGAATATATTGACTTATGATAAAAAGTAGCATATAATATTTTTAATATTAAGGAGGTGAAAAAGAATTGGTTTTGGTAAAAGAAAAAAAGTCAAAGATTATCGATGAGTTTAAGGTTCACGCCCGCGATACAGGCTCGGCAGAAGTCCAGATTGCGATTTTAACTGAAAGGATTAATGGCTTAGGAGAACATTTCAAGCAGCACAAGAAAGACTTCCATTCCCGCCGCGGACTGCTTTCATTAGTAGGCAGGCGCCGCAGGCTCCTCAATTATCTCAAGAATAAAGACATCAAGAAATACGGAGAGGTCTTAGAGAAACTAAACTTGAGAAAATAAATCGAGGTTTTATCCTTAAGAAAGGCAGATTATGCAAGATAACATCCTGAAGGTAAAATTTGGAAAGCAGGACCTGGTTGTGGAAACAGGAAAAATTGCCAAGCAGGCAAATGGTTCGGTTACCGTTCAATACGGCGGGACCGTAGTCCTGGTAACCGCCTGTATGTCCCGCGAGGTTAAAGAAGAGCAGGATTTTTTCCCCCTGACCGTAGAATATCAGGAAAAGACGTATGCCGCAGGAAGGATTCCCGGGGGTTTCTTTAAAAGGGAAGGCAGGCCTTCTGAAAGTGAGATTTTAACCGCCAGACTCATTGACCGGCCTACCCGCCCGCTATTCCCCAAAGGTTTAATGAATGAAGTCCAGATTATGGCGATTGTTTTGTCCAGCGATGGAGAAAATGACCCGGATATCCTGGCTGTAATCGGCTCATCAACGGCATTGTCAATATCCGACATACCTTTTAACGGCCCTTTGGCTTGCTGTCGGGTTGCCAGGGTTAATAATGAATTTATTCTTAATCCCACATACGCGGAATTAGAACTCTCTGATTTAGACGTAGTTGTGGCGGCTAAAAAGAATGGCGTGGTTATGCTGGAATCCAAGGCCAGAGAGGTGTCAGAGGAGGTATATTTAGAGGCAGTTAAATTTGGCTTTGATAATCTACAATGTATAATTGGTCTGCAGGAAGAGTTCATGCGGCTATACGGGAAGGAAAAGGCAGGGGTTGAATATAAAAAGATAGATCCGATATTACAACAGAAGATTGAAGAACTATCCAAAGACAGGTTAAAAGAGGTTTATAAGTTAAGTAAAAAAGAAGACAGGGAAGAAGCGGTAGATTTATTATCCAAGGAATTAGAAGCAAAACTTACTCAAGAAGGATATCTGGCTTTTGATATAAAAATGAGCGTACACGAGGTAGAAAAAGAACAGGTAAGAAAGAAGATATTGGATGAAAACATCCGCATAGACGGCAGGGGATTTAAAGATATCCGGCCTATTGAGGCCAGGGTTGGAGTATTGCCTCGCACTCACGGCTCAAGTATTTTTACGCGCGGACAGACACAGAGCTTGGCAGTAACTACGCTGGGCACCGGCGAGGATGAACAGCTTATTGAGGCACTGGAAGGAGAGAAATACAAATCATTTATGCTGCATTACAGTTTCCCGCCCTTTAGCGTAGGAGAGACTGCGCCTGTGAGAGGGCCGGGCCGTCGGGAGATAGGCCACGGCGCTTTAGCCGAGAGGGCGCTTCTTACGGTTATGCCTTCCAAGGAAAAATTTCCCTACACTATAAGGGTCGTCTCTGAAATTTTAGAATCAAACGGTTCCTCCAGTATGGCGACAGTCTGCGCTGCAACTTTATCATTAATGGATGCGGGTGTGCCGATAAAGGATGCGGTGGGCGGCATTGCCTTAGGGTTAATTAAAGAAGGCGCAAAGGCGCTTATATTGACGGACATCACCGGCCTTGAGGACCACTTCGGGGATATGGATTTTAAGGTTGCCGGTACCAGAACAGGTGTTACTGCTGTTCAGTTAGATTTAAAGATAGACGGTATTGATATAGATTTATTGAACAGGTGTTTACAACAGGCCAGAGAAGCAAGATTCTTCATTTTGGATAAAATGAATGCTGCGCTGGCACAGCCGCGCCAGCAACTGTCTTCATACGCCCCGCGCATAGATATAATTAAGGTCAATCCGGAAAAGATAGGGGAACTTATCGGGCCCGGCGGAAAGACCATAAAGAAGATTATTGCCCAGACCGGCGCATCTATCGATATTCAGGATGACGGCAATGTTTTAGTGGGTTCCACCGATGCTGCTAAATCCGAAGAGGCAATAAAGATGATTAAGGCAATAGCCGAAGATGTCGAGGTGGGCCGTATATATGTGTGTAAAGTTAAACGTATTACGGCTTTTGGCGCCTTTTGCGAAATCGCCCCCGGCAAAGACGGCCTGGTGCATGTTTCTGAATTGGCAGAAGGGTTTGTAAAGAAGGTAGAGGATGTGGTCAAGGTCGGAGATGAAATTAAGGTTAAGGTTATAGGCATAGACGAATTAGGCAGGATTAATCTTAGTAAGAAACAGGTCCCGTTAGAAAATTCTGACACTCAATGATAAAATATTTTCTAACGGGACAGGCTGAGCAAGATAGTTAAAGTGAAAGAAAGAAGATTAAATGAGGTTCGCGGCGTTATTCTGATTGCAGTGGGGCTTATGGTTCTGGTAAGCCTGCTTGGGTTTGAACGCCTGGACCTTGTTTTTTATACATCCCATCCTAATATCCCTCCTAAAAATCTTCTGGGGGTTTTTGGCGCGTATCTTGGCGGAATAATTGTATTTTTATTCGGCAGGCCGGCCAGTTTTCTCCTTCCCCTGTTTATTCTGTTATTAGGGATAAAATTTTTCCGACAAGAGACCCCTTATTTAAGCATACCTAGAATATTGGGTGTTTTAATTTTGCTGTTATCCATAAGTTCTCTTATCGGTATGTTTAATATAAAAAACGAGAGCATCGGGTTTTATTACGCCGGTTTCTTCGGAGCCATTACATCCAATTTTATCATCTCATACTTTAACCGATTAGGCGCCTTTATTATCTTTATTACGTTTATCATTTTATCGCTGGCGCTGGTTACCGAAATCCTGATATCCTCTTTATTTTTAAATATTACAAACAGAACCAGATCTTTCTTAGGGCCTATCTTTAGATTCAAGAAAAAAGAAAGCACAGTGGCTATCCGTGCTCAACCCGAAAAAACAGAACCCCCGGTATCGTCGCCAAAGCCTAAAATAACCGTATCGGATACACTGGCTTCCAGACCCAAGATTCAAATAAGCACAAAGCCGCTGAGTTTAGAACCCAAAGTAAAACCTCCTGAATTAAAAATAGGCGATTATCATCTGCCTGCCTTGGATTTGTTAGATTCTCCGCCGCCGCTTGAGGCAAGACAGATTAAAGAAGACCTGGAAGCGAATGCGCGGATTCTGGAGGATACGCTGGAGGATTTCGGTATCTCGGCCAAGGTTACCGATATTGAACGCGGCCCCGTAATTACCCGCTACGAACTTGAACCTGCCCCGGGAGTAAAATTAAACCGTATCGTGGCCTTAAGCGATGATATTGCGCTGAGCATGAAGGCACAGTCAGTCAGGATTATCGCTCCTATTCCGGGCAAGGGGAGGGTGGGAGTGGAAGTCCCTAATACGCAAAGCAGTTTTGTATATCTAAAAGAAATGCTTGCCTCTAAGCCGTTTCAGGAGGCAAGCTCAATATTAACCCTGGCTTTAGGTAAAGACATTGCAGGACAACCTATAGTTGCGGATTTAGATGATATGCCGCATCTTTTAATCGCCGGCACTACGGGTTCGGGTAAGACAGTATGCGTTAACTCTTTAATCTTATCGCTGCTTTTTAAGGGCTCGCCCAATGATTTAAAATTCTTGATGGTTGACCCTAAGATGGTAGAGCTGATGCCTTTTAATGGCCTGCCGCATCTTTTGTGTCCTGTAGTTACCGAAGCCAGAAAGGCCTATACAGCGCTTAATTGGGTACTGAACGAAATGGAAGAGCGTTATCGGCTTTTAGCAAAGGTAGGCGTAAGGAACATTGAAGCCTACAATGAAAAACAGGAAAAGATTCCCTATATTGTGGTAGTGATAGATGAATTCGCGGACCTGATGAACGTATCCCGCGACCAGATTGAAAGTGCAATTACGCGCCTGGCGCAGCTTTCCCGCGCTGTAGGCATCCATCTGATGTTAGCTACGCAGAGACCTTCGGTAGATGTGGTTACGGGAGTAGTCAAGGCAAATTTACCCGCGCGCATATCTTTTAAAGTTGCCTCCAAAGTAGATTCGCGAACAGTGCTCGATATGAACGGCGCGGATAAGCTTTTAGGAAAAGGAGATATGTTGTTTTTGCGGCCTGGGGAATCGAAATTAATCCGCATCCAGGGAACTCTGGTTAGCGATAAAGAGATTGAAAGGGTGGTAAGTTTTATCAAGTCACAGGTAGAGCCGGTTTATGACGAAGAGATTCTCAAAGACCAACAAAAGAGCGCCAGGGCCTTCGGAGAAAAAGATGAACTTTATGAGGAGGCGATCAGGGTTATTATGGAAAGTAACCAGGCATCTGTATCAATACTGCAAAGGCGCATGCGCCTGGGTTATACGCGGGCTGCCCGCATCATCGATACTATGGAACAGGAGGGTCTTGTGGGTTCTTTCGAGGGTAGCAAGCCCCGTAAAATCCTGGTGGATAGAGAAGCGTGGCTTGAAAAAGATTTAATGCAAAGGCAGGAGAAGGTTTAAGTGAATACGGAATCCTCAGGCGCAAAACTTAAAAAAATACGTCAAGAATTAGGCCTTAGCCTTGAAGAAGTGCAAAAAAAGACCAAGATTCATTTAAATATCTTAAAGGCCATAGAAGGCGATAGCCTCACCGGCCTTAATCCTATATACCTGAAAGGTTTCTTGAAAATATACTGTAAATTCTTAGGGGTTGACCCTAAGGACTGTATACCCGATTACAAAGAAACACAGGCTAGGCCCTTGAATGTAATCGTAACCAGAGACGTTAAGAGTGCCGGAGGAAGAGCGGATTTCCTGAAAGCCACAGGTAAGAAATATAAGAAAACCCTGGTATTTATTTTAATAATTATATTAGTATCGTTTGGCTTATATAATTTAGGTAAGGCTGTTTCTTCTAGGCGCAAGGCGCATCCGGCAAAAGCAAGGCCTGCAGTGAAAAAGGCAGGCGATAATACAGTTACTAAAAAAGAGACCGCATCTGGAATAAGGTTAGCGATAAGGGCTCGAGAGAATTGCTGGGTGGATCTTAAGGCAGATGGACGGGTTATTTTCCATAGGGTTTTAGAAAAGGGCAGATTTGAAACCTGGCAGGCAAAGGATAGGATAGAGCTTTCTCTGGGGAATGCCGGCGCCGTAGAATTGGAAGTAAACGGCCAGCGTTTCTTGAATTTAGGCAGAAGGGGTCAGGCGCTTAAGGGTATAGTGATTACTAAAGAGGGTTTAAATATTCCGCGATGAACCCCGCACCTTCTAAATATTCATAGTTTATAAAAAGAATGTTCGGGGTTAATGAAATTATTATATATGAGAAGAAGGTGCGGGGTGAAGAATAAAACCAGAATTGGCATATTAAGTTTGGGGTGTCCGAGAAACCTGGTGGATTCGGAAAATATCCTAGGGCGGCTCAATTTAAAAGGATACCCTATTGTGGATATGGAGCAGGCGGATGTGGCAATAGTTAACACCTGCTGCTTTATAGAAGACGCTAAGCGCGAATCCATTGATGCGATATTGGATTTAGTGGAATTAAAAAGAGAGGGCGCGCTAAAAAAGATAATAGTCTATGGCTGCCTGCCCCAGCGTTACAGCGGCAATTTAAGACAAGAACTGCCGCAGGTCGATGCCTTTGTCGGACGGGTTTCTTTAAATCACTCTTCAGAAAGATTTTCTATAACTCCCAAGCATTATGCTTACCTGAAGATCTGCGAAGGCTGCATAAATAATTGCAGTTTCTGTATTATCCCAAGAATAAAAGGGAAATTTTCCAGCCTCGGCATAAATTCTATACTCAGACAGGTAGATAGATTTGATAGAGATAAAGTATCCGAAATAAATATTATCGGCCAGGATATCACCGGTTACGGAACAGATTTGTATGGCTCGGCAAAACTAACCGAGGTTTTAGAAAAGATAGCAAAAAAGGCAGGAAATATCGGCTGGTTAAGGCTCCTGTATTTATATCCTGAGCGCATAACGGATGAGTTATTGCGGCTGATTCGCGATGAGCCCAAGATCTGTAAATACATTGACTTACCCATTCAACACATAAATAGCCGCATATTAAAATTAATGAACAGACACACAGGAAAGTCGGATATCATAAGGCTGATTGAAAACGCAAGAAAAACAATTCCTGATGTTTGTCTGCGGACTTCGCTCATAACAGGTTTTCCTTCCGAGACAGATAAGGAATTCAAAGAATTGTTGAATTTTATAGAAGATACAAGATTTGAAAGATTGGGCGTATTTATCTATTCCAGGGAAGAAGGCACAGCCGCCTATAATTTCAAAAAACAAATCCCTCAAAATTTAAAAATAGAGCGCCTCAATGCGATTATGTCTTTGCAGCAGAAAATTTCCCAGGATATAAACAAAAAATTCTTAGGCAAAATTATAGATGTCTTGATTGATGAAAGAGAAGAGGACCGTTATTTGGGCCGCAGCCAATACGATGCCCCTGAAGTAGACGGCCTCATTTTTGTGAATTCAGAAAGGGCATTAAAACCAGGCGAATTTGTAAAAGTAAAAATTACCGATACCCTGGAATATGATTTGGTAGGTGAGGCGTTAAAATGAACCCCGTTAGAAATAGTATTCTAACGGGGCAAAGGGGAGGATTTCTAACGGGGTGAATATCGCAAATCGCTTGACAATCTTGCGTATTATTCTTACCTTTATATTTATGTTCTTCTTATTTTGCCATGGCCTCTGGGCAAAGGTTGCAAGTTTAACTATTTTTATATTTGCCGCCTTATCGGATTTCTTTGACGGAATGATCGCGCATAGGAAAAATATGGTTACGGATTTCGGCAGGCTTATGGACCCGATTGCGGATAAAATTTTGGTATTGGCGGCATTTGCGGCATTTGTGCAGATGCAGTTGATTGATGCCTGGATGTTTGTGATTATTGTATCCCGTGAAATATTAATCACATCTTTACGGTTGTTCGCCCTGAATAAGGGAAAGGTCTTGTCGCCTACGCGGGCCGGCAAGCATAAAACCCTGTCTCAAATGTTAGTCATATTTTCTATATTGGGATTTATTGTAGCTAAAGAGGTGATGTTGGCATATTTTACCTGGAATCCAGCCTGGGAGAGGTTCTTTCGCCAGGGCATATATATTCTTATGTTGCTTACTGTCGGGCTTACCCTTTATTCAGGCCTATCCTATCTTTGGGAAAACCGCAAGATAATCTCCAGATTTTAGATGCCCCGTAAAATTATCATCAAAACCATAAGCACATTTTTTTATATCGGCTATCTGCCGTTTATACCGGGAACCTTTGGCAGCATAGCAGGCATATTATTATTTTACTTAATCAAGGATAGCCTGCCTGTTTATGCGTTATTTACTCTATCATTGATAATTCTGGGATTCTTGGTTACCGGAAAAGCAGAGAAGATACTGAACAAAAAAGATGCAAAATGCATTGTGATAGATGAGGTTTGCGGCATGCTTTTAAGCCTTATATTCATACCTTACAATATAAAAACAGTCATTATCGCCTTCATTTTATTTCGCATACTCGATTCTCTAAAACCGTATCCCGCAGCTAGATTGCAAAACTTAAAAGGAAGCCGGGGTATTATGGCCGATGATATTGTTGCCGGACTTTATACAAATATTATTCTTCAGATAATCTTAAGACTTGCTTCTTTCAGGATTTCATAGACAGGGCCTTTTGGGGTAAGTGTACTTTTAAAAAGGGTAATCTTTGTAACAGTAAATTCCAAATTCTTCTCGCCAAAATTACTCGCCAGGGTTGCCAAATCCTCAACCAGCTTATCTCGGTTTAGGGTCGACCTAGTCCTGCCAATAGTGATATGGGAAGAAAAAGGCCTGTCTTCGCGGGGGATACCGATTTTTGCAATTTTTTCTTCTAAGCGCTCGGCTATTTCCCTGGTTTCTTCGTCTCCCTTATCAATTCCTATCCAGATTACTCTGGGAAAATTCATCTTTGGGAATGCCCCGATAGAAGAAATGCATATCTGAAAAGGATTCTTACCTTTGGCAGTATCTTCAAGAATTTCACTAATCTTACTTAACTTGATATCGTCAATTTCACCCAGGAATTTTAGGGTCAAATGTATGTTTTGAGGCAAAACCCATTTGACATCGGCGCCGGATTTCTTTAATTGCTCCTGGATTTTGCTTAATGAATCTTTAATTTCTTTAGGTAATTCAATAGCAATGAATGTTCTCATTTAATAATTCCAGTGCTTTTAACGCTGCTTTTTCCCTTATAGTATTGCGGTTGCCTTTAAAAAGAAATCTTTGGCAGACTTTTTTATCTTTACTATCTATCGCAATGAAAACCGTGCCTATAGGTTTCTTAGGGGTTGCGCCGGTTGGCCCGGCTATGCCGGTTATGCCTATGCCAAAATCGGTTTTAGCTAATTTTCTTACTGCTTGCGCCATTATTTTTGCTGCTTCCCGGGATACCGCGCCTTTTTTGGCGATAAGTTGGGCAGGAATTTTTAAGATATTTTCCTTTGTTTTATTACTATAGGCAACTATTCCTAAAATAAAGTATTTTGAACTACCGGATATTCGGGTAAGAAGATTGGATAACAATCCGCCTGTGCAGGACTCGGCTACGGCAACGGTTTTTTTATTTTTTATCAGGGTTTTATGTATTTGATTTACAATATGTTTCATTAATGGCGACACAACTTATGGAGCGATAGCGAACGTAAATTGTGCACTCACTTATTATAAATGTTTTTAATTATATTGACAAGACAAGATTTTATGCTATACTGACTAAAATTAATCTTCGGGGTTAGGCGAAAGTCCTGACCGGCGGTTAAGCCCGCGAGTCCCCGTCTTTATGGGGGCAGATCTGGTAAGATTCCAGAGCCGATGGTTATAGTCCAGATGGGAGAAGATTAATAATTCTTACCCGAAGATCACCTTCGGGTAATTCATTTTAGGGAGCATAGATGTTCAATACGATTACAGAAATATTGGAAGATTTAAAAAATGGTAAAATGGTCATTGTGGTAGATGATGAAGACCGCGAGAACGAAGGCGATCTCGTAATGGCCGCATCATTTGTAAAGCCGCAGGATATTAATTTTATGGCTAAGAACGGCCGCGGGCTCATCTGTGTACCCATGGAAGAGGAGAGACTGAAACAGTTGGATTTAGAGCCGATGCTAAAAGATAAGAGACTGGCAAGTCCGCAAGACCCTTTTAAAACCGGCTGGATGATTTCTACAGATGCATGCCGGGGTATAACTACCGGCATATCCGCATACGACCGCGCTCGCACTATAGAGGTCTTGGTAAATCCTCAGACGAATCCAGAGGATTTGATCCGGCCCGGGCATATCTTTCCTTTAGAGGCACGCCGAGGCGGGGTTTTGGTCAGGGCAGGCCATACTGAGGCAGCAATAGATTTGATGAGGCTTGCTGGTTTGTATCCTGCAGGCGTAATATGCGAAATTATGAATGATGACGGCACGATGAGCCGCCTGCCGCAACTAATCGAATTTTCTAAGCAGCATTCCCTTAAAATCTGTTCTATTGCCAGTCTTATTGAGTATCGCAGGCGTTCTGAAAAATTAATCGAGAGGATAACCGAGACAGTCCTTCCTACGGAATCCGGCAGATACAGGCTGATTCTATACCGGGACTTAACCAATGATAAAATCCACGTTGCGCTTATTATGGGTGAATTAGATAATAAGGCAACGCTTGTGCGTGTGCACTCCGAATGTTTAACCGGCGATGTATTTGGGTCTCTGCGCTGCGACTGCGGCAAGCAGTTAGATAAGTCCCTGCAGATTATTGAAAAAGAAAAAAAAGGCGTTATCCTTTATATGAAACAGGAGGGCCGGGGCATAGGCCTCGTGGATAAAATCAAGGCCTACGGTTTACAGGACAGGGGCCTTGATACAGTTGAAGCGAATGAAGCCTTAGGGCACAGGGCAGACCTTCGGGATTATGGAATAGGTGCGCAGATTTTGGTAGACCTGGGTTTGAAAGATATCAGACTCCTTACAAATAATCCCCGTAAAATCGTGGGCTTAGAGGGTTATGGTCTTTGTGTTGTAGAACGCCTTCCCCTTGACACTGAACCGAATCCCCTAAATTACAGGTATCTTAAGACGAAAAAAGAAAAATTAGGCCACGATTTAAAATTATAGATTAATTCGCGCAGATAACTTACTCACACTTCGTGCTCCGTAAGTTATGCGCTCATTAAAAGGAGGATAGTATGGCCAAGATTGTTGAAGGTAATTTAATTGCCAAGGGAAAGAGATTCGGCATTGTCGCTTCCCGCTTCAATGATTTTATCACTAAGGAGTTAATTTCCGGCTGTATTGACACGCTAGTCCGGCACGGGGCTGAGGATAGAGATTTACAGGTCAGCTGGGTCCCCGGCGCATTTGAAATTCCTTTGGTGGCGGGAAAACTTGCTAAGTCAAAATCATTTGATGCCGTAATATGTTTAGGAACGGTTATTCGCGGTTCAACCCCCCACTTTGATTATATTGCTTCCGAAGTAGCTAAAGGAGTGGCCAGGGTTTCCCAGGATACGGGAGTGCCGGTAAGTTTTGGTGTTATCACCGCGGATACCATAGAGCAGGCAGTTGAACGCGCAGGCACAAAAGACGGCAACAAAGGGCGGGATGCCGCATTGTCTGCTATTGAAATGGCGAACCTGTTAGCCCAATTTAAGTAAAATAATCAGTTTAACCAATACATATGCGTAAACGCACCCGTAGCCGAGAATTCGCTTTGCAGATTCTCTA